>VFQP010005339.1_pt1 | contig 11313 bp, 17 predicted proteins | sample 3512351 | NCBI WGS metagenome assembly VFQP01 (sample SAMN10412372, study PRJNA504923) | tailings metagenome | isolation source: Relicate 1 Philex TSF1 revegetated site | place: Philippines: Tuba, Benguet | collected 2017-08-29
GCAGCCATGGACTACCTGCGGCCTGCCTACGGCCAGGTGCTGGTGGACATGAGCTGCGGCTCGGGCCTCTTCACCAGGAGGTGTGTGCGCCTTGGCTGTACCTTCTGCAGGGCCCGTCCTCAACGCCACACTGTGCCAACCGTTTGTGCTCACACTGCGTCCGGCTGCACGCTGGCAGGTTTGCCCGGTCCGGGTCGTTCCAGGGCGTGGTGGCGGCGGACTTCAGCGAGAGCATGCTCAAGCAGGCCAGGGACTACCTGCAGGTGAGGAGGACGGCGTGCTGTTGCAGTGTGCGTTGTGAGAGCAAGTGCCTCTGTTCTGCTCTCCACACCGCCTCTTCACCACCTCTTCGTGGTGCTCAGGAGGACCGTGGCAAGCAGGACGTGCCAGGCGCGTGCCCCGTGCTGCTGCTGAGGGCTGACGTGGGCCGCCTCCCCTTTGCCACGGGCAGCGTGGCAGGAATCCACGCGGGTGCTGCCATCCACTGTTGGCCCAACCCCCAGGTGAGGGCGGGGGCGGAGGACGCGTCCACAGTGAGCCACACTGGCAGAGGCCCTGCACCTCACGCCGCGCTGGCCCTTCGTTCACCACCCGCAGGCGGCCCTGGCCGAGATCTCGCGCGTGCTGGCGCCGGGCGGCGTGTTTGTGGCGAGCACGTTCCTGACGGCGGGCGCGCCCGTGGGGCAGGTGCTGGGCGACGACTCGAGCTTGGTCAAGCCGCTCAACCAGGTGAGCGGGCAGGGAGCGCGGGCAGTGTGCTTCCCCTCATCACACAGCGTGTGTGGTGAGCGAGTGCGTGGCGGTGAGGCACCCAATGCACGCTACGCTACGCTGTGGCGCACGTGCGCTGTTGTGCGTGCGAGCAGATTGACAAGGCGCTGGTGAGCAGCACGTACCGCTGGTGGGAGGAGGAGGAGCTGCGCGACCTCTGCGCGTCGGTCGGCCTGCAGGGCTTCAGGCGCCACCGCTCCTTCAGGTTCATCCTCTTCACGGCGGCCAAGCCGCAGCTCCCGGACGCAAACTGACGCGGAGCTAACGCCGCCTGAACTCACGCCTGTGCCATCTTCATCTTTCTGCTTCACGGACAGAACTGCGTCTCACGCGTGACGCCCTCCAGCCCTTCATCCGATGCCCTTCCATCGTGGCTGCGTGCCTTCGCCCATGGCTTTGCACTCATCAGGATGCAAGCGCTACATGCTCACGGGATGAGGTCATTCACGCGCCGCAGCTCGGCGGCCACCAGCCGCCCGGTGGCCTCTGGGCTGTACAGCTCGACCATGCGCCTCCGCGCGGCGGCCCCTCGCCGCCTGGCCTCGGCCCGGTTCTCCACCACGTGGCGCATGAGCTGGCGCAGGTGCTGCACAGAGGGCTGGGCCCAGCGCAGGCCGCGGAACCACCACACCTTGGGGTTGGCCGGCACCAGCGACTCGACCTGCAACAGCGCGTGACCCCACAGCTGTTTGGGGCCATTGCCATGCGACGAAAGCGTGGCCCAGAGGCCGCTGACCGGCTGCGCCCCTGGCAAAACCACTCGCACACACCTTGATGGGGTAGCCCGTGGTCTCGTCCAGAAAGGCCGTGACGCCGGACCAGTTGGTCGCGATGACGCTGAGGCCCATGGACATGGCCTCGACGTGCGGGCGGCCCCAGCCCTCGCCGCGGCTGGGCAGCACGAAGCAGTCGGCTGCCTTGTAGAAGCGGGGCAGGTCGTGGTCGGGGATGTGGTGGTGCACGACCCTCAGGCGCGGCAGCGCCGACGTGTTGAACGTAAAGGGAGGGGGCGGCGAGGGGAGCGGCGGCAGGGCGGCCGCCGCGGCGAGTGGCGCCGACGCGTCGTGCTGCGCGTCGTCCAGCGGATCCTCGAGCTCGGGGACGTCCTGCGGCGCTGGCCCCTCCTCTTCCTGGGCCTCCTCGCCCGCGTCGTCGCGGTCCGGCGCGTCACGCGCCTGCCGCTCTGCCTCTTGCTGCTGCCGCAGCGCCGCCTCGTATGCCGCCCACGCGGCGCCGTGCTCGCGGTCCCAGCGCGCGCGCGCCTGGCGCTCGGCCCAGGCGTGCATCTGCTGCTTGAAGTCCTTGCCCGTTGCCGTCATGAAGGGCTTGGTGATGATCAAGAGCTCGACGTGGTCCTGCGCCGACAGGACGACGGCATGGTGCTCAGCGTCGGCTCAGGCGGACCCCTGCTGATCGACAAGCGTTCCCGGCCCCAACGCTGCAGCCCCCTTGCCTGGGGACGCACCTGCGCCGTGAACTCGGACAGGAATGCGTCGAGGAGCACGTCCCACGCCTTGCGCGCCTCCCACTTGAACGTGGACAGGAAGCGGAACGGCCGGCGGCGCCCCGCAGCCTGCGGCACCACTCCGCGGGCGTCGGACATGCCGCCGCCAGGGGCCTGCGCTTGCTGCTGGGACGTGACGGGGTCCGCTGCCTGCAGCAGCGCGGGCTGAGGCCTCCTGCGCGTGACGGTGATGCTGGAGCGCTGCTGGTGCCCGCCGACGAGGGTGGTGGTGGTCGTGCTGCCGCGCGCGGCGCCAGAGATGGAGTCGGCCGCTGCCGCTGGCGGGTGGGTGGCGGAAGCGACGCCCGAGAGCGAGAATGCGCGGGCGGACGCGTTGTGGCGCGCGGGAGGCGGCGGCCCAAACACCAGCTCGCCCTGCGAGCCGCGGCAGCAAGGCGCTTGTTCGCGTGGGTTCGCGCACGCGCAGGTGGCGTCAAGGCGCCGCGTCACGCGTCGCGCTCGTCACCTGGGGCATGGGCATGGCCCGGTGCTTGGCGCGGTCGTAGTACGTTGTGTTGACGCCCTCTGGCACCACGCGGATCTTGCGCGCGTCCACGCCCGACGCCACAAACACCTGCGCAGCCGCGCGTGCAGCAGGCGCTCTCTGCATGCGCCGCTAGCGAGGCGTCCTCGTCCTCAGGCTGGGACACCACAGCACCTCACGTCTCGGGAAAAGGTGGAGGGCACCCAGACCTCGTTCATGGCGTTGCAGCGGGGCACGAACGAGGGCGGCAGCCTGTGGGCACGGCGGACCAGCGCCAGGCGTCAAGCCGCTCGCCACCACCGACGCCGAGCGCAGTGCACCATCGCCACCTGTTCCCGCACCGGTCAGTCTCAAACATGGTGCGGCCAATCAGGTACACGTAGGCGGCGTCGGTCACGTCGGGGGGGCACTTCTCGCCCACCCAGCTCATGGGCGAGGGCAGCATCCTGCGCAGCACCGTGAGGCGTGGCACGTCGTGGCGTGGGGCCGCCGTACACGACGCTGCAGCGCCCCTCTGCGTCAACGGCACGGCGACGCCGCACCAGTTGGTGGGGAGCGAGTGGCAGACGATGATGGCGGGCCGGTCGCGGTCCACGTTGCGCTGCATCTCCTCCAGGTCACTGCGGCCACATGCGGCACAACACCGGCGTGTGCGCTTTGGTTCCGTCAAGTTGGCCCCTCGTCGGCGCCTGCGCCCCGTGCCCCTCCTTGGCGCAGCTCCCACCTGCGGTCCTCTGGCGCCATGCCCGCCGCCACGTCCTTCTTGACGCCGTCCCCGTGCAGCGCCACCCACACGTCTCGCCGCCTCATGGCGCCCGACCGCACGAGGCTGAAGACGAACTGGAGCGCCTCACTGCCGTAGCCCGTGCCTCCCAGGAACGGGGCGTGCCACCACACCGGGTACCTGCGCATCACATGATGGCCATCCTTGCTGCAAGCGCTCAGGCTGTTGCTGCGGGAGGAGAGGTGGTGCTGGCCGCGGCCATCATGATGGGCGGGCTCCGCGCACCTCATGGCTGCCGGCTCGCTGCTGCGCTGGCTGTTGTCCGCTGCTGACTCCGCTGGTGCTGCTACTGCTGCGGATGCGAGCGCAGCCGAGAGCGCGAGCGCGCACGAGAGCGCGACGACCGGGCGCATCGCTCTCGACGGGGACGCCACCTGCCGAGACCGTCGTTCAGCGAGCTGGCGAGTTGCCAAGCTCGACTGCGTGTGAGCTACTGCTTGGCCCTCGTTCCTTGTCCACGCTCTCCTTTGCTCGCCCTCAAAGACCGGACGCATGCCGAGCTTTTCGAGCGAACGAACGCACACGAGGAGCGCAGCGAAACGATGATGACGTTAATGACGCGTCGGCGCGGCTGCGGCGCGCTGCTGCTGAGGCGCCCGGTCTCCATCCTTCCGCGCTCCATCGCGCGCCCGCAGCCCGCGGCACTCGCGTGAGCGCAGCATGCAGCGTTGCACAGCTTTGCAACGTGTGGCCTGTCTTGGGGCCATGCCCAACCTTCATCCCTCCTTCCTGCCTTATCGTGCACGCGCAGGCGCACGCCGGCACGCCGCCACGTCGCCACCCGCTTCCTGCCCTCGGACCACGAGCAGCACGGCGCCACGTCAACGGCCACCTTCACCCTCGTGTGCCCGGCCTGCCACCAGCAGCGCTTCACCGTCACGCGCGACCCAGACCGGTGCGCGTGCGCGTGCAGACGCGCCGCCCCGCCTGCACGCGCCCGCTCAGCGTGCACCTCCCTTGCTGCCTCTGCCGTGGTGCGCAGGGACGAGGCCCTGCCCTGCAGGCACTGCGGCCACGAGTACGCCGCGCGTGCCGACGGCTACCTGGACCTGGTCCTGGCGCCGCGCGGCCACCAGCCGCCCGAACAGCGCGCCCCACCGCCCCAGCCCCGCCGCTTCCTCGTCACCGAGCTCTTCAGGTGCGCCTGCTCCTGCCAGCCTTTGCGGCGGCATGGACGTCAGACGGCGCCAGGAGATGCCAACTTGCTGCCCCGAAGGAGCCCGGTGGTGAGCTGGCTGTACGAGCGGGGCTGGAGGCAGGCCTTTGCGCTGGCGGGCTTCCCTGGCGTGGAGGCCGAGTTCGACATGGGTGAGGGTGGGCCTCTGGCTTCGTGTGGGGCCAGGCTTGGTTCTCGTGCATGGGGGCCGTGACGTGGCGTGCGCCTCACCTCCCGCCTCGTGCCCGCAGCCATGGACTACCTGCGGCCTGCCTACGGCCAGGTGCTGGTGGACATGAGCTGCGGCTCGGGCCTCTTCACCAGGAGGTGTGTGCGCCTTGGCTGTACCTTCTGCAGGGCCCGTCCTCAACGCCACACTGTGCCAACCGTTTGTGCTCACACTGCGTCCGGCTGCACGCTGGCAGGTTTGCCCGGTCCGGGTCGTTCCAGGGCGTGGTGGCGGCGGACTTCAGCGAGAGCATGCTCAAGCAGGCCAGGGACTACCTGCAGGTGAGGAGGACGGCGTGCTGTTGCAGTGTGCGTTGTGAGAGCAAGTGCCTCTGTTCTGCTCTCCACACCGCCTCTTCACCACCTCTTCGTGGTGCTCAGGAGGACCGTGGCAAGCAGGACGTGCCAGGCGCGTGCCCCGTGCTGCTGCTGAGGGCTGACGTGGGCCGCCTCCCCTTTGCCACGGGCAGCGTGGCAGGAATCCACGCGGGTGCGGCCATCCACTGCTGGCCCAACCCCCAGGTGAGGGCGGGGGTGGAGGACGCGCCCACAGTAGAGAGACCCTGCACCTCACGCCGCGCTGGCCCTCCATTCACCGACCGCAGGCGGCTCTGGCCGAGATCTCGCGCGTGCTGGCGCCGGGCGGCGTGTTTGTGGCGAGCGCCTTCATGCGCCTGGACGTGGACGAGGCCCTGCCCGTGAATGTGCGCCTTTGTGACGGAAAACGCTCTCAGCGCGGAGCAGACGCTCTTGTGCAAGCTATGACGTGCCCGCTCATGCGCCATGCAGCCGGACGCGGCGCTGCTGGCCAGGCCGCACCTGTGGTGGACCGAGTTCGAGCTGCGCCGCATCTGCGCCGGGGTGGGCCTGAGGGACTTCCGCCGCGTGCGCCACCGCCGCTTCATCCTCTTCTGCGCCGCCAAGCCTCGCCTCATCCCCGAACCCCCACAGAGCTCTTGAGCAGCACTGCTCTGGACCCGCGTGCGCGTGTAGACGCCAGTTGCACGTTTCAGGAGGAGGCGTTGCAAGGCGCGCGCAGCATCAGCGTCATCGCCTCGGCAGCGCCCCGCCCGGGCCTGCCTTTGGTTCGAGCCTCTGCACGGCGCCCGGCAGCATCATGGCCGGCGCCTTGGGCAGCCGCGGGTCCTGCTCCTGCAGCTGCGGCAGCAGCCGCTTCCACTGCTGCGTCTTCTTGAGGCGGTACTTGCGGTGGAAGGCAAAGCGCCGCCGCCGCACCGCGTCGCTCGCCCCGCTGGGGTCCCCGTGCGCCTTGCCCACGGGATAGCGATCGGCAGACGTCTGCGGCGCACACACATGCACGCACGCACGCACGCACGTGGTGGCCGTCGTCAGTGCGCTGTGTGGCAGGGGGTGCCGGAGCGGGTCGAGTCGCTGCGCCAGTGTGGCAGGGCACGCACCACGCGGCCAAACACGTCGGCGAGGCCCAGGCGCCGCACGCAGCGCGCGTACGCCTCAAAGTCCGCCTCCCGCAGGTGCGCCAGCAGACGCCGCCGCTTGTGCATCACCAACTCAAACTCGCTGTTGGCAGCGTAGCACGGGCCAGCCAAAGCAAGCAAGGTGGTGAGGACGAGGCTTGGGAGCAAGGCCTGGCCTGCCCTCAGCGCCTGAGCAGCGTCTCCCTTGCACAGCCACGTCCCTCCCACTGCGCTGAGGCTCACCGCATGACCATGGGGTTCTTGGGGTGCACGTGGAAGTGCCGCGCCTGCTCCCGCAGCCAGTGCGTCCACACCGCCACTGCGCGCGCAAACGACGCATGGGACCCGCGCCGCCTGATTGGTGCGCACGCCTCGCTGGCGTCTGGGTTGCTGTCAGGGGCCTGCGGTCAGGGGCCCGGCGGCGCACGCACCCGTGACCTCGGGCGAGCCCGTGTCGGAGGCGTGCCGCTGGAACTGCGACAGCACCGCCTGCCGCTCCAGGCGCATCCGGTGCTTGTGGTTCAGGTTGACGCTGCTGAGGCACTGCGCGCGACGTGCAGGGTGATGCACCTAGGAAGGGGTCGGCTGGCGCGGCTGCGGGCTCCGCGTGGGTGCATGGCTGCATGCCAGCATGGCTACACGGCGTGCACTGCATCCCCAGCGCTGCCGCGCGCAGGAAGCTGGCAAGCGCACCTGGTCGACCAGCTCGGGCTTGGGGTCGCCCAGCGGCGGCCGGCCTGATGTTGATGGCGCATCAGGCGTGCCGCTAGTAGGTGGTGCTGCACCTGCTGCTGCTGGCCCTGCAGGCAACGCGAGTGAGGCCTCATCTGGTGCACTGCGGCCGGGAGCGCTGCGGCCGGGAGGACGATCCCCTCCGCGTCGCCCTCGCGCCGCACCGCCGCACCTCGTGCTGATGCTGCTGTGGAAGCCGCCATCGTGGAGGCCGTGCTGTGCAGCTCCCGCGCCGCTGCCCCGATGGCGAGCCACGGCGATCGCTGCGCGAGGATCTCCTGGCCTCCGCAGCTGCTGCACGGCGTCGCCAGTGGCCTCAGCAGCAACGCCAGGGATGATGCCGCTGCCCGTAACATGTTGGACTGCTGGTCCTGCTTCTGGACGCTTGCTTCTGGACGCACCGACATGCGTGCGCCCTGCGCCCTCGAGCGGGTCGCTCGCTGCATCATGCTGCAGACTCTCGAAGCCTTAGTCGCTAGCTCACAAGCCGTCCAGAGCTGGTGCTTACGCCTTCTGCGCTGCAGGCACGCACACACTTTGCGGAGAGGACCTCACGTCCGGCGGGACACCTCGCAGCGCGCTTCGCTAGCCTGCTAGCCGGCAATTGAGCAGCACACGAGGGGCCGGTAGCAGGCAATGGAGGCGCCGCCGCTCTGACTAGCTGCAGCAGTAGGGAGCCACAGTCGAGCCCTGCAGAGCAGCCGTGCGAGCGCCGCCGCCGACATCCGCACACTCGCCCCTCGCCCCGCTGCCATGCTGCCCACCTACGCCAACGACATCGTGCACCACCGCCATGGGCAGCCCTCCACCAGCTACAGCGGGAGAGCGGGCCCGAACACGCTGCTGCACGCCATCCCGCGGCAGCGGCGCGCCGTCTTCAACCGCATCCTGCAGGCGAGCAGCACGCAGATCCACGCTGCCCCACGCACGCAGCACTCACTCAATTGACATTGGTGCTGAGCGACGGATTACTCCTGCGTCCTGAATGAACGCGCCGCAGGTGGCGCTCATCCTGCTGGTGCTGCTCCCGCTCACGCTGCTCATGCCCAACTACGCGCCGTGGAACCTGCTGCAAGCGTCCCGCCGCCGCGCCGACTTTGCCAGCGACGCCGAGGGCGGCGACGGGGGCGCTGAGGAGGGCGGTGCAGGGGCGGAGCACGCGGCGCATCGGCAGCAGCGGCGGCAGGACCAGGCACTGGCGGACGCCTCGGCGTCTGGGGCGGCGTCTGGGGGCCGCAAGATGATGACAGAGGCCATACCGCTGCCGGGCGCGCACCTCAAGCATTTGGTGCTGGTGAGCGTCCAGGGATCCGGCGGCCCCCCGGCAACGCGATGTGTGAGAAAAGAGGTGCACGCCCAGCTCGGCGTGTGCATCCTGTACAGCGCCTGGCACGGCTTGTTTGTGAACCGTTGTGCTTGTGTGGCCGCCTGCGCCCTCGCTTGCGTTTGTAGCCTGTGTGGCCGCCTGCGCCCTCGCTTGCGTTTGTGCAGGTTGCGGGGCACGCCGTGTACGTGGGGCGCGACTACAGCGAGGCCAACCTAGAGTCCTCCTGGTTCCTTGAGGACTACCAAAAGGTGCCAGGTGAGAGGCCCCAAGGAGAGGCTCCGGTACGACGTCCCTTTTCTCTCTCTCTCTCTCTCTCTCTGAGCAACGCCACCTGGGGGCGGCCTCCCGCCCCCTGTCAGCACCTGCGGCACGGCGACGCGTGGGCCGCCACTGCGCGCGTGCACCGCCCCTGCCTGGCCCAGGGGAGGCGGCGTCCTTCCTCGAGCACATTGAGCTGGGCATCAAGGAGGCGGCGGCGGACCCCGAGGCCATGCTGCTCTTTTCCGGCGGGCAGACGCGCCTGGCGGCGGGCCCGCGCTCCGAGGGGCTCAGCTACTGGGTGGTGGCCGAGGCGGCGGGCTGGTTCAACGTGTCGGGCGTGCGCAACCGCACCTTTACCGAGGAGCACGCGCGGGACAGCTTTGAGAACCTGCTCTTCAGTCTCTGCAGGTGCGAGCCCCGCGCACGCGCGCCGGCCGGGCGGGCGCCGGGGCGAGCCGTTGCTGGCGGCGCACGCTGATCGTCTGCCCCGCGCGCTCCCCACCATGCAGGTTCTACGAGCTGTCGGGCCACTACCCAGACATGGTGACGGTGGTGAGCTACAACCTCAAGAAGCGCCGCTTCCACGACCTGCACCGCGCCGCGCTGCGCTTCCCCGTCGCGCGCTTCAAGTTTGTCGGCAACGAGGTGCCGCCCCAGGCCAAGGGCGCGCAGGAGGGCGAGGTGAGGCGGTTGCTGCGGGGTGGCCGCCGCCGCCTGCGACCCGCCCGCCTCCCCCGGCTCCACCGTGCCGCTTGCTGTTGGGCCGCACGCGTCCCTCCGCTCAGGCCCGGACCGTGGAGGCGTTCAAGAGTGACATGTACGGGTGCGGCGGCGACCTGCTGCAGAAAAAGCTGCGGCGCGACCCTTTCGCCGTGGGCCCGCCGCACCCGTCGCGCTGCCCCGCGCTCAAAGGCCTGCTGGCGCACTGCGGGTCGAGCCTCTACCCGGGCAAGCTGCCCTGGGCCTGATGCTGGGCGCTGCTGTAGGTGGCACCGGTGCACGCCATCAACTCCTTTGCATTCGCTTGGCACGGCAAGGGAAAAGCGTCAAGGGCGTTCGGTGCAGCATGCAAGAAAGCCCCTCACCGGCGCGAGGCAGCAGCGCCAGCGCAGCCTCTCTGTTTTGCCTGCAGGACACGCCCACAGAGGGCAAGCGGTGAGTGCATACCGCCTTGTCAACACGCAGCCCACCCGTGCACACGCCGCGGCGGCACCGTGCACACGCCGCAGCACCACGCAATCACACAAACCGCCTCGGGAGCGCGCAGGGTTGCCAGCTGCCGCGGCGGGTGCTGAAGCCGCTCTGCCGCTTAGTGCCCCTGCGGCGTGCCTCCACACCAAACCACAGCCCGTTGGCCTCCGGCGACCTCGCTCGCAGCGTCCCCCTCGACACGAGCACCCGATCATTCGCGGGGGCAAAGGAGGAGAGAGGTTTCTCACGCACACGCAGTGGCGCTGCTCTCGCTCTCACCGGGGGAGCGCCCGCGAGAGACGTGCCACCCGCGCGCGGTCAGACACAGGGAGGAGGAGGGGCGGTGGAGCGCCGCACTGAGCGTGTGCACCTGTGGTGAGGCAAGGCATGTCGCTTCAAGGAGCAGCGCACGCCCCCAAAGGGGCGGCGCCCCACAGCTCTCCAGACGCGCCTCCTTCTTCCCACAGGGACATCCTCAGCCTGCACGCAAAGGGAGGTGAAGGGAACGCTGCCGGGAAGCTCCAGCAGCTGAGCGCCACCTGCCGCCGCCGCCGCCGCCTGCTCGCCAGGCCGCCGTGGACGCCGCGTCGGCCCCACTGCACCCAGAGGAGAGGCGCGTGCCGGCAACGCAGCGCGATGAAGCGTAGGCGAACGGGCGGACCGCGGCAGCAGAGGCCCGCCCCCCTCCTGTCCCCTCGCCCCGCGTCGCCGCGCCCTCGATGGGAGGAAGGCTTGCTGTGGAGGTGGACGGCGCGCCAGGATGAACCGCAGGGCCGCCGCCGGGAAGCCTCCTCCACCTCGGCCGTGCCAGCTCTGCCCACCAGCGGAGAAGAGCAGCGTGCGCCGATGTCGCCGGTTGCCGGCGCGGCGCCCGATGACGGCCTGCAGGCGCTGGGCAAAGCGCGGAGGAGAGAGGAAGAGGAGCGCCAGCCAGGCCGCCCGCCGCACCGCCGCCCGCCCGCCCGCAGCCAGGTCCAGCCGCCCGCGCCGTCACCCCGCCCCCGTGTGACGCCACCTGCGCCGCACTGGGTGGTGGGGCGTTCAGCAGCCTGCGCCTCTCCCTCGCACGGGGGGCCCGCCTAGCTCGGCGCCCAGGCGACGATGAGGGACGTGCTACTTGTTCAGGCTGAAGTAGCTGTTGTACGGCTGGAGGAACTGATACGAGACGACAATCTGGTTGCCTGCGCACACGCGCATGCAAGAGCGCAGAGGCGAACGAACCTCGTGAGACGCGTCACGGCGAGCGGCGAGCGCGGCTGCGGGCCTGCCAAGAGTGTGCCGTGAAATGGGCAGGCCTCACCAGAGTAGTAGCGTCCGTTGAGCGCTCGGTGCGCCGCCTCGGCCGCCTGCTGCGCCGCAAACTTGACGTACACGTGACCCTGCGCACAGCACGACGGACGACAGACTGCGTTCAGCGCTCGGTGCCCAGCGCGCGTGCT
>VFQP010005340.1_pt1 | contig 11312 bp, 9 predicted proteins | sample 3512351 | NCBI WGS metagenome assembly VFQP01 (sample SAMN10412372, study PRJNA504923) | tailings metagenome | isolation source: Relicate 1 Philex TSF1 revegetated site | place: Philippines: Tuba, Benguet | collected 2017-08-29
GGTTGAGTACATCCAGTGCGTTCTCCATATGCAAGGCTTTTTCTTCATCGTATTGTTTTCTGCTCAGCATTGAAAACATGCATGGAACAGACACGCCGGTCGATGTGCCACAAGAGGTCACTTGTTTAAAACTCACCACATTTTCTTTCGCCAATCTTGGATTGGTGAGGCGGGGATAACCATTCAATGAAAAGCGATCAAAACGTGCGGTTTCGCCAACCACCATAATAATCAGTTCATGATGCTGCTCTTTTTCAACATTGCGCACATCTAATGCTGTTTTTTGTAAGCCGGTGATGTGATGCGTAAATAGTTTTTGAGACGTCCATTTAATCAGCGAATAGTGAAAAAAGGTTGGGTTTGCATACATACGCACCATTTTATGCTCGCGAATAAAGGTCGCGTAATCTGCAGAAAATGGCATGATCACCAGTAGCATGCCCAGCATGAGTAGGCCAATTTGTTTCAGTCTGACGCTGATGGCATCACGCTGAAAAAAGCGATCCGGCGTTTTCTTGATCAATATCAATGCAGGCATCACACCCAGCAACACCATTTTGATCACGAAGCCCCATGACAGCAGCCCCATCACTTCGCGCGTGTCAGTCTTGGCCGCGTTGTCCAGCATGATATGGTCAATAATCACGCCAAACTCATCCATATAGAAGGCCGCCCATGCCGCAGAAACCAGGATGGCTGGTAACACCCATCGTGCCGATTTTCCGTGACTTAACAGCATCAGCCATAGCGTAATGCTAAAAGTAAAAAACAGGCTAATGCTGACGATAAACCCTGCGTTATGCGCGTTCCATGGGTAAATGTTGAGCAGGTGTTCAAATAAGGCATGGTTGCTGGTGAGCATCAGCCAGAGACTGACCCCCCAAATCAGGCAGATTTGCGGAGTGAACATTGCACGTAGCATGCGGGTGAGCATTGCGAAAATCTTCATTAAATACGACTCTTAGAGAAAGTGAATACCATTAATAACCAGCCGCACATAAGCCACAGCGAGGTCAGGGTGTGCGATAAAAAGTGGGCGCCGCGGATTTGCTGCGCCCAGCCCAGCGCGAAGCCGACCGCAAGCCCGGCAATGGCGACCAATAATGCCTTGCGTGGGGCCTGTGGCAACCACAGCAAGCAGAGGGCTGATAACCATACGCCACTGGTGGCATGCCCGGCCGGAAAGCAATGGCCTGCCTGCGTGGCAGGGTGGCTACTGAATGTTGGTACCCAAGGGGAGGCACCACCGTAGCGTGCGATGTCCCATGGGCATGCATGCGGCATTTGGTGCTTGAGGCACGAAATCACGACGGCATTCACTAAGGCGAGCACGGTGATCCAGCGCAACGCGTATATCGTGGATGCTGAAAAATGCACAGGCAATTTTTCAGATGGCACAACAGCAATCAGCAATAGCAATACCCAAAGGATAGTGAGTATGGTTTTTGCATAGGTATGCATGACCGTTTCCAGCAAGATATTGTGTTTGAGTGTAAATGCATGCTGATTGACATCGAAGGCGCTGTCCGCAAGCCGGATATCCAGTGATGTGCCATTTGCCAGCCACACAATGATGACTGCTGCACATAACCATAGCCACCACAGCCTGATTAATGTTCTGCCAGAGATCCAGGGTTCCATAAAGCTAACTTGTTTGCGTTAAATTGTTGTGTGCCTGGCAAAGGTTTCAATTTGCCAATAAATGGATCACCGACCAGAATGTTGTCTTGCAAGAAGGCCGTATTGACCAGGCTTTCATCGGCTTTGAAACCATCGAATGAAAGGCCAACCATGTCGGCAAACGTGTAAATAAAATCTGCGTTGTCATACTGGCGATGGCCTTGTATTTCGGCAAATACCGTATTGCGGTTAAACCAGTCGGTGGAGTGCCAGACCATGAAGGGAATGCTGTACATGGGCAGTGTAGGCGTGGCTTCATTTCTACCTTGAAAATTGTAGGGCGCACTGTCATACACATCTTCCCCGTGATCCGAGAAGTAGACTAGCAGGCTATGCTGACGCTTGGCTTTCAGGGTCGAAATTAACTGCGACAATATCCAGTCGTTGTAGCGGATTGCATTGTCATAACTGTTAATTTGATCGACTTGCTTGTCATCCATATCAGGGTTAGGCAGGCCATGATTAGACTTGAATATTGCAAAGGTTTTTGGGTAGCGATGGTCATATTTCATGTGCGTACCGAGCAGGTGCACCACGATTAATTTTTTCTGATGCGGATCCTCCAGGCTTTTGGCAAATGGGGTGAGTACCTTGTCATCAAAGCTGAACGCATTTTGCTGGCGTTCATTATTGAGGAAGTATTGGCGATCTGCCTGCTTGGCGAAGGTGGTCAGCATGGTATTACGGCCAGTTAAGCTTTGCTGGTTGGTGATCCAGATCGTGAAATAACCCGCCTGCTTCATCATCGCAATCAATGACGGTTTGTTTTTGTAATCGTCGGGATGCAACTGGTCGGCGAAGGTGAGCACCTGTTGCAAGCTTTCAATGGTGTTTGGCCGTGGCGAGTAAACGTTGTCAAACAACACCAGTTCATCTTTGATTTTGCTAAGCTCGGGATTGGTATTTCTCGGATAGCCATAAAGGCTCATATGCAAACGAGATGTCGATTCGCCTATGACCAGTACCAAGGTGGTCTGCTCTGGTTTGGCCTGTTCGCTAAGGTTTTTTAATGGCGGTATCTTACGCATGCTCAGGAGAATATTCTCAACTTCAGCCAGTTGCTTTTGATAGTTGACGTAACCTAATATCAGCTGAAATGGCGCGGTTGCACCAAGGTGCCGGTCTATGCTTTTCGAGGCGAGATGCCAATGCCCATGGAGCGCGTGCTTTACCGGGGACGTCATTGCCAGCATGATGGCAATGATTGAATAGCTCAGTGCCTTGGTGCGACTAAGCTGGGCTGGTTGCAAGGTGCGCCAGATTTGGTAAGGCACCAACAGATACATCAGAAAAACAGCAGCAAACCACCACACAAAGTAATTCTTGAGATATTCCTGTGATTCTGTCTGGTTAGACTCAAACAAAATCATCATCAAGCTTTGTGTGAGCTCTTGGCGATAAACTAGAAAGTAGGCCAGCCCAGGTAAGGCCAGGCAGGCAATGCCTATGCCAATAAACGCGCTGAGTGAGCGCATTCGCGTCGGGTTCCACCATAAAGGGATCAGCCACAACGTCGTGATCAGCGCCGCATCTTTAAACCCCTCGCCGGTCACGGCTCCGGATATCCACAGTAGCAACGGCGTGAGGCCGCTCAATATGAGGAACAGGCCGTAGGCTTTTAAAAATTGGTACATAACTTTCTGGACTCTTAGTTTATAAAACGGCTACGTTTTGAAAATATGGACGGACCAATGCAATTCATATGCCGTTTCTATAGTGAGCGAGAACGGTGATGACTAACTATCTGAATGTAATAGTGAAATTATTTTTGTGACAGGTTGGGCGGGCATTGTGAAGCGCTTCTCCGCTAACACATTATGCAAAAAATGCAGGCTTCATCATGTTGATAGCGTAAAGGCTCTGCAAAAAATGCAGAGACGCACTGTGATTTTTTATGTAAGCATATGATTTTAATGTGAAATGTATTTGGCATGCTGTTTGCAGTTAGCTGAACAAGATTGTTGTCAGTGAAAGAAATGGCATGCTACATTCAGAGTCAAATATATCGTTCTATCATGCGTCATCTGCTTATGAATTGAGAAACTTTGCCCAGGCGAAAAGGTATCAAGTGAATGAGATTACGGGTCATTTGGTTGAGCGAGGCGCGCCATGCCGCCAGGAGGTGGAGGCGTTTATTGCCGCGGTGTTCAAGCAGGTTTATGGCGCAGAGGTGAATCACTTTATGCCGCAATTAGTCGCGTTGCGGGATGCCAGCGGCATTTTGATGGCCGCGTTTGGCTTGCGTAATGCCGCGCAAGAGACATTGTTTCTTGAGCAATACCTGGATGAACCGATTGAGCAATTGATGTCGCGCCAACTCGATAGAAAGATAGGCCGTGAAGAAATTACCTGTATAGGCAATCTGGCGGTGGCAAATCCACGGAATGCCGGTGTGCTGATTGCGCATGTGATACAACACAGTTTGAGCATGAACTTGCCGTGGGGCGTGGCGACCGCGCATCACAGCCTGCAAAATGGCCTGATCAAAGGTGGTGTCGATCTGTTTCCGTTGGCCATGGCCCACCCTGAGCGATTAAGTGCTGAGGAGCGTGCAAAATGGGGCAGTTATTACAAGCATACGCCGCAGATTGTGGCGATTCGCGGTGTGGCTGATCCTTTATAAGCGCTAATCACCATCATGCTATTACAACAGATTCAGGCGCAGGCAATACAAGCACCAACACGTGTCGCCCTCGAGGGGCAATCTACACAACTGACTTACAGTGAGCTGGCGGCTGAAACTGCACGGGTGTCTGGCGCTTTGAAGGCGCTGACAAATCAGGCCAGTGTGGCATTGGCACTGGATAATAGCCCAGCATGGATTGTGCTGGACCTGGCAGTCGTGGCGGCGGGTTGGAGCAACGTGCCAGTCCCGGCATTTTTTACTGCGGCGCAAAAACAGCATGCGATTGCGGATGCCGGTGTCAGCCTGGTATTAACAGATATGCCCGCGGCCTGGCAGCAGCTTTACCCAGACAGTACGCTGCTTGCTGAGTGGATAGTGGCGGATCAAACCGTGGCAGTCTTGCGTGTTCATACCCATGATCGCGTGGCGGTAGCCGATAAAATTACCTATACCTCTGGCACGACGGGCGCGCCCAAAGGCGTGTGTTTGTCAGCGTACACCATGTGGCAGGTCGCGAACTCTATTGCCACCCTGATAAAGCCAGGTGCCGCTGATCGCCATTTTTGCGTGTTGCCGCTGGCCACCTTACTGGAAAACGTGGCGGGTGTTTATGCCAGCCTGATTTCAGGGGCGACGGTAGTTGTGTATCCATGCCAGGCGGTGGGTTTTACTGGTAGCCAGTTTGATATCAGCCGCTTGTATCAGGGCTTGCAAGGCAGCCGTGCGAGCACTGCGATTCTGATTCCTGAATTGCTACGTGCGCTGGTGATGTATGTGCAAGCCGGACAGGCCGCGCTGACGCAGTTGCGCTTTGTGGCCGTCGGTGGCGCCAAGGTAGTGCCGGAATTGATTCTGCAAGCCCACGCACTAGGGTTACCTGTGTTTGAGGGGTATGGATTGTCCGAGTGTGCGTCAGTGGTTGCACTTAATACGCCACAGTCACACAAGCCTGGCAGTATAGGCAAGCCCTTGCCCCATGTGCAATTACGCGTGGATATGACCGGTGAGCTTTGGGTAAAGGGCGCTTTGTATCACGGCTACACCCAACCCGAAGGCGGTATTGTCGCGCCGGTGCTGGACGAAGAGGGCTATCTGGCCACGGGTGACCTGGCTTATCAGGATGAAGATGGGTACGTTTATCTGTCGGGCCGCAAAAAAAATATGTTTATTACCTCGTTTGGGCGCAATGTATCGCCTGAGTGGGTGGAGAGTACATTGATACACCAGCCAGCATTGCTGCAGGTGTGTGTGTTTGGAGAAGCGAGGCCGTTTAATGTGGCGATTGTGGTGCCACAGCCGCAATACAGCGCTGAGCAGGTGGCGCAGGCCATTGCGCAGGTGAATCAACAGCTGCCGGACTACGCGCAGGTGGGCGATGTGGTGTTTGCCAGGCAGCCATTCAGCCCGCATAACGGACAACTCACGGCCAATGGCCGTTTAAAACGCGATGTGATTGCAGCTGCTTATGTTGCTGAAATCAATGCGATCTACGAAGGAATATAAATGACTTTTTATCAGCAATTATTAAACGCGACCGAGCAGGAGCGTCAGACATTGATGAGCTTGCCGCTGATTGTGCAAGGCGCACAAGGCAATATCACTCTGGAGACATATCGGGCATTTCTCACCCAGGCGTATCACCACGTTAAGCATACGACGCCATTACTGATGGCATGCGGTGGCCGACTCAGCGGTGAATACGAATGGCTGCGTACGGCGATTGGTGAGTATATCGAAGAAGAAATGGGCCATCAGGAATGGGTACTCAATGATATTGCCGCTAGCGGTGGCGACAAAGAGTCGGTGCGCCATAGTGCAACTGCTGCAGATGCCGCCTGTCATGAGACTGAAGTGATGGTGGCGTATGCGTACGACATGATCAATCGCGTCAATCCACTTGGCTTCTTTGGCATGGTTTTGGTATTGGAAGGTACCAGCACGGCAGTGGCTACCCAGGCGGGTGAGAAAATCATGCAGGCGCTCAAATTGCCTAAAAAAGCCTTCAGCTACCTGTTTTCACACGGCTCGCTGGATCTCAGCCATGTGACCTTTTATGAGAGCTTGATGAACCAAGTGACCAAGCCAGAAGATCAGCAAATCATTATTCATGCTGCCAAGCGCTTTTACCGCCTGTATGGCGATATTTTCAAACATGTGGCGGCACAAGCGGCTAGCCAACCGCTGGTTGCAGCCGCTTAGGAGTCAGTCATGGAGTTACGTAACCTGCATGTGGTGTTAACAGGCGCAACCGGTGGCCTGGGTGCTAAGCTGGCCCTGGCGCTCGCTGCGCAAGGCGCCGTGGTCGGGCTGGTTGGTCGCGACCCGGTTAAGTTGCATGCGCTGCAAAAAAGGGTCGCTGCACAAGGGGGCAAGTCGCATATTATTGTCACCGATCTTGCGCAGCCGAATATGGCCAGCCAGGTGTTAAAACAATCGCTGCGTGAGATGGGGCACGTAGACTTACTGATTAACAATGCCGGGATGATTGAATTCACTGAGTTTGCGCAGCAAACAGAAGTCAGCATCGATAATATGGTGCATACCAATGTCACTGCAACGCTGGTATTAAGCCGTGAATTTGTGGCTTATTTCTTGCAGCGTGGGCGAGGTCACCTGGCGTTTGTCGGCTCCATCTTTGGCTCACTAGGCTTTCCGCATTTTGCTACCTACTGCGCGAGCAAATTTGCTATCCATGGCTTTAGCCAGGCCTTGCGCCGCGAATTAGTGGATACCAATATTGGCATCACCTATATTGCGCCACGTGCGATAGCCACCCCCATGAACGATGACCGCACCAACGCCATGTGGCAGGCCTCCGGCCAAACCGTGGATAACCCGCAATATGTGGCAGATAAAATTGTGCAGGCATTGCAGAAAGATAAGCAGGAGTTGTTTATCGGCCAGCCACAAAGCCTGTTTGCCTGGCTTAATGGATTGGCGCCGAGACTGGTAAGTTTGGGCCTCAAACAGCAGGCTGCGCTGGCTAAGAAATACTTATAGCCGGATAGCTTATTCCCATTCCAGTTGCGGGTAGATCACATTCACATTGCGGCGGTTGGCAATGTCGAACAATTGCCATTTGTCATGCTCGGTGGCCGCCGCTGAGTCCATGGTTTGTTCCATGCTGATGCCTTTTTTAATGCTGTTGCGGACGTCCGCCAATAGCAAGTTGAGGTAGCGTAGCTCATTACCAATGATAGTTGGCTGGTCTGCGCTTTCCAGACCATGCCCGGGGACGATGAGTGCGTAATGTGACTGACTCATATGTTCCAGTGCCGCAATCAGGCCTTTTATATCCCCTTCCACTACCGGGGTGCGTTGCGCGAAGAGCAAGTCACCGGTAAATAATGTGTTGGTTTTAGTGTCGAGTACGGTCAGGTCAGTGTGTGTATGGGCAACGCTTTGCGCTTGCAGTTGCAAACTGCGGCCTCCTAAATCCAGCGTCAATTGATCGTGCACCATGGTATCAGGTGGAACGGTGGTGCTGGCTTTGCCTGCGTCACCGAGCAGTCGCGCATTAAGTTTTTCATACTGCTCCTTGCGTAACAGCATGGTATTCGCCAGTTTTTCATGGCCAACAAAGTGGGTGACGCCATTTTGGAAGGCCGCATTGCCATACGTGTGGTCAGGGTGCACATGCGTGTTGATCACATAGCGTATTGGTAACGGACTAATGGTTTTGATTGCCTGCAATAATTGCTCGCCAGTGTGTTTGCTGCCGCCGCTGTCAATCACGGCAATGGCGGCGTCTCCAACCACCACACCCAGGTTGCAAATATCACCCTGGTAGCCGTCGTCGATATCCAGGTGTTGGCCATGATGCACATACACGCCGTCAGCAACTTTCTTCAACTCGAAACTGTCTGCCTGTACATGACTACAAAACGTTACAAAACCGAATGTAACACCGGCACACAATAGCTTGATTTTTGATAACATGACGACTGCCCATGAATGTTTCATACATCATAATCAAATCATTCATGATGACAAAGTGACTGCTGTCACACGTAATTTCAAGGAGAAAACATGAGTTCCACGCAACGATATACCAAAGTTGCCGTTATTTTGCATTGGCTGATCGGGTTGGCGATCATTGCCATGTTTGCCCTTGGCTGGTACATGGGCGAATTGCCCAAGGATGGCCCAAAGCAAACCGCTTTTGACTTGTTCGACCTAGGGATTTACACCTGGCAGATGGACGAGCCTGCCAGCGCCAGAACCTTGTATTTCAATTTGCACAAGTCACTTGGATTTACCTTGTTGTGGCTGATCCTGTTCCGGGTCTACTGGCGCATCAGCCACACACCGCCTGCCATGCTGGCCAGCTATTCTGCACTGGAGCGTAAAGTGGCGACCGGTGCACATCATTTGCTGTACTTACTGATGGTTGCTTTGCCTTTAAGCGGCGTGCTGATGACGCTGTATAGCAAATTTGGCTTGAAGTGGTTTGGGCTGGAGGTGTTCGGTGGTCTGGATAATGCAGACTTGCGCGATGCGTTCAAAGAGTCTCACGAGCTATTTGCCAATATTCTGCTGGTTGTGTTTATCGTGCATGTAGTTGGCGCGCTTAAACATAAGTTTATTGATAAAGATGAGACCATGTCACGCATGTCTTTGAAGTGATTGGGCACGCTTTACCCAATAAAAACCCGCCACATGGCGGGTTTTTATTGGGGTGTTTATTGGTGATATTGCGGGCTGAGTTTGCGCAAGGTTTCCAGCATGCAAGCTGCATGCTCAGGCGGTGTCCACTGTGTGATGCCATGCCCCAGGTTGAAGACGTGACCATGACCATTGCCATAGCTGGCGAGGATGCGGGCGACTTCTTTTTCAATCGCGGCTGGTGAGCTCAGTAGAATGGCTGGATCCATATTGCCTTGTAGCGCAACCTGGTTACCAACGCGTTGGCGTGCTTGCGCGAGGTCGACGGTCCAGTCCAGGCCTAATGCGTCTGCACCAATCGCCGCTTGTTGTTCCAGCCACAAACCACCGCCTTTGGTGAAGACGATGCTGGGCACTGTTTTACCTTCCGCGGTTTTTGTCAGTCCAGCGACGATTTTCTGCATATAATTCAGCGAAAATTCGATATAAGCGTCATGCGACAGTGCGCCGCCCCAGGAGTCAAAAATCATCACCGCCTGGGCGCCTGCAGCAATTTGCGCATTCAGGTATTGAATCACGGTTTGTGACGTGATTTCCAGAATGCGATGCAGCAACTCTGGTCTGGCGTAGCCCATTTTCTTGGTATTCAGAAAGTCGGTGCCGCCTTTGCCTTCGACCATATAGGTGGCCAGTGTCCACGGGCTGCCGGAAAAGCCGATCAATGGCACACGACCATTCAACGCTTTGCGGATGCTGCTGACAGCGTCAAACACGTATTGCAGTTTGGCCATGTCAGGCACTTCCAGCTTGAGGATGTCTTCCTCAGCTTGCAAGGTACGCTCAAATTTCGGGCCTTCACCCTCTTCAAAATACAAGCCTAATCCCATGGCGTCCGGCACGGTCAGAATGTCGCTAAACAGAATGGCCGCATCCAGTTGTGGATAACGGTCCAGTGGCTGCAAGGTCACTTCTGTTGCAAAAGACGGGCTTTGGCACAGTTGCATAAAGCTACCTGCTTTTTTGCGGCTTTCGCGGTATTCTGGCAGGTAGCGCCCAGCCTGGCGCATCATCCAGACCGGGGTGTATTCAGTAGGTTGGCGCATGAGTGCGCGCAAAAAGGTGTCGTTTTGCAGTTGAGTCATTTGATTTAATGGTGATTGCCTAATGAGGCACAGGCAGGTCAACAAAATGTAAAAGCATGATTATAAAGGCCAAGCTGATGTTTCACCTGAAAGAATGTGGTTTTTTTGCGTTATGACAAATAAAAACGCCGATGAAGGTCATCGGCGTTTTTGGATTTGCCATTGGGCTGTATTAGCGTGGCAGAGTAGAACTACCCATCAGGAACGCATCTACTTCACGAGCACACTGGCGGCCTTCACGGATTGCCCATACCACCAAGGATTGGCCGCGGCGGATATCGCCAGCAGCAAACACCTTGGCTTTGCTGGTTTTGTAGCAGCCTTCGCCATCAGTGGTGGCTTTAGCATTGCCGCGGTTGTCTTTCTCTACGCCAAATGCATCCAGCACTTTTTGTATCGGGGAGACAAAGCCCATGGCCAAAAATACCAGGTCAGCCTTGATGGTGAATTCGGAATCTGGCACTTCGACCATTTTGCCGTCTTTCCACTCGACACGTGCGCCTTTGAGCGCGGTCAGTTTGCCGTTCTCGCCGAGCAGTTCTTTGGTGGTGATAGACCAGTCACGGTCTGCGCCTTCTTCGTGTGAGCTGGAAGTGCGCATTTTGAGTGGCCAGTTTGGCCATACCAGGGATTTGTTTTCTTTTTCTGGTGGCTGCGGCATCAACTCAAATTGGGTGACGCTAACTGCGCCATGACGGTTAGATGTACCAACGCAGTCAGAGCCGGTGTCACCGCCACCGATGACGACAACGTGTTTGCCTGTGGCTTTGATCTGGTTAGGCACAGTGTCACCGGCCACCATTTTGTTGTTTGGGGTCAAAAAGTCCATGGCGAAATGCACGCCATCGAGTTCGCGGCCAGGCACTGGCAGGTCACGTGGCAATTCCGCACCACCGGCCAGGATCACGGCATCGAAGTCGCGCTCAAGATCCGCTGCGCTGACGTTCTCACCGACGTATTGATTGACTTTGAAAGTCACGCCTTCGGCTTCCATTTGTGCAACGCGACGGTCAATGTTGGATTTATCCAGTTTGAAGTCAGGGATGCCGTAACGCAGCAAGCCGCCGATACGGTCATTTTTCTCGAATACAGTGACGCTGTGGCCCGCACGCGCCAACTGCTGTGCGGCTGCCAGGCCCGCGGGGCCTGAGCCGACCACGGCAATGTTTTTGCCGGTTTTGTTCGGGTTGATCTGCGGGGTAACCCAGCCGTTTTCCCAGGCTTTATCAATAATGGCGTGCTCAATGGATTTGATACCT
>VFQP010005341.1_pt1 | contig 11303 bp, 10 predicted proteins | sample 3512351 | NCBI WGS metagenome assembly VFQP01 (sample SAMN10412372, study PRJNA504923) | tailings metagenome | isolation source: Relicate 1 Philex TSF1 revegetated site | place: Philippines: Tuba, Benguet | collected 2017-08-29
CGGCGGCGGTGTCGGTCAGCGCCGTGGCGTTGCCGCTGGACAGGTCGAGCACGTGAAGCTTGAACGCGCCGTTGATGCGCGAGACATAGGCCAGCAGCCGGCCGTCCGGGCTGGGTGCGGGCGAGATGTTGTAGTTGCCGGTGAAGGTCAGACGCTCGGCGTTGCCACCCGTGGCCGCCATGCGGTAGACCTGCGGCGAACCGCCCCGGTCGCTCACGAAGTAGATGAAACGGCCGTCGGGCGAGTACGCAGGTTCGGTGTCGATGCTGCCGGACTGGGTCAGTCGGCGCGGCTCGCCACCGTTGGCATCCATGGCGTACACCTGCGAGTTGCCGCTCAGGCTCAGGGTCACCGCGAGCTGACGACCATCGGGCGACCAGGCCGGCGCACTGTTGGAACCCCGGAAGTTGGCCAGCGGGCGGCGGCGGCCCGAGGCCACCTCGTGGGTGTAGATGGTGGGCTTGCGGGTCTCGAACGACACGTAGGCCAGCTGGCCGCCGTTGGGCGACCAGGCCGGCGAGATGATGGGCTCCTGACTGTCCTTGAGCGCGGCGATGGCGTTTTCGCCATCGGCATCGGCCACCCACAGCGTGTGGCGCGTGCCCTGGCGCGACACGTAGGCGATGCGGGTGGAGAACACGCCCTTGTCGCCGGTGAGCTTTTCGTACACGTAGTCGGCAATGCGGTGGGCCGCCAGCCGCAGGTCGCCAGCGGCCACGGGGTAGCTCAGGCCCCCCAGGTCCTGGGCACGCACCACGTCCCAGAGGCGGAAGCGCACGTCGTAGCGGCCGTCGGCCAGCCGGTTGACGCTGCCGGTCAGCAGCGCATCCACCGTGCGGTCGCGCCAGGGCGCGAGGTCGGGGCGCGAGGTTTCGTCCAGCGCGCCACCCACCGGTGCGACGCCGCGGAACTGGCCGCTGCGCTCCAGGTCGGCCTGCACGATGGCAGCGACGTTCTGCGGGGCGCCCTCGCCACCGCGAAACGGGGCCACGGAAACGGGGATCTGGGTCAGGCCGACGCCGGACACCTCGACGCGGAACTGGGCCAGGGCCGGCGCAGCCGCGCCCAGCGCGAGCAGCGGCAACCCCGCCAAGACCCTGCGCCTGGTGCTCAGGAGCGGCGGGATGGCGACAACGTTGTGATCAAGCATAGAGAGGAAGATGACCTGGCCGGGCATGAACCGCCCCGGTAGGAACCGGGCTGGCAATGGCGCCGATAATACCGGACAGCAATTGACGTTCTGGTAACCGCCTGTAGCAAAAAGCCGCTGACAGGAGCCTGGTAGACGGGCTGGGCGGCCAGAGGTTCCACATTTTTTGACCTGGGCACGCCGTTGACCCCACCCTCGCCTTCCCTCCCCGCCCCCGCCCCGTCGATCGGCCAGCGCCTGAAGCGGCTGTGGCCGTACTTCCGCAGTGCCAAGCCCGGCATCGTGCTGGCCGGCCTGGGCACCCTGGTGGCCGCGCTCACCGAACCCATGATTCCCGCGCTGCTGCAGGCCCTGCTGGACCAGGGTTTCGTGGCCAAGGGCATCGCGCTGTGGATGGTGCCGGTGGCGCTGCTGGGCGTGTTCGGCCTGCGCGGGGTGGCGGCGTTCGTGGCGCAGTACGCCCTGACCTACACCGCCAGCAGCGGCCTGCTGCAGTTGCGCCGGGCCATGTTCGTGCGGCTCAACGAGGCCCAGCTCGGGCTGTTCGGCCAGCAGAGCGCGAGCAAGCTGTCCAACACGCTGGTCTACGAGGTGCAGAACGGCTCCACCCTGCTGGTCAACTCGCTGCTCACGCTGGCGCGCGACAGCCTCACCCTGGTGGCCCTGCTGGGCTACCTGTTTTACCTGAACTGGAAGCTCACGCTCATCGTGCTGCTGCTGTTTCCGGGGCTGGTGCTCATCATGCGGGTGCTGTCGCGCCGGCTCTACACGCTCACCCGCAGTAGCCAGCAGGCCACCGACGAACTTGCCTACGTGGTGGAGGAAAACGTGCTGGCCCACCGCATGGTGCGGCTGCACGGCGCCCAGGCCCAGCAGGCCAGCCGGTTTGACCGCCTGAGCCAGGCGCTGCGCCGGCTGGCCATGAAATCCACCGTGGCCCAGGCCGCCATGACGCCGCTGACGCAGATGCTGGCAGCGGCAGCGCTGTCGGCGGTGATTTCGGTGGCGCTGTGGCAGAGCAGCGACAGCGGTGTCACCGTGGGCGGCTTCGTGTCGTTCGTCACCGCCATGCTGATGCTGATCACGCCCATCCGGCACCTGGCCGAGATTGCCGGCCCCATCACGCGTGGCCTGGCGGCGCTGGAGCGCGGCCTGGAACTGGTGGACGACACGCCGGTGCAGACCGGTGGCGCTTTCGACGGCGGCCGCGCCCGTGGCGCCGTCAGCCTGAGCGAGGTGCGGGTGCGCTACGACGGCAGCGACCGCGAGGCGCTGCGCGGGGTGTCGCTGGACGTGGCACCGGGCGAGGTGGTGGCACTGGTGGGGCCTTCGGGCTCCGGCAAGACCACGCTGGCCAACCTGCTGCCGCGTTTTGTGGAGCCCACGGGTGGCACTGTCTGCCTGGACGGCCACCCCCTGCCCGACTGGGACCTGGCGGCGCTGCGCCGTCAGTTCGCCATGGTGAGCCAGGACGTGGTGATGCTGAACGACACCCTCGCCTTCAACGTGGCGCTGGGCGGCGAGCCCGACGCTGCCCGGGTGGAACAGGCGCTTCGCGCCGCCAACCTGGGCGAACTGCTGGACCGCCTGCCCCAGGGCATACACAGCACCGTGGGGCACAACGCCACCGAGCTGTCCGGCGGCCAGCGCCAGCGCCTCGCCATCGCCCGCGCCCTCTACAAGGATGCGCCGCTGCTCATACTGGACGAAGCCACCTCGGCGCTGGACAACGAGTCCGAACGGCTGGTGCAGGATGCCATCGCCCGGCTCATGGCCGGCCGCACCACCTTCGTGATCGCCCACCGGCTCTCGACGATCGAACACGCCGACCGCGTGGTGGTGCTGGCCGAAGGCCGCATCGTCGAACAAGGCACCCACCGCGAACTGCTGGCCGCCGATGGCCTTTATGCCAGGCTGCACACACAAGGTCGTCTGACAGACGACCCTGGCACCGAGTGACACCGGGAACACCGCCGGGCCGGCTTTGCCGGACGGCTGGTGTTGCCCCCTTGAGCGGGTGACGCGCCACTGGGCGCGGCGCGGGGGTGGGCTATAACAGCACGATGTCGTACTGCTCCTGCGTCATGGAGCTTTCACTCGACAGCGAGATCGGCTTGCCGATGAAATCCGACAGCCCGGCGAGGTGCGTGCTTTCCTCGTCCAGGAACAGCTCGATCACCTGGGGGGACGCCACCACACGGAACTCGCGCGGGCTGAAGGCGCGGGCCTCGCGCAGGATCTCGCGCAGGATGTCGTAGCACAGGCTGCGGGCGGTCTTGACCACGCCCTTGCCCTGGCACGACGGGCACGGCTCGCACAGCATGTGCGCCAGCGATTCGCGGGTGCGCTTGCGCGTCATCTCCAGCAGGCCCAGCTGCGAGAAGCCGCCGATCATGGTCTTGACGCGGTCGCGCGCGAGCTGCTTGCGGAACTCGGCCAGTACCGCGTCGCGGTGATCCTCGCGCACCATGTCGATGAAGTCCACGATGACGATCCCCCCCAGGTTGCGCAGGCGCAGCTGCCGCGCGATGGCCTGTGCGGCCTCCAGGTTGGTCTTGAACACCGTGTCGTCGAAGTTGCGGGCACCCACAAAACCGCCGGTGTTCACGTCCACCGTGGTCAGCGCCTCGGTCTGGTCGATCACGAGGTAGCCACCCGATTTCAGGTCGACCCGCCGGCTGAGCGCGCGCACGATCTCCTCGTCCACGTTGTGCAGGTCGAAGATGGGCCGCTCGCCGCTGTAGTGCTGCAGCAGCTCCAGCGTGCCGGGCATGAACTCGCGGGCGAACTGCTGCAGCAGGCCGTGCTGCTCGCGGGAGTCGATGCGGATCGAGTGCGTCTCGGCCCCCACCAGGTCGCGCAGCACGCGCTGCATCAGCGTCAGGTCCTGGTAGAGCAGCGTGCCGGGTGGCTGGCGGGTGGCGCCGTCGCGAATGCGCTCCCAGGTCTTGCGCAGGTAGGCGATGTCCTCGGCCAGTTCGGCGTCCTCGGCGTCTTCCGCGTTGGTGCGCAGGATGAAGCCGCCCGGGTTGTCGGTGCCCTCCTGGGTCAGGCGCAGCAGCCGCTGGCGCAAGGCCTCGCGCTGCTCGTGCGGGATTTTCTGCGACACGCCGATGTGGCGGTCCTGCGGCAAAAACACCAGCAGCCGCCCGGCGATGCTGACCTGTGCCGTCAGGCGCGCGCCCTTGGTGCCAATCGGGTCCTTGAGCACCTGCACCATCAGCGCCTGGCCTTCGAATATCTGCCGTTCGATGGGCAGGCCGGCCTCGCCGTTGTGGCCGTTGCCAGTGCCATGGGCGTGTTTGGCGGCAATCTGCGGCATCAGGTCGGCCACGTGCAGGAAGGCCGCACGCTCCAGGCCGATGTCGATGAAGGCCGACTGCATGCCCGGCAGCACCCGCTGCACCTTGCCGAGGTAGACGTTGCCGACCAGGCCACGCTCCAGCGTGCGCTCCAGGTGGACCTCTTGCACGGCCCCCTGCTCCACGACGGCGACTCGGGTTTCCTGCGGGGACCAGTTGATGAGGATGTCTTGCGCCATGGCAGGCAGCTTACATCACGCGCAGACCGGCCGAGCGCAGCACCTGGGCGGTTTCGAAAGCCGGCAGGCCGACAATGCCCGAATGGCTGCCACCGATGTGACGCACCCACAGCGCGGCACGGCCTTGCAAGGCATAGGCGCCGGCCTTGCCCATGGGCTCGCCGGTTTGCACGTAGCGGCGGATCTCGGCGGCGCTCAAGGCGTCGAACTCGACGGTGGACACGCTCAGCGCCTCGTGCACCCGGCCCTTGTGCCACAGCGCCACCGCCGTCAGCACGCGGTGCTTCTGGCCCGAGAGCGATGTCAGCATGCGGCGGGCATCGGCTTCGTTGGCGGGTTTGCCCAGGATCTGGCGCCCCAGGGCGACGGCGGTGTCGGCGCACAGCACGGGGCCGGTCGGGAGCTCTCGGCGCTTGAGGCGCGCCACCGCTGCGTCCAGCTTGAGGCGGGTGACGCGCTGCACATAGGTGGCCGGCGCCTCGCCGCCCCGCACCAGTTCCAGCGCTTCGCTGTCTTCCGAAGCGTCGGGCAGCAACAGTTCGCAGTTCATGCCCCATTGCGCCAGCAGTTCACGCCGGCGCGGGCTTTGTGAAGCGAGGTACAGCTTCATTCGCGGTGATAGGGGTGGTTGGCGTTGATGGACCAGGCGCGGTAGAGCTGCTCGATCAGCAGCACACGCGCCATGGCATGGGGCAAGGTCATGTCGGAGAGGCGAATGCGTTCGTGCGCGGCCTGGCGGAACTCGGGCTGCAGGCCGTCGGGCCCGCCGATGATGAGTGCCACGTCGTCACCGCCCATCTGCCAGGCCTTGACCCGCTCGGCCAGGGCCACGGTGGTCAGCGCGGTGCCACGTTCATCCAGCGCCACCACGCGCGCGCCGCGCGGAATCTGCGCCTCGATGCGCTCGCGCTCGGCCGCCATGAGCGTTTCGCGCGTCTTGGAGCCGCGCGGCTCGGTCTTGACGGTCTTGATGTCCACCCGCAGATCGGGCGGGAAACGCTTGGCGTAGTCGTCGTAGGCGGTCTGGGCCCAGTCGGGCATGCGCTGCCCGACCGCGACGATCACCAGCTTCATGCCCGGGGTTTGCGGGGCGCGGCCTTCTTGGCCGGCGCTTTCTTGACCGGTGAGCCCACTTTCACCACCTTCATGGGGGCCTTTTTGGCCGGCGCTTTGCGAGCCGGGGCCTTGGCCGCCGGGCTCGCTGCCTTTTGGGCGGCGGGCTTCTTGGTTGCGGGCTTTTTCACCGCCGACTGGGCAGGCGCCGCCTTCTTGGCGGCCGGGGCCTTGGTGGCAGCGGCTTTCTTGGCCGGTGCCTTGGTCAGCGGTGTTTTGCCGGCCTGGGTCTTTTCGGCGGCAGCCTTGGCGGCGGGCGTGGGTTTGTCGGCACCGTGTTTGAGGCGCACCGGCTTCTCGCCCCAGATTTCCTCCAGGTGGTAGTACTGGCGGATGGCGGGCTGCATCACGTGCACCACAGCCGGGCCGCAGTCCACGATGATCCATTCTCCGTTGTCCTCGCCCTCGGTGCGGGGTTTGGGAAAACCGGCCTCCTTCACGGCATCGCGCACGCTGGCGGCCAGCGCCTTGGTCTGGCGGTTGGAGGTGCCACTGGCGACCACCACACGTTCGAACAGCGGGGAGAGGTGTTCGGTGTTGAACACCACGATATCCTGGCCTTTGACGTCTTCCAGACCATCGACGATGGCTCGCTGGAGCTTCTGGATGTTCTTCTGGGCCGTGGTTTCGCTGGTCATGCAGGGTCTTCGTAGAGGTGGTGGTGGGAAATATAGCGCGCAACCGGCTCGGGCACCAACACCGCCAGTTCGCCCTGGCGGCTGACCTGGGCGCGCACGGCGGTGGCGCTGATGTTCTTGAGCGGCATGTGCAGCAGCGTGTAGGGGACGTCGACGCCGGAGAGATCCATCTCCTCGGCCTGGTCCAGCCGGGCGTCGGCACCGATGTTGATGGCCCGGTTGGCCACCGCGATGCTGGCGAGCTGCAGCACCTCTTCCCAGCGCACCCAGTTCTTGAACGAGAGCAGCTGGTCGGCGCCGAGCACCAGGAACAGGTCGGCCTCCGGGTACTCGGCGCGCAGTTCGCGCAGGGTGTCCGCCGTGTAGCTCGGGCCGTCGCGGTAGATCTCGCGCTCGTCGTAGACGATGTTGATCAGGTCACCAAAGGCGAGCCGGCACATGTTCACCCGGTGCGCAGCCGGCGACAGCGGGCGCGGCTTGTGCCACGCGTGACCGGTGGGCAGGATGTGCAGGCGGTCCAGGTCGAGCTGCCCCAGGGCGGTCTCGGCCAGGGCGCGGTGCGCCCAGTGTGGTGGGTCGAAGGAGCCACCGAACATGCCGATGCGCATGCGGCGGGGAGTGGTTGGGCTCATGGGTTCAGATCCAGTCGCGCTTGACAAGGAAATCGCGCGTCAGGCGTTCCTCGGGCGAGCCCGGCTCGGGCTGGTGGTCGTAGGCCCAGCTCGCCAGCGGCGGCATGGACATCAGTATGGATTCGGTGCGGCCGCCGGACTGCAGGCCGAAATGGGTGCCACGGTCCCAGACCAGGTTGAATTCGACGTAGCGGCCGCGCCGGTAGAGCTGGAACTGGCGCTCGCGCTCGCCCCAGGCCAGGCCCTGGCGGCGTTCGACGATGGGCAAATAGGCGGTCAGGAAGGCATCACCCACCGCCTGGGTCATGGCAAAACCGTGGTCGTTGCCGCCCTCGGCGAAGTCGTCGTAGAAGATGCCACCGATGCCGCGCGGCTCGTTGCGGTGCTTGAGGAAGAAGTAGTCGTCGCACCAGGTCTTGAAGCGCGGGTACTTGTCGGCACCAAAGGCGCTGAGCGCATCACGGCAGGTGCGGTGGAAGTGCTGGGCGTCCTCTTCGAACGGGTAGTACGGCGTCAGGTCCATGCCGCCGCCGAACCAGCACACCGGCGTGCCACCGGCCGGCGTGGCGGCGATCATGCGCACGTTCATGTGCACCGTGGGCACGTAGGGGTTGCGCGGGTGGAACACCAACGACACGCCCATGGCCTCGAAGGGCGCACCCGCCAGCTCGGGCCGGTGCTGGGTGGCCGAGGGCGGCAGTTGCGGGCCACGCACGTGTGAAAAACCACAACCGGCGCGCTCGAACACCACGCCGTCTTCGAGGATGCGGGTCTCGCCCTCGCCCTGCAGCGGTTCACCAGCGGCCTTGGTCCAGCGGTCGGCGCGGAAAGCGTTGCCGTCGATGGCGCTGACCGCATCGGTGATGCGCGCCTGCAGGCCGCGCAGATAGGCGCTCACCGCCTGGGGAAATGGCGTGTTCATGGTCTTATGGTATCGGTTCGGGCCGCCGGCGCGACCAGGCGCACCGGGGCCGCATGGGCAGGCCGCAGGCCGGTGACGCCGGTGTAGAGGGCCGAGATGCGGGCCATGTCCCGGGCCTCGTCCCCACACAGCCGTATGAAGTCGAGCACGCTGACGGTGCGGGTGCCGTAGTCCAGCCGGATCAGGCCCACCGGCACGTCGGCCCCGTGTGCCGTCTGGTAGAAGCCGCTGCGCCATCCGCCCGACAGCCGGCGCGTGCCCTCGGGCGCCAGGCCCAGCCAGAAGTAGTCATCGGCCTGTTTGCAGGCCTTCACGTGGTCGATCGCCTGGCCCACCACACCCCGTGGGCTGTGGCGGTTTACCGGTACCCCGCCCAGCCAGCGCAGCCAGCGGCCCAGCAGCGGGACATTGAACAAGGTGTCCTTGCCCCAGAACCGCACCGGCACGCCTACGGCCCATTTGGCCAGGATCATGACGACGAAATCCCAGTTGCTGGTGTGCGGGTACACCGCCAGCACGCCCTGGCGCGCCGGCAAGCCATGGAACAGCACGCGCCAGCCAAACAGCCGCAGCACGCCCGCCGCCAGCGGGCTGCCACGGAACTGCAGGGGGTACGGCGCCGGAAAGTCGCTGACCGGCGGGTGGCTGGGTTGCATCAGGCCTTGATCGCCCGGCCGCCGATGTCGCGGCGGAACTGCATGCCATCGAAGTGGATGCCCTGCACCGCCTCGTAGGCACGCTGCTGTGCCTGCTTGACCGAATCGGCCAGCGCCGTCACGCACAGCACCCGCCCACCCGAAGCCACCACGGCGCCGTCCTGGGTCTGTGTACCGGCGTGGAACACCATCACGTCGTCGGCATCGGCCGGCAGGCCGGTGATGGTGTCGCCCTTGCGCGGGTTCATGGGGTAACCGTGCGCGGCCAGCACCACGCCCAGCGCGGTGCGGCGGTCCCAGTCCAGCTCGGTCTTGTCGAGCTCGCCGGCGGTGGCGGCCAGCATCACCTCAACCAGGTCGGACTTCAACCGCATGAGGATGGGTTGGGTTTCGGGGTCGCCCATGCGGCAGTTGAACTCCAGCGTCTTGACCGCGCCCTCGGGCGAGATCATCAGGCCCGCGTAGAGGAAGCCGGTGTAGGGGATGCCGTCCTTGGCCATGCCCTGGATGGTGGGCATGATGACCTCGCGCATGGCGCGGGCGTGCACCGCCGGCGTGACCACCGGCGCCGGCGAATAGGCGCCCATGCCGCCGGTGTTGGGGCCCTGGTCGGCGTCCAGCAGGCGCTTGTGGTCCTGGCTGGTGGCCAGCGCCACCACGTTCTTGCCGTCGCACAGCACGATGAAGCTGGCTTCCTCGCCGGGCAGGAATTCCTCGATGACGACGCGGGCGCCACCTTCGTTGTGGCTCACGCCCAGCTTGTTGTCCAGCAGCATGAAATCCACCGCCTCGTGGGCCTCGGCGGTGGTCATGGCGACCACCACGCCCTTGCCGGCAGCCAGGCCGTCGGCCTTGACCACGATGGGCGCACCCAGGCGGTCGATGTAGGCGTGGGCGGCCACGGGGTCGGTGAAGGTGTCGAACGCGGCCGTGGGAATGCCGTGGCGCGCCATGAAGGCCTTGGAGAAGGCCTTGGAGCTTTCCAGCTGCGCGGCCGCTTTCGTGGGGCCGAAGATGCGCAGGCCGTGGGCGCGGAACTCGTCCACCACGCCGGCGGCCAGCGGCGCCTCGGGGCCCACCACGGTGAGCAGGATGCCCTCTTGCTGGGCCCACTCGCGCAGCTCGGTCACACCGGTGATGGGCAGGTTGGTCAGCCGCTTGTCGCGCGCGGTACCGGCGTTGCCGGGCGCCACAAAAACCGTCTGCACCCGGGGCGACTGGGCCAGTTTCCAGGCCAGCGCGTGTTCGCGACCGCCGCCGCCGATGACGAGGACTTTCATGTTCAGAGGTCCAGTTCGGCGTTGTGGAACACGTTCTGCACGTCGTCCAGGTCTTCCAGCACGTCCAGCAGCTTCTGCATGCGGGCCGCGTCGTCGCCGGCCAGGGCGATGGTGTTCTCGGGTCGCATCGTCACTTCGGCCACCTCGGGTTTGAGGCCAGCGGCCTCCAGCGCGTTCTTCACCGCCTCGAAGTCGCCGGGTGCCGTCAGCACCTCGATGGCGCCTTCGTCGTCGCTCACCACGTCTTCAGCGCCGGCTTCCAGGGCCACTTCCATCACCTGGTCTTCGGAGGTGCCGGGCGCAAACACCAGCTGGCCGCAGTGCTTGAACTGGAACGCCACCGAGCCTTCGGTGCCCAGGTTGCCGCCGTGTTTGCTGAAGGCGTGGCGCACCTCGGCCACGGTGCGCACGCGGTTGTCCGTCATGGTGTCCACGATGATGGCCGCACCAGCGATGCCGTAGCCCTCGTAGCGAATTTCCTCGTAGCTCACGCCTTCCTGGTTGCCGGTGGCCTTGTCGATGTTGTACTTGACGCGGTCGGCCGGCATGTTGGCCGCCTTGGCCTTGTCCACGGCCAGACGCAGGCGCGGATTGGCGCTCAGGTCACCGCCGCCGGTGCGCGCAGCCACCGTGATCTCGCGAATGATGCGCGTCCAGATCTTGCCGCGTTTTTCATCCTGACGGCCCTTGCGGTGCTGGATGTTGGCCCACTTGGAATGACCTGCCATGAAAAACCTCTTGTTCGGAATACGCCCCGGGGGCGCTGGAGATAACCTGATATTCTACTTTTTCGCCCTGCCAGGGCCGAACCACGAGGAGAGGAAAACACCATGCCACAACCCCTGACCATCGCCCGCAACGCCCAGACGGCCTGCGAACTGCTGCCCGGGCTGGCCAACCGCCACGGCCTGATCACCGGCGCCACCGGCACCGGCAAGACGGTGACGCTGCAGTGCCTGGCCGAGCAGTTCTCGAAAATCGGGGTGCCGGTGTTCATGGCCGACGTCAAGGGCGACCTGACCGGCATCAGCCAGAAAGGCAGCATCGGCGAGAAGCTGGCGGGCGTGCTGAAAGACCGTGGGCTGGACCTGCCCGAACCTACCGCCTGCCCCACCACGCTGTGGGACGTGTTCGGCGAACAGGGTCACCCGGTGCGCGCCACCATTTCGGACATGGGGCCGCTGCTGCTGTCGCGCATGCTGGACCTGAACGACACCCAGGGCGGCGTGCTCAACCTGGTGTTCAAGATCGCCGACGACAACGGCCTGCTGCTGCTGGACCTGAAAGACCTGCGTGCCCTGCTGCAGCACATCGGTGACAACGCCAAGCAGTTCACCACCGAATACGGCAACATCAGCGCCGCCAGCGTGG
>VFQP010005342.1_pt1 | contig 11303 bp, 12 predicted proteins | sample 3512351 | NCBI WGS metagenome assembly VFQP01 (sample SAMN10412372, study PRJNA504923) | tailings metagenome | isolation source: Relicate 1 Philex TSF1 revegetated site | place: Philippines: Tuba, Benguet | collected 2017-08-29
GCGGCTGCTGGAGCAGTCGGCGGCAAACCAGGAGCAGAACCGCAAGGCCGTCGCCGACAAGTGAGGCGGACGCACGAGGGCGAGGACTCCCGTGCCGCAGCTGCTCACCCGCGGACCTGAGTTTGGAAGCTGGTGCTCGCCCCTGAAGCTGCCCGCACGCACACCCTCACGATGCTGCAGGTACTGCTACCGGCAGGCGGAGATTGGCGTGGGCGACTGCGGCGGCCTGCGCTACCTGCCAGGTGAGTGCGCACGATGATGGCGCGCCGCGCACGTCACCAGCCCCTGCGCTTGGCTCAAGAGGGGAGCACAAGGTCGAACGGCGGCGTGTGGGTGGGCGCACGTGGCGCGCGCGTGTGTGTGTCGGCTTGCATCGACGGAGCGGGCCACCGCCCGCGTCACGCAGCAAGGATCAGCAGCGAGGAAGATTAGGCACAAACCCAGGCCAGAGCATGCGTGTGTGACGCGTGGTCGCAGGCGTGACCAAGAGCGGCAAGCAACGCACACCCGACTGGCTGTCTGACCTCCTGGGCGTGGAGCGCGCGCCGCCCGCCGAGGAGGCGATCGACCTGAAGTCCCTGTTTGGAGGCAAGATCCCCGAGTGATGGTGAATCTCAGCGCAACGGGATCGGCCTGACTTGCAGCTTCGCTATGCTCCTCCCAAAGGCTGACGAGGGTTGGATGATTGCAACTGACTGGGTGAGCGCAAGCCCTGCATGAATCAACAACCCCGGGCCAGAGCAGGCCGTACCAGGCAAGAAAGCCCGAAGCAGAGGAGGGTGGTTGCTCAAACCGCGCCAATCGAGTCAGAGATCTCTTTCAGCCGTCGCCCCACGCGCCGCCCCAGCTCCTCCGCCCGCCGCAATCCTCCTCCTCCCCCCTCCCCCTCCAGCTCCGTCGCATCCTCCACGTGGTGCATGCACGCACGTGCCCCGTCCACCACCAGCGCCCGCACGCGCAGCGACGCGGGCCCCCGCCGCGGCCGCTGCACCGTGCACAGCACGGCCACCGGGTGGCGCGGCATGGCCAGCGGCAGCTGCAGCGATGCCTCCCCCCGGCGCACGACTTCTCGTTCGCGCGTCGGCGCTGCAGTCACAGGGGCCATGAGCTGCAGCAGGGCGGCACGCTCGGCCGTGGCCTGCAGCAACGCGTCAGCGTCTCCAGCGCTGCGAAGCAGGCCCAGCAGCGCGCCGTCCGCCTCTCCGCCCGCTGCACCGGCCGCTGCGCTCGGGCAACCCCGCGGGGTGAAGGACTGTGTGCCGCTGTCCGGCACTGGCTGCGCTGGGCTGGAGGCGCGCGCCACGACGCCCACGATGCCCTGGCACGCCGCCGGCAGCATTTGGTCCAGCGGCACGGGCGTGAAGGTCACTTGGGTGGGTGGGTCAGCCGTGGGCGAGGGTGGCGGAGGCGTTGGGGTGGGGCTGGAGTCGCGTGGCAGCTGGCCCAGTCGCTTGAGGCCTGCGGGGCCCACGCGAGCACAGCGAGCAGATGGGTCAGAGCGATAAGAGGAGCAGTTCAAGGCAAGTGGCCGCAGCAAAGAGGGCAAGACGGGCATGCGCGGACGTGATGGCGAGGAGGGCCCGCCGCAGACGTGATTGCTGCCACACCCCAGCGGCCAGGGCCAGCCACAGCCACAGCGACATCAGAGCAGGTTGCCAGCCAGGCCTCACCTGCCGCAGCCAGCAGTGTGGCCTGGACGTGGCCCTGGCACATCTGCTCCACCCGCGAGTCCACGTTGCCCCGCATGGGCACGACCTGGACCCTGGGGTTGAGCGCCAGGACCTGCGCGCATGACAGGGGTCAAGCCAAGGTGCGCGCGCCGCTTGACGCGAGGCCGAGCCGCACGCAGTGCTTGCCCTGGCCTGGGCTGGTGGCTCAGCTGCCGTGTCACGGCAACGGGTTGCCCCATTGTGCAAGTCGTGTGCACACACAGGCACCCAACCTGCAAGCATGGCGCACCTGGGCCTTGCGCCGGCTGCTGCTGGTGCCCAGCACCGCACCGGGCGGCAGGTCCGCTGCGGGGACGGCGAGCACGCAGCGCGAGCGCGCTATCGTGTGGGCCTCTGCATCCACACTGGCTGGCAGCTCAGCGTGGCCAGGTCACGGGGAGAAAGCCAGGGCAGCCGGAGGCCCCGTGTGCGCCTGCTGCCCCCAGCGCAGACGTCGAGTGACCGGCCACTCACCGATGCACGTGACGCCGGGCAGCGCGCTCAGCAGCACGTCTCGGGGGTCCTCGCGTGGCAGGCACGCCGCCAGCACCAGCCCTGCGTAACCCAACGGGCACCGAGCCAAGCCCGCTGGCACACGCTGCGGCAAGGTCCCCCATCTGCTGCGGAGCGAACAAGCCGCGTGGTTCGCGCGTCTCAGCGCAGCGCCGGGGTCGCACGTCTCAGCACAGCCCCAGCCAGCCTGTCAGATGTGCAACCAGCTAGCCAAAGCGGAGGCCTGGCGCAGGACCCACCTGGGTGCGTGGCTGGCGGGTGGTCCTTGAGCGAGTGCACGGCAAGGTCGGCGTCGCCCCGGAGCACCGCCTGGTCCAGCTCCTCCGTGAAGGCGCCGGGGCCGAGCTCACGCATGGTCGGCAGCGCCTGCGACCGCCAGTGTGCGGGCAGCGCTGCGGGTGAGCGTGGTGCCGCGGCGCCCCCTCGCCTCGCGGACGCTTGCTCAGCGGCATCACCTGGCCAGAGGGTGCAGCGGCTGGCACGTCGCCCCGTGTCGTCATGGGCACCAGCTGCACCACCACGGCCGTGCCGGTTGATGCGGACGCCCGCTCCAGCAAGTGCGCCACCTGTGCCCGCCACCGCCGCGCAAGCAAAGATCCGTGAAGCAAGATGCAATGACAAGCAGCCGTGCCTCTTCCCGTGCAGCGTGTACCTGCTGCGCCTGCGTCAGAGCGAGCTTGGACGGGCGGGTCGCGATCTTTACGATGCGAGGCTGCGCCGCAGATCGCGCCTCTGCCGCCGATGCTGCGGCGTGGCTCGCCAAGCTGGCCATCGCGACCGATGCTGCGATCGCTCGCTGCTGCGCCTGGGGCCCAAGCAGACTCTCCCGCAGTCAACATGTTTGACCGGCCGAACTCGAACTCGCATCTGCTCTCCGACAGATGCGACTCTCGTAAGCGGCAGCAGCTCTCAGGTGGCGTTGATGTGCTGGCCCACGTGCGGCGAGAACTTGCCCGCCTGCGCGTCTGCCACCGCCGTGCCGCACGGGGGCGACACCACGCTGCTGCCGGGCAGCGGCGTGGCGGTGGCGGCGGCGGACAGGCGCTTGGCCTTCTTGGCCGTCCGGTGCTCCGACGCCGGCGCGCCTGCAAGCCACCGGCGCATGTATGTGTCTTGCTGCGTGCCGCCACGACCGCGCCCGCCCACCAAACCCCCCGCGCCCCGCACCTTCGTCCTCGAACTTTAGCCGCATGGGCGCCACTCCGTCCTCGTCCTCCGCCTCCTCGTAGTACTGCTCCTGCTGCTGCTCCGCCTCCTCCGCGCCGTCGTCATCACCAAAGTCGCGCTCCCGCCGCTTGCCCGTCACGCCGCCCCGCGCCGCGGTGGTGGCGCCGGTGGGTCGGCCGCTGGGCGCGGGGCCCGAGGGAGGCAGGGAGGGCGCGTCGGGGTCCGGCTTGACGCCCACGGCGCCGTCCTGCGAGGCACGTCGCAAGCGTGCCCGGGTGGCGGCGGCGACCGCCCGGCAAATGCTGGACAAAGCACCTGGAGGGCTGAAAACACTTCAGGGAGGGAGGGAGGGTGGGCGCCGGGCTGCGCACCTCTTCTTTCTTGACGACGGCGACCGAGGCGCCTCCTCCTCCTCCCGTGGCGGGCAGCTCTGGCTTGGGCGCCGGCGCCGAGCCAAACTGGTTGCGGGGCCGCGGGAGCTCGGCCGGGGGGGTGGGCAGCGGCTCTGTGTGGAACCACCTGAGATGGAGGGGGCACCAGACATGGTGCGTGCACGCGCCGTCGTCCGTCAATTGGTGGCTTTGCATGGCGTGGCTGCACGGTGCTACGGTATGCACGAGTGACGCGTGCCGTGTGCAGGTGGGCAGGGGCTCGGTGTGGAACCACCTGGGGCATCACGTGACCAAGCCACGTGCGGCGTGTGCTGAGCTGCGTGGAGGCGATATGAAGCCACGTCGCAGGTGCACCGGGCAGGGCTGTGCTAACCCTGCTCGTGCAGACGCAGGGGTGACGACGGGAAGCAGAGGCACTGGGTGGGGGAACGGTGCGGGTGTGCCGATCTCCGTTCCGACCCTCCTCACCTGTGCTTGAGCGCTTGCGCCGCCGTGGGCCGCTTGCGTGGGTCCAGGCTTACGAGAGCGCCCAGCAGGTCTAGGCAGTCGTCGCTGGCCGTGGGGAACTGCTGCCGCAGCGGCGGCGCCTGCACCGCCGTGAACTCAATGAAGGCCGGCAGCTCGCTCACGCCTGCGGGTGGGCACCAGCACCACGCCAAGGGCGCCAATCAGGGCGCGGAACCGCGGCGACACGGCCCAACATCTCCGTGCACGCACGACGCGCAGAGAGAGGGGAGCAGAGGCAGGCAAGGTGAACCGAAGCAGCGCCATTGTGGGCCCACGCTTCTCTATGCTCGGTGGCTGGTTTGCGGAACCCTGGGATCAGGACCCTGGGAGCGGCGCAGTTTCGCGCGCCCCAAGCAGCAGGGGGTGTTGCCTGACCTGGCCACGTGGCCTCCGTGGGCGTGCCCAGCGACTGGAACACGCGCGCCAGCTGCGCGATGTCCGTGTCGGGCGCCTCGAGCCACGGCCGCCGGATCAGCAGCTCTGCAGGCACCGTCGGTTCACATTCGCCACCATGCGCCACCACACCAAGGCGCGAGGTTGGACAAGCAGCCCAGCCTCCAAGACCATCTCATGTCCACAGGGCCTGGGGAGACCTGCCATGCGTCGCCGCTGCTGCCTCTGAGCGCGCTGACTAAGCGCTGCGTAAGCGCTGCATGGGTGAGGGGGTGGCCGCGCACCCGCCATGATGCAGCCGACGGCCCAAATGTCCACCGCCGTGGTGTAGCTGGTGGCGCCGTAAAACAGCTCGGGCGCGCGGTACCAGCGCGCAAACACCTGCGGCAGCCAAGGAGAGGACGCGACAGCCCAGGTGAGGAGGTGGCAGGTGGCAGGGGGGAAAGCTGTACCAGCGCGCAAACACCTGCGAGGCGGCAGCCAAGCAGAGGAGGCGGCAGCCAAGGTGAGGAGGTGGCAGGTGGCGGAGGGGTGGCGCGGTACCAGCACGCAGCCTCCCGCCGGACAGTGAGACAGCTATTGAGGGAGCGACGGGTGGCACGGGTTGGCGAGCCGCTGTTGTGGCGTGCGGTAGCGCCGTCCGGCACACACGCTCTGCCAGGAGGCCCCTGGATGACAGGTGCGCTGCTCTGTTTCCCCCGCTGTTGCCCACCTGGGTCCCCAACCCACAGTCCCCCCCACCTGGGAGGTGTAGGGCCGGGCGGGGTCGCGCTCAGGCGAGCCGATGAAGCGCGCCAGGCCAAAGTCCGCCAGCTTGACGTTGCCGTGCGCGTCAATCAGAAAGTTGTTGGGCTGCGAGCCAAAGCAGCACACGCGCGATGCCACTCCAGAGCAAGGCTGACGTGAGAGGCCGTGCGACGGCGCCCGCAGAGTGCGGCGCGCGAAGCCAGTGGACAGGAATGCGACGGCGCCGCCGCCATGCCCTCCCGCCCCCACCGCCAGCACGTGCGCGATGAGTCCCAGCCGCGAGGCAGGTGTGGGCACGCGCGCGTGCGCCCGCCCGGGTGACCCGGCGTCGCAGCCCACAAGCAAAGGCCCCTGGCCACCACGTTGGCAATCGTGCACGCGCCCTCACCTTGATGTCGCGGTGCACGATGAAGCGTGAGTGCACGGCGTCGAGCGCCCGGAAGATCTGCTGCATGTACCCCTTGACGTTGGCGGGCGACAGCACCAGGCTGCGGTCCTTGATCACCGCCTCCAAATCGTACCGCATCATCTCCAGCACCTGCCATCATCACGTGATGAGCCAACACGCGATCATGACGGGGTGACGGGTCGCAGACACAGGGTGGCACACCACGCGCCCGTGATCATGACGGGGTGACGGGTCGCAGACACAGGGTGGCACACCACGCGCCCGTCTTCCGGCCGGACGCTTGCTGCTCGCTGCAGGGGCTGTTGCAGACACAAGAACACCTCAAGTACTGCATGCCAGAGGTGGGATGCAGTCCTGACACCAAAGAGAAGCGCGCGCTCACCATTCCGATCTGCTTGCCCTTGCGCGTGGCGTACACGTCGCGCAGCCGGATGACGTGCGGGTGGTTGATCTCGCGCAGCAGCTTGATCTCCCGCACAAAGGTGGGGTTGACGCCCTGCACGCGCACGCCACGCCACCAGCACGCCAGGCAAGCAGTGTGTGTGTGTGGGATTTGCATCTGTTTGGACACCTTGGCGAGGCTGGAGCCCATTTACCGGGCGTATCAGATGTCTCGCAGCACAAAGGCAAGCGAGCCAAAGGCACACGCACAGGTGCAGAGACGCATTGCGGCTGGAGCCCAGCTACCGAGCGTGTCGTGCAGTGTGCCACGGCAAGCGGCAAATCGCCATAGCGGAGCGCACGCCACGTGTCGGCGGCCGCCAGCACGGGAACTGGACAGGAGGCCTCGCAGCAGCTGGCGGGGGGCGCTGCCCGTGCCCTGCCCCTCCCCCCAATGATCGCCAAGGTCGCCTGGCCGCCCTGCAGCCCTTGTGTGCCGTGTCGTGCCTGCCGCATGCTGGTGTGCGTGTGCCTGCTGCATACCCTGGTCCCCCCCCCAGGCTACACGGCCTGCTCCTGCCGCTGCGCCCCGCCGCCTCACCATACTGCGCTCGTCGGCGTTGGACGTGGCCGTCGCGCTGTCGGCCGACCGTACCATCTTGAGCGCCACGGTGTCACCCGTCTGCACGAGCGCACACACGGCCAGGCAGCGCAGCTGCCAAGAGCCAGGACTCCCCGCCCCGGCTGCGGCGCGACTCCTGCCCCGGCTGCAGGCCAGGAGTGAGGCCGCTGTCTGCCCGCAGCTGGCATGCAAGAGGGGCCCGCGAATCCTGCAGGGCTCGCGGCGCGGCGGCGGAGCGCGCTGCAGCCGCGCCGGGCGGGGACGCACCGGCTTGTGTGTGCCCTCGTACACGACGGCGTGCGTGCCCTGGCCCAGCAGCTTGCCCTGCTTGTAGTCCCGCTGAGACATCCTGCAGCGCTGGTGCTGGCGCTTGCCGCTGGAGGGCGCGTCGGCTGTCGCGCGTGCGCCGAGCGCCGCCCCTGCTCTGCTGCGGTGCCCTGCAGAGTCCCCCTGCTGACGGGATGCTAGCGAATCAGCAGGAGCGCCTGGTCCTCCCCGTATGCCTGTGCGGCGCCTGGCATCCGCGCCTGACGCCCAGCCAAGTAGCGCAGGACGGCACTGCTGAATGTAGCTGCGGCACTGATGCCCCCAAGAGGCGTGTGCGCGTGCCCTGAGCTGCAGAAGGCTCTGTGGCGCTCGTGCGATCAGCGGTTTCGCCCGTTATCGCCTTGTTCTCCTCCGTCCGCACGCGCCTCGCACGCACGATCACGATGCGAGCTCCATCCCCCGGTCGTGGATGCTCGACGGCTGGGGTCCCGAGCGCGCCTGCACTCGGGCGCCAGCTCGCAGTGGCGCTCAACGCCGCGTTGATCAGCAGAAGCAGGTGCCTGCATTGGCACCAGCAGCAGTCGCTCCTGCCAGCACGCTGCTGCTCACCGCCCTGGAGGCCACAGCTGCGAGCGCCCCGCCCGCCAGCTGCGTCCGGATCATCAGTGAGTGAACGTGCTCCGCCCAGCCAGGCAGCTGCGCCACGGCGGTCACTGCACACGCGCACATGCGTGACGATGCTGGCGCAGGCTGAACGCCCTGCGCGCCGGCGCGAGCCCACCAGCGGCACCTCCGTCGAGCCCACCGGCAGCGCCGCAGAGCCCGGCGGCAGGCGCAGCAGCAGGCGGCGTCGGAAGGGCCGCGCTGAGGGCGCGCCATGGCAGGCCCCGCAGGAGGAGGACCCCTGGACGGCGCTGCTGCTTGCGTGGTTTGCCTGCCGGGGGCGCTCCCTGCTGGCCTCCCAGTGCCTGGTGGAGGCGGTGCTGCAGCTCTACCTGTCAGGCACCAGCTTCACGCAGATGCAGGTGTGCGCTCGCAGTGCCTCCGCCTGCGACTGACGCAGCGCAGCGTCAGGGCCGGCGCAAAGCATTTCGCGGGAAGCAAGCACTTGGGGCTGGGAGCAAGGGAGCGGTGGGCGTGATTCATCCTTGAGCCTGCCTGGCGCGTGCCCACATGCAGTTGGGCATCAAGCTGGCGTCGCTGGGTGGCGGCGGCCGGCCCGCCGCAAGTGCGTTTGAGCGTGTGGGGGCGAGCCCTCCTGTACAAGCATATCAGACCCAGTGGCCGAGCTTGGTGGCCGCTGGCAGCCAGAGACACCACGCCCTGGTGCTGCTCGTCCTCGCTGTGTGCAGGCCTCCGGCCCAGCTCCCCCTCGGCCAGCGTGGAGGCGCTAGACCCCGACGACATGCCCCAGCCCTCGCCGCTCCTGACGGAGCAGGAGGAGGGCGAGCTGCTGTCCTGGGTGGCGCTGGTGGTGCAGGCAGCGGAGCTGGCGGGCTGCCGGCCTGTCGCCTCATCAGGCGCCGTGGCCTCGTCAGGCGCCGTGGGTGGGGAGGCGGGGCAGGAGCGGGAGGCCGACCGGTACCTCAAGGGAATGCGTGGCTTCGTCCAACAGGTGACGACCGCGGCGCTTCCGCTGCGAGCTTTGTGCTTTTCTCACAAGTGCGCCTGCGGAGCGTGCACAGCGTGGGGTATGCGCGCGTGGCGGCCCGCGCAGGCGTACGCCATGTGGCAGGGCGGCATGACGCTGCGGCGACTGACCGACCTCCAGGCCGCCGTCAGCGAGGTGCGTGGCGCCTGGGGCCTTTGCGGGGGCGGGATCTGGCGCACCGCACTCGCTCGCGGTCCCTTGTCCCAGTCTTAAGCGGTCCTCGGCTGCGGCAGGCCGTGACGTGACCCACCAGCCCTGTCCAAGCCTGACCCCGTGCTTCCTTGCGGTGCTTCCTTGCGCTCGCGCTGACGCAAGTGCGCTGCTGGGTTGCTTGGAGTGCGCAGGGCCAGCCGCCCCGCGGCGTGCAGAGCGTGATGCAGCAGTACACGCGTGTGGCCGTCATGGCGCTCGAGGTGATGGCGTCGGAGCAGCTCATCCGCCGGCCTGCCCCCGCCCCACAGCCAGGTGAGGAGCGATTGCCCGCCCTGGTGCGCGCGGCCAAGGCGTCACGCGGCTGCAGGCTCGCTTCCCACCATTTGGCGCACGCATGCTGGCATGCGGGTGCTGCAGGCAGTGGCGGCGGCAGGGCACCGCCAGAGGTGGACTTCCTGGGGCGCCCTGGGCCCTCCACGTCGGCGCCGGCGCCGGGCCCCGCGCGGCCCCCGCCGCCGCAGCCGCCGCCGGGCGCCATCATGATGGAGGGCGCAGAGGTGGGTGGAGGGAGGCGGCGCGCCGTCTTGCCGACGTGTGCCCACAGGGCATATCGTGGCTGCCAAGGCGTGCCGTTTCCCTTGGGGTGCGTCGATGCGCCGGGCTCTGTGCCCTTCTGCCCGCTTGACCCCACGCAGGCGGTGTTTGGCCGGGGCGCAATCAGCGGCTTCAGCAGCCCCTGGGACGACGAGGAGGAGGAGGAGGGCGGCGCAGCAGGGGCTGGCTCCGGCGCCGCGGGCGGAGAGGAGGCGGACCGCCAGCCTCTGCGGCCCGTCGGCTACACCTCCACGTTCGTCCAGGGTGCGTGGGTCCCAAGGCCCTGCATCTCTGCACGTCTGGATCGCGCCTGATTGGGAGAAGTGTCACGTGTGGATTGCCTGACTGGGAGAAGCGCGACACATGCGGCTAACTGGAGTGCACCCGCTGCACCCTGCAGGGTGGGCAGCTCGGCCGCGCCCTGACGCCGTGCCAGGCGCCGAGGGCGACGGCGGCAGCGGCGGCGACGGCGCGGCGACGGAGGCGGGGCTGCTGCTCCCCTCTGCGTCGATGGACGAGGCCGAGGGCGGCGTGGCGCCGGGCCGGCGGCTGGCGGTGCGGCTGCTGGTGGCCTTCATGGGCGCGCTGCTGGGCTCGTGGTACAGCGCCGACAAGTTCGCAGAGGCGGTGCTCCTGGTGCGTGCTTGTTGTGGAGTTCGCCTGTGTTGGGGGGGCTCTTCAGCAGGGCTGACGCCGCGCTGCACTTTGCACCTGGCGTGTCCATGGCGTGGCAGAGCTTTCCAAAGTCGCGCACACACTCCGGCAGGGCCATGCAAAGAGAGAGCAGCGCGCTCGCTCGCTCCTCCTCAGTGCCGCAGCGGGTCAGGACTGCGTCACTGGTGGCTGCTGATCCACTGCGCAGGCGTACAGCGAAGGCTGGGCCGCCGGCGACGTGATGGCTTGCCTGGACGTTGAGGACTTTCTGCAGAGCGGGGGCCTAGTGCAGGTGAGCTCAGGCTCACTACTCTCAGTGGAGCCTGTCCTCCTTTTTCGTAGTGTGAGGCGCAACTGGAACTGCAACTGGACACTGCTGACGTCACCGCAGGCGTACGCGTCAACGTCTCCGTCCCCTCCCGCCACCGCGCCTGCCTGGCGCGACTCCCCGCCGCCCTCAGTCTCGCCCTCCCCGTCCCCCTCCCCACCAGGCGAAGAGGGCGCCACCCCGCCGCCGCAGCAGCAGCCCTCCACCGCCGCCGCGACCCAGCCCCCCTCCTCCCTTTTCACCCCCTCCGCAGCTGCGCGCCCCAGCTCATCCGGCGGCCGCAGCGCCCCGCCGCCGGGAGGCAGCGCCGGCGCCGGCAGTGTCACCGAGTCTGCGCTTGCGTCGGTGCTCGACCAGTCCACGCCGCCGCTGCGCTCCGCCGCGCCCTCCCCCGAGGATGACGCGGCCCAGGAGGAGGAGGAGGGCGGAGGGGAGGCGGGGGGCCGGGAGCGCAGCCCAGAGGCGCGGGGCGGTGACGGACCGCGGGGGCCGGACCAGCAGCAGCAGCAGCGTGAGCAGGAGCAGGCGCTGGCGGGCAGCATGCTCATCAACCGGCAGCTGTTTGGCACGTGAGTGAGCGCGCCAGTGGTTGGCAAGGGAAGCGCGAGGGGAAGGAGCGGCTTTCTGGCACCTGCGCAGATGGCGTCGTGGTGGTGCTTGCGCGCCTGCCGCTGGCGGTGTTCAACACTCGATGCAAGGCGTGCGCCACCCGTTCGTCCAAGGCAGCAGGTTTGGCGCGTTGAGTCGTGGTGCCTGGCGCAGGTGGCTGAGCACTTGCTACATGGCGCTGGCGCAGCTGGGCGCGCCCTTCCCCGG
>VFQP010005343.1_pt1 | contig 11302 bp, 10 predicted proteins | sample 3512351 | NCBI WGS metagenome assembly VFQP01 (sample SAMN10412372, study PRJNA504923) | tailings metagenome | isolation source: Relicate 1 Philex TSF1 revegetated site | place: Philippines: Tuba, Benguet | collected 2017-08-29
GCTGGACGTGGGCGGTCAGGTGGCGGCGTCGGGAACGGTGCACGATGACCGGATCAAGCGGGCGATGGCGCTGGACTATTTCTCAAAACCATATCCCAAATCCTTGGATCGGAACGATTTTGTTCTCGATATCCTGGAGGGCTTGTCGCTCGAGGACGGCGCGGCCACGATCACCGCGCTGACCGTCGCCTCCGTCGCGGCCTGCCGCGATATCCTGCCCGAGACGCCGGGCCGCTGGCTGGTCTGCGGCGGCGGACGCAGGAATCCGGTGATCATGGAAGGCCTGCAGCGAACCCTGCAGGTGCCGGTCGATCCGGTGGAATCGGTCGGCTGGCGGGGCGATTTCCTCGAAGCCGAGGCCTTCGCGTTCCTTGCCGTTCGTTCCATGAGGGGCATGCCGCTGAGCACGCCGACGACGACGGGCGTGCCCGAGCCGATGACGGGCGGCAGGCTGTTCGCGGTCTCCTAGACCTTCAGGCGCTTGTCCAGATAGCTGTCGACGGAGCCGATCATCTGCTCCATGTGATTCTCGTAGAAGTGGCTCGCGCCCGGGATCGTCACATAGTCCACCTTGATGCCCTTCTGTGCCTGCAGCTTCTCGGCCAGCTTGGCGGTGGATTCCTGCGGTACGACCTCGTCGGCGGTGCCCTGGATAATGATGCCGGAGGACGGGCAGGGGGCCAGGAAGTTGAAGTCGTACATGCTGGCAGGCGGTGCGACGGACACGAAGCCCTGGATCTCGGGACGCCGCATCAGCAGCTGCATGCCGATCCACGCGCCGAACGAAAAGCCGGCGATCCAGCAGGTCGGCGCGTCCGGGTTGTAGGTCTGCAGCCAGTCCAGCGCCGCGGCGGCGTCGCTCAGCTCGCCGATGCCGTTGTCGAACTCGCCCTGGCTGCGCCCGACGCCCCGGAAGTTGAAGCGCAGTACGGCGAAGCCCCGGCGCGCGAAGGAATGGAACAGGTGGTACACCACCTTGTTGTTCATGGTGCCGCCAAACCTCGGATGAGGGTGGAGCACCAGCGCAATGGGAGCGTTCTTGATCTTCGGCGGCTGATAGCGGCCTTCAAGTCGGCCGTCCGGGCCAGGAAAGATGACCTCGGGCATTCAATACTCCTACGCTTGTGCTTCGCAGTGGACACCCGGCGCCAAAACGCATTTGGTGGCGGTTCAAGAATGCTTTAGAGCCAGCATATTGCCGGCGCATCTTGAAGCGCGCGGGTAGGCACTCAGATAACCTTCAACCTGTCGGCTGCAAGTGGTTGGCCCGGCACTTGCCGGAAATCGCAGCGCGGCGTGTTATATAGCATTGACGATCCGCGAATTGCGAGCATCGCATCATGGATCGACGGCAAATCTCGTTGCGGCGGCGCGGATGTCGGCTCGAAGAGGATCATGACCGCAGGCTTTACCTATCTGGACTACAACGCGACGGCGCCAGTGAGGCCGGAGGTCGCGGCCGCCGTCGGCGAGGCGCTGGCGCGCACCGGCAACCCGTCGTCGGTTCACAAGGCCGGGCGCGCCGCCCGCGCTTCGGTCGAGAAGGCCCGCGCGCAGGTCGCCAAGTTGGTCGGGTCGAGGCCGTCGGAGGTGGTGTTCACCAGCGGCGGGTCGGAGGCCAACATGGCGGCGTTGACCCGGACGGGCGCGGCGCGGCTGATCGTCTGCGCCACCGAACATGATTCCGTGATCGAGACCGCCGCCGGTAGCGGACTTCCTTGCGAGACGGTGCCGGTCGATGGCGAGGGGCGCGTGGATCTGGCTGCGCTGGACCGGCTGCTCGCCGAACAGCCGCGCAATGGGGTCACGCTGGTTTCCCTGATGCTGGCCAACAACGAGACCGGCGTCATCCAGCCCGTGGCCGACGCGGCCGCGCTGGTGCATCGGCACGGCGCCTTGTTGCATTGCGACGCCGTTCAGGCGGCCGGCAAGGTCCCCGTCGATTTCGGCGATCTCGGCGCCGACTATCTCAGCCTCTCCGCCCACAAGCTGGGCGGGCCTCAGGGAGTCGGCGCGCTGGTTGTGCGCGAGGTGTGCGCGCTGACGCCGGTTGTGCGCGGCGGCGGGCAGGAGCAGGGGCGACGTTCGGGGACCGAGAACGTGCCCGGGATCGCCGGCTTCGGCGTCGCCGCCGAACTGTCGGGCCTGCCGGATCACGTCGGATCGCTTCGCGATGACTGGGAGAAGCGGGTGCGGGAGACGGCGCCCGAGGCCGTCATTTTTTCGGCTGGCGCGCCGCGCTTGCCGAACACCAGCTGCGTCGCGTTGCCCGGCATCGACAGCGAGACCCAGGTGATGGCGCTGGACCTGGCCGGCGTCGGCATCAGCGCCGGCGCGGCGTGCTCGTCCGGCAAGGTCAAGGCCTCGCGCGTGCTCCAGGCGATGGGGTACGACCGCGAACTGGCGGGCTCGGCGATCCGGATCAGCCTCGGCTGGGCGACGACAGCCGATGACATGGAGCATCTGTTCTCGGCGTGGTCGGCGCTGCGCGAGCGCATGGCCCGGCGGAAGGCAGGTTGATGGCGCTGCAATTGCCCATCTACATGGATTACCAGGCGACCACGCCGCTGGACGAGCGCGTGCTGGCCGAGATGATGCCGTATCTGACCAACAAGTTCGGTAATCCCCATTCCAGCAGCCACAAGTTCGGCTGGGAGGCGGCCGATGCCGTCGACCGCGCGCGCGGCCAGGTCGCGGCGCTGATCGGCGCGTCGCCGAAGGAAATCACTTTCACCTCGGGCGCGACCGAATCCAACAATCTGGCGATCAAGGGGCTGGCGCGGGCCTATCGCAAGCATCGGAGCCATATCATCACCGTCGCGACCGAGCATAAATGCGTGCTCGAGGCCGCCGCCGCCATGGAGCGCGAGGGCATGGCGGTGACCTGTTTGCCCGTGCAGCCGAATGGGCTGGTGGACCTAGACGCGCTGCGGGCAGCGATCACCGACCAGACTCTGCTGGTGTCGGTGATGGCGGCAAACAACGAGATCGGCGTCATCCAGCCCATCGCCGAGATCGGCGCCCTTTGCCGCGAACGCCGGGTGTTCTTCCATACCGATGCCGCGCAGGCAGTGGGCAAGATCCCGCTCGACGCCGAGGCCATGAACATCGACCTGATGAGCATATCCGGGCACAAGGTCTATGGTCCCAAGGGCATCGGCGCGCTCTACTTGCGGAGCAAGTCGCGCCTCAAGCTCGATCCGCTGTTCAGCGGCGGCGGCCAGGAAGGCGGCCTGCGCTCGGGCACGCTGTCGCCGGCGCTGTGTGCCGGCCTGGGGACGGCCTGTTCAATCGCGGCCGGTGAAATGGATGCGGAACGCGAGCGCCTTTGCCGCCAGTTCGAACGGTTCGTCGAGGGCGTCGTGGCCGGCGTGCCCGGCGCGGTGCTGAACGGCGACCGCGAACGGCGCATCCCCGGCAATATCAGCCTCAGCTTCCCGGGCGTCGATGGCGCGCTGCTGCTCGCCCAGCTGCGCGAGCTGGCGGTGTCTTCGGGCGCGGCGTGCGCGTCGGCCGTGGCCGAGCCGTCCTACGTGCTGCGCGCGCTCGGCATCGAGCCGCGGCTGGCCCAATCGACGATCCGTTTCGGGATCGGGCGCTTTACGACCGACGAGGAAATCGACCACGCCATCGCGGTTGTGGTGCGCAAGGTGACACAGTTGAGAAAGGCGGCCTGATGCCGAAGATGACCTTCGTCAGCGCGGACGGGAAGACCCGCACCGAAGTGAATGCCAGGTCCGGTACGTCGGTCCTCGAGGTCGCCCATGACAACGACATCGACATCGAGGGTGTCTGCGAGGGATCCATGGCCTGTTCCACCTGCCATGTGGTGGTCGACAAGGCGTTCTACGGCAAGCTCCCGAGGCCCAGCGAGGACGAGGCCGACATGCTCGACCTGGCGGTCGGCCTGCGCCCCACGTCGCGGCTGGGCTGTCAGATCCTGCTGACCGACGCGGTCGACGGCCTCGTGGTCCAGCTGCCCGGCAAAACCGTGAACATGATGGACGTCTGATTGGCCGTCAGCGCCGAATACAGCGGCTTCGTCATGGAGCTGCTGGAGCCGCTTGGCGGCGTCGGTCTCCGGCGCATGTTCGGCGGCGCAGGCTTGTTCTGTCACGGTGTCATGTTCGGCCTGATCGCCGGCGAGCGGCTTTATTTCAAGGCAGGTGACGCCAACCGCGGCGATTTCGAGGACGCCGGCTGCGGTCCGTTCACCTATGCGACGAAGAACGGTGAACACGGCATCCTGTCCTATTACGAGGCGCCCGATTTCCTGTTCGACGAGCAGGACGAAATGCTGGCCTGGGCGCGCAAGGCGCTGGACGAGGCACTGCGGGCGAATGCCGCCAAGAAGACGAAGCCGCCGGCCCGAAAGCCGCGCAAGACCGGTTAGTCGCCGCCCTCGACGAACGATTTCAGCCGTGACAGGGCGTCGTCCCACTGCCCGGCGACCATCTCCAGATACGCCTTCGCATCCATGAGCGGCTCGGGCCGGAAGACGTAGCGGCTCTCGCGGCCGACCCGGACGCTGGCGACCAGTCCCGCGCCCGCCAAAACGTGCAGGTGCTTCGTCACTGCCTGGCGGGTCATGGCCGCGTCCGCCGACAGCGCGGCGATCGAGCGGCTCTCGCCGTCGCTCAGCCGCGCCAGCAGGGCGAGCCTGGTGTGATCTCCCAGCGCGGCGAAAACCGGGACCGGGTCGGGCAGGGCGAGGCTAGCGCTCGGCATGGGCTTTGATGTTCCTCAGCTGTTCTTCCCAGCCGCCGGTGTTCATGCGGATGGCCTCGGCACGGCGACCGGCGGGTATGTTGTCGAAGCCCGACTCGGTGACCGTGACACGGGTGCTGCCGTCGACGGCTTCGAGCCTGAACTCGATCAGCGTTTGCGGCTCGTTGGAATAATCGACGCTGGGATCGACGGCATAGGGATGCCATGCCAAGGAGAAATAGTCCGGTGCCGCCATGGTTTTCACCGTGGCTTCCCAGGTGACGTGCTCATAGCCCGGATAAGTGATCCGCCCGCGCGCGACCTTGCCAGGTTCGAAGGGGCCCTCCAGGTCGACCCGGAACCATGTGCCGAATTCCCGGTAGTCCGTAAGCGCCCGCCAGACCCTGTCGATGGGCGCGGCGATGTCGATGGTGCGTTCGATGTGGTTCGTCATGATGCAACCTCCTGGTTGCCAATACCCTGACCTTCTCGGGGCTAATTGGCAACCAGAAAGTTGCGTATTACGCGCGGTTGGTCAGCGGCCTTCGAACTTGGCGGGCCGCTTTTCGCGGAACGCGGTCGTGCCTTCGGTGTAATCGAAGGTCTTCGAGGCGCGGATCTGCAGATGGTATTCGAGGTCGAGCTGCTGATCGTAATTGTTCGCCCAGGTGGCGGCCAGCGCCTTGCGGATGAAAGAATAGGCCTTCGTCGGGCCCTTCGCCATGCGACCCGCGAGTTCCATCACCGTCGGCATCAGCTTGTCGTCGTCGAGGACTTCCGAGATCATGCCCCACTCGGCCGCCTTTTCGGCGGGGACGCGCTCGCCCAGCATCATCATGCGCGCGGCGCGGGCCTTGCCGATCAGGCGGGGCAGGATGAAGGTGCTGCCGGCATCCGGCACCAGGCCGATATTGATGAATGCCTGCATGAAATAGGCCGAACGCGCCGCATAGACGAGGTCGCCGCTGATGGCGAGGCTCATGCCGGCGCCGGCGGCCGGACCGTTGACGGCGGTGATGATCGGCGCCTTCAGGTCGCGCATGCGCTTCAGCATCGGGTGGTAATAGACGTCGAGCGTCGCGACGGTGTTGTCGGGATCGTCCGGATCGGCCGGCTTGCGGTTCTTCAGGTTGGCGCCGGCGCAGAAGGCGCGGCCTTCGCCTGTGATTACCACCGCGCGCACCTTGCTCTCGCGGTCCTCCAGGATGCCGAGAACCTCCTTGAGGCTCTGCAGCATCGGCAGCGAGACGGCGTTCATCGCCTCCGGATCGTTGAGCTTTACGACGGCGACACCGTCGGTGATGTCGAGCGAAACCTTGTCGAATTCCATGTGCCTCTCCCTGTGCCTTGGTTGCGGCCCTGCTTAAAGCGGAAGCCGCGCACGGGCAAGCAGCCAGTACGGCAGCGCGATACGGGCGCGTGGGACGCACCCGATCACGATGGCAAGGGCAGGGAGGTCAGGCGGCTTCGGCCGCCGTCTTCGGCTTGCGCGGCGCCCGGGGCTTGCGGGCAGGCTTCGTCTCGGCGGCGGGCGCCTCCGAGCCGGCTTTCGCCACGGCTTCCGCACCGGCCTCGGCTTTCGGCTTCCGGGCGCGCTTGGGCTTGGCCTCAGATGGGGCCGCAGCGTCGGACTTGGCCGGAGCCTCAGGCTCGGCGGCTGCCTTGGGCTCGGCGGCTGCCTTGGGCTGGGCTGCTGCCTTGGGCTTGGCGGCTGCTTTCGCCTTGGCCGCACCCTTCTTCGGGGCGGATTTCCGTTCCGCGGCGGCGGGCGCTTCCACGGCGGCCTCGGTCGCGGGCTCGGCAGCGGCAGCCTTCGCCTTGCGCGGCGCGCGCGGCTTCCTCGCCGGTGCAGCGGGCTCGGCCACAGCCTGAGTGTCGGCAGGCGCCGTTTCCGCGCTGCTGGCCTCGGCCGCAACCGTTGCCTTCGGCGCTTTCGGCTTCCGAGCGCGCTTGGCCTTGGTTGCAGGCGCTGCCTCGGTGAGTTCCGGCGCGGCCTCGGCCACGATCGCATCCGGCTCGGCTGCGATCGTCGCAGCTTCAGGCTCGGCTTCCGCCACCGCGACAACCGGCGTCTGCTCGGTTTCGCCGCGCGGCTTCTTGCCGCGCTTGCGCTTGCGTTTGCCCTTGCGCTCGGCGGGCGACTCTTCGGCGGCGGCCTGGGCGGCCGGGGCCTCGTCGGCCGCGCGCACCGGCTCGGCCTTCTCCTCGTCCTCGGCGACCTCGTCGATCAGCTCGAATTCGACCTCGTCCTCGTCGTCATCGGCGGGGATGGGGGCAATCTTGAAGGTGCGCAACAGGAATTCGGGAACGTGGTCACCAAGGCCGAGCACCGGCTCGAAATCGTCCTCGCGGTAGCGGCGTTCACGGCCGCGATCACGGCGGTCATCCCGTCCGCGCCGGTCGTCTCGGCGATTATCGTCGCGGCGATGATCGTCCCGGCGCCGTTCATCCCGGCGGCCATCCTCGCGACGGCCTTCTTCGCGGCGATTCTCCTCGCGGCGGCCCTCGGGCCGGCGCTGCTCCTCGCGTGCGACCGGACGCTCGCTCGGCTCACGCGGCTCGCTAACGGGTTCGGGCAGCTGCTCGATCGGAGTCTCCGCGGCAGGCTGGGCATCACGCGCGTCGCGGCCACGGCCGCCGCGCCGGCGCCGGCGCTTTCCGCGCTTATCTCCCGCATCATCCCTCGCCATGTCGGCGTCGAGTGTAACACCTTCATCCGCCGTCTGCGGCATCGAATCCGGCTTGGGCGCGCCGCCCAGCACGTTGATCGCCTTGCCGATCAGGCTCTGCACGTTGCGCAGCCATTTGGAGTCGGCCGGCGTCGTGATCATGAACGCGCGACCCGAACGTCCTGCGCGGCCGGTGCGGCCGATGCGGTGGACGTAGTCTTCGGCATGCGACGGCACATCGTAGTTGAACACGTGCGACATGGAAGGAATGTCGAGGCCGCGCGCCGCCACGTCGGAGGCGACCAGTAGCTGGACGTTACCGCCCTTGAAGCTGTCGAGCACTTCCATGCGCGAGCTCTGGTCCATGTCGCCGTGCAGCGCGGCGGCATTGAACCCGTGCTTCTTCAGCGAGCGGAACACCACGTCGACATCGCGCTTGCGGTTGCAGAACACGATGGCGTTCTTGACCTCTTCGCCGCGGATCAGTTCGCGCAGCTTGGCGCGCTTGGCGCCGGCCTCGCCGGTGTGCAGCGGCACCAGGAACTGCTCGACCGTGGCCGCGGTGGAGGAGGCGGGCGCCACCTCGATCCGCTTCGGATCGGTGAGGAATTTGGAAACCAAATTCTGGATCTCGCGCGGCATGGTGGCGGAGAAGAACAGCGTCTGGTGCTTCTTGGTGATCAGCGAGCAGATTTTCTCGACGTCCGGGATGAATCCCATGTCGAGCATGCGGTCGGCCTCGTCGATCACCAGGATGTCGACGCCGGTCATCATCAGCTTGCCGCGGCCGAAATGGTCGAGCAGGCGGCCGGGCGTAGCGATCAGCACGTCGACGCCCCGGTCCAGCTTGCGTTCCTGGTCATCGAAGCTCACGCCGCCGATCAGCAGCGCCATGTTCAGCTTGTGATACTTGCCGTAGGTCTCGAAGCTCTGCGCCACCTGCGCCGCCAGTTCGCGGGTCGGCTCGAGGATCAGCGAGCGCGGCATGCGCGCCCTGGCGCGGCCCTGCGAGAGGATGTCGATCATCGGCAGCGTGAAGCCCGCGGTCTTGCCGGTGCCGGTCTGGGCGATGCCAAGGACGTCGCGGCCCTGCAACACGACCGGTATGGCCTGCGCCTGGATCGGCGTCGGCGTTGTGTAACCGGCTTCTTCAACGGCCCGCAGCGTTTCCGGGGCCAATCCGAGATATTCGAAGTTCACGTCAGATTTACCGTTTCACCCACGAAAGCGCGCGTCCCGATGACACGCGGCCCAACAACACGAAGTCCCAATAACAAGAGGGCCCACGCGTCCATGAAGTCTCGTCGATGTGGGCAATCTGTCGGCCGAGCTTGGCTTGTTCTGAATTCACGCCGCGCAAAATAGGCGCTTTGCCTGCGAAGTCAACGCCGTATTCAAGCGGGCTGACCTGTCTAAACGTCCAGATCGCTCACAGTAGAAGCATGTTTCTGGATGTATTCGAACCGCAGCTCGGGGCGTTTTCCCATCAGGCGGTCGACCAGATCGGTGGTTTCCTTTAGCCCGGCATAGCGATACTCGCCCTCGGGCAGCTTCACCCGCAGCAGCGTCCGCGTCGCCGGATCCATGGTGGTGGCCTTCAGCTGCGCCGCGCTCATCTCGCCCAGTCCCTTGAAGCGGCCCACCTCCACGTTGGCGCTGCCCTTGAACGCCTCGGCGATCAGTCGGTCCTTCTCAGCGTCGTTCTGGGCATAGATCGTCGTGTTCTTGTGGGTGAGGCGGTAGAGCGGCGGCATGGCGAGGTACAGATGCCCCTCGCGGATCATGTCCTGCATGGAGTGGAAGAAAAAAGTCATCAGCAGGGTGGCGATGTGGGCGCCGTCCACGTCGGCGTCAGTCATCACGATGATCTTTTCGTAGCGAAGGTCGGATTCGCGGTAGTGGTTGCCCGTGCCGCAGCCCAGCGCCTGAACCAGGTCCTTCAGTTCCTGGTTGGCCGACTGCTTGTCCTGGGCGGCGCTCGCCACGTTGAGAATCTTGCCGCGCAGCGGCAGCACCGCCTGGTTCGACCGGTCGCGGGCCATCTTCGCCGAGCCGCCCGCCGAATCACCCTCGACGATGAACAGCTCGGTTCCCGCCGTGCCCGCATTGGCGCAGTCGGTCAGCTTGCCGGGCAGGCGCAGCCTGCGCGTCGCGCTCTTGCGGCTGGTTTCCTTTTCCTGCTTGCGGCGGATGCGCTCCTCGGCGCGCAGCAGCGCGAAGGCCAGCAGCTCGTCGGCCACCTGCGGCGCGCCCGACAGCCAGTGGTCGAAATGATCGCGCATGGCGGTCTCGACGATGCGCGCGGCCTCGGGGCTCGCCAGCTTTTCCTTGGTCTGGCCCTGGAACTGCGGCTCGCGGATGAACACCGACAGGATGGCGGTGACGTTGGCCAGCACGTCCTCGGCGGTGATCTGCGAGGCCTTGCGGTTGTTCACCAGCTCGGCATAGGCCTTCAGGCCTTTCACGAGGGCATTGCGCATGCCGTTCTCGTGTGTGCCGCCTTCCGGCGTCGGCACGGTGTTGCAGTAGGAATTGACGAAGCCGTCGCGGTCGGTCGGCCAAGCGATGGCCCATTCTACCTTGCCGCCGCCCTCCAGCTCGCCGGTGCCCGCGAACGGCGTGGGCGTCACCATCTCGGCGCCGTCGAGTTCCTGGTTAAGGAAATCCTGCAAGCCATTGGGGAAGTGGATGATATCCGATTCAGGCGTGCTGTCTCCCGACTTCAGCAGCGAGGGATCGCACGACCAGCGGATTTCGACGCCGCGGTAAAGATACGCCTTCGAGCGCGCCATGCGGTAAAGCCGCGCAGGCTTGAAATGCAGCTCGGTGCCGAAAATCTGCGGATCGGGCTTGAAGGTGGTGGTGGTGCCGCGCCGGTTCTGCACCGCGCCCATGTTCTGTAGTTTGGAGGTCGGCGCGCCGCGCGAATAGGACTGGCGCCACAGGGTGCGGTCGCGCGCCACCTCGATGTCGAGCCATTCGGACAGGGCGTTGACCACCGAGACGCCGACGCCGTGCAGGCCGCCCGAGGTCTCGTAGACCTTGCCGGAGAATTTGCCGCCCGAATGCAGCGTGGTCATGATCACCTCGAGCGCCGAGATGGTCTTGAACTTGGGGTGCGCGTCGACCGGGATGCCGCGGCCATTGTCGCGCACGCTCAGGCTGCCGTCGGCGCGCAGCTCGATCTCGATCCGCGAGGCATGGCCGGCGACCGCCTCGTCCATGGAGTTGTCGAGCACCTCGGCCGCCAGATGGTGGAACGCCTTCTCGTCGGTGCCGCCGATATACATGCCCGGCCGCCGGCGCACCGGCTCCAGGCCCTCGAGAACCTCGATATCCTTGGCGGAATAATCGCTGTTCGTGGCGCCGGAGGCGAAGAGATCGTCGTCTTTGGGCTTGGTGCTCATCAGTTCCTTGGGGCGGTTCGCAAACGAACGACGCAGTATAGTGTATAAGTGGCCGCGATCGCACTCGATATGTAGTATTGAGCGCTTTCGCAGCGGGATAGCGTAGGGGAGGGATATATGTCGGCAGAGGTCAGGCCCGCAACGCTGGCCGACGCAGCCCTGCTCGTCGGGCTGAACCGTTCCGTGCAGGTGGTCCATGCAGCCAAGCATCCCGAGGAGTACAAGCAGACGGTCGATCCTGCCGAGGCCATGCGCTTCTTCGCCAGCGTGCTGGCGCAGCCTGCAAACGTCGTTGGCATCGGGGAGTATGATGGCGAATTCGCGGGCTATATCTGGGGCGAGTTGCAGCGGCGACCGGAGACGCCGTTCACGGTCGCCCGGGCGCGGCTTTACATCCATCATGTGTCGGTCGATGCCTGGTGCCGCCGCAAGGGTGTCGGCGCGGCACTCGTTGGGTTCGCGGCCGAGCGGGCGACAGAGGAGGAGATAGGCGAGATCGCGCTGGATACTTGGTCGCGG
>VFQP010005344.1_pt1 | contig 11302 bp, 8 predicted proteins | sample 3512351 | NCBI WGS metagenome assembly VFQP01 (sample SAMN10412372, study PRJNA504923) | tailings metagenome | isolation source: Relicate 1 Philex TSF1 revegetated site | place: Philippines: Tuba, Benguet | collected 2017-08-29
TCGGAGCGGGGTACTAATTCAAAAGTGTTTTTGACAAATTTGAAATTTTTTAAGTTGATAAGCCTCGATAATGATATATCTTGACTACGGCTACTGTAGCGGCCGCCGCGTCGGAAACCAATAGCATCTGAAAATATTTTGGGACGATAAGCACCCAGTGGATCAATTACTTGAATACCTCTAAAAGTTTTGGCAAGTACAGCCGACGACGTATTGGTAGCTAAGTTTTCGCCATAATCGGCAATTACGTGGATGTCGTTGATACGGTAAACCTTTTTGTCTACTTGGGTAACGTTGGGTTTTATTTCTACGGTAATATCTACTTTTTCTTTGTGGCTTACATAGTCGGCCTTTAAAAGAATATAATCGGACCTAAAGTAATATAATCCCTTTACTCTGAGTTCCCTTTCTATTCGAGTACGTTCCTCCAGCAACTTGTCAAACTGATAAGGCGTACCTTTTTTCAATAAAGTATTTTTTCGTGTATCGGCAAAAGCCTTCCCAAAGGCCGATGTATCGCCATCGGTTTGGAAGGTAACAGAATCAATATAATATCTAGCTTTTAAACGAACGTTATAAACGGCTTTTGCCATACGGCTTTTTTCAACCAAATCGCCCCATGTTGTTGTTCTGAAAAAACCTTGGTTATTGAGTAAAGAGTTGATTTGCTTGGCATTGGCTGTTGTAGCTCCTTTACTTGCTAATACTGGGGGTTCACCAAATTTTTTTCTAAACCACATTCTAAGACCTTTTTCTTTTTTGGGTTCGCCCATCAGATAATACAGCCAAACACGATAAGGAAAGCCAAAGATATTGCTATTGGGCTTAGGACGTACAAATTCGGTAAGTTCAACTTTAACCGCCTCAACATCTGCTTTTTTGATAGAAGAGTCTGGTTGTACGATAATTTCGGCACCTGTATAGAGGCTCTCGCCCGCAGGTAATTTGCGAGAAACAGAGCAACTACTCATGATGAGTAATACAATGAGGTATATAATTATTTTCGTGGGCATAAATGCTTACTTATTTCTTTTTTCTGAAAACTTCATTAATAGACTGATAATCAAAAGTAATGGTGAAGCTTACACCTGTTTCTACCACAAAACCTTCAAGTACTGTTTGAAACTGATTTTTACGATAGGCTATAAATCGGTATCTGCCATCGTCGGTAAGGTTATAGTTTATTCTTACGTTGTCAAATACCTCAGTTGGATTTCTCTGAATACCATTGGTATTTTCTAATTCAAAGTTTTTGCCTACTTCAACTTTGAGCTTATCGTTGAAAAATGCTTTTGATAACCCTAAGTTTAGGTCGGTTCTTGAAGACGATTCTTTGCCAAAAGTACTTTGGGTAGAATTGAGGTTTATACTCAAGTTAACTCCTTTAATAACATCGCCAGCTAGTTTTTCTAATTGGTCAGACAAGAGCTTACTCACACTTTGGCGAACAATGGCTTCAGGGTTGATAGTCGAGAAAAAATCGGAAGATTTTTCTGAGAAAAATTTATTTAAAATCAATAAAGCAAATACTTGCTTGTTGAGGTCGGTGGTATTGGTATTTAACTCTTTTAATTTGGCATTAACATTCGTTTTTACATTGTCGTCGATTGGTACGGCGGGTTTTTCGGGAAGGCGTATTTCAAATGACGTTTCAATTTTTTGCATTGGCCCATCTAATTTAAGAAGAACCTCAAAAGGGATTTTAGAGCGATATTGCGTTTCGGTAGAATTGAGTAAATCGGCTGCTGAGGTATTTACCTGATAAATGGCCGTAATATTGATTTTACCGCTCATAGGGTCGCCCATCCACAAGATATTACTTCCTTTTTCAATGGTAAATTGCTTTTTGAGAAGCTCAAACGAAAGGTCATAACTTCCCTCGGTAAGCTCGTACAAGCCCAAAATATAAGGCTGTCCACTTGGGGTAATACCTACATTAAGCTGTGCTTTCCCTTTTACTTTGAGGTTGTCGCCATTGATTTCGTCTACAATAATAGTCATTTCTGATTTCTCGTCGGCTTCGAGCAATAGCGTCATTTCCGAAATAAAATTATTGTTGAACCTTGTATTTTGGGCTAAAGTAGAGTCTTTCTCTGTGATTTTTTTATTCTTGTCAACAAATACTACAATGTCGCTATTGGCATCTTCAGTGGTTGTATTATCGGGTATCAAGACACTGATTTTACTTTTTTCAATGAGCTTTACATTGCCCTCTACAGCTACCGAGCTGGTTGTGCCTTTCAACCCAATATTGGCATCGACAAAAGCTTTTCCATAGAAAAAGTCGTTGTCTTTTCGGGTTGAATTAAGCACCATAAAGTTTTTGGTAGAAGTATTGAGGTCATATTCTACTTCGGGTAGTTTATTGAACAAAATTTTCCCATTTACCTTCAACGGTTGGTTGAGGGTATCGCTTAGGGTAAAATTGTTGAATAGCATTTCATGATTTTTGAAAGTGATTTTTTGTTGATTAATTAAAAATCTACTTCCCAACTGCGACACGTCGAAGCCTACTTTGTCAAAACCTATAAATCCATCTAAGAAAGGCTTGTCTACGGCACCTTTAACGCTTATTTCGCCATTGAGGCTTCCTTTGGCTCGGCGAAGCTGCCCAAAGCTAAATGCCTGTATTGTTTCTGTGCCTAACTTATTGATTTTTAGGTTGAAATTGAGTGGTTCTTTGGCATTTAGCATATAATTACCAATCAAAGAAATGTTGTTTTGGCTATTAGCCAAAGTTGTATTTACGGTGATTTTTTCGGGCGATTCGTTGTATACATGAGCCACAAGGTCGCCGATAGGTGTATTTTGGAAGGTAAAGCCCGACACCGTTATATCGCCTGTAAAAGAAGGCGACTGCATATAATTTGCCAGTGTGATTTTGCCGTCGAGTGTACCATCGGCAATGGTCGAATCAGGATAGACCAATGCTATCATTTTGTGCAAATCTAACTTTTGTGCAGTAATATCAATTGGGGCATTTGGGGTCATTTCGGGGGTATTTACCAACAAATGCTGTTCTTTGTTTTGTAGCAAAAAGTTGCTTACAACCAAGCCCGCTTGTCCATATTGAATAAAGCCCGAAGAGTCGATTTGCCAAGGCTCATAGTTGAGTTTCAGCCCATTTTCTAATAAATTAATTCTGAATTGATTAGAAAAATTGGCCACATTTCCCGCCACACGATGGTGTTCTTGATTGACGGAGTCTTTTAATACCAAGTTGAAGGTAGCAAGGTTATTTTTTACAATGCCATTTAGGGTGGTATTACGCATTTTGAATGCACTGTAAGTAAGTTGTTTTAAGCTACTTGTATAGCTAAGCTGGTTAGAGTCGGCTTGAGCTGTGAAGTTAATCTTGTAGGCTCTGATGGTGTCGTATTCTACAAAAGGAATATCGAGCGACATACTCATGCTATGACCAATAGTGCTGCTTAATTCGGCAACAAATTTGGCCGAATCTAGGCGGGTGAGCTGTGGTAAAAACGCTCGTATTGCTGGGTGGCTTATGGCCACTGCTTTGATACTAATTTGGTAAGGTTGTGTAACTGCTTTGGCACTTATATCAGGAATGGTAAAATGGCGGTTGATGTCGCCAATGATAATGTCGGCTAGCTGAGTATAGTTGAATGTACCCTTCATATCAGCTTTTAGAAAAGGACTCGTGATTGTGAATGAGTTCTCTTGACTGCTATTTTGGGCTACCAATCGTACATCGTCTAAAGGAATAGGTTTACCGTTTTGATAAATAAAACCTTGGTCGATAGTGACAAAACCGTTGAGGTTGTTGGGGTCGGCCTGTGGTATATTGATATGGATGTCACCCTTGAGGGCAATGTCGTCTGGATATAGCTTGAGGGCTTTGAGGTTCAGTTCTTTGATAAGCATATCGCCCACAATAGCTGGATGTTCTTGTGAAATATCAATTTTGCTATCAAGGCTAAAATTGGCATTGGGGTCGGCTAGTTTGGCATTGATATGGGCTATTTGTTGAGCAATACTAGCTTCAAATAGTACATCTTGGTAGTCGTATCCATTGAGTACGGCTTGCTTTATTTTGCCTGCAAACTGCCCTTGCATGGTTTTGGGGTCAAAACCCGTGCCTTTAAAATCACTTTCTATACTGATTTTGCCAAATTGTTCTGGTTTTTTGAGAAGTTTGCCAAGGTCAAAGTTGTTGAGGGTTAGTAAACCCTCATATTGCTGGTTGGTTTTGGCGGTAATATTGACCAATTTCCCTTTAAAAGAAGCTTCGCCCAAATTCGATACAATATTGGTATTGAGCAAAAGGTTATTGACACTACCATTGATTGAGCCTTTCATGAGTACCTTTTCTGGCAGTTCTATATCGGGAGGAAGGCTATTGGGTGGTAGCATTTTGACCAAATCGGTTTTGGTAACCGATACTTCTTTGATACCTACTTTTAGAGAAGTTTTGTTGATATTCGGTAATCCTACAATATCGCCGTTAAGGTTGATTTTGGCATGATTGAATCCTTCTACACTAAAATTAGGAATGCTAAGCCGATTAATTGTACCTGTAGCCTTACCATTGAAACGTAAAATCTCTTTGTTGTTGCCCACAAAAGGTGGTGTTGTGGCAAGTGTTGGTGCTAGTAATAATATATCTTCAAAGGCAAGTTTGCTTTGTTTGAGGTTGACAGTTACCCTTGTTGCACCTAGGTTTTTGTTGAGTTGTTCAAGCGAATTATAACTTAGGCTAACTTCGTCTTGGATAAGGCTTTTAGGAGTTTGGAAGGTTAATTTTTTGAGGAAAGCCTTTTTATTGGTATAAGCAAAGTCAGTTTGGAGTTTTATCAATCTAAAACCGCTTTTCTCGTTGAGCGAAATATTTTGTAACCAGCCCGAAATGTCATTAGGAGCAAAAACAAATCGTTCTGCTTCCAGATTGAAAGGGGTAATTTTGAGGTGGGCAGGGTCTAATCCCTTTGTTTGGCGAGGTTTCGTATTATCATCGAAGATAATGCTATTTTTCTTGAATGATATTTTTCCAACCCGTATATCCCAAGGTTTTGAGGCTGTTTCGGGTGTATTTTTTACTACTGTTTTTACGACTTTTACAGGCTTGAGGGTTATTTGTGCCAGCGAGTTGTCGAGATAAATATTTTTGAGCTTAACCAGTTGTTTATCTAAATAGAAAGTTTCGCCTTCGGCACTTAATACACCAATATTTACCTTACTATTTAGTCCCGAAACTTGGTCGTTGAAAGAAGCGTTTACTTTTTCAAGGTGTAAATGGCCTAATTGCAAATTGAGGGTGTCGCTCGATGTACTTGAACTAGCTTCTTTAAGCGGTTTGTAGGTATGTAAGTCAATTTGCGAACCAATAAGACTGATGTCATTGATTTTGTAAACGGAGGTTACAGGATTTAAAGCATCAAATTTGGCTGTAAATTGATTAAGAATCACCTCGGCATCAGTACCAATTACGTTGTCTTGGTACGATACATGAATATTGCTCAAGGTAATTTGCTTAATATTCATGGCCAAAGGCTTTGAACTAGAGGTATTTGATACCTGACTGGTATCGGTAGAGGCAAAGGCCTGTATGATTTGGTTGAAATTGAAAGTAGTATCGGGTAAGGTACGTTTTACTTTGGCCCTAATATCTTGCATTTCCACTTTATTGATAGCCACTTCACTTCTGAGCAAAGCCCACATATCTATATCTACATACAAACGCTTACCCGACACAAGGGTGTCGTGTTGGGTATCTTCAATAAAAACCTCATCTAAGGCAATCCAGTCGGGAATTTTGTAGGAAATTTTTTTGGCAGAGACCTTTGTGCCAAATTTTCTTGCTAAAAAACTTGTAACTTTTTGGGTAATAAAAGCCTGACCACTTGAAGTTTGGGTATAGGTAATAAGCCCTCCCAAGAGTACAAGAATAGCAATGAATGAATATAGTAGTATGCGTAAATATGGTCTCATGTGTAATATAAAATAAGAATTATGATTTGGTAATGAAGTAAATGGGTCATTACTAAAATCATAATTCTTTTATTAGAATAAGGTAGCCAAGTATGTGTTTAGCTAACTATGGCTTTGGGGCTTATTTTTTGAAAACAGAATCCTCAATTTTATCGTTGAAAGTCACATTCGAGCTTAACTTTGTATTACGTTTTTCAACACTACTATAATAAGTGCCTGCTGAAGGGTAGCTTACACCATAAGGAGATTTGGTATATTGCGTAAACTCTTGTGTAATTTCTTCTCCAGAAGCTAATTTAGCCTTTTGTTTTGACAATAAATAGGTTGTAGCGTCAAAAAACAAATCATATTTAATATCTTTTCCATTCAACTCTACCTGATGTACAGGTTTGCCATTGTCAGCTTTTAAACCTACATAAGTAGCTATATAGCCTTTTTCTTGATAGTCTCTAAATGGCACTAGCCCGTCGGTCATTTCACGCTTGATGGTATTTTTGTCTTTATCGCTCAAATCTTTGGTTTCATACACCACGTTTTTGTCACGGCTACCTGTCGGAACTTTAAAGAAGGCTTCTGAAGTATTTACGCCATAAATAAAGTCACGTTTCAAAATGGTTTTTGTTTTGAGAATAGCCTTATGTTCTAACGAAACCTTGATTTCCTGCGAGAAGTCTGTAGGGGCATTAGCCACAAAATCTTGTTTGACAACATACGATTTTACGCCATTCCAAAGGGTTTTTCCTCCTGTGGCATCATAATATCTGTCAAAAATCTCGTCGGCAGTTTGTGCTTTCAATTGTGAGATAAGGGCAAACATAAACCCTATCAATAAGCTGGTCTTTTTCATAATAATAAATGATTGATTAAATTTTGAAGTTAATCTAACAAGAATATGTTTAGAACCTGTTGTTTCTGATAATAAAATGATGGGATATTTTGAAAGAAGGCAAGGCATTACCATCTTTTTATAGCAGGAATACAAAGGCTAGAAAACTTCTTTTTCTTATAATGATAACAAAAATACGCTTTGATTATTTTATTTGTCTATGAAAATGACGACTCTTTTGGGGAATAAATGAGTAATTGGTCATAACATCAGAGTTATGAATGGCAATTGCTAGATTTTGAAACAAAATAATTGTCTGATAATGAATATTTTATCTCTGAGGTTGGCTTTTCTAACTTAAATATGTGGCTGACAAAATATTATATCGTGCGGAATGCCCCATAGGATTTATCCGCACGATATAAAGAGAAAGATAGAAGTGTAACGTTGTTTTATGGCAATAGATTAATCGTTTGATAATCTTTGTATTAACCCAAATATTGACACTCCTATTTATTATCTATTATTTGAATTTAGCATAAAGGGTTAGTACATCCGAGGCAAGGCCATTCGAGCGTTCGTAGTGGCCATAACGTAGCTCCAACGAGTTCCAGTGCTGAATACCTAATACACCATTTGGACGGGTAATTCTTATGCCAACACCTACCATATAGCTATTGAACTTCGATAGGTCGTAGTCGCTCGTAAAGTAGGTATCACTAAGGCTATGTTTCATGTACGGAGCAAAGTAGTCGGCTTGGGTTTGGGTGTAATACCGATAAAATGGACTTACCGATAAAAATGGTGTCATTTTAATAGGTGTTTCTAGCTCGAATGTATGTGCTTTTACGCCCCAGTTGTCTTGGTAATAGCGATAAAAAGTACGTACTACAACCTTGTTTCCTGCAAAATAATTGAGCCTCGCCCCAATAGGTAATTTGAAACGTGTGTCGGGCAAAACTTCTGATTTTACTGTACCGTCGGTAAAGTAAACCCGTTGGTATTTGGTTGCCAACAAACCGTCTTGGTAAGCGGGGTCAACAGTAAGTAGCACTTGTGTACGGCGGTTGATTACTTGTGCCAACGAAAACGACGAACTAAATGAGTTGCGGGGCTTGTAGTCTACAGGAAAAGGGTCGTGTTCACCCCCAGAGCCATAAAATGAGCCATCGGGTAAGGTTCGTAGCTCGGCAGGTAAGATAACTTTCCAAGTATCGAAAAAGGCAGTAACTTTTGCACCAAATTCACGGTTGTTATCTTTAGACGTTTTGGTGAAATTTAACCCTGCCCCATACGATTTGTAATCGTATTCGGTTGAATATGACCCTACAATGCCAAATGTAGTACCCTTTTTAGGGTTATTGATACTCCATGCCAACGAAGGGTAAATACGCTTGTCGGTCATAGAAGCTGACGAAATTGTTCCTGGGTCGATTTTGTCGGAAGAGGCCGATGAGTAAGCGTCTACGCCTAATTCAAAAGAAAAGAAATGCTGACGAGCTTTTTTGTCCCACCTCGACATCCTTAACTCGATGGTATTACCAAAGTCAGTGAGTTTTTCGGTGCCAATACCTCCTGTTACAGCCGAGTTGTTGCCGTTTTGGTGGTAGTAGCTCGACACAAAATTGATTTCTTCTACTTTCAGTTTTCGGTTTTGGTAATTAGTAGAGTCGGTTGATTGGCTCGATTGTGCCGATGCCGTGAGAATACCGATATATAGGCCAATGGCTAGTGTTATTTTTTTCATCTAATTTAGTATTTATGCGTATTAGCGAAGCGATACACGAAAGGCATCTTGGTAGCGTATACATGTGCCGTCGTGTATGGTACAGAGTTGGTAAATGATTACACCTTTTAACTGAGCCTGTGGTTTTAGGATTTTTACTTTTTGTATAAACCTTGCTTTATGCCTAAAAAAAGAGACTTCTCCTTTCCAAAAAGTATCGTTTTTGACAATAGGAGCAATTGATTGCAGTGTACCCTGTAGCTGAAACGAATCGTTTTTTTCTAATTGAATTACCGTAGCTTTGGGGCCAGGGAAAACCTGTTTGTTGCTCGAAAACATTTTCCACTGTGGATAAATATGAGCTTCAATCACCAAATCTATGATTTCGCCTATTTGGGGTTTTGCTTTGTTGGTGGTTACCAGAATCTTCGCTTTTTTGACTGACGATTGGGCGTAGCTGGTGGTACAAAACAATAAACAGATATACAAAAAGATTTTAGACATAACGATACAGGCCGATTAGTTACATCCACAGCCTCCGCCAGTTTTTCCACCATTGGCTCCAGATGCCCCTTCGCGGTACAACTGAAAGTTTTGCTCAAATTTTACGCTTTTGCGTGAACTTAATTCCATTTCGGAGTCGTTCAAATAAGCTTTTTGGTATGGTTTTACCGACGTACACGCCGACAACGAAATGCCCGTTATGAAGGTTAGGCATATTTTTGCTAGTAAACGATTGGACAGCTTCATGATTATTTGATTTTGATATTGTGGGAGGTATATATTTTGTTGTGGTCGTCGATAATAATACAGGCAATCTGAGAAAGCTGATTAATCAAATTTAAGCCTACTTTGATACCCATTACCATAATAGGTGTTGCCATGGCATCGGAGAGTTCGGCATTGGGACTAATCACTGTAACACTCTGGATACCAGTAACAGGTAATCCTGTTTTTGGGTCGATGGTGTGCGAATACTTTTTGCCATTAATTACTGCATATTTTTCATAATTGCCCGAAGTAGCTACGGCTACGTCGCTAATCGACAAATAAGAAAAAGGGCTATGGTCGGCATTTGGGTTGGCAATACCTATGGTCCAAGGCTGGCCATTGGGTTGATTACCCCAAGTAGTAAGGTCACCAGCAGCGTTGACAATACCACTTATGAATCCTTTGGCTTTCAAAAGTTCTTTGGCTTTTTCGGCGGCGTAGCCTTTTCCAATACCCCCAAAGCCAATTCGCATTCCTTTTTCTCGTAAAAAAACACTGTGATTAGTAGGGTTCAATACGATATTTTTATAATTAATCAACCTTACCGATTCGAGTGCAATTTCGGGAGAAGGAAGCGAGGTCATGGTAGTATCAAAGTTCCAGAGGCTTTTGTCGATCGAACCATAGGTAATATCGAAAGCTCCTTGGGTAAGCTCAGAAATACGCAAAGAACGACTGATAAGGTCAAAAACCTCTTGGTCAACTACAACAGGAGCTATTCCTGCAGCCTGATTGATTTGGTTGGTTTGGCTGTTGTTGTCGAAAGTAGTAAATAACTTTTCTATTCTACGAATTTCGGCTACAGCTTCATCAATACACGTATTAGCGTACTGAGCATCGGGGCTCACTACGCTAATTTCAAAGTAATTGCCCATCAAGCGATGCCCTTGTTTATGAATAGTATTGGAGGACTGACTAACGAGCATTCGATACTTTGTTTATTTGTGCAATAAAGTCTTCGGGAGAAGTATTGGTGTATCCGTCCCAGGTTTTAAGGACTTTCCCATTTCTATCTAATAAAATAGTATACGGGAACTTGCCTTCAGGGTTATATTTTTCGGCTAAAGCTTCGTTGTGTTGTACTTGTTTGGCTTCTAATTTGTGTTTGGCCGAACGAGGAAAGTCTGCACGAACAAGGACTAAGTTTTCTTGAGAAAATTTTTGAAAAACGGCTGTTTCAAAAACATCTTTCGTCATTCTGATACAAGGTACACACCAATCAGAGCCAGAAAAGTTGAGCAAAATATATTTGTGGCTATCGATAGCTTCTTTCTGAGCATTGGCAAAATCTGTTTTCCATTCGGGCGAAAGTGCCAATAATACAGCGAAAAATAAGGATGATATGAGTTTCATTTGACAAGATATATTAAAGAGTTATATGCTTATTGAACTTAGTAACAACGAAATACCTCAAATCAGTTTCGTATTGATACAAAAGATATTTTTAAGAATAAATTCTTAGCGAAGTACCAGTCAATTCGGTTTTATACACAGTTAATCCATTAGCTCCATAGCTATTGAGCCCAGTACCTGTTGTGCTATAGCGTGCACCGTGTTCTGTACAATAGAATTCGCCATTCGAGAAAATTACCTTTTTTTTGGCCTCATGCGAGCAAGTGTTGGTAGCGGCAACGTAAGTTCCTTGCGAGGTTCGGGCTACAACAACCCCATTGCTAATTACATACCCCCCGCTATTAGCTAGGCTGGCATTGCTTGTAGCGGCGAGGTCGAGGGTAAAATCAACAGAGCCTGTGCTGCCTGTTGTGGGCGAAACCTCCGAGTTTTTGCTACAAGATGTTAATAATGTCATGAGGGCTGCTCCACCGAAGCCTGCCGATTTTAGAAATTCAAAGCGTGTCATAAATATAAAATGGTTGTTGAATTGTGAAAAATTTTAGATGTCGGGTATTCGATTTCGGATTTATTAGACTTACTTCACATTCCGATGTCTCCAAACTCATATCACATTGATTCACTAGGTAATCGTGAGCGTACTACCACTTACCGTAACTGTATACACCTTGATGCCT
>VFQP010005346.1_pt1 | contig 11300 bp, 17 predicted proteins | sample 3512351 | NCBI WGS metagenome assembly VFQP01 (sample SAMN10412372, study PRJNA504923) | tailings metagenome | isolation source: Relicate 1 Philex TSF1 revegetated site | place: Philippines: Tuba, Benguet | collected 2017-08-29
CACCTGCGAGCGTGCTCACTCGTGGCCTGTACTCCTTTGCAAGCATTCCTCTCTCGTGCAGGTGCCGGTGGTGCTTCAGGTGGCGGGCGTGCTCAAGTACAGCGCCGCGCTGGACGCCCAGGTGCGCCGCGCACCTCACGCCGCCGCACCACAGGCGACTTGAGAGGCCACCCATCTGCGCCCAGCGCAGCCTGGCCCTTTCGTTCCTCTACTGCCCCGCCATGCGACTGCGCACGTGCGTGCACGTGCTGCCACCGCCTCGGCTGCGTTGCCCGCTGTGTGCCGCGCTTGGTGCGCAGGTGCGGGCGAGGCAGGAGATTGAGCCGGGCAGCGCGCAAGAGGTGGAGCTTCGCGCCGCCACCGTGGTGGCGACGGAGAGGCTGCGGCGGGCGGTGCAGGCGCGGCTGCCCGCCGGCGGCCCCGCGGTGCTGGCCGTGCCGCTGGACTGGTGGCTGTGGGAGTTTGGCGAGGCCAGGCGTCAGGAGCACCCGCCGCACCACCGCACGCTCACCATCTTCTACTGACGCTGTCGCTGACCTGCTCTTCCTGCGGCTGTGATATTCATCTGCACTGTCTGGGCCTTCACGTGCGGCAAGTGCGCTGCACAATCATGAACCGAGAGCGGGCACTCGCGCGTTGCAGAAAGCGCCGCCTGGCCGCGTGCCTTGGTGGGCAGGCAAAATGAATGTACACGGGGCGGCGAAGCCACGTGCAGCTTGGCAGCGCACGGCACCGCACAAATGAATTGGGAGAGCACCGCCGGGTGGGGGCCAGGCAGGACGCCGCGCCGCGGGCGCCAGCTCAGTCGAGCTTGAGCTGCAGCCGCTCCTTCTTGGTCCCCTCGCGCGTCACGACGGTGATCTCCACCTCATCGCCCTGCAGGCGGCGCACCCCAGAGACACAGCGGTTGACGCCAACGCAAGACTTGCATACGCTCACGCTTCACGGCACCGGCAATACGCGAGTGTGTGCCGACGTCCCTAGCTTCGCTTGCAGAGTGCCTGCGGTTGCTCTGGCCGGTGCTGCACCCTGTCCCAGTGCGGCCTCAGGGTGCGGGGCTCACCGTGTAAATGTCCCTCTCGCCGGCGCTGACAAAGGCCGCCTTGACCAGGTCCAGCGCTTGGTCCAGGGGCAGGTCCGTCAGCGTGTTCTGCGGGCGCCAGGGCGGGCAGCGCACCACCTCGTCACGACCTCGTGCGCGCCCTCCACGCCCCGTCCTTGGTGCCTGCCGCCCTGCTGGGTGCCAAGTCTCCCTTCTGTCATGCAGGCGGGTGGTCCCTCTGCCAGCCAGAGTCCCTGAACGACTCGCTGAGTAAGGAGGGCCCCTCCTCGCTCACCCTGGGCGGCAGCACCAGCGGCGACGCGGCCTTTAGCTGGTTGTCCAGCACGGGCTGGATCAGCTCCTTGCCCGAGCCCTGCACGCACGCAGTGGCCACACAGCACGCACCGCTGCCGCCGTCAGCGCCACGGCGCCGCGCCGCCCAGGTCACGCCGTGACGGGCGCCTCGTCAGGGCCAGCGCGGGCAGTAGGTGAGCCACGCATGGAGCGTGCCGTGGGCGCACCTGGCAGAAGAAGCCGCTGCGCTCGTACGAGCCAATGGCGTCGTAGCTGAACACGGCGCCCACGCCTGCACGCCCACAAGCACGCGCACACACACCACAGCAACATGTCTCCCTCACCGACCGCACCATCAATGCAGCGGCAGGTCCCACAGCTGGCGGTGCAGCCTTTGCCCTGCTCTGGTGCGTGCGGGCTGCGCTGGGCGAGGCTGAAAACACGGCGCCTGCTGGAGCGGAGCAACGGCGTCCCGAGGTGGCTTGTTCGCTCGCCTTCCTCGTCGAGGCCGGCGACCAGGTTGAAGGTGTAATACGGGAAGAAGCGCTTGTAGTAGAGCGTGTTGGAGAGCAGCTGCGCCACGGCCGTGACGCTCATGGGCCGGTTGTGGTTGTGCACGTACGTGACGTGCCGGTAGTGCAGGTTCTTGTGCAGCGTCTTCATGTCCGCCTGCATGCCCGCTGACGCCACTACGACCTTGTCCGATCTGCATGGCAGCAGCAGGGCGCGAGTGATCGCGATCCGGGCGCGCTGCGCTGCCCCCCGCCCTGGCGGGCGTCCGCATCCAGCCCCGCGCCGCCGCAGCATGATCACCCTGGTGCAGACTCACAACTGCACCATCTTGCTGCTGTTGCGTGTGAGGATGTCGAAGCCTGACGACATGCGCGTGCTCGCTGCGACGATGCAGAAGTCCTTGCCCGCGACAGCCAGCACGGTCCTGCGCGCGAAGAGGGACCAGGGAAACGCCACGCGGCGGCGATCGCCATCGTGCACGCCCTGCGCGCCGCTGAGCCAGCTCCTGCGGGCTGCTTCAGCTCGCGTAAGGGATGCACGCGATCTGTTGGGCCCCGCTCTCGCCGCTCCTCACCCTCCATTGTCCGAGTACCTGCGCCGCACGCACCAAGGCGATCGCAGGTGCTCAGCAGCGTGTTCGCTCAAGCAGCTCGCGGCCTGCACACACGACCCTGGCGCGCACTCACGGTGACCAGCTCATCCTCGCTGCAGGGTAGGTGGAAGTGGCGCTCCTGGTGCCGTGCAGGTAATCGCAGTCGCTCGAGCGCAACGCGGCGCTCTCCTGCGCACGATTTGCCGTGCCCTAAGTAAATCTCCGAGTTCGTCCATGCGTCCGTCGGCTGCAGCTCCTGCGTCCCTCTGCAGGCTCGTGTGTGCAGCGCAGCAGCTTGTTTGGGAGGTCGCCGCCAGCCGCCTCAAAGATGCTGACGCTCAGGACTCCCGCCCCCTTCACCTCGGCGCGGGGCTCGGCTCGCCGCAGCGCGCCCGTGGCCCAGCGGCCGCTGATGGCCGTGTCGAGCAGCGCCGTGCTGTCGGGCATGCAGTGCTCGGAGCTCTCAGGTGCGCCAGCAGCCACGGATGGCCGGCCGGCTCGGCGTGGGCGTGTGGCCAGGGGACCGAGAGGGCGCCGCAGTACCTGCGGCCAGGCGCGCCCGGGGCCCGCCGGCACGCAGCGAGGCGACAGGACGCCGCAGCACTCGTTCGTCGTCGCCCTCGCTGTGTGGCCGCAGAGCTCTCGCTGGTGGCGCCAAGCAATGGCAGCCTGCGGGTCACCATGATGCGCCATGGCAACAAGGTCAAGCACCTGGGCCGGCCGCAGGACCAGCGCAAGGCGCTCATCCGCAACCTGGTGCGCGGCGCGGCAGCTCGTGGCGGCTCGCAGCTCCGAGGGGCTCGTCTGGCTGCGTTCGGCCACCAGAGCAAACAGCACCCTGCAGGAGGAGGAGCAGCAGCAGCTCAGCAGCATGCGCCATCGTTGTCATTGGAAACATGTTGCTACGTGCACAGGTCACTGAGCTCATCCGCCACGGCCAGATTCGCACGACCAAGGTTAAGGCCAAGGTCATCCAGCCGTTCGCCGAGCACATGATCACGCTGGCCAAGGACGGCAGCCTCCACGCGCGCCGCCAGGTGCGCGAGCAACAGCAGCACCAGGACCGGGGGGGCACGGGGCAGGCAGGAGGCGGCGGCAGCGCACCGCAGCCGCAAGTGCCAGAGGGAGCAGGTCTGCAGCGCACAGGGGCAGCAGCACGCCCTGTGTGCCAGACGCTCTGCAGAGAGCGGCTGCTGGGCCGAAGCACCCCCCTGGCATCAGCAGCGGGCGCAGCCAAGCGCGCGTAGCCCGCGTCACCTCACCACCGCCACCAGCGCTCACTCCCCTGCGGCACGCGCGTCCTCCCCACCCCATGCGCAGGCCCTGGCCTTCATCTACGACAAGGACCTCGTCAAGGCTCTCTTCGAGGGCGTGCCGGGCCGCTTCAGCGAGCGCAACGGCGGCTACACGCGCATCAAGCCAGAGCCCTTCCTGCGCCGCGGCGACGCCGCCGAGATGGCCGTCATTGAGCTCCTCTGAGCGGGGCCCGGCGCGTTTTTTCCTTCAGGCAGGCTCTGGGCTGACGTTTTCTCTCTGTGCTCTCTGTGGGGCGAGGAGCGGTGTATCCTTGACGACGGGCGGCGGGGTTGCTGGCGCGGCGGTGCACAGGAGGGTGCGGCTCAGGCAGAGTGGGCTTTGGGCCACCGCCTGGGGCACGCGCGGAGTTTTTGCTGCGTTTCCGCGTGCTGCCTCAACATGGGCGCGCCGGCACCTTGGCATCCCCCCGGGCCGCTGCAACGGCAATTGCTGCTGCGCCACAGACATCACGTTTTGCCAGAGAGCTCAGCGTCCAGGCACTGCAGCAGCTCCCACGCAGCAGCGAGCAGCAGCAGGCGCTCGCAGTTGAACGCGCAGGCGGCGTTCACGGCGTCCCGCCTGACGCCAGCGAGCGGTGGGCTTTCCTGCCGCTGCTGCTGCTCCTCCAGAGCACGCCGCAGCACGCCGAGTACGGCACTCGCAGCTCCACGGCCGCCTTTCGGCTTGCTCCGGCCACAAGACACCGCCTGCAGCGCCTGCGCCTGCGCCGCGCCACCACACGCCACACTCCACTCTCAGAAAGCACATCGGCGCAATTTGCGGCGCTGCCGGCTCCAGGACGCGCAGCCGGCCCGCGCACCCGCACGCAAAAGGAGGCCGCGGCCACCGCCGCGCGCTCGCCGCCGCGCGTGAGGCGCTTGAAGTCCGCCAGCGACCTGCGGACGTGCACGTGACGCGCACACGCCCTCTCTCCAGAGCCAGCCCCACCTCCACAGGACTAGACTGGGCGCAGCGCGCTGCCGCACCTGCACCCGTACGCGTCGCATAGCACAGCCGCGGCCCGCCGCAGCCGCCGCCCGTGCGCCTCGGCCCCCCACTGCCAGTGCGCTGCGAGTGCCTCCCCGTCCGGGTCCCCCGGCGGCGATGCGCCCGCGCCGCCGCGTTCCGCCAGCGCCGCGGCCAGGGCGGAATCGATCCTGTCGCGCCGCAAGAGCGCCCCTGCACGATGCAAGAGCCACGGTGACCCTCAGGCACCCTGACTCGTGCACCACGCACGCAAAAAAGCTTCCCCACGCACCGGGCGCCGCGCTCGCCGCCGCCGCCGCCCGCGTGCGCTGCGTGCTTAGGCCCTCCTCCCTGGCCCGCGCGCAGTCGCACACGTGGCACCTGGCCGCCCACGCGCGCCGCCGCCTCCCCGCGCCTGGAAACGCGACGAGCGGCGGCCCCGCCTGCCGCCCACGGGGGGCGCTCAGCTGCAGCTCGTCGTGGGGGTTGCCCGCCACGACGAAGCCGTACTGTGCCATGAGCTGCCTGCACCGCCACGGCGCGCACCCACGTGCGTGAGAGCACGCCTGCTGTGCGTCCACCTCCACCTTGCCCCGGCCGCGGCAAGCCTGCTAACCGTCCAACACATTCCTTCTCCCCTCGCTGACCTGTTGCCCTTCTCCCCGTAGTTGGAGAAGAAAGGCGTGCCCTCAAGCGCCCGCAGCGCCGCCGCCGCCTGGCCATCCTCCCCGTCGCCCGCAGGCGGCAGCTCCGCGCACAGCGCCACGTGGAACACCCCGCCGCCGCCGCCGCTTTTGCCGCTTGCACCCTCCCACAGGGGCAGCGGCGTCCCCGGCGCCGCTCCCGCCGCTTGCGGGGGCGCCGCATCACGGCACAGCGCCGTGGTGACGGGCGCGTTGGGCCGGTGGTTGGCCTCGCCAAAGACGGGCACAAAGGCGTGCATGCGCCGCCCGTCCACCTGCGAGTGACTTCACACACGCGACAGGGGCACAGCGCCGTGAGCCGTCTCCCACCCCGCCTTGCCTTCCACGCCCGCCGCTGCAGCCGAGCCACCACCGCCAAGAAGCGGTCGTCCCGTCGACTCACCCGGAAGCCGTAGGCCCGGCTCTCCACGCACGCCACGGCCCACCTCCACCGCTCCCACGAGGTGGGCGGCCCGCCTTCGCTCGGTGTGGAGCCGGCGGCGGCGCTGGCGGCGCACAGGCGTCCCTGGGCGTGGTCCTCCCACGCGGCGCGCACGCGGGCCTGCCAGGCGCGGGCCCATCGTACCATCTCCTGGTCCTGTGCTCGCATGCATGCGCCAAGAGAGTGCTGCGCTTGTCCCCCTTGTGCCAGGCGCAGTGGCAAGAGCAGCACAACGCCTGCAGGGCGGGACGCGGTGCGCCCACCCCACGCACCTTGATCAGCCGCAGCTCCGAGCGCGAGAACGTGAGCAGCGAGGTGGCTGCGTCCAGCGGAGGCAGCAGGGCGTCGGCGTAGTCCCGCCAAAAGTCGCCGGCGGCGCCGGGGTGGACAAGCGCCCCCAGCAGCTGTTTCGCCAGGTCCAGTTCCCAGCTCTCCTCATGCTCTAACGCTGCATCTTCAGCGTTTGCTGATGGCGGCGCGCAGTAGAGGATGTGCGTCGAGGGGATGCGCGCCGCCTGCACGTGCGACGTGGGCGGGAGCAGCGGGGGCGTCACCGCAGCACCGCACAAAGCGCAAGTCATGGGTGCTGGCACGCACCAGCAAGTGCCTGGGCGGGCAGCAGCAGCTCTGGTCGAGCTGTGGAGTCGAGGCTCTCCACACGAGGCCCCATCCTGGGAGGTCGCGGCTCTGCTCGACGCTGACGCGCAGCACCGCTCCAGCTGCGCGCAGCCTTTGCTCGACCGAGTGCACCTCTGCTGGCGCGCTTGCTCGACGCATTCTGTCCTGGGAATGCGCTTTTTTGCGCGTTTGTGCAGGGTGGGGGAGCAGAGCTTTGCATGCTGCGCCTTCCAGCTCAGTCAATCAGGACCCAAAGGGCTCATCAACCTGAGGCGCTGCGCCTTCCAGGCCGCCGCCGCGAGCGCGCACACCAGGCGCGTCAGCGTGTCCGGCTGCAGCTGCCGCAGCGCGCACGGCACGCACCGCACGTCTCCCCCGCCTGACCCCGCCAGCGCTCCTCCTCCGACACAAGCCACCACGCCGGCACTTGGCGCTGAGGCAGCGCCGGCGCCGCCGCCGCCGCTCGCGCACTGGCACGGCGGCCACTGCGCCGCGGCTCCGCCGCTCGCCGGCGCCTGCTCCCACGCGGCCAGCTCGAGGAGCAGCCCACCCCGCACCGCCAGGCTGCTGAAGGGGTCCTGGACCGCCGCCACGCAGGCGCTCAGCGTCGCCGGCAGCGGGCACCGCTCCGCCAGCGCCAGCCAGGCCGGCAGGTAGCCTCGGCTGCCGCGGCGCATCGACAGGTGCGGCGCCAGCGCCCCGCCCGCCAGCCACGCGTCCAGGCGGCGCAGCAGCGCCTGCATGTCATACTGTACACGCAGAGAGGTGCCCGCAATCGGGCCGGGAGGTGGGAAGGGCGCCAGCACGCGCCCGCGCACACGTGCTCGCCTTTGCTGGAGCCCATGTGCAGCACTGCGCCGCAGGCTCCACCACGCACCTTGTGCGCCATGGCTGCAATCTGCGTGGCGCTGCCCAGGTCCATCGCGCGCCATGCGCCTTCCGCGGCGGGGGAGCAGCCATCAGCGAGCAGCGCCACGAGCCGCGCCCACGCAGCGCTGCTCTCGTCGACGCGGATCGAGTCATGGCCCGGCGCCAGCAGCGCGAGCGCTGTGCTGAGCACCGGCGACGCGCCCGCGAGCGCGGATGCTCGCGCGCAGACTTCGACGCCGTCGGCACACGCGAGCCGCACGATCGCGTCCTCAGGAGCCAACCTGCCGTGCGAGCTCGCGACACCGTCCATGTCGCGCAGCACTGCTGCGGGATCGCGAGTGCGAATGGTACACGAAGCGCAGCAGGCGAGGGGCCGCGAAAAGTCGCAACTGTCGCAACCACCGCAAACAGCGCGCCGCAGGACATCTTCACGGCGCAGCGGCTGTGCGCTTGAGCACCGAGCCAGGCACAGCGCCCTTGGCCGCGGTGTCTGGCGCCGCCAGCGACGACGTGGCGGCGCCCGAGCTGCCGCCCGTCGGCCGGGCAAACAGCTGCGCGATGCTGAGCGTCACGCCGTCCGCCGCGTCCACCGCGCCGCACGACGACAACGCCGGCGCCTCTGCCGAGGTGCCGTGGGCCGTCACGACCACCACGCTGTGCCCGGGCTCGGTGGCCGCCGCCGCCGAGGAAGCCGCCGCCGCGTCCGCCTCGCTGGCGGCGGTCGACTGCGCGCCCCAGTACGCCGCCTTCTTGGCGCACCACTCCTGCGCAGCGGCAACGCACGGCTCGCGACGCTGAGCAGCGGTGGTGGTGGTGCTGCTGCTGCGCATGGCGCGGATGCCGCCCGGCGGCCCCAGCGCGGCCCTGCGCGCCGCCAGTGTTCCTCTCTCACCTGCAGCTGGCGGATGCTGAGCGCCACGCGCGGGATGGCCTGGAACACTTGCATGTTGCCCTCGAGCGCGTGCGAAACGGCGCGGATCTGCTCACAGCAGGCAGGCAGCAGCGCCGCCACGAGCGCACCACCCTTGAATCGTCGCCGGTCTCCCCTCCTGTGCCCTGAGTTGGCCAAGCTGCATGCTTTTCCTCTTGCCATGCACTCCCCAGCACCAGCAAAAGCGTCGCACCTGCTTGTACAGCGCCACGCCAGCCGCCCGCACCTCCCGCAGCTCCCCCTCGGCCCGCTGCCGCCCCTCCGACTCGTTCGCCAACTGCACCGTCGCACGCACAAGCGCACACGCACGCAAAAGCAAGCGCCCGGCGCAGCAGCGAGTCACGCGCCCATCCCGCCGCGCCTGCGCCGGCGTCGCAAAAGCGCGTGCCGTGGCCTCCTTGTTTGGCGCTGTGGCTGGGGTGGGGGCAAGTAAAGCCGAGCGAGAGAGCAGACGCACACACCCTCCATCTCAACGGGGGGGGGGGCGGGGGGGCGGGGGGCGGGGCGGAGTAGGCGCACACCTGCTGCTGCGCCGCCGTGGCGCCGTCGTGCGCCGCCGCCGCCTGCGACCGCACCGCCGCCAGCTCGGCCTTGAGCTCGATCGACGCGTTGTTGAGCACCCACACCTGGGAAAGGAACGCAAAACGGAAAGGAACGCAACCACTCAGTGACCGAGGGGAAAGAGGGGGAAGCTGGGAGGTGCGCTGAGGGTTAGGGCGGCATGTGTGGCCATGGCGGGCGGCAGCAGGGCGCGCTGGCCAGTTCGCGCTCCGCCCGTGCGCGCCGCCGCCACCCGCCACCACCCGTTGTCGCGCCGCACCTCGCGCCTGGCCTGCTGCAGCTCGTCCTGCGAGGCGGCCAGCTTGCCCTCGAGCTCCTTGGCGCGTGCCCGGGCCTGGCCCAGCGCCTCCTGCGCCTCGGCCAGCTGCCGCGCCTGGCCCTCGCTCACCGCCAGCAGGCTCAGCCGCTCCTGCGCACGCGCGCGCGGTGGGCGACGGCCAACGCCCCCTCTCCCTCCGCCACCTGTGATGAGCTCGTGAGCTGTAGGTGAGAGCCCGCGCTGCGCCCCGCCCTCCCTACCTGTCTGCGGATCCCACAGACAGTCCAAACCTCGAGGCACGTGGCTAGTTTACACGACGGGCAGCCGCTCCAGACGCAGCAGAACAGCAGCAGCCGTGCGGCCAGGGTGCAACGGGGCGTACCTGGGACATGAAGTCCTTGAGCGACTTCATCTCCTGCACCTCGTACTCTAGCAGCGCCTTGGCTTGAAGGAGCTCGGCCTCCTTCTGCTGCCGACCCTGCTCCGCCCTGCGCGCCGTCACACACAGCGTCGCCGCCGCCGCCGCCTCCGCCACCCATCGGCCGCACCGTGCGTCGCCACCCGCACCGCGCCTACCGCGCCCGCTGCCTCCCAGCACCTCCCTCCCCCCCCTACGCTCCCCGTGATTGGGGAATGAGGTTCTCCACTGTCGCCCGCCCTCGCCCTCCCCCGCCTACGGCTTCCCACCCCTCCGCGGCGCAATGCGCCCGCTCGGCCCTCAACCCCCGCAGCTGTTCAGCCTCTCCCACCCAAACCCTAAGCCCTGGAGCTGTGCCCATGCGCGCGCGGCGCACCTCTGCGCCTCCTCGGTGAGCGCGCGGGCCGACACGCGGCAGCGCTCTGGCGTCACGCCCGCCGCCACCTTGGCCGCCGCCGCCTCCTGCCGCGCCGCCGCCAGCTGCGCCTGCGCACGCCAAAGCCCCGTCACCCAGTAGGGGGGGTGAGGCTTTGGTCCCACGACCATGAGAGGGACAGAGGCGGGTGGCGGCGGCGGCAGCACTTCGTGCCCTGGAACGCTGCGCAGGCTGAGAGAGGCTGCCTGCTCCGTCCCTTGCGGAGGCCCTGGGAGCTAACTAGCCCCGCCGCTGCGGAACCTGGCACCGCGCCCCATCCATCAGCGCGTGTGCACCCGCCCGCGAGCATGCTCACCCTGAGGTCGGCCTTCTCCTCCTCCGCCTGCCTCAGCTGCTTCTCGTACGAGCTCTTGCTCCCCTCCATCTGCGGGGCAGGGGGGGGAGGGGGGAAGGGGAGTGAAAGGAGCGGGGCGCACGCTTCAGCAGCGCGCGTGGCACAGAGCTGCCCCACCCTGCCATCGCGGGGCGCATGACGCAGCACGGTGCGCGACCGGCACGCGGCGCACGCCACAGCCGCAGCGCCGCTCCTCAGGGCGCTAGAAACGCGCTTGCCGCCCTGACCAAAATGCTGCGCCGTCAACTCGCCGGTGACCCCGACACACCCCAGAAAGCGCCCCCGGGCCAAGTCCGTGCGCTGTCCTCTCCGGCCGCAGTCACCGGTGCTGTGCCCTGCCGGTCAGCCAGCTGCCCCACGCTTGCGGGTCCAGCAAAGCCGCGGTGCATGCTTCTCTCCCCCGCCGCCGCGCCGCACCGCACCTTGGAGATGATGGCCTTGTGCTGCCCGACCTCCCGGGCCAGCGCCTCCCTGCACGCCTCGGCCTTGGAGAGCTTGAGCAGCAGCTCCTCTACCTGCTTGTTTGCCGGCGGCTGCTGCGCGGCCGCTGCCGGCGCCTCGGCGGCGGTGGTTTCGTGGGGTGGGGGCGGGGCGGGAGAGGCGGGCTGCGGCTGGCTTGCCGCCCTGGCGCCCACCCGAGGCGGCGTGTCGCCAGCTGCGGCGGGGGCGTCGAGGGAGCGGCGCGTGGTGGTGGGGGCGCGCCAGGGCGAGAGCGTGGCGGCGGGGCTGAGGACGGGCGGAGGTGCCGCGGCGGGCGGCGCGAAGCCCTCCCAGAGCGCGGGGGACGAAGAAGGAGCAGCAGCGTCGGCTTCGTCGGCGATAATGTCGACGTCCGCTGCTGGCTGCTCGGTGTCCGCTGCTGCGTCTCGTCGCGCCGCTTCTTCCTGTTGTTGCTGCCCGGCCTCGTCCCCCAGCAGCAGGTCCGCCATGGGCACCTCAATGAGCTCAGCACCACTGGCGTTGGCTGCTGTGCTGCTTCTGGCCCTGCGTGTGTGTGTTTTGGCGCGTCTTTCAGGACGTCGTCCCAGGCAGCGCACCTTCCTGA
>VFQP010005347.1_pt1 | contig 11299 bp, 11 predicted proteins | sample 3512351 | NCBI WGS metagenome assembly VFQP01 (sample SAMN10412372, study PRJNA504923) | tailings metagenome | isolation source: Relicate 1 Philex TSF1 revegetated site | place: Philippines: Tuba, Benguet | collected 2017-08-29
GCGTTGGCGTGCGCTTGCGCCGCGGCCGAGGAGGAGGTGTCGGGCAGGTCCTTGATGTGCGCGGCCAGCTCCACCGCCGCCGCGCTGACCGCCTGCACCAGGTCCGCGCGGAGGCGCCCCGGGAGCTGCTTGAAGCCCCTGCAAGGGAGAAGGAAGGAGGGTGCAGCGCGGGCAGCGCGGCGTGTGCGCAAAGTTCGAGTGCGGCGCGACAGGTGGTGCCGTTGTGTGCGCACTTGGTTGAGGTGTAGAGCTCGTTGAGCGCCTCTTGCGTGTTGATGTAGACGGGCTCCTGGCCCTTGAGGCGCCGCACGGCTCCTGGAGATTTGCACATCGCGAAGCAAAGCGCGGGCGAATCGCTCCACCTGTCGCGCGGCCGGGCGAGTCCACGCTGAGCAGATGCGTGCATCTGGGCGTGGGCGCGCACCCTCGCAGATGCTGGCGAGCTCGTGCTCGTCCGCGCTGCTCCAGTCCTCCACCAGGTCCTGCACGCGCACGCCCGCTGCGCTGGACTCCAGCTCGGCAGGTTGCTGCGGGATGGCGAACGCCGCGGTCAACAGCGCCATCCCTGCTGCTGTTCCTGTGGTGCCCACCGCCCGGCCCGGGTGCACACTGGGCGCCTTTGCCCAGGCTGTGGAGGGAACTGGGTTTTGAGAGCCACGCAGCAGAGGCAAGCAGCTCACGGCTATCTGCAGGCTGCAATCTGCGCTGCTTGATCTGAGGAGGGCCCGTGCCGCCGGCATGCACCCTCGCCACACTCCGCGTCCGGCAGCGAATGCGCACTCGCTCCGCCAGCACTTGCCAAACTCAGCACTGGCACGCACGCGCAAAGGAAGCCACAAGGGGGGTACAGACCAGCGCGGCGCAGCAACGGTCCACACCGCGCTGTGTCCCTCCCTCTCACGCGCCCGCCACCTTCAAGCGTCCTGGTCCACGGCGACGGCGGTGTCCAGCTCCTCGTCCACCGGCCTGCACGTGCCACAGATGACCACACACGGCGCCACGTGCTGCTGGACGTGCCAGGCGTCAAACGACGCAAGCTCACGCGTCCCCCCCCCCCTCTCCTCCACCCTCTGACTCACAGCGGGAAAGCCTTGACCAAGGCAGCGCTCGCGCCGCCGGGCGACAGCAAACCTTCACGCGACACCCCCGTCGCCGCCACCGTGGTCCCTGCCGCCTCCTCCACGTCCTCGTCCTCCTCCGCCGCCTCGCCCTTGACAGGGAACCCACGCGGCGAGCTGCTCGCGCTGACCGCGGGGGACAGCGCCGCCAGCCCCGGCAACAGCGCGCCAGCCGCCCCGGCCGGCCGCTCCTGCCCCTCCTCCTCGCCGCCGCCGCCCGCCCACCGCCCCACCACCCGCTGCACGCGCCGGAAGGTGCTGCGCGCGTGCGCAAAGAGCAGCACCGCCGACCCCAGCTGCGCCTGCGCGTCGCACGCGTACTCGCCGCGCGCCTCGTCGCGGTCCAGCAGCAGCGCGCGCAGCTGCTCGTTCAGAGCGCGCGACGCGTCGAGCTGGCTCGACAGCGCCGCCGCGCGCCGCCGGGCCTCGGCCAGAGCGCCGCTGGTGGCCAGGTGCTCGTCCCGCAGGTCCTGTGTGCGCACAGGTGCGGCGCACAAGTTGATGAATAGGTGTGGGCGCCTCGGCTGGTGGGCGGGCGCAGGCGCTGTCCGCGACCAGTGCGCATGGACCTCACCTGGAGGTCCTTCTGCAGCAGGGCCAGCTGCTGCGGCTCGTCGTCCTCCTCCTCGTGTTCCTCCTGCATCTCCAGCCGCAGCGTCTCTGCGCCCTGCAGCCCGCGCTCCTGCTGCTGCTGCTCCTGTGCGCCCGCCTCGCACGCTGCCGCCGCCGCCACCGCCGCTGCTGCCAACGCCTCTTGGCGCGCCGCCTCCAGCGCCAGCGCGTGCTGCTCCCCCAGCGCGGCCACCTCTGCCGCGTGCTCCTGTCGCGCCGCCTCCAGCGCCAGGGCGTGCTGCTCTGCTAGCAGCGCCGCCGTGGCCTCCCTCTCCTCCCTCCTCGCCCTCTCCAGATCCCCCACGTGCCCCGCAGTGAGCGCCGCCGCCTGCGCCTCATGCTCCCGCCTGGCCTCCTCCAGCGCGGCACTTGCTGCCGCCGCCGCCGCCGCTGCCTGCGCCGCCTGCATCCTGCCGCGCTCCTCTGCCCACTGCGCAGCCAGCTCCCGCGCGCTCTCCCGCTCCCGCGCCAGCAGCTGCCGCGCCTCCTCGGCCGCGCCGCGCTGCTCCGCCAGCTGTGCCGCCAGCCGCGTCAGCTCCTGATGTGGGCACGCGAAGGAGCCACCACGCAGCCCACGCAAACACCCCAGCGTGGCGACTCGAGCGGCAGCAAGCCATTGCGAGGGTCTGTTTGCCAACTGCACACACACGCATCCCTCAACGCAACGAGACAGCCCGGGCAGCTGCACTCCAACTGACCTCGTCCTGCTCAGCGACGAGCTGCCTTGCGTCCGTCAGCTGCGCCTCCACCTGCACGACGGCCGCCGCCTGCGCCGCCAGCGTCGCCTGCAGCCCAGCCGCCTCGTTGCGCCTCGACGCCTCAGACGCCTGCTGCGAGGCCGCCGCTTGCAGCAGCGCCCGCAGCTCCTGCGCAACAACCAAGAGACGCCAACACCGCAAACGCGCCGACGCGCGTAGCTGTTTGCAGGCCCTCGTCGCGTCGGGTCGGGTCGGGTGAAGTGAAGGCCGCCTCCAAGGCACGCGTCGCACGCGGCACCACGGAGCGCGGGCGCGTCGACGCTGGCTGCGGGTTGCGCTGCTGGCAAAGCTAAGCCACCTCCCAGTCTATGCGCCGCACACGCGCCACGGACCCACCTGCTCGGTGGCGCGCGAGTCCTCCAGCTCGGCGTGCGTGGCCGTGAGCTGCTCCCTCAGCACGCTCAGCACGTCCTGCGCGCTCTTGAGCTCCAGCTCCAGCGACATGGCGCGCCCGGCCGACCCGATCCCCGCCCCCCGCCGCCCTCCCTCCTCGGACTCCTCCTCCCACTCCCCTGCCGCTGCCGCCACGGCGCCGCCCGCGCCCAGCATCGCGCCGAACGTCACGCTGCCGGCGCTCTGCGAAGCCGCGCCCTCGGCCCGCTCCCTGGCGTAGGCCTCGTCCACGGAGCCCGCCTGGCGCGGCTGCGGCTCTTGGAGCTGTCGCTCGGCGACGGCGCTGTCGAGCTGCAGCTGCAGGTCCGCCGCCTTGCCGGCTTGTGCTTGCGCCTCGTCCTTGAGCTGCTGGACCTCGCGGAGGGAGCCCAGCAGCTGCGCGCGGGCGCTCGCCGCGTCGCGCTGCACGGCCTGGCTCTCCGCGCGCAGCTCCTGCGAGCACAAGCGCGGATCCGGGAGCCGGTCGATGGCGAATGGGGGATGCGAAGAGCAGTGGGGCGTGAGGATCGAAGGCGCGGCAGCAGCGCACCTCGCACAGGCGCTCCAGCGCGTACACTTGCTGCTGCAGCTGCTCCTCCGCCCGCCGGCACGCGCTGCGGCGACGGCGGCAGCACCATGAAGGGCACGCAGCACGCGCTCAGCACACCAAAGAGCAGTCTTTGAGGCCTCTGTCTGCCTGCACGCGGACCTGGACTGCGCCCCTCACCTGTGGTCCGCCGCGGCCTCCAGCGCCTGCACGTTGACAAGGGTAAAGCGCGACAGCAAGCATCTCTCGTATCAGGCGTTGCCGCACTGCGTGCCACACCAGAGCCCCTTCACCGCGCGCACCTTTAGCGGCGTGACGCTCTTGCACGTGATGCGCAGCGCCGTGCGGGCCATCTCCAGCGAGCGGATTGACTCTTGCTTGAAGGGCTCCTCCGAGCGGATTGTCACCAGCATCGCCACCATGGACCCAGGGCTCAGGCAGGGCTTAAGCTTGCGCGTGAGCGTGCTGTCCTCAAACGGGATGTGCGCTGCGGCGCGACGGCCACGACACAAGGTGCGGCACAGTGCAAACGCAAAGTTGAGAGGCGGGACCGTTGGTGAGATGGAGGGCAGAGCGTCTGTGCGTGTCAGAGTGGGGCGTTGGGAGGCCAGGGGCCGCGCACCGTTGCCGCTCGCCAGCGCGTTGACCACGTTCTGCAGCGTGTGCAGGCTCAGGTTGATGCTGATGGCCTCCTGAAGCTGCTTGCCGCTGGCGCCTGCAGTGCGACACGGCAGCAACACCGCACGTGCAAGGGCCGCCCCACTTGCCGCCCCGCCCGCAGCGCTGGGCTAGCCCACAGCCGTCGCCGGCCAGCAGCCTGCAGTGCCGCTTAAAGGCGCCCTGCCCACCTGACTTCTTGGGGTCCTCGCTGCCGGCCAGGTCCACCAGCATGATGCACGCCGGCCGCGCGCCGCTCCCGCCCTCAATGTCCTGCCCACGCGCACGGCCCACGGCAGAGGCAGGCGGCATCTGCTGCGCATGTTTCTGTGGTCCCAGGCGCCCGGACGCTGCCTCCTCAACGCACGCCAGCAACCATGCAGGCAGGCGTCCAAAGGAGGGCTCTGCGCACGCACCAGCTGCACAATCATGTGCGAGCGCGAGGAGGCCTGGTTGAGCTTGGTCGCCGCCAGCGCCCGCTGCTGCCGGGCCGCCTGCAGCAGCGCGCGCGCCTGCGCAAAGCTGCCGCACGGGTGCTTGTCCTTGTCGGGCGTCCGGCGCAGGTCCCGCAGCGCCTGGCAGGCGCTCGGCGTGCGCATCGCCGCCGGCGTCGCGGCGGTGGCAGTGGTGGTTGAGGCGCCCGGGGGCGCGGGGAGGTGGGAGGCGGCTGGGGCGGGCGTGGCGGCGCCGCCGAGGCTGGGCGCCGGCGTGTGCGGCGGCGTGCCGTCACGGGAGGGCGAGGCGGGCGAGGGGCCCAGGAGGTTGGTGACCTGGTCCAGGTGGATCTGTGCATGTGCGCGTGTGTGGTGTGGTGAGGCAAGGGCGTCACACGGCGGGGTGCGGGCGTTGCAGGCAGGAGGTGCTGCACGCACGAGGGGCGTCCCGGGGCGGCTGAGTGACTGCCTTGCCCTCGCGCCCAGCGCTGGCTGCACTGTGTTTGCCCGTGGAAAGGCTGCACCCTTGCCAGGCACCCCACCAAGACGCAGTCACTGCAGGCGAGGTTGAGGGCCGCGGGGAGGCGGACCTGGCAGCACGACATCCAGACGGTGACGGGGGGCATGTCGGGCCGCTCCAGCAGGTCGTGCAGTGCGAGGTCCACCATGCCCTGCGGGTCGGCGGGCGCCCCGTGCATGGTGTGCGTCTTGCCGGACGAGGTCTGCCCCCACGCCAGCACGACGGAGCTGGCGCCGTGAAGCACCGCGGCGTCCACCAGCGGCCGCACCACAGACGCGTAGACCTGAGCGCGCGCATTGCAAAAAGGTGGGCAGGTGGGCACCGCAAGGAGAGCTGCAGCTGGGCGCATGGCAGGCACCAGCGGTGGGCGACGCTTGGCGCACCTCGCGGTTGCTGACGGCGGGGCCGCTGAACACGTGGTCGGCGCTGAAGCTGTGCTCCTTGATGCGCACGCTGATGCCGCGGCTCTCCACGCTGGTGCACAACGTAGCAGCGTCCACGTGCCAGACGGAGCCAGTTGAGGTGGAGGCGCGCAGGGGCCCGGACAGCTGCTCCGCTGGACGCAACCGCACACCCACAACTGGCCGGGTCCTGTTGTTGGGCTGCATTATGCTGCTGCTGCGTTGTGCCTTGCGCGCGCCCGTCCGACCCGACGAGAAGCTGCTGCTGCTGAACGGCGCGAACGCGGGGCCTCACATTGAGCGCATGGCGACTGGCCGCGTAGTGTGTGAGCAAGAGCCTGTGCGCGCTGCGTTGCAGGAGCGCTGGCGCCCGCCGCGTCCACAATTGGAAACCTTGCCCTCACCAAGACCTGAGCGAACAACCACACGATCCGGGCACGCTGCGCGCTCAGGATTGTCCTGCACTGCCCACTTTGCTCATTTCTCGCTGCATGAGGGGCAAGTCCCTGCGCGCACGACCACCAGCTCCCCCGAGCGCGAACGAATGCTCTCGATTCCAGGCGCCGCTGGCGACCCACCGCTGCGCGTGGTCAGCGCCATCGACGCGCTGCTCGAGCGCGACCAGCTGACCCCTGAGCGGCAGGTACAAGGCCGTGTGGCTCCGCGGGCTGCGGCCCGACTTCTGCGCGCGCGCCGGCATCATCCTCACCGCCCGCACCCACAAGACGCGAGCGCAGGCGTACACTGGCGCGGCGTCCGGCGGGCTGGTCAACCTCAAGCCGGGCGACGTGGTGCTGGACGTGGGCGCCAACGTCGGGAGCTTTGCGCGGCTGGCGGCGCATGCCGTTGGCCAAACGGGGCGCGTGCTCGCAGTGGAGCCCATACCGCAGGTGCTGCACCTGAGGAACGCAGTGCTGGGTGTGGCCTGGCGCACGGCGTCCTCAGGGCAATCGCATCAGGTCGCGCCACGCCTGCGTGGCCTGCAGGTTTTCGCGGCCCTGGAGGAGAACTGCCGCACCTTCCAGCTGCAGCACAGCCAGGGCGACGAGCCGGACGACGAGCGGCCTGCCACCATTGAGCCGATGCACGCGGGTGAGCGCCACGTGCGTGCAGCGCTGGAGAGGGGCGTGACGGGCCACACGAGCCTCCACAGCGTTGTTGCAAGCCGCACACACACACCGCAGCAATCGTTTACACGCTGGCCGCAGGCATCGTGTCGGACCCCACCGACGACGGCCGCGCGGACTTCACCTTCTTCCCCAGGCAAAGCACCTGCAGTCACCCTCGGTGTGCTTGTGCTGCTGGCCACGAGGGCCTCTCAACGTAGCCGCATCATCGATGCCGCAGGTGCGCCGCGGTCTCCACCCTGGCCAGCGCGCGCGACGACCAGGACGCCCTGCAGGCCACCTGGAGCCTCACGCTGCACTCGCCCGGCCCCCCGACTTCGTGGCTGCAGCGCCTGGGCCGCCTCCTGGCCCGGTGCGACCTTCCCTCCGCTAACCGTTGATGCCACGGTGCACATCGCCCTGCGCCGACACCCGCAACCTGCTTCACGTGCTTGCCATCACAGGCGGTGCGCGTGGCTGTACCGGCCGGTGCACATGGCCGCGGCGTGGTGGCTGCTGCTGCGCGGCGCCCGCACGGTGGAGTGCCCGGCCCTGACGCTCAGCCAGCTGATGCAGGACAAGCGGCTCGAGTGAGGCGACTGCTGAGCAGTGCGCTGCACCTGCCACACGGGAGGGCGTTGGGCCCTGCACTCGGCGGCCACACAGGGCTTGTGTGGGGCGCTGCTTGAATGGACGCAGGCGCGTCGACCTGCTGAAGATCAACGTGGAGCGGGGCGAGCTGGGCGTGCTGCGGTCCGTCCGGCCCCAGGACTGGCCGCGCATCCAGCAGGCGAGTCGCCCCCTGCCACTGCGCGCTCTGCGGGCATCTGGCCGCGCAGCAATTCACTCTGCTGCCCTGTGCAGTGTAATGACCGGCAGGTGAGCATGCAGCTGCACGACCGCGGCGAGGCGCTGGGCCAGGCGCTGGGGCTGCTCACCGCCGCGGCGCGCTTCCCGCACGTGCACGTGGGCAAGGAGCCGCGCTTCGCCGACTGCTGCCTCGTCAACGTGTACGCCACCCGCCGCCCCCCATCCGCCACGCCCGCGTGACACATGCAAACCCGCCTGCGGCGGCTCTCTGCGACCCCGCGCGTTGCAAGTGAACGGCGGGAGTGAGGAGGACACCACGCACGCCAGGCGCGTCAAAAGAGCGTGTACTGCTTGGGCGGCCCCCGAGGCGCGCCTCCGTCCCCTTCCCCGTCCACCTCCGCCGGCTCTGCACGCCCGCCCTCCCCGCCCGCCGCGGCCGCCTCCGCCTCCGCCAGCGCCCGCGCCTCCCGCTCGCGCGCCTCGCGCTCCCGCTGCCGCTGGAACACGCCGATGATGGCGCCCTGCAGCTCGCGGATGCCCGCCGTGGTCGTCGACGACACGCGCAGCGCGTGCGGCAGCGCCGCCGCCAGGTCCGCCGCCGTCGCCACCGCGGGCCCCCGCCCTGCCGGCCCCTGCGCCGCCGCCGAGGCCGCGTCGACGTCCCCGGGCGGCACGCCAGCGGCGGCAGGGCTGCCGGGCGGCAGGCCTGGGAGGAGGGAGGGCAGCACGTCGGCCTTGCTGAAGACGTCGACCCAGGGCTTGTCGGGGAAGCGCGCCCGCACCTCTTGCCTGCGCGTTGGGCAGTGAGGGAGGGGCGGGGGAGGGGGCGAGCGAGCGAGCACGCGCAGTCGCGAGGTGAGAGCGTGCTGGAGAGGGACTGGGCATGGAAGGCGGGCCGCGTGTGCAGGTTTTGGAGTGGTGGCAAGAGGGAGCGCGCTGGACCTTGTGCACGGGCCCTCCAGCCCTGCACCCTGACAGCACCGCAAGCCAGAAGGGGCCACCAAGGCGCACACCTGATGGCCCACTGGTCAGCCACGCTGGTGCCGCACTCCTCCGTCAGGTCCACCACAAAGAGCACGCTGGTGGGCAGCAGCTCCAGCGCCGCCAGCGTCAGCAGCTCCATCTTGTTGCGCTCCTCGTCGGGGCGAGCCAGCAACCCAGGCGTGTCGGTCACCTAGCGAGCAAACCACAGGGGGACAGCGCCACAGAGCCAGGGCGCAATAGAGTCGAGAGTCTCCCAACGCGTTTGTGCCAGCCAGGACGGCGTGTGGCAAGCGTGCCTTTCGGCGCGGCGGTGACGGGGCGCCGCATGTGGCGATGCACCGGCAGGGACCGCGCGGCGGCGCCGCTGGCCACACGCCTTGGGCGGGCACAATGTGCGGCGCACGGGGGCGAAGGGGTGCCCGCGCCGCACGCGATGGCGGGGCCGGCCACCACGCGCCGGCGCCCCGCACGGCACAGAGCAAGGCGCCCGGGGGCGGAGGGGCCCCCGCGGGCGCACCTGGTGCTTGCGGCTGTCGAGGAAAAAGTGCCCCATCTTGATGGAGCGCGTGGTGAAGGGGTAGTTGCACACCTCGGGCGTGCCGGACGACAGCACCTGCAGCAGCAGGCGGCCCATGATGGCACGTACGCCCGGGGGCCTTGTCACACACACACCCCGCTGGCCCGTGCGTGCCCCGAGCGCATGCTCCTCTCCGCTTTGGCACAAGAGAGCTTCGGTTCTGGTCTGGTGGAGCAAACTAACCAACCACACACACCGCTGCGAGTGGCCTGTGGGGCCTACAGCCATATGAACCTCTCAAGCGCTGCTGGCCCTCCATAGCCTCCCCTCAAGGCCGCCCAACACACGCGCCTCTCCACCAAACGCGCGCACCTGCACCAGCGAGGACTTGCCCACGTTGGGCGCGCCCACCAGCGCCAGCGTGGGCAGGCCAAGCTCCAGCACCGGCAGCGCGCGCAGCTTCTTGGCCACCTGTGCGCGCCACAGGTGCGCCCACGCACGCGCAGCACACCTGCTCGCTAGAGCCGGCTGCGGAGCACACACGCGGGCCCGCGGTCGCGCCACGCCCCGCGTGCGAGAAGGTAAACCGCGCCTGCCCTAGCTGCTCCCCAGCACACGCGGCGAGGCGGCTGCTCGCCGCCGCGCTGACTTGCAGCGCTGCGCTGCACTCGCGCCTCCGCTTGAGTCACGCGCCGCACCTCCTTGAGGTCGTCTATCCCTAGAGATTTCCTGTGCCAGGACACAGCTCACCTCCTTGAGGTCGTCCACCGAGCGCGCGCCGTTGCGGTAGATGCGCTCCAGCGCCTCGCACCCCTCCACCGCCACCTGCGGGGCGCCACGCACGCACGCGCGCCGCACATCGCCGCCCGGTCACGCCCTTCCCCACCCTCGCCCCCGGCCACACCCCCAGCGTTCCCCCCGCGATGCGGCCACGAGGACAAGGCAGCCGGGCGCACCGGGCGCAAGCAAGGGGAGGCAGAGAGGGCGGCGTGTCTCTCGCGCGGGAAACGTGGGCGAGCGGCCCGTGGGCGCACGCAAGAAGGCAAGAGCACGTGAAGCAGGGGAGCGCGGGCGCGCACCTGCACCGCCGCCTGCTTGTTCGGCGCGCGCGAGGCGCGGTTGGCGTAGGCCTTGCCCGTCTCCTGCAGCGACTTGCGCAGCGCGTCCACCTTGCCCAGCACCGACCTGCGCACGCGCAAGGGGGCGCGGCGGCAGCAGCGGTCAGCAGGCAGCAGCGGATTCAGGCAGGCAGGCAGGCAGGCAGGCAGGCAGGCAGGCAGGCCTGGCGCCGCCCTGCGTCCCGCGCTCGGCAAGGCTTTGCTGGCAGCGGCGTCGTGCACACACGGCGGGCTGCCCGCGCGTGCGCGACGTGCGACGTTTGCGCGGGGTGGGCGGCTCGGCCTGCGGCAACCCAGCGCAGCCGCTAGCAGCGCCAGCGGGGGCCAGAGGCGGCGGGAGCAGGCGGCCAGAGGCGGCGTACCTGTACATGGCCGTGGAGACGGTGAGGTGCAGCAGCGCGGCGTCAAAGGGGTGCAGCTTGGCGGGCTCGGGGAAGCCTGACGTGTACCTTGACAGGGGCACCGACAGCTCCTGTGCGTGTGTCGGAGGGGGCGCGTACAGAGGGCGGACTGCGGCGTGAGAGGGCGCCGCTGCCCACGACTCGCATGCTGCGCTCCGTGCTCATGAAGGCAAAACGCATGCGGCGCCCTCAGATGGTGTCCGCGCCCTGTACGCGCTTTCTCTCTCCTCTTCTCCACTCCTGCACCGGCACCTCCCCCCCCCTCGTCCTGCGCGCCGCACCTTCATGAGCGTGTCCATCTGCCGCGCGGCGCGGTTGCGCTCCTTCTCGGCCTCGTTCTTGATGTGCGCGCTGTACGCCACCTGCTCTCATTCAACAGTTGCACGCGCGCCACGCCCACGGAGTAAGCGCTCACAAGCCCACGCCCCGCCTGCGTGGCAGGGCCTGCGCCCGCGCCCGGTGGATGGCACGGTGCGCGTGCTGCCAGACCATCAGGCTGACAGCTCACCTTGCTGGCGCGCTTGAGCGCGGACGCCAGGTGCTCGTTGGAGGGCGACACCACGGGCACCGACTGCAGCACGCTGCGCTTCGTGCGCCGGCGCTGCGCGGCGGTGCCGCCCTCGCCCTCCGCGCCCGGCTGCTCCCCCGCCGGCGCGAACGGGTCCACCTCCTCCTCCTCCCCGTCCTCGTCAGGCTGCTGCGCAAACTGCTCCTCCTGCCCCTCCCCCTCGCCCACGTGCCGCTCCAGCAGGGCTCGCGCCGCCTCCGTAGCTCTCCGCCTGGCCCTGGGCGCCGCGCCTGCCAGCGATTGTGATGCTGCGCGGCGGTCGCTGGCGTCAGCGCTTGCGGCGTGGTGGCTGTGCGCAGCGGCGGTGGCAGAAGAGGGCGGGAGGGCGTCTTGCTCGGCGATGGTGGCGGCCAGCTGAGCGGGGTTGAGGTGCTTG
>VFQP010005348.1_pt1 | contig 11295 bp, 5 predicted proteins | sample 3512351 | NCBI WGS metagenome assembly VFQP01 (sample SAMN10412372, study PRJNA504923) | tailings metagenome | isolation source: Relicate 1 Philex TSF1 revegetated site | place: Philippines: Tuba, Benguet | collected 2017-08-29
CGCAGCGGATACGACTCGATACTGGTCAGCCGCTTGCCCGGTAACCGGTTGCCATCGTGCAACGTCACCGTGTTGTAGTAGAGCGCCACCGGCTTCTTGTCCTGCGCCAGACGCTGCTTGTACCAGTGATCGAACGTGTCGAAGTCGCCCAATACCGGCGAATCGTCGAACGAGCGCATGGCCACGGGCACGCCCTCGGTCGATTCCATCTTGATGCCCGGCGTGCCGATTTCCTGTTCGACATAGGTACGGAAATTGTCGAAGCGGCCGTCGTGATTCATCAGAATGCGCGGCGTAAAGCCGGCCTGTGCCAGATCGGCGAACAGATGGCATTCGGCCGGTGCTGAATCATAGAGGTTCTTGTGCGGTTCCTGTCCGCACCCGGCGCGCATCACGCGAATCGCCGCCGGGCCGCTGTAGCTGGCGGCGGAGCTGAAGTTCTTGAACAGATAGTCGAAGCGCGCCAGCAATGGATGGTTCAGGCTCTTGGCCGCATCGAGGTCGTCCCAGGACAGCGAGCAGATATGCAGCACGATGACGTCGAACTGGGCATCGGGACTGGCGGTCAGCGGCGCCACTGTGGCGTTGCGCTGCGCTTCCTGCTGGCGGAACGCGGCCAGGATGGCGTCGTAGTTGTTGGTCGCGTTGATATCGGCACGCGGGCTGTCCGCGGCCCGCGCCACGGCTTGCCCCTTGCCGCCGGGCAGGTTGATCCCCAATCCGTACCAGAACGGCATGGCAAACAACGCAATCAGCACGAACGTCGTGGTGCGGACCCACCGGTTCACCAGCAGGTAGACCACCAGCACCAGCAGTACCGCCACCACCAACTGGACCGATACCAGCCGCTGCAGCAGTTCCACGAGGTAAGCCGATGTGAACTCGCTGATGTTCGAGAACTGCGCGATCACACGTTCGAACGGTGGCAACGAGGATTCATGCCACGCCAGCGCTGCCCCGACGAAAATGGCCAGGATCTGGCGCAGCACGCGTAGCGGGCGCGATTCCATCGGCGCCACCAGCAGCAGTGCGAAGACGATATTGAGAATCCATATCGGCTTCATCTGGCCGGTATGAAACAGGTAGAGCTTGGCGAGGAAGTAGAGGTTCCAGAGTCCCATGTCGTCTCGATGCAGGGCCAGCGGTGGGTGCGGGGCTCAGGGCATGCGCGACCGGCGTCGCGCAATGACCAGGTCCACGGCATCCATGAATGCGTCGTAGAGGCGCAGCAAGCCCTGGTAGCCCATTTCAATGACTTCCTTGAGGCTACGCAGCGGCGCATCCACGCGTTCGTCGTCGAGCCAGTCGATCCATGCGTCGGCCCGGCCGAACGTGCACTGGATCAACTGCGTTTCGCGTTCGACGGTCAGGTCGTCCATGCGCACGCCCAGATGGCGGTTGACGTTGCGCGTGACCACCGACGGAAAGTGATAGGTGCGCGATCCGCGCGACAGGCACACGCCCACGCGCGCGCCTTCCTGTAGTGGCACATCGATCGGCAGCACCATGCCAAGTCCGCCCATCGAATAGTTCTCGGTCTTGCATGCCAGCGTGCGGCCATCGGGCAGCAACAGCGTGGCAGGCACGCGCATCGGGATGCGGTGCGATACGCGCACCTGGCGTGCCTCGCGTGCGACACCGATCGCGGCCCCCAGCATCATCAGGTTGAACACCGCCCACGCCATGTTCATCAGCACCGTGGCCGGCTCTTCGGTGCCCCAGAACAGCAGCCGTGCGATACCCGCCCCGAGCCCGATCACGTTCAGTGCCAGCAGGAACAGGTAAGGTTTGGAAATGGTCCAGTCCAGATAGTCGTCGGCGATCTGGCCACCCTTGGCCGTGACGTTGAACTTGCCTGCGCGCGGATTGATGAATGCCACCGTGGTGGGCAGCACGATGTACCACGCCAGCACCGATTCATAGACCTCGGCCCAGAACGAATGCCGGAAACGGCCCTGCAGGCGCGAGTTGGTGATGTTGGCGACGAGCAGGTAGGGCAGCACATACGCTGTGATCAGCAGGGCCGAAGTGTTGATCACATGCAGCCCGAAATACAGGTAGGCAATCGGCATGGTCAGGAAGATCAGCCGCGGAATGCCGTAGAAGAAGTGCAGCATCGCATTGCTGTAGCACAACCGCTGGAAGAACTTCAGGCCCTTGCCGAACATCGGATTGTCGAGCCGAAAAATCTGCGCCATGCCGCGCGCCCAGCGAATGCGCTGGCCAATATGGCCCGACAGGCTTTCGGTGGCCAGGCCCGCTGCCTGCACCGTGCGCAGGTACGCGCTGTTGTAGCCAAGCCGGTGCAGCTTCAGTGCGGTGTGCGCATCCTCGGTCACGGTCTCCACGGCAATGCCGCCGATCTCCAGCAGCGGGGCGCGCTTGATTACCGCGCACGATCCGCAGAAGAACGTGGCGTTCCAGAAGTCGTTGCCATCCTGGATCAGCCCGTAGAACAGGCTGCCTTCGTTCGGTACGCGCCGGAACGTATCGAAGTTGCGCTCGAACGGGTCCGGCGAGAAGAAGTGGTGGGGGGTCTGCACGAGCGCGCAGCGTGGATCGGCAAGGAACTCGCCCATCGTCATCTGCAGGAACGAGCGCGTGGGGATGTGGTCGCAGTCGAAGATCGCGATATAGTCGCCTTCGGTTTTCGGCAGCGCCGCATTGATGTTGCCGGCCTTGGCGTGGCGGTTGTCGGTACGCGTCAGGTAGCCGACGCCGGCGGCTTCGGCGAATTCGCGAATATGCGGCCGTCGTCCGTCATCGAGAATGAACACACGCAGCTTGTGCGCGGGCCAGTCCATGCTGCGCGCCGCAAACACCGTGGGCTGGATCACGTTCAGCGATTCGTTGTAGGTCGGGATGAACACGTCCACGGTGGGCCATTGCTCGGGGTCGGCGGGCAGTGCTTTGGGTTTGCGATGCAGCGGCCATGCGGTTTGCAGATAGCCTAGTGCGAGCACAAACCAGGTATAGACCTCGGCCGCGTAGAGCACATAGCCGACCACGGCCTCGGTGGCGGTGGCGAACTGCAGCGTCTGGGTCGAGCGCCACCAGATATAGCGGCCCGCCATCAGCGTGGAGATCGCGATCATGGTCAGCGTGGCCAGTCGCCCCGGCACGCGGCGCACTACGGCCAGGACGAGCCATACCACCGCGAATAGCACGATCTGGTCCTTGAGCGGCAGCGGCGTGGTACTGACGATCATTACCGCGATGGCGGCCAGCATCAGCGACACAGGCACCACGAACGGGATGCGGCCAATGCGCGCCGAAAAGCCCTCCGTGACATACGCCACCCGGTTCCAGTCCGGGCGCGGCAGTTGCATCAGAAGCTTGTGACGCAAGCGCGATGCCGTATGCCAGACCGGTTCGAGCACGCGGTCCAGCGACCTGCGCAACCAGCCTGAGCGGTCGGGTTCGGTGATGCCGCGCTGCTTGCGCGGATCGGCAGCCAGGCGCACGCGCGGCTTTGGCGGGCGGACGAACAGCCGCCATATCCATGTGCCCGCATGTGGACGCTTGCCGATGCCCAGTCGCGCCACGGAGCGCCGGTAGATGAGCGCGGCCCATTGCGCCGGAATGTCGGGCTTGCCGGGCCGTGGTGGCTGGAAGACCAGACGCAGCAGCCAGTCGCCGAGATGCGGCACCGGACCAGTGCTGACGCCCACGCCAAGCCGGTGCGCAAGGCGGTCGCGTGTCGACACCATCCATTGGCGCAACCCAGGCATGCTTGCGTTCATGATGTGCTCCCGCGCTGGCCCTGATCGTGGCCCTGATCGTGGCCCTGAGCTTGGCCCTGAGCTTGGCCCTGACTTTTGGCCAGCTCCTCGGACTCGATCCAGGCCGACAGCCATGAGGCGACCCCGTTCAGGTCATGCGCGGCCTGTGAGTGTGGGGTGCTGCGGCTGAAATTCTCGCTGCGCGCCAGTGCATCGGCGACACTGCTGTCTTCGTGCACGTGATACGGCAGCATGTCCGCACCAAGCATCGCCTGCAGCATGGCAACGATGTCGACGTGCAAGGGCCGCGCCGGCAGCAAGCGCGTGGCCAGGTAGCGCACGGCTTTGCCGCGCGCGGCAAGACTGTCGGTGAAGCGGCGAAGTGTCAGGCAGGTTTCCGGTTGTGCCGGCACCAGCGCAAGCACCAGGTCGGCTGCGTCGATGGCCTGATTGGCATAAGCCGAAGGCCATGGCGCGGTATCGATCAGCACCGCGCTGCGTGGCGGCAGGTCGACCCGCTCGAGCTGCCGCGCGAGCCAGTTCGAGGCCAGGCGCTCGATCGCGCCGAGTTCGGTGCTGTCGCCCCAGGGTACAAACAGCACGCCATCGTCGCTGCGCTGGCCGGTCCTGGCCCATGCCATGGCCGCGGCATCGTGCAGGAATGCGCCTAGCCCTTCGGACGGAATGTCGCGCATGCCGAAGTGAAAGCCGAGCACATTGCGCGGATCGCATTCGATGGCCAGCACCTGATGCTTGCGCGAGGCCAGCAGCGATGCCAGTTCGGCCGTCAGCGTACTGCGGCCAGCGCCACCGGTGGTCGAGACAATTGCGACGGTTTTCATCGACGCCCCTCGGCCTGGCGCTTGCCGCGAATCACCAGCGCTTGCGCTTGCGGCGGCAGGCGCACGGTGCGGCGTGGCCGCGCGGCGGACCAGCGCGGCAACCAGCGCAACAGGTTGAAGCGCCAGATCAGCCACGACAGCGGCGCGGCAAGTATCAGTCCCCAGATGAAATAGCCGAGAAAAATGGGCATGGGTCAGTCCTGAGGTTTGAGCGGCACCGGATGGTGTTGCGGCAACGCACGCGGCGCCGCGGCAGGCGCGGCGCGGCGCGGCGGTATCAGCGGCAGCGTGGGCGATGCTGGTTCCGCAACATCTGCGGCGACTTCGCGCGCGGCCGGCGCTTCGGACCGATGCTCGGCCTGCGCGGGCAACCATGTGCTGTAGTCGGGCGGCGGATAGGCTGCTGCGTCGGCTTCGAACCGGTTCAGCACGGCAGTAATCGATTCGTTGTCGCCGCTGCGCAGGTCGCCCTGAAACAGATCGGCCATCGGACGCCGGAACACGCGCTGACATACGGCATCCACGTCGTCCATGCGGCAGGCGAAGAAAAACACATAGATGCAATCGCTGCCCGCGGTGCAGAGGTCGCCTGCACGATTCATGTGGCAGGCACGCAATGCGTCGACATGCGCGATCTCGGGCAGCAATGGCAACTGCAGCAATACATGCGGCAGGCGGACCATCCGGCTGCGTTCCACCGCGTCGCGCACCAGCGCGACAAAGGTCGACGCGGCGACGTAGCCGCTGGTCGTGGTGGTCAGTACCGCCGATAGCGCATTGTGATAGTCGGCCAGGATCGGCCTTGAGAACACCTGTCCTTGCAGGCCATCGATGGTGGCCTGCATCCGTGCAAACGGGGTGCGCTGCGCGATGACGGCATTGGCGCCAAGGTTCAGCATCAACAGTTCATAGTGCTGGCGCATTGCTTCGCGATCTTCGCGAATCACGATCTTGAGTGCGCGCCCGGCACTACGCCGCAGGCGGTGCACCTGGCCGGCCAGCATCTCCAGGTCGCGGCTGCCCGCATAGTGGAGGACGGCCGTGGCCGCCACCGATTTGCTCGCGGTGGCAACGACCGCTTCGTTACTGTCGACCACGCGCCATGCTTCGGGAATATGGCGCTCGCGCAGCACGGCATCGCGGCTCACGATGACACGGTCTTCATCGGGGGCCAGCATGCCGGCTTCTTCGATTGTGTCGCTATAGGTGTCCGATGCGACCATGAGCCGATGCTCGTTTGGCGCAAAGCGCAGGCGGATCAGTTCACCGGCCACCACGGCCTGGTTGTCGCGCCAGAACGCCACCTCCCATGTGTACTGGCCCTGCTGCTGCGACAACTGCACGGCGCCGGCAAAGCGGCCGTGAAATCCCTGCAGGTCGGGTGCGGCGTGGCCGGCATCGAGCGCCGGTGGCGCCATTACCAGCAATAGTGCGCAGCGCTCCTGTGCGCACCAGTCGCCAAGGCGTGTGCCCTGCTGCGTCAGCGCGGGGGCATCCTGCCAGGAAAAGAACTGCTCGGCGCCCTCGATCAGGAACGTAGTGCCACGCGCGCCGCACTGTTCGATCAGCGCCTGCAAGACTTCCATCAGTGCGTCAAAGCCTTGCTTGCCAGGCTGGGTACGCAGGGCGCAAAGATTGGCACGCGCATGCAGCGCACGATTTACGTCAATGTCGAGCCCATGCTCGCGCAATGCGCTGGCAATCTCACTGGCTTCGCGTGTGGACAGTACACACGCAGGACCACGCAGCGCGCTGGCGGCGCTTTGCCAGAACAGCGCATCGCGCGCCGGAGATGGCTGCGCATAGACCACATGCGCGCGGCCCGGCGTCAGCGTGGCCAGCGCGGGCGTCAGGCCTTCGATGGCCAGCATGGCGCGCGCCTGCAGCCGCGCCAGCAGCGGGGTGCGCGGGGATGTGGCGAGGTTGCGTGCGACGTCGTTCATCACGGAGCCCTGGCTCATGGGTCAGTATGCCGAATATGGCCGCACCGGCGTTGGCGGGAATGGCACTGGCATCTGCCGCTTGTCGAACAGGTAGCGTAGCCATGCCATCGCGCGATTCGGCGCATAGTCGCGCGAGCGATCGATCGAGAAGCCGGCACCCACCACCCAGTGCGGCGCAAAGGTGTACTCCACGGTCGCGCCAAGCGTGTAGCTGAACCCGCCGCCCGATCCGCCGCCATATGTGGCGTTGCCACTGAGTGCCTGCAGGTCCGGCCTTGTCGGGAAATACGGCGCGTCGCTTTCGTACGTGAAAGACCAGCCCGCCGAGCCCAGAAAACGCCACGACCACTTTGCGTAGCGGCCGGTCCAGTCGAGCGGAATGCCAAATGAAACATAACGCTGCGGGCTGTAATACCCGCCATGGCCAAACGTATAGAAGCGCTGGTTTTCGGAATAGTGCCAGTAGTTCACCACCAGGCCGCTGCTTACGCGCTGGTCGCGCTGGGTATAGACCGGCACGTCGAATCCCGTACGCACCGTCACCTCGCGGTTGGTCTTTACGTTGTCACCAGTGTAGAGGCCGTAGCCCACGTCGGCAAACAGGCCGACGCGCCCGACATCGCGCGCATAGCGCAGGTGCACGCCATTGCGCACAATGCCGCCCCAGGTTTCACCGGTCACCGGGTCGCGCGCACCCGCGTATGAAATCAGCGAGCTGGTCTGTGCGCGGCGCGAGATATCCACGGTGACGGACTGCACGCCCAGGTCCGCGCGATAGCGCAGGCCACCCACCACGGTGGTCTCAAGAAAGCCCAGCGGCGTGGTGCCGATATCGGCGCGCCAGCTGTTATAGGCGCCGTTGAACTCATAGCCGGCGGCAAGTGCCACGCCCTTGTCGGTCTGGCCGATGGCACCGAGGCCGGCATTGCCGAGTGCGGGAATCTTGCCAAACGGCAGGTCGCTGACACTGCGATCGGCTTGCAAGGTCCCGGCATCGAGCAGCACGGTGTCGGCGTGAAAGAACATATGGCCGGTGTAGCCGTGCGGAACCCGTACGTAAAGCGGGATCTCGGTGGCGTGCAGTTTCGAGATGCCGTCGTCGCCGGACTTGTTCGATTGCATGACGGCGGTTGCCACTTCGCCCTGGCGCCGCGCTTCGAGCCCGGCCAGTGCGCGTTGTGCTGGTGTGCCATCCGGGCCGGCCAGCACACTTTCACGCTGTTCCAGTCCGCGCGCACTGCGGTAGATCTGTGCTGCCTCGTTGAAGTCACCACGCGACTGCGCAATCCGGCCGCGCTGCATGGTGATGTCGGCGCGCTCCGGAAAGCGCGCATCGAGTGCGTCGACCACTTCGCTGGCCTCATCCTCGCGGCGCATGGCCGTAAAGCGGCGCGCGACCGACAGGCGCGTGTCGATATCGTCCTCGGGCGTTTCCGCCAGCACCGTGCGTACGATGTCGAGGGCCTGGTCGGTGCGGCCCATCAGTTCATACTGGCGGGCCAGTGTGAGCTGCGCGCCCGCATCGTGCGGCTGTGTGGCCAGCACCTGCCGCGCGGCATCGGCTGCGCCACGGTAGTCGCCGGCCGCCTGGCGCAGGTCGGCCAGCGTCAGCAGCCAGCGGCGATCAGTCTGCTGCGCGGCCGGTACCGCGTAGAGGGTCTGGTGCGCGCGCTTCAGATCGCCGGCTTCGATCTGGCGATCGGTCTCGCGCATTGCCAGCCGCAGCGACTGGTCGGCAAAATCGGCGCGCTGTTCCGTCGTAATGCCGGGCAGCGCGGTGGCGTCGGCAATCCACTGGCGCAGGTCGTCGTCGCGGTCGGCCGCGGCCAACAATTCGCCGTAGCGCAGGCGAACGTCGATATGCGGTGCCTCGGGGTGCGCGGCCAGCCAGTCGCTCACCAGACGCAACCCTTTGTCGGTCTCGCCGAGTGCAATCCATTCGCGTCCGATCGACGCGAGCATATGCGGATCGTTGCCGGCTTCCACCGCCGCCTGATCCAGCAGCTTGCGCGCTTCGTCATCGCGGCCCTCGGCTACGCGTTGCCGCGCGTCGCGCAGCATCCGCTGCGCCGCCAGATTGCTGGCCAGGCTGCGCATGCCTTCCGAGCGTTCGGCCTGCGGTACCGCAGCCAGGATGGTTGCTGCGCCATCGATATCGTCGACGCTGTTCAGGTAGAGCGCCGTGGCATAGCGCATCTCGCTATTGGGTGCCGCGCGCATGCCATCGTCCATCACGCTGCGTCCCAGTGCGGGAAGGTCCAGGTCGCGGTAGATGCGCGCGAGTGTGAAACGGGTCCACGGATCCTCCGGACGCAGGCGGATGGATGCTTCAAGCGCGCTGATGGCTGGGCTGCGTTTCTGCTGGGCCAGCAAGCGGTCGGCACGTACCGACAGCAGGTCCGCGCGCAAGTCCCGCAACTCGCTGGCGGAACCCTTCATGCGCGATTCCTGGCTGGCGATAAGCGGTTCCACTTCGCCATCGCGGCCTTCCTTCTGCAGGATTTCGACCAGCGTACGCAGCGCGCTGATATCGGGCTTGCCGTGGGCCAGCATGTTCCGCAGTAGTTGTTCGGCTTCCGCATTCTTGCCCTGCGCGACCAGCGCTTCGGCCAGGATATGCTGCGCATCCTCGTTGCCAGGCTGTTGGGCCAGCGCCTGGCGGGCCAGCGCTTCAGCATCGGCGGGCTTGCCTTGTGCGTTGGCCTGGCGCGCCTTGGCCACGGTGCCCCAGAACGTGGCGGTGGCGATCAGGCCGCGCCACTTGTTGCTGGGGTCGAGTTGCTGGGCACGTGTGAACAGTTCGCGCGCTTCATCGTGCCGGCCCTCGCGCAGTCGCACCAGACCAAGGCCGCCGACCACCTCGGCATCGTCGCGGCGTTTCTGATAGGCCTTCTGCAAGGCCGCATCGGCATCCTTGAGCTGGCCGCGTTCGAGTTGCGCCAGTCCGCGCTGGCGTGCCTGGTAGGCCGGATCGGCCTGCAGCTTTTGCTGCGCGGTTACCCGCTTGCCAAGCTCGGCGAGTGTGTCCTGCGCAGCCTTGTCGTCGGGCACTTCCTTGACGTACCGCTCGAACCAGACGTAGTAGGCCGGATCGTCGTTGACGCGATAAAGCGTGCGACGCCAGATATCGAGAGCCGTCTTGCGATCGCCGTCAGGACGCTGGGTAATGCGGTACAGGATCGCCATGCCTTCCTGCCGGGTGGCTTCGCGATCGGTCAGCAGGTCGCCCAGTGCCATTTGCAGCTGGAGGTCGTTCGGATTGTCGCGTGTGCGGCGGCGCAGCTCGGCGATGGCTTCGGTGCGGCCGGCCGGTGTGCCGGACAAAATGCGATAGTAGTCGCGCGCCAGGTCTCCGTCGGGCGCGCCGCGCGGAAACAGTTTGCGCAGCCGCTGTACCGCTTCATCGTCCTTGCCGCTGCGCGACAACAGGCGGATATTGGCCATTTCGCGCTTGTCGCGCGTGGCGATACGGTACGCGTCTTCGAGTTCCTGCGTGGTTGCGTCACCGGGCGCCACGGCGCGCAATGTCTTCAGCAGCTTCTCGGCTTCCGCGGGGCGGTTCGAACGGATTTCGATCAGGCCCATCAGCTTCAATGCTTCTGGCTGGTTGGGGTCGATCAACAGCGCTTTTTCCAGGACGCCGCGCGCCATGTCGGCGCGATTCCTGGCCTCCCACATCCTCGCGGAGGCCAGCAGTTGCGCCATCTGGCTTGACGGCGCAGCGCGTGAGGCGGGGGCGGGATCGGCGGCAAGGGCCGGCATGGCGGAACTGGCCAGCAACAGCGCCAGCGTGGGGGCTAGCGCGTGGCGGGGCATGCGGATTTCCAGGCCGGCACCACAGTGCCGTCCGCTTCAAAGCGGAATTGTCCGTCGAGATGACCAAGTCCGAACAGCGCCAGCACCTGGCTGTAGTATCCGAGCGGCTCGCGCCCGGCCAAGGTGCGGGTGCGCTGGGCTTGCGCGCGCGCCGCATCGGTCAGACCCAGTGCGGCCAGGTAGGGGACCACGGCGGCCGAGAACCCCGCATTGCCGGCATTGGGGCCGAACGTGCCGGCTTGCGTGTCAACCTGCTCGGGTGGGTGGCCATGGGTCAGCACGTAATCGGCCATCGGTCGGAACGTGTGCAGCACTGACGTACGCAGCGGATCGCGTTGCGCCATCATGCCGGCCCACAGGTAGACGCGGATGGCGTTGTAGGAACCGCCCGCCTGCGTCTGCGCGTCGGGAACAAAGCCGCGCCCCTTCTGGTATCCGACCCAGTCGGGAGAGAAGCCCTTCGGCGCCGTGGTGACTATCAGTCGCGCCGAAGTTTCGACCAGCGTCTTCCAGTTGCTGTCCTCGCCGAGCACGGCCGCGAGCCGGCGCATCACCGGTAGCGGCACATAGCTTGGATTCAGCCGCCACAGGTCGGGCGACGGGTGAAAACCGGCCGGGCCTGGCAACAGTGTGCGGCCCAGGCCCGGCAGGATGGCGGTTTCCTCGCGTAACACGCGGCGTGCGACCAGTGTGCCCAATGCGATGTAGCGCCGGTCATTCCAGAGCCGGCCGGCTTCCAGCAACGTGTAGGCAATCCACAGGTCGGCATCGGACGCGGGATTCTGGTCGAGCACCCCCCAGGTCCCGGCGTGCTCGCCGTCGGTCCGCTTGCCCCACTGCCAGGCCGGCAGATGTGCAACCAGATCGCCTTGTGCAAGGTTGTTTTCGGTCCAGGCCAGCAGCTTGTCGAACGTGGTGCGGTCATTGGCCACGAGCGCGAAGAACAGCGCGTATGACTGGCCTTCGGAGACG
>VFQP010005349.1_pt1 | contig 11292 bp, 9 predicted proteins | sample 3512351 | NCBI WGS metagenome assembly VFQP01 (sample SAMN10412372, study PRJNA504923) | tailings metagenome | isolation source: Relicate 1 Philex TSF1 revegetated site | place: Philippines: Tuba, Benguet | collected 2017-08-29
GCCAAAGTCCACCGCAAAAGCGGCGGCGGGCGCGGCGGCGGCGGCGGCCGTCACGAACGCGCTGGCTGAGGCGGAGCTGGGCTGCGGCGCGGCGGGCGGTGGCGGCGCGGCCGCGGAAGCTGCCGGGAAGCTGGGCGGCGGCGGGGCGGCCGGGGGCACAGCGGGAGCCGTGTCATCGTCAAACGTGGTCCAGGTGGAGGCAGCGGGCGCGGCGAAGGCGGCCGGTGCCGCCGCGGCCCACGCCGGCGCGGCGCCGCTGCCAGCTGCGGGAGCCAGCGGCGCGGCCGGTGCTGCTGCGCCCCAGGCCGGCGCAACGCCGCTGCCGGCAGCGGGCGGCACCAGCGGCGCCACCGCCGTCGCCGTTCCTCCCCACGCCGGCGCAGCGCCGCTGCCAGCTGCGGGCGCCAGGCCTCCCGCCGACCCGGCGGCGCCGCTACCCGACGGTACCGGGCTGATCCTCGCCCCGCCGGACGCAGCGGCGGCACCAACGCTCGCCGTCGCCTGCAGCGGCGCAGCAGCGGCAGCGACAGGCGGCGGTGGCGGCGGCGCCGGCTCCGAAAAGAGCTCGGCATCCAGCGGAACGTCCTTCTGCACGCCTCCGGTGGGGCCGGCAAACGCCGGGTGGCGCGGCGGGAGGCCGCCCGTGGGCCCGGCCGCGGCCGGGTAGTACGCGGCGTGCGGCGGCGGGACGGGCGGGAGGGGTGCACCGCTGGTTTGGAAGGTGCTGCCGAAGGCGGTGGCGCGGGCCTGCTGCTGCTGCTGCTGGGCGGCGGCGGCGGCGGCGGGGTCGGTGCCCCGAGCGGCCGTGGGCGGCGGCGGGAAGGCCGCGGCGGCGGGGACCGGGGGAGCGGGTGCGGGCGCGGGCGGAGCGGCGGGGAAGGCGGTCGCGGCGGCCGGCCCGCCTGGCGGCGCCGCCGGGGCGGCGGCGGCGGCGGCGGCGGGGGGCACGTCGTCTGCGTCAAACGTGGTCCAGCCAGCGGCAGGCGCGGCAGCGGCAACGGCGGCGGGCGCTGCGGCAGATGCGGAGGACCACTGGCCAGGCAGGGGCGCGGCGGGGGCGGCAGGCTGGGCGCCAAAACCGGAGGACGACCACTGCGAGAGCTGAGACGGGGCTCCAGGGGCGGCGGCAGCGGCGGCTTGCGGCTGGGCGGGCTGCGCCGCGGGTGCGCCGGGCCAGGCGCCGGGCTGCGACGCGCCGGAGGCGCTGGGGCGCGGCGGCAGCACCTGCTGCTGCAGCTGCTGCCCAGGGAATGCTTGCCCAGGGAAGGCCTGCTGCGGCGGCGGCTGTGGCTGCCCAGGGAAGGCCTGGCCGGCAAGTGCCTGCTGCTGCTGGCCGGGGAATGCCTGCTGCTGCTGGCCAGGGAACGCCTGCTGCTGCTGGCCAGGGAACGCCTGCCCAGGGAACGCCTGCGGCTGCTGCTGGCCTGGGTACGCCTGCTGCTGCTGGCCAGGGAACGCCTGCCCAGGGAACGCCTGCGGCTGCTGCTGGCCTGGGTACGCCTGCTGCTGCTGGCCAGGGAACGCCTGCCCAGGGAACGCCTGCGGCTGCTGCTGGCCTGGGTACGCCTGCTGCTGCTGGCCAGGGAACGCCTGCCCAGGGAACGCCTGCGGCTGCTGCTGGCCAGGGAATGCCTGCTGCTGTTGTGGCTGCGGCGGCAGCTGCCCTGGGAACGCCTGGCCAGCGAACGCCTGCGGCTGCTGCTGCTGCTGCGCCGGCGCGGGGAACGCCTGGTCGCCAAAGCCCGCCGACGCGTGCTGGTGCTGCGGCGGCGCCGCGCCGCCGCCGCCGCTGCCCCCCATCTGCTGCTTGACCAGGCCCGCGAAGGCGTCTCCCGACCCCGCGATGTAGCCCGTCGTCAGCTTGACGAAGCCCGGCTCTGAGGTGTAGACGCCGCTGCCCGGTGGCGCGGGCGCCTGCTGCTGCTGCTGCTGCTGCTGGGGGTAGTAGCCGCCGGGAGCGGGAGGAGGAGGCGCCGCGTAGCCAGCGGCAGAGCCCCAGCCTGGGGCTTGCGGCGCGTGCGGCGCGGCGTAGGGTTGCTGGTAGGCGCCGCCGTAGGGCTGTGGCGGCGCATAGCCGGTGGGCTGGGGCGCGTAGCCGGTGGGCTGGGGCACGTAGCCGGTGGGCTGGGGGGCGTAGGTGGGCTGGGGCGCATAGCCGGTGGGCTGCGGGACGTAGCCAGTCTGCTGGGGCACGTAGCCAGTCTGCTGGGGCACGTAGCCAGTCTGCTGGGGCACGTAGCCGCCTGCGCCCCACTGGGGTGTGGCGGCGGGGGGGAAGCAGGCTCCGCCCGCGCTGCCCTGTGTCGGCGGAAAAGCCCCCGCTGGCGTTGGCCCGGCGGCGTTGAAGTTGACCCAGCCGCCTGCGGGTTGAAGCGGTCGCCGCAAAGCAGGAGAACGGGTTGTGCGTGAGGTGGACGTGGCGGGAAGGTGGCGACGAAGGCAGCGCCGTCTCCTTCCTCTCCCGTGCCCTCTGCAGGAATCGCAGCAGCCCTCATCAGGCGCTGCGCGCTTACCTGCTACTTGTTGTTGAGGTGCTGGAGGAGCGCCCCAGGCTTGCGGCTGGTGTGCAGGCACCTGCAAGTGCGTGCAAGGCCAGGCTGGAGCTCGACGCCTCTGGAGCCCTCTGGAGCTGCTGCTCGACGGATCGCGCGTGCGGAGCGAGCACAGTCGCGCGTGCTCTGCAGCTTGTGCGGAGCTGATGGCTTCCGCGGTCGCGCACACCTGGCCGGATGCTGGGGCGGGAGGGTCGTCAAAGGACTGCCACTGATTGCTCGCCATGACTGCTCTGCAGCACTCTCAGCGATCGACGGCGATCGAGGGGCCGGCGCTTGCTGGGGCTCCACGCTGGGGGTCGATCGCGACCCCGTCAAGTCTGCTGCAGCAGAGCCATCGCGTCTGACATGCTGCTGCTCATGCTACTTCATGCTCACACAACGGCATCGCTTGAAGCTTGCCGTTTGGCGGGCCGTGGCACGCGCGCAGGGCTTTGCACGTGCGCTGGCCGTGCGACGAGCATCAGCCCTTAGTATCTGATTGGCAGCAGGAGGAGTTGCAGAGGATTGATGCCAGCCTGAGCCCCAGCAGAGCAGAGCACACAACACGGCGAGATGCCTTCCGCGGACACGGAGGACATCGTGCCAGCGAGCGGCGAGGAGCCTGGCACGTTCTACGTGCGCGCGCCAGAGACGGGCCGCGTGCAGACGTGGGCGGTGCGTGCGTGTGTCGGAGTTCCAGCATCAGGGTTGTCGCTCGCGCAGAGAACTGCAGGCAGAAAGAGCTCTGTGCGTTCGCAGGTGGGGGAGCGCTACGTGCTGGAGAAGGTGAGGGCCCTGAGCCGTTGCGGCACGCGTGCTTCCCCCTCCGGCGCGCCCCACCGCGCTCCGTCAGCGGCAGGCCCCAGCGATGCTTCCCTGGACGTGTGGACGCGCCTGCAGGTGGTCGGAGAGGGCTCCTTCAGCTGCGTGTGCCTGGCCCACGACCGCAAGGCGAACCGCAAGGCACGTGCGCAGCCGCAGGGGCGCGCCCCGCCATCGTAACCGACCTGGCAGGCGTCCAGCGGGGAGTCCCCGCTGGACGCCTGCCAGCGCCTGCAGCGCGTCGTCCCGCAGCACGGTGCCTCTCGCCCTCAGCGCGCGCGTCCAACGAGCTTTGGTGCAGCCAGTCCCTGGACGCAACCGCGAGTGTGTTGCGCCCATCTGTGTGAGAGCAGGTGGCGGTGAAGCGGGTGGGAGACGTGCTGGCGAGCGCCGAGAACGCCAAGCGCGTGCTGCGCGAGTGCGCCATCCTGCGGCGGCTCACGCACCCCAACATCGTGGCGCTCTACGACCTCTTCACGCAGCCCTCCAGCACAGGTGCGGGCGTGAAGGAGTGCACTGGGAGCGGGCCAGAGGGGAGGGCGCTGCGGCCTCTTCACTGGTGACCTCGTGGGGGAGGCTTGGCAGGGCACGGGTACGGGCGTGCCGTTGGGATGGCACAGGTGCGCGAACAGGGGGACGGAGGACCAGGGCCTTGCCAGCATCGCCCACTCTGCGCCGCCCGCCTGCCTCCCCCGCAGGGCGCCTGGTGTTCCGTGGTGGGCGGCTGGTACCCACCAGCATTGACCTCTACATGGTGCTAGAGTACTGCGACCAGGTGCGCCTTTTCCTTTCCTTTCTTTGGGAATGTCCACTGCCTGAAGGATTGCCGGCGTCCAAGGCAGCCCTAACCCCGCATGACGAGGGTTGCGGCATAGGCTTGAGGGCCCCGCGCCTTTACGGGCCAGGCTGCCGCGCCGCGGCCCGCGACCTCACGCTCCGCGCTTGCGAGCCACGCTGGCGGCGGCAGCAGCGGCGCCCTGGCAGCGAGAGGATGCACGCGCGTGCTGCGGTCGTGGGCCTGCGCAGGGGGACCTGTTCCACATGCGGGGACAGATGACCGAGGTGGAGGTGTCGCACATCATGTGGCAGCTGCTGCAAGTGCTCAAGTGAGTGAGTGGCTTTGAGAAGGGGGCGAGGGAGGGGCCAGCAGGAGGCGGAGGGGCAGTGGTGAGGTCCAAGCAGGCGTGGCAGCTGCTGCAAGTGCTGAAGTGAGTGTGTGGCTTTGTGGGTGGAAAGGGAGGGGCCAGCTGGATGGTGCTGGTGGCAGTGCCTCAGGGAGCGCCACAGATAGGGCATTTACTCGCTGGGTCGATCGCACGCGCGAGCGAGAGACAGGCGGTGGGCGAGACCTACCTCTCGCCCGCCCCCTGCGCACCTCTCTCTCCGCGGCAGGTACATGCACGGCTGCGACGTGTGGCACCGTGACATCAAGTCTGCCAACATCCTCATGAGCCTGCAGGACGGGCGGCGCGTCGCCAAGGTGAGGGCTTTGCTAGGGCTTTGCCCATGCGTGGGGGGCGGGGCGCGATGAACAGGGGCGGGGCGCCCTGACACCACCCGCCGCTGACCCCGGCCCCCATCAGCTGGTGACGCTACCCCGCTCTCCCTGCGGAAAGAGGGAGCACACACATCTGCGAGACATCATATGCGCCGGTAGCTGTGCTCCGGTCCCGCAGAGGTGCCCAAACAGACGCAAATCCAACACACACCACATGTGCAGCGACCGCGTTGCTGCTTGTATGTCGTGGTTGCCGCCGCCGCACTGCAGCTGTGCGACTTTGGCTCTGCCCGCTCCGCCAAGGCGCCGACCCAGAGTGGGCTGCTCAGCAGCCCCACGCAGCACAACGTCCTCCTCTCCACGCAAACCCTCATGCTGGGCAGCGCCTCGCTGCCGGGCCTGGCCGCCTACGCCTCGGCCAGCGGCGCCGACGGCGGCCCGGCGCCCATGGACGCGCAGGCCCTAACAGGGCTTGCGCCGCCGCCGCAGCTGCAGAGGCTGACGGGCGACTATGGCGTCGCGGTGGGGGAGGGCGGCGGCATGGCGGCGGTGGCGCGGGCGGTCAGCGGCGGGAGCCTCGACGGCTCGGCGCCGGCAGCCAACGGCAGCGGCCCCCACGGGGGCGCGTCGCCGCACCTGGCGGTGATGCAGCGGGTGTCATCAACCAACCAGGGGGGCGGCGGTGGGGGCGGAGGCGGGGGCATGCCGCCTCCGGCGCCCAGGTGAGGCGTTGCTTCCGTTCCGGGAGCAACCTTCGCTGTGAGCGTGTGCGGCGTGGTGAGGTGAGGTGCGATGCCTGCCGAAACTCGTAAGCCCTCGCCACCCTCGTGCCCATGCAGGGTGCCCTCGTCGTCGACGCCGCGGCAAGACGCGACCGCCAATGGAGCGGGTGAGACGCGTGGGAAAGGCAGGTCACGTGCTTTTGCACCCAGCTGCCGTGGGCCGTGCCTCATCTAATGAGGTTGTCCTTCCCCCGGCGGCCGCGACTTCACAGGGGGGCCGGGCGGCGGCGCGCCGCGGCCGCAGGGCGGCATCGCCGCCCGCCTGGCGCACGAGCTCGCTGCGCGGCCCGCCGTCAACAGCCGCCGCGGCGGCTTTGCTCAGATGCTGACTCGCGCCGTGTGCACGCCCTGCTACCGCGCGCCCGAGGTGCGCCCCGTCAGGGCTTTGCGCATCGTGCATGCGTCGTCGTTAGGGTTCGGTTGGCGGCCACGCGGCAGCACGACGGAGGCTGCAGGGTGAACGTGGGTAGCGGGAGGGACGGAACGAAAGGCACGAGGGCCCCGGGCGCGCCCCTGACTTATGGCAACGTCTATGTGTTGAGCTTCACATCTGGTGGAGCCGTCTCTGGCATGCAGAGCCATCTCTGTGAGTCCGCCCCCCACCTCACCCTGTGCAGGTGGTCATGTCGCATGGGCTGTACAGCTCGGCGCTTGACATGTGGTCGCTGGGCTGCGTGTTCGGGGAGATGCTGCAGCGCGTGCCGTACCTGGGCAAGTCGGCCACGCCGCACCTCCAGGTGAGGGATTGGGGCTTCGTTAGGGCTTGGGGGGCGGCGAGGCATGCGGTTGGGGCCGGGGTTTGGGCCGCAGACGTTGGAGCTTGACGCAAGAGTTGCCCGTGCCTCCCCGCCCCTCAGCAGGTGGCTCCAGTGATCAGCGTGACGGACATGCCCGTCACGCCCAAGGAGGGCGAGCGCTTCGAGGGGCCCGGCAACGCGGCGACGTGCACCGAGCTCGCCGCGCTCTTCGCCGTGGTGGGCACGCCCTCGTGGGGCACGCTGCACGCCGTGGTGAGGCACCCGGCCTGGCGCGCCTACCTGGACCGCATCCCTGGCAGGTGCGCTGGCGTGCAGTTGTGGGGTGGGGAGTCGGGCACGCCCTCAGTGTGGGGCACGCTGCACGCCGTGGTGAGGCACCCGGCCTGGCGCGCCTACCTGGACCGCATCCCTGGCAGGTGCGCTCGCGTGCGCGGGCTGCGAGTGAATCGCTGAGCATGGGCTGCGGCAGCACGGGCTGTGGAGCGGCTGCACCTCGGGTGGGCGGTTGAACCGTTCAGCAGCCGCCGCTCACATCCCTCACCCACGCCACTGCCACACTCAGCATTATGCTCGCGATTGTGAGGGATGCGCCGCCACGGGGCGATACCCATCAGGCGTGCTAGCAGGTCCACCAGCTCGCCAGGGCCGCGGCAAACTGACGGGGCAGCCTCTGAGGGACGCCCCGGCGATTCGCCGCGGCCGTGGTTGGGTTGGGGACCTGCTAGCTCGCCAGCCTCACCCCCGCGCCCGTCCGCAAACGCACGGCTGTCCTTGCAGTTGGGAGTTTCGGCCCTGCCGAGGCGCCCCAGCAGATGCAAGCTGCATGCGTGCCCGCGCTTTGCACGCTCAGGCCCTCGCCGCTTTGCCGCTGTGGACCTGCTGCTTCGCTTGCCTCACCGCTGCGCCCCACACACACAATTCCTCGTGTGCGCAGGCCCTCTCAGCTGCACCGCCGCTTTGCCGCCGCCGGCGAGGCCGCCGTCGACCTGCTGGCCCGCCTGCTCGAGTTTGACCCGGCGCGGCGCGCCACGGCGCCCGAGGCGTGTGAGCACGCGTACTTCGAGTCCCTCAAGAGGGAGCTGGAGCTGTGGCGCCTGGAGGAGGAGGAGGACGAGGTGCGTCCACGTGCAGTTGCTTTCTCGTGCCCCCGCTCGCACGCGCGGCTGCTGCTGCAGGTCCAGGAGACACCCCCGCGCCCGTACTCTTTTTCTATGCAATAAGCGCAGACACACGAGCAAAGCCGAGGAGAGACAGACGCCACTTCAACAGATCCCACTCCCGTGCACATTTGAGCGTACTCCTCTTCCCTCGCACGCTTTGCCCTTCTGCCTGTTTTGTTGCAGGTGTGGCAGCTGCAGCAGGACCAGGAGACACGCTGCGCCTACACTCTTGCTCGCTTCTTGAGCGCGCGTGTTTGGCCCTTCCTGCCTCCTATTGTTCGCAGGTGTGGCAGCTGCAGCAGGACCAGGAGATGGCCCAGCGGGGGCTGGAGGAGGAGCGGCGGCAGCAGGCGGCTCTGGGTGTGCAGGGTCGGGCGGCCTCTGCACGCGTACGCCCCGCCCTCCCGCCGACAGGTCAGTTACGCCCTGGTCACTTCTAGGGTTCGGCGTAGGGTAAGGCGGCGCTGCGTGTGTCGCTCGCGTCATACCGCTGCGCCCTAAACTGCCATGCAGGGCTTTGGCGGGCCGCCGCCCCGCCTGGTTTGCCAGTGCCCAGTGAGCCTCCTAGCGAGGAGGGAGAGCAGCAGCAGCAGCAGCAGCAGCAGCAGGGCGGAGGGGGTGGCGGGGAGGCGACGGCGGCGGGCAACACGGCGCACCTCTTGCGCAGCAACGGCGGCGGGCCGTTCACGGCGGCGGCCGCCGGCAGCGGAGCGGCGGGCGCGCGTTGCAGCGCTTCGGGGGCGATGCTGATCGGCCGGGAGCAACCGGGGTTGATGGTGCAACCGGAGGGAGGGGTGGTGGCGGCGGCGAACGGAGCGAGGGGCCGCGGCGGCGGCGCGTCTGTGTTTGGGGCGGAGGGGCGGGCGGATGATCAGGTGATGGAGGACGTGGCGGCGGCGGCGGGAGCTGGGGCGGCGCGGCGGTGGCAGCCGTCGGGGATGGACGCGTGGGAGGCGGAGGCGGACGACGCGGCGCAGGTGCGGCGCATGGGCGTGAGGGCTTTAGGGTTTGGCGGCGGCCGCGGCACTCTCGTGTGTGCCCGTTTTGCTCTCTGGTCTGCTGCGCCCACGATGTGTGCGTGGTTTTGCGTCACGTGTGCATCTGTTTGGACACCTCGGCGGGGCCAAAGCCCAGCTATTGGGCGTATCCAGATGTCTCGCAGCGCACAGGCACGCGAGCCAAAGCCACATGCGTCGGTGTGTGCTGCGTGGGTGGCGGGTGTGTGCGCACGCAGAGGCTAGCGGCGCTAGAGTCGGAGCTGGTCGCCATCTGCTGCGACGCCACGCCGGCGGGCACGCAGCGGCTGCGGGAGCTGCTGGAGCGCGAGTGCGACGAGGTGGCCCGGGAGGCCGAGGTGAGGGCTTTGGAGGGGCATTAGGGCTTGGGGCGCATGGCGGGGGGCAGGAGGGGCGGGAGCTGCTGGAGCGCGAGTGCGACGAGGTGGCCCGGGAGGCCGAGGTGAGGGCGCTAGGGCTTTGGGGGCGTGGTGGCAGCACGGCTCGCTTGGATTCTTTGGTGGATTCCCCCAGGGGAAGTCGGTTGCTGCAGCGGTCCGATTGGCGGCCAGTCTGCACAACTGTGCACGTGCTTTGCGCTTGAATCGCAGGCGCTACTCCTGGCGGGCGGCACGGCGCCCGCCGCCGTGCCGGGCCTCGCCGCCGCCGCGGGCTGGGGCGCCGCGCAGCACGGCAGCAGCATGGAGGGTGACTCAATCCTAGGGTCCGGCGGGCACACGCCGCCCGGCGGCCCGGTGAGCGCCTCCCTCGCAACGCTCAGAGCTCCTGTCCTTCACGCCCCTGGTTTTGGCCGCATCCGTGCCCCACACCACCCGACAACACCGCAACACCGCTTGGTGCCAATATGCGGACTGCTGCCGCACGTTGCGTGGCTACAGGGCGGCCTGAGCGCCTCCGCCAGCGCGCCCGTGGCCGAGGGCGGCGGCACCCCCATGTGGGCCTCCTCCGGCGGCGGCGGGGCAGAGGGCGGGGCGGACGCCGCCGCCGGACAACCCCAACTGGTGCGCCCTCCTTCCCGCCGCAGGCGCCCATGGGGAGTTCGTGCTGTTAGGGGCTTGGCTTGGGAGCAGCTTGGTGTGCGCTGAGCTGGCACGAATGATCACCCGGCTGAGTTGAACTGTCTGCCGCTCGCAGGTGCAGCAGCGCAAGGGCGCGGTGGGGCTGTCGCGGCACCGCGCGCGCCTGGCGGCGCAGGGCAAGCTGCCGGGGGGCCTGGTGCCCGACCCCGGCAACTCAGAGGACCCCAGCAAGATTGGTAGGTGGCCCTCTTTGGCCTTCGAGGGTTAGGGCTAGCTGGCCATATGCCCAACCCCGGCAACTCAACGGACCCCCCTGTTTGGCCTCCTCGCCCTTTGCACCAATCCAGCCCTTCTCCGTCTCCGCGTATCGTCGAGACTGACTTTTTGGTGGCGTTGCCCTCGTCGCGGTCGGCTGTTGGTGCGCGCGCAGGCGAGGAGCGCCTCTCGCACCACCGCGACGCCGAGCAGGCGAGCGCGGCGGCCGAGCAGCACCTCCGCGCGGGCCGGCACGAGGAGTGGGTGCCGACGTCGCTGGTGGACGCGATGAACCGCGGGCAGACGCACCACCACACGTGGGGCGTGAGCCTCGCGCCGCCGGGCATGCACGAGCACGAGCTGCACCCCGACCTCATGGAGGCCATCCGGCAGCAGCACGCGCGCTGAGTCTTGCCTGAGCCACGCACTGAGCCACGCACTGAGCCGCGCGCTCGCCTGGGGCCTGACAGTGGGCCGTTTGTGAGCAGCAAGCGCGCGCTGAGCTGCGCTGCTGCTGCGCGCCGTGTGGCGTTGCGTGCGTGCTGAGATCGTGCTGAGAGCAGAGGAGGGCACACATGCGCGCTGGGTGAGAACGAGCCTTGGCCCTGTGGTCCGATGGCGCACCACTTTTGCCGCCTTTGAAGGACGCGTTCGCGGGCGTGGTCCCTCTGTTGTGCACGTCGAGCTTGCTTGTGTGTGCTGCGAGGACTTGAGCTGGAGGGGGCAGCCCACCGCCACCACTGCGGCCGGGCGCGCTGGGTCGCCGCTTGCAATGAAGACTCTGTGGCGCTGATGGGAGGGAGAGCGCCTCGTGAGCACCGGTCAGGGGTCACGGTGTGTTGCTTGCGTGTGGTCAGGAGCAGGAGGTGTTTCGTTCGAGGTGCAGGGTGAGCGCAGGCGAGCGATGCTCACGCGTCAACGCTGAGGGCCGGAGCCTTCCTTGCTTGCACAACAATGGCAGTGCAAAGGCACTCAGGCCTCAGTTTCCCACGCTGAGCCCAGCCATGACGGACTGCCAGCCCACAACCAAGTCGGCGCCACGGAACGCCGCCTGCCCCGCCGCCACCCCCTCGTCGTCGAGCTGCGCTGCCGCTGACGCCGACCGCGCCCGGCCCCGCGCCGCCTTGCCCGGGATGCGGTCGCGCGCCCCGACCACCGGCTCGTCGACGCGCCGCACGACCGCCGTCAGCGCGCCGCCGACGCCGCGCAGGCGCAGCAGCAGCTGCTGCAGCCGCTGCTCGTCCTCGGCCACCAGCAGCACCACCAGCTGCCCGCCCGCCGCGGCGCCGGGGCCTTGCGCCTGCGCGAGCTCGCCCCCCCTCACCTTGTCCAGCAGCCGCGAGAGCCCGCTGGCGACCGCGACCGCCGGCGCCTCGGCCGCGTTCTGCACGATGCGCGCCTGCGGCAACGCGGCGGACGAAGCACACAAGCACGCGCGAGCCGTGGTG
>VFQP010005350.1_pt1 | contig 11289 bp, 8 predicted proteins | sample 3512351 | NCBI WGS metagenome assembly VFQP01 (sample SAMN10412372, study PRJNA504923) | tailings metagenome | isolation source: Relicate 1 Philex TSF1 revegetated site | place: Philippines: Tuba, Benguet | collected 2017-08-29
CGCACCTCTCCCCCAATCAGCGTCAGTTGAACCTTGGTGGGAGCAAGGATCTGCGCCACCAACAGGTTGTTCGTAACGACGTGTATGTCTTCACGGCCGGCCAGAGCGCGAGCCAACGCTGCCGTCGTCGTACCGCTATCGAGAAAAATCGTGTCGCCCGAAACCACATGAGCTGCTGCCGCTGCGCCTATCGCGTCCTTTTCCGCCTGAAAGCTCTGGCGGCGCTCCTCCAGGGACTCCTCAGGTGCGTGGCTGCTAACGAAAGCGGCACCGCCGTAGGTACGCAGAATCAGCCCGTCGTCCGCCAGCGCCCGCAGGTCTCGGCGCACAGTGGCCTCGGACATCCCGAAGTGGTCGCACAAATCAGCCACTTCGGTCATTCCGGAAAGGACGGCTTTAAGCATCGCCTCGCGGCGGCGGGCAACTTTCATGTTTGGCTTGATGGTAACGTTCGTTAAACGCCGCCAGCATGGGTACTGAGCGGGAGCGCGGAGAAACCGGCACGATGGAAGTTTATCCATTTCTGAGCCGAGAGTAGAACCACGCCCACCGCAATAGCTCAGGCAGGATGCCCTGCAGCTTCACTGACCCAGTCTTCCGTCACACTCACATACTTGATACGCTGGCGAAAATAGGTGTATGCAATATGGAGTTTACCGTCTGCAGACTGAACGATGGACGGGTAAGAAAACTCGCGGTTCAGCTTGTCAGTCGAATTGTTCGTCATGCAATAGCCGTCACCGACCTCCAGATTGCGCGTAATCGGCCAGGTACGTCCGCCGTCCGTGGAGATTGCAAGCGTCATCGGTGCGCGGGGCGCACCCCAGAAGGCACCACCGCGCGTAGACGCCGCCTGCGTAACCAGCGTGCCGCTGTCCTCGGAGTCCTCAATGTCATCGTAGAGGGAGGCACGTCGACCGGTGCTTTGCGCCGCGCTGCTGTTGTTGAACACCAAGGCAAGATGTCCGTTCTTCAGCGTGACGAACTGGATCGACGAATTGTTGTTCGGCAACGCCACGGGCTCAGGTTTGGTCCATACGCAGCCATCATTGGAACGGCTCAGATAGATGTTATCGGCCCACCGGCTGCGATACAGGGCCACGAGCGAACCATCGTCGAGTTCCTGGATATTCATATGCACGCAGCCAACGCTGTCGGGGACTTCGTGCTCGGTCCATGTCACGCCGTTGTCGGTGGACCGCATGACAACGCTGATATCGTCATTGCCAGACCAGCGCTCCCCCGGGGCGACACGGCACAGGAAGACTGGGCACAGCAAGGAGCCATCCTTGGCAACAACAATAGGCTGGCGAACAAAGGTACCAGGCTTGTCGAACAGGGTTTCAATCGCTCCCCAGGTCTGGCCGTTGTCCTTCGAGATACGTCGGCGCACGATTGACGTGTTCTGATGCCCCGACAACTGGGCCGTGTAGATAAGCCAGAGCTCCCCGGAGGGCGCGGCAAACAGCACGGGGTTCTGCTCGGAGCGAGTCGGATCATCCGACAACCGGACCGGATCGGTCCAGACAGAACTGCCCTTCGCGAGTCGAGACATGTAAATCGAAATGTCCGGCACGCCTTCCTGCGTACCGCCAAACCACGCACACAGCACGTCGCCGTTGTCGAGCGCGATCAGGTTCGAGGCATGGTTCTGAACGGTCGCTGCTGCCAGATAGGCATCGGTGCGCGCTGCATCGCCTTCGGCATGGTGCAGCTTGCCGGGCATCGCGGTAGCCTGCGCAGGCATAACGGACTGGGTGGTCATATCGAAATCCTGATTGAGTTGATCTGACTGTCGCCAAAGTACACGGCAATCAGAAAGTTGATCTGCGACGCCGCATTGCATCGCCTGCCAACAACGCTTTGAAAGACTGTCCCGCAGAGTGGACCGCAGCCGTTATGCGGCCTGCGTCTCCACTCGTAACGTGGCGAGGTCTTTTGCCTGCTTGAGTGCCTCAAGCATGCTGCGCTCGTCGGCAATGCCTTTCCCTGCAATATCGAACGCGGTACCGTGATCCACCGACGTACGGATGACCGGAAGTCCCACGGTGACATTCACGCCAGCCTCAAGCCCCATTACCTTGACTGGCCCGTGTCCTTGATCGTGATACATCGCCACAACGACATCGAAGTCACCTCGGCCAGCGCGGAAGAACAGCGTATCCGCGGGCAGCGGGCCCTCGACGTCCCAGCCTCGTTCGCGAAGCAGCTCGACGGCGGGAACAATCTTCTCCTCCTCCTCGCCGTAGCCAAACAGGCCGTTCTCTCCGGCATGGGGATTGATCCCGCAAACGCCAATCCGCGGGGCCGAAATGCCTGCCCGTACCAACGTTTCGTGCGCTCGCTCAATGGTCCGCTGCACCAGACCCGGCTCAATGCGACGAATGGCATCCAGCAGTCCGATGTGCGTGGTCACATGAATAACCCGGAGTTTGGGAGCCACAAGCATCATCGATACTTCCGGCACACCGGTGAGGTGTCCAAGCATTTCGGTGTGTCCGGGGAAGATATGGCCACCCGCGTGTAGCGCTTCCTTGTTCAGCGGTGCGGTACAGATAGCGTCAAGCTTGCCGGCCGAAGTGAGTTCGACCGTCCGGGCGATGTACTGATACGCGGCGTCGCCTGCAATGGCCGACAGCTTGCCGAAGGGCAGGTCTTCCGGGATGAGATGAAGGTCGATGCAGTCAACCTCACCGTGACGAAAGAGAGCCTGCTCCGGGCTGGAAATGGAATGAATACTGAGCGTGACACCAGCACGCTTTCCGGCCTCTGCCAGGCGCCTGGCATCGCCAATCACCAGCGGACGGCAGGCCTCGTACACCGAGGCGTGAGCCAGGCTCTTCATGATGATTTCCGGACCTACGCCGGCGGCATCGCCCATGGTGATGCCGATTACAGGACGATTTGTCATGACTTCCTTTCCGGTGAATTGACGAGGCGCTTGGGCATCCACGTGCTGCATGGCCACGAGCCGTTGCCATGCGTTATACAGAGTTTCGGGCCGACCAAATCCACCCGCTTTCGTGACGACCGGAAACGAACCCCGTTCCCGACTCTGCGCGAGTAACAACGGCACGCCCGAGTCAATTTCCTCGACGACCTTGAGATGAGCAATGCCCATGGCGGAGAGCATTGCGCGTGCCGTTTCTCCACCCGTTGCGATCAACGCCGAGGCCTGCGCAGCGGCAGGAGCAAGACGATCCGCCAACCGGCGCGCAAGCAACGCACCGTTGCTGAACGCCACGCGATTCGACTGCCTCAGACTGACAACGACATGATGGCCACGCATCAATGCATACGTGACATCATTGGTTAGCGGCAGCGTTGCCCAGGCAACGGGGTCAAGAAGCTGTCCTGCATCAACCTCAAATATCTCCAGCGAATCCTGGAGGTGATTCTGTAACGTCGCAATTTGCTGGTGCGATACGTCTGACATGCTTCCGACGACCACCAGGACACCGCCTGAGTGGGTTGTCCGAGGTAAAGTCAAACCCGCTTGAGGCACGGCCGCAGACGGCGTGTCTATGGAAACGGACAGCGCTTCGAACAATGGCTTTGCAAGACCGGCGGATCCTACCCAGAAGAGGCTGTGCAGGTTCGCTGACGCGGCGGCAACTGTCGCCAGGTCCTCGTCGCTTTCGGCATCGCATACTATGGCCTGGAAGTTCTCCGCCTGGAGGTCCAGTAACCGTTTTCGCGTGTGAGCCACTCCCTCGCGCACCACGCCAAGCGGAATCAGTGCGACACGTAGGCCGGCCTCGGATAGCATCGCGCACACGTCGCCGTGCCCCGCGATCTGCTCGTTTTTCCAAACTTCCGTCTCTTCAACGGGAACACCGAGAACGAACTGCCGGCCTTCTTGCGTCGTCCGTCCGGCGTGCGGATATGCAGGAGCAACAATGGCCATACCAGCCATATCTACAAGGGCGGCGACTTCCGCTGCCACGTTGCCACGTAGCGTCGAGTCAATTTTCTTGTAAAGCCGCCTCCCGGTGCCATGAGCACGCAGAGCAAGTACATTCGTACGCGCGGCCATTTCCGGAGGTTGGCGGCGCGTGTCGGTATCGACTGCCAGCACGGCGATGTCATCGGTCTCTGCCGTGTGGTCGGCTTCAAGGCTGACAACACTCCCAAGGCCGCAATGCGTGCCTGTTACCGCGCAGTCGGCCGTTCCGGACAGGTCGTCGCCCAGAATAAGCAACTGTGCCCGGACGGCGGAAGGACTGTTCATGGCAGCAGCCGGCGATAAATCGCCTTGATATCTTCGAGATTCACCGGCTTCGGGTTGTTGCCGAGCAGTCGTGTCACCTTCGAAGCGGCAACTGCCAATGCATCAACGTGTGCCTCGACCACACCAAATTCACGCAGATCTTGCGGAATATTGAGTGCGATCGTCCATTCGCGAAGACGGCTTACCAGCTTTCCCGCCGCGGCTTCATCGTTGTCGTCGTGATGAGCGATCCGGAGCGCAAAGGCAACTTTCGCAAGCCGTTCAACGCTTGCGTCAAGGTTGAACTCCATCACATGGGGCAACAGCATCGAATTCGCTACACCGTGAGTAACGTTGAACATGCCGCCGAGTGGGTAGGCCAGCGCATGCACAGCTGCGGTTCCCGCCGCAGTCAACGCCAGCCCGCCATACATGGAGCCGAGCAGCATTGCTTCGCGAGCCTTCAGCGATTGCCCATTTTCGTACGCCTCGATCAGGTTGGCGCCGATGAGGCGCATCGATTCCATCGCGAACATGTCGCTAATCGGATTGGCCTTCGTGGAGATGTACGACTCGAGCGCGTGGATGAACGCGTCCATGCCGGTTGCCGCCGTAATAGGCTTCGGCAAATCCAGCGTCAGTGTCGGGTCAAGTACGACTAGCTGCGGCAGGAGATGACGACTGACAATACCGACCTTCAGTTCTTCGTCTGGCAGCGTGACAATTGCGTTGGGGGTAACCTCGGATCCAGTGCCTGCAGTGGTGGGAACCAGAATCAACGGAACACCCGGCGCCGCGATCTTGTCAATGCCAAGCCACTCGCGCAGGGGCTGATCGTTGGTGAGTCGGACAGCGAAGAGCTTCGCGGCGTCCAGCACACTGCCCCCACCAATCGAAAGTACAACATCCGGTCGGAACGGTTCGACCTGTTCGCGATAGACTTTCTCGACATTCTCGATGCTCGGTTCAGGCTCGACGTCGCGCACGATCAGCACGTCAATATCTTTCGCCTTCATCGCTGCGACAACCCGGTCTGCTACGCCGTTGCTTTCCATCACCGGCTGAGTGATGAAGGCAATACGACGGATCTCCAGATCGAGCAACGAGAGCTTTTCGGGCAATTGGTCGAGGCTGTTCGGTCCATGCACGATGTGCTCGACGCCTTGGAAGTGATAGACAGAATTCATGTCAAGTCTCAGTCTTCAATCGATCTATGGATCCAGCGCATTGCAGCGCGATCAATTCACACGCGGATAGTTTGCAATCGCCTGGGCCAGTCGCTCGCGTGCGGTGGCGTCCAAAGGAAGGGCGGGGGCCCGCGCCGGGCCGGAGGGCATGCCGAGCATTGCCGCAGCGGTCTTGAGCACAACGGGCATCGTGCCCAGCGCAAAGGCGTCCCGCAGCGCGCGCAAAGACTCCTGGGCACTCCGGGCGGCTTCCATCTCCCCGGCGTGGAAATGGTTCCAGATCGACATCACGACGCTTGGGACGGCATTGGTCGTTGCCGCAACGGCGCCGTCACCGCCAGCAATCAGCGCCCACAGAATCATTGAGTCCGTACCCGTGAATACTGCGAAATCGTCGCGGCGTAGCTTGATGAGCTGCACCAACCGATCGAAATCACCGCCGCTGTCCTTGATGCCTCGGATGTTGGGAATCTCGGACAGGCGTCGGACCGTGTCCACGTTCAACGTGATGCCGGCCTTGGCAGGGATGGTGTAAAGCATCACGGGCAAATCGGTCCCGTTCGCGATCTGCTGGTAATGCGTGAACAGTTCCTGTTGCGTGGCGCCGTTAAAGTAAGGCGTAATGACCGATACGGCATCGACGCCAATATCCGTCATCTTTCCATTGAGCTTGATGACGTCACGCGTCGCGTACGCACCGGTACCCGCAATCACAGGGACGCGACCACGCGCTTGATCGACCGTGATGCGGGCGATCTGCAGCTTCTCTTCCTCAGACAATGCGATGAATTCCCCGTTTGTCCCGAGGACAAAGAGGCCGTGTACGCCAGCATCAATCAAGCGGTCAACGAGGTTTCGCAAACCTGCCTCATCAACGTCCTGGTCGGCGGTCATCGGAGTGATAAGAGCGGGGACAATCCCCCGGAGGGTCACAGACATTGAATGGTCTCCTGAGACGTGTGAGCGTCTTGTCACGTGACGGGCAGTACAGACCTTCGCCTGTTGCGGTGTCTTCCCACACCCGACACGCTTTGCGCGGTTCGATCAGCTGACTTTAGAACGCTGCTTGTTTCAACAAAGAATCGCCCGCCATCTGATCGTTGCGATCATTATAAGTCATCGAATCGCGCAATGTTGGGGAGAGTAAACCCGAATTTCGATCAAAATGCGCATTTTGAAGGTATCCACGAGCGCCTAAAGTGATCGAATAGTGCAAAACCAGCACGTGGAACATCGCAAAACACGCTCGCATTCGTGCCAAATACTCTGGTTGTAGAGCTCTCTACAACATTGAAGAGGCGCCTACGGCCAACTACGCTTGCCGCATGAATCCTCTCCAATCCAGCCCCCAAGCCACCTGGCTGCTGCTGATCGTCAGCCTGCCGACATCGGCTGCCACTCCGCGCATGCGACTGTGGCGCGGCATCAAGGCGCTCGGCGGGGCGTCGCTGCGCGACGGTGCCTATCTTCTGCCCGACCAGCCGGGCTTGCGCGGCCAGCTCGACAAGCTCGCTGCGGACGCGAATAGCGAAGACGGCAAAGTCTGGATCCTCTCGGTCCTGACGAATGATGCGCAGGAGGAGGCCGAATATCGCGCATTGTTCGATCGGTCGGCCGAATATGCGGCGTGGACGGCCGAACTTTCCGGCGCTCGTGCAACGTTGGGCGACACGGACGAAGCGGAGCTGCTCCGCCTGGCACGCCGACACGGCCGGGGATTCGACGCGATCCGCAAAATCGACTTCTTCCCCAACGACGCCTCGGCCCGGGCGGAAGCGCAATGGCGCGACTTCAACGCGGCCGTCGACATCCTGCTGTCGCCGGGCGAACCACATGGGGTAGCCGGCAGCATCCCGAGACGGGATCCCACCCAATATCAGGGACGACGCTGGGCAACCCGCCGGCACCTCTGGGTGGACCGCGTCGCCTGTGCCTGGTTGATCCAGCGCTTCATCGATCCCCACGCCACCTTCCTCTGGCTCGACGACGTGCGCGAATGCCCGGACGATGCATTGGGATTCGATTTCGATGGCGCGACGTTCACGCATATCGGCGACCGCGTTTCCTTCGAAGTGCTGCTCGCCAGCTTTGGGCTCGACGAGGACAAAGGGCTCGCTCGTCTCGGCCAGATGATTCACGTACTCGATATCGGCGGCACGCCCGTCGCGGAGGCGAGCGGATTTGAGGCCGTGCTGACCGGTGCCCGCGAGCGGCTACCCGATGACGATGCCCTTCTTGGCGAGATGAGCCTCGTCCTCGATTCGCTCCATCTGCACTTCTCCGGCAGCCGCAAGCGCTAAGCCAATTTCCCCAAACCAGGTTCCCCCCTTCCAGACCAACGATGAACTCGCCCCAACCAGCCGATACCCCATCGGACCCGTCAGCGCATAAGCGCCCCGGCTACACGCTACGGCAACTGGTGCTCTACTTCCTGCGCCTTGGCACCTTCGGCTTTGGTGGCCCGGTGGCACTGGCCGGATATATGCACCGTGATCTGGTAGATGCGCGGCAGTGGATCACCGATGCCGACTACAAGGAAGGCATCGCGCTGGCGCAACTGGCACCAGGGCCGATGGCGGCCCAACTGGCGATCTACCTAGGCTATGTGCATTACCGCATCCTGGGCGCGACGCTCGTTGGCATCGCCTTCGTGTTGCCATCGTTCCTGATGGTGCTGGCGCTCGGCTGGGCATACATGCGCTTCGGCGGGCTGACGTGGATGCAGTCCGTGTTCTACGGCGTGGGTGCGGCCGTCATCGGCATCATTGCGATCAGCGCCTACAAGCTGACCAGGAAGAGCGTAGGCAAAGACAAGCTGCTCTGGTTCATCTACCTGGTGCTCGTAGCAGTGACAGTCATCACCGAGTCGGAGGTGGCCTGGTTGTTTCTCGCCGCCGGCGTTCTGGTCTGGTTCTGGCGTGCGCCGCCCAAATGGTTCCGCCAAGGCAAGCTCAATGCGATGGCGGCAGCACCGTTGCCGGCGGCAAGCGGCCTGCTGAGTACCCTGGACTGGCCACTGCTGTCGCAGATCGGTGTGTTCTTTGCCAAAGCCGGCGCGTTCGTCTTCGGTTCAGGGCTGGCCATCGTGCCGTTCCTGTACGGCGGTGTGGTGACCGAACACCACTGGTTGAACGACAAGCAGTTTGTCGACGCCGTAGCCGTGGCCATGATTACGCCCGGCCCGGTGGTCATCACCGTCGGCTTCATCGGGTATCTGGTCGCAGGCTTGCCGGGCGCCTGCGTGGCAGCGGCAGCGACGTTCCTGCCGTGCTACCTGTTCACGATCCTGCCAGCGCCGTATTTCAAGAAGTACGGCAAGCTGCCCGCCATCCTGGCGTTCGTGGATGGCGTCACCGCAGCGGCCATCGGTGCCATCACCGGCGCCGTCATTGTGCTGGCAAAACGCTCGATCATCGATATCCCGACGATGCTGCTGGCGCTGGTCACCGTTGCGCTGCTGCTGAAGTTCAAGAAGTTGTCCGAGCCCATGATCGTTGCGGGAGCAGCCGTGATCGGCTTGGTGGCCTATCCGATGCTGCATCACTGACTCGTTACAGCAGGAGTCATGCGCGACCGCGCCCGTGTAGCAATAACCGAAGCAGGATTGCCCTATGTCGAATTCCGTCACCTCCGAAGCACTCGCCGCGGCCTTGCAAGCCCATAACTCACTCCAATTGATCGACGTCAGACGCAAGGCAGCGTTCGATGCGAGTGACGAAATTATCACGGGGGCCATCTGGCGTAATCCCGATGACCTTGGCCACTGGATTTCCACTCTCGACGTAAACCACCCGGTCGTCGTCTATTGCGTCCGCGGCCACGAAGTTGGCAAGGACTGCGCAGCGCTGCTGGAAGCCGCTGGCTTTGATGCGTCGTACCTGGTCGGCGGTCTCGAGGAATGGGCCGCCGGTAGTCATCCCACGGTTAGCAAACCACGGACAGCGCCATGAGATGGATTACGTGTGAACGCGCCAGGATCGATCGATCGCTCGTTTCATCGACAAGACACCGGACTTTCTGTATGTGTCGCCCGCAGACGTCGTGCGCATCGCCAACGAGTCCGGTGCAGTTCCTTATGACATCCCCGGTGTTGAGCTGACGCATGTAAGCGAGCTTTGCAGCTTCGACTTCCCGCGGCTTGCCGCGCCAAGCGCGCGTTCCTGTCCACGAATCAATGACCTTTCACGTTAAGCGTCCGGAAGTGGATTTCCCATGCTCACTCGAGCATGCCTGGCTCCGCTTGTACAACCTGAAACCATTAAGAAAACGTGAAGCAGAGCCTCTTTGTAGTCGCCGCCATATCTACCTTCATCGCGGCCTGCGCCAGCATGGGTAATGCTGGCGCAACCCCTCCAACCATCGCTTCACACCTGCCACACGCATCGATCATCGGAAAGAAGCCGTCCTCGGCAACGCATATCGTCATCGCGCGTGCATCGACCTACCCCAAAGCCGACCCACGCCTCGAATTCTTCAATGCGCTCAACGCCCTCCGTGTCGCCATGGGGGTTGGCGCGTTGCGGCAAGACGCTGCCCTGGATGCAGCGGCCGAGAACCACCTGGAGTACATGAAGCTCAATGCGGTGCTGAGCCACACGGAAACGCCCGGGAATCCCGGTTTCACCAGTCCCGATCCGTACCTGCAGGTTCTCACCGCAGGCGGCTCGCACCAGCAATGGGTCGGACAGAATGCCTACAACGGCGAACTGGCTCGCTGCCTTGCCGCGATGGCGAACTCGGTTTACCACTTGCAAGGGATTACCAGCAACCAGGAGACGATCGGTCTCGCCATGCGCGACAACTACTGCGTGGCGAACTTTGGCGTGGTGACCGCAGCCGGAACCGGCGGTTACGGCCTCGCCCAATGGGGCGGCCAACAACTCCCTCCCAGCGCTGCCGCGCACTACCCAGCCGACAATGCCAATGTCTACGGCGTGTTCGTTCCTGGCGAAGAGACCCCCAATCCCGCGCCGGATCTGGCCAGAGCCGGCCCCCCGATCATGTTCCGCGTCAACGTTGAAAAGCCATCTGACGTACTGACGGTCTCCAACTTCATCCTGACGGGGCCAGGTGGCAGTCGCATACCGGCTCGCATCCTCGTGCCCGCGCAATCCAAGGCCGGTTCGCTTGCGTCAGCCATTGAGGACGCGGGCCTGTATCGAGGCGTGGTGTTCCTGCTCCCCACGCAGCCTATCGGTGCCGGCACCTACACGGCGACTTTCGCGGGCGCGCGAAATGGTGTGGCGATCAACAAGTCCTGGCGTTTTACGGCGTTCTGATCGGCCTCGTCAGGCTACCCGCATGCCGTTCGAGCCACCAGTGACCAGCACCGAACCTTCCTGGTGTCGCTTTGCCATAATCAGATGAACTTTCCGGTGATACCACCGTCGACCACTAACTCAGTACCGGTGATGTAGGCAGCGGCGTCCGATATGAGGAAGGCGCACGCATGAGCCACGTCCCATGCTGTACCCATGCGACCCACTGGCACCTGTCGGGCACGCTCCTGCCTGGCCCGATCGAAATCTTCCGCGTCGTACATCTTTGCCACTGTGCTGGCAATCCGCGGCGTGTCGATCAATCCGGGAACCACCGTGTTGGCGCGGATACCGTCGGCCGCATACTCGTGGGCTACCAGTCGGATGTATTGCTCCGTGGCCGCCTTCGTCACGCCATACGCCAGGTGCGGATATCCGAGATAACGATGCCCTGCAATGGACGAGATGGCGACGATGGCCCCACGACGCCGTTCCTTCATGTCTGGCAGCACCGCTTGTGCGCACAGCAGCAGGCCGCCCACGTTGATTCCATTGATGCGCGCCATGTCGGCCGCGCTCGTTTCCATTGCGCCACCTACCTTGCCAATGCCAACGTTGTAGTGAAGCACATCCA
>VFQP010005351.1_pt1 | contig 11285 bp, 10 predicted proteins | sample 3512351 | NCBI WGS metagenome assembly VFQP01 (sample SAMN10412372, study PRJNA504923) | tailings metagenome | isolation source: Relicate 1 Philex TSF1 revegetated site | place: Philippines: Tuba, Benguet | collected 2017-08-29
TACCGCCCACGGCCTGATCATGGTCTTCTTCGTGGTGATGCCCGCGCTGATCGGCGGTTTCGGCAACTGGTTCCTGCCGCTGATGATCGGCGCGCCGGATATGGCCTTCCCGCGTCTCAACAACATTTCGTTCTGGCTGCTGGTGCCTGCGTTCTTCCTGCTGCTGGGGTCCGCCTTTGTCGGCTCCGGTGCAGGCACGGGCTGGACGATCTATCCGCCGCTGTCTGACAGACTCGGCCACGATGGCATGTCCGTCGATATGGCGATCTTCGCGCTGCACCTTGCCGGTGCGTCGTCGATTCTGGGCGCCGCGAACATGATCACCACGATTTTCAACATGCGCGCCCCCGGCATGACGCTGCACAAAATGCCGCTGTTCGTCTGGGCGATGCTGGTGACGGCGTTCCTGCTGGTACTGGCCGTGCCGGTTCTGGGCGGCGGCATCACCATGCTGCTGACGGACCGTAACTTCGGCACGAACTTCTTCCGCCCCGAGGGCGGCGGCGACCCGATCCTGTTCCAGCACTTGTTCTGGTTCTTCGGCCACCCCGAAGTTTACATCATGATCCTGCCTGCCTTTGGTATCATCAGCCATATCGTGTCGACCTTCTCCAAAAAGCCGATCTTCGGTTATCTGGGCATGGCCTATGCGATGGTCGCGATCGGCTTCGTCGGCTTCGTCGTCTGGGCGCACCATATGTATACGGTCGGCATGAGCGTGAACACGCGCGCATACTTCACCGCCGCGACGCTGATCATTGCGGTACCCACGGGCATCAAAATCTTCTCGTGGATCGCGACCATGTGGGGCGGTTCGATTACCTTCAAAACCCCGATGCTCTGGGCGATCGGCTTCATCTTCCTGTTCACCGTTGGCGGTGTGACGGGGGTGGTGCTTGCGAACGCGGGCATGGATATCGCGCTGCATGATACCTATTATGTGGTGGCGCATTTCCATTACGTTCTGTCGCTGGGTGCCGTGTTTGCGATTTTCGCGGGCTGGTATTACTGGATCGGCAAAATGTGCGGCCGCCAGTATCCGGAATGGGCAGGCAAGCTGCACTTCTTCACGACCTTCATCGGCGTGAACCTGATCTTCTTCCCGCAGCACTTCCTCGGCCTGCAGGGCATGCCCCGCCGTATCCCGGACTATGCGGATGCGATGCACCACTGGAACACGATTTCGTCCTACGGCGCTTATCTGTCGTTCGGCTCCACCGTGTTCTTTGTGTTTGTTGCGCTCTACACCATGCTTGCCGGTAAAAAAGTACCCGCCAACTATTGGGGCGAGGGCGCGGATACGCTGGAGTGGCATGTGTCTTCTCCGCCGCCGTTCCACCAGTTCGACATCCAGCCGGTGGTCAAGTAAATGGCCGCACCGGTCGCGACATACGCGCTCAGCTCCACCGCAGGCGACACGTCTGCGGTGGATGCGCAAGATAAGCATCTTGCGCGCGACGCACGCGTGGGCGACTTCATTGCCCTGTTGAAACCCCGCGTGATGACGCTGGTGGTTTTTTCGGGCATTGCCGGACTGTCGCTGGCGCCGGTGGACATCGGTCTTGCACATGGACAGTTGCACCCGTTCCTGGCGCTGGTGGCGGTGTTTTGCATCGCGGTCGGGGCAGGGGCATCGGGCGCCATCAACATGTGGTACGAACGTGACATCGATGCCGTCATGATGCGCACGCGCGGCCGTCCGCTGCCGATGGGCAAGGTCGACCCTGCCGATGCGCTCGGCTTTGGCGTGGTGCTGACGGTTTTGTCGGTCGGCCTGATGGGCGTTGCGCTCAACTGGGTGGCGGCAGGGCTGCTGGCCTTTGCGTCGTTTTTTTATGTTTTCATCTACACTATCTGGCTGAAACGCCGCACCCCGCAAAACATTGTGATTGGCGGCGCGGCCGGTGCCTTCCCGCCCATGATCGGCTGGGCGGCGGCGACGGGCGATGTGTCGTGGCTGTCGGCCGCGATGTTTATGATCATCTTCCTTTGGACCCCGCCGCATTTCTGGGCGCTGGCGCTGTACCGCAACGACGACTACAAACGCGCCGGCGTGCCCATGATGCCGGTCGTCGCGGGTGAAAAATCCACGCGTTTGCAAATGCTGCTGTATACGCTGGTGCTGACGCCGTTTGTGGCGGCGCCTTATCTGATGGGGGCGTGCGGTTTTGCTTATGCCGCCGGCGCGACCATTCTGCACGGCGTATTTCTTGCCGCATCCATCCGCGTGTGGCGCGATACCGACCACAAGAGCGCGCGCGCCATGTTCGGCTATTCGATTGTTTACCTGTTTGCCCTGTTCGCCCTGATGATGGCGGACAAGGTTGTATAAGGAGAACGCCATGCCCCGCAGCGAACTGCACGATAAGCAAAAGAAAAAGAACTACGTGGTGTTTCTGGCCATCGTGGCGTTTATGCTGGTCATCTTCGCCGTCAGCATCATCAAAATGAAAGCGGGCATGGGGGGCTGATCCGATGTCCGGTCAAGGCGATCGCAACAAACCCGATCTGGCGCGTAAAAACGCCAAAGTCATGCTGGTCACGCTGGGCGTGGTTTTCGGCATGATCGGTTTGTCGTTCGCGTCTGTGCCGCTGTACCGCATGATCTGCCAGGTCACGGGCTGGGGCGGCACCACGCAGATGGTGGCCGAAAACACCAGCGATAAAATATACGACCGTGAAATCACCGTGCGTTTCCACACCGATGTCGCGCGCGGCATGCCGTGGGATTTCAAGCCCGAGCTGCGCAGCGTGAAAGTGAAAGTAGGGCAGGACGGCCTGATTTCATTCGTCGCACGGAACGAGGCGGACGAGCCGGTCACCGGCACGGCCGTGTACAACGTCACGCCGCTCAAGGTGGCCAAATATTTTTATAAAACGCAGTGCTTCTGCTTTGGGGAACAAACGCTGCGCCCGGGCGAAAGCCAGCATATGCCCGTCACCTTTTTCGTCGATCCCGATATCCTGAAAGACCGGGATATGGATGACGTGAAAACCATTACGCTGTCCTACAGCTTCTTCCGTCACGGCACGGCAGAGCTGGACGCGGCGATCCAGAAATACGAAACACAACAAGGCGGCAGCTAAGCCCGCCCACGACCACCGGAAGGAAACCACACATGGCCAATACACCTGTATACGACTTTAAAGGCGGAAAGCCGCATCCCTACCACCTTGTGAAGCCGAGCGTATGGCCCCTTGCCAGCTCCTTCGCGGCGGGTCTGCTGGCGATGGGCGCGGTTCTGTTCATGCATAATGTCGAATTTTCGGGCTGGAATGTTGGCCTCAAAGGCGTTGTGCTCGGCTTTGCCTGCGTACTGGCCTGCATGTGGTTCTGGTGGCGCGACGTCATTAAAGAAGCCGTGGTTGAAAAAGCGCACAGCGACGAAACCAAAGTCGGCTTCCGTTATGGCATGGCGCTGTTCATCGCGTCCGAGGTCATGTTCTTCGTCGCCTTCTTCTGGGCGTTTTTCTGGGGCGCGCTGATGCCGACGGAAGCGCTCGGCTTCCAGTGGCCGCCGAAATTCGTCACGCCCATTCCGGCGTTCGACCTGCCGTTCCTGATGACGCTGATCCTGCTGCTGTCGGGCTGCACGGTTACCTGGGCGCATCACGCCATTATCGAAGGCCATAAAGAAGAAGCAGCCCGGGCGCTCGCGATCACCGTCGGTCTCGGCGTCGTGTTCACGGGCTTTCAGGCATATGAATACGTGCATGCGTCTTTCCCGTTCAAGGAAAGCATTTACTCCGCCGCGTTTTACATGGCGACCGGTTTCCACGGTTTCCACGTTCTGGTCGGCACGATTTTCCTGGCCGTTTGCTATTTCCGCTGCAAAAAGGGCCATTTCACGCCCAAGAGCCATTTCGGTTTCGAAGCGGCCGCATGGTACTGGCACTTCGTTGACGTTGTATGGCTGTTCCTGTTTATCGCCATCTACTGGTGGGGTAACGCGTAACGCCTGATCAGGCCGGATATCTATCGCCTGTTTCGCGGGGTCTGCGGTATCGTACTTCGGTACGCTGCGGGTTTCGTGAAACAGGCGATAACGCATCTGGGCCGCCCGTAATTGAAGCCTATATAGAGTGATATCATGTCCCTGACCGAAGACATCCTTTTCTGCCTGAAGCCCCGCTGCCCCCTGTGCCGCCAGGGTAAGCTGTACCGTCCCTGGACGGTCAGCGTGGTTGAAAAGTGCGATGTCTGCGATGCGCCGCTGGGCGCGCATGACATTGGCGATGGCGCGGCCGTGTTTGTGATGTTTATTCTTTGCTTTTCGCTGGTGCCGCTCGCGTGGATTTTTGAATTGATGGTGGAGCCGCCCCTGTGGGTGCATGCCGTTTTGTGGACAGCGGTGGGGCTGGGTGTCATCGCCGCCCTGCTGCCGGCAACCAAGGCCTATATTATTATGCTGGAGTGGCGCCATCTGCGCAAAAACGGCACGGACGGGGCAGGACAGAACGACGGTACATAACCGTTTGGTGCCGTTTTATTTTTGATAACGTGGCACACGCTCGATTTTTTTTGCTTTTTTTGTGCGCCCGAATATCCGCAAAAAATTATCTTAGTCTTTGAATTTGGCCAATTCGTCGCCGCAGTATGCAAATCCTGCGGCGCAGCATGCATGGGCGCCGCACAATTTTTTGTGTTGCGCAGCAATCCCTGTTTGGTAACTTTTTTTCAGTAAGACAAGTTACCCGTTTCAATTTTCTTTTTTCAAATCTGCCTAACATTCATTTTTACAGACGGAGATATCACGATGAAAAAATTTCTTCCGGTGATGATCTCGGCGCTGGCGCTCAACTGTGCGATTGCTGTCGCACCGGCTGGCGCTGCCGACCAAGCTACGCTTGATAAACTGACAAAACTGATCGAAGCGCAGCAGGCCGCGCTTGAAGCACAATCACGCGAACTGCAAAATCTGCGCAATCAGGTGCAGTCGCTGCAAGGCCAGCAAAAAGAAACTGCCGCGGCCGTGGTTGAACAGAAAAAAGCCTTGGCGGCGGCGCCGAAGCCTGCCGGTGGTACCCAAACAGCATCCGCCCCCGCCAGCGACAAGAAATATGTGGAGCAGGGGGATTTCGCAGGGTCGATCAAAGTGCCCGGCACCGATGTGTCGTTTAAAATGGGCGGCCAGGTCAAGGTGGATGCGATGTATACGGCAGACCAGACGGCCGGCCTGTCCGAAGATCTGTTCCAGACCCGCACCATCAACACAGGCACGCAAAACACCAGCGGCCGTACGCGCGTGCATGCGCGTGAAACGCGCCTCAATCTGGATGTCCGCAGCCCGACCGAATTTGGCGATCTGCGCGCCTTCGCGGAATTTGACCTGTTCGGCGCATCCGGCTCCGGCAAGCCGCAAAGCCAGGTGAACGGCTATGACGTGCGCCTGCGCCATGCATGGGTGCAGGTGGGTGGCTGGATGGTGGGCCAGAACTGGTCGACCTTCAACGACGTGGCGGCCTTCGCCGAAACGCTGGATTTTGCGCAGGTGAACGGCGAATCCTTCGTACGCCAGCCGCAAATCCGCTGGACGAACAAATTTGACGGTGGCTGGTCGCTGGCCGTCGCTGCGGAAAACCCCGAAGGGGATCTGTCGGATACCACGCCCGCCGCCGTTCCGCAGTCGGATGGTGTGCCCGATATGATCGCAGCCCTGAAATGGGAACAAGATTGGGGTCATCTGCAAGCCGGCGCCCTGTACCGCAATCTGGCGATTGACACAGGAGCTATCGACGACAACGTCACGGGCTATGGCGTGAACCTGAGCGGTAAAATCAAAACCAATATCTTCACCGACAAGGACAGCCTTAAATTCCAGGTCAACTATGGCGAGGGTATCGGCCGCTATGTCAACGACCTGCAGGTCACGCGCGGCGAAAGCTTCGACGCTGTCCTGAACGGCGGCGAGCTGGAGGCGCTGAAAGCCTATGCGGGTTACGTCAGCTATCAGGCCGTGTTCAGCCCCAAATGGCGCAGCAACCTGACGGGCGGCTATGTCTATATCGATCAGCCCGGTTTCCAGCCGGCAGGGTCGATGGAAAGCACGACATATCTTTCCTACAACCTGATCTGGTCGCCGGTGCCGAAGCTGGATCTGGGGCTTGAATTCCTCTATGGCCAGCGTGAAGACGTGGGCGGCGCGGATGGCGACGCCACGCGCGTACAAGCTGCGGCGAAGTACACATTCTAAACCAATCAGCAAAGGGCGGCCGTGTGCCGCCCTTTGCTTGTATTCGCGATAACGACGACCAACCTGATAAAGGGAAAACACACATGACAGCACAAACTGCAACGGCGGGCGAAGAACTCTCGCCCGGCAAAGTACGGAAGACGGTCTTTGCGGCCTCTCTCGGTACGGTATTTGAATGGTATGACTTCTACCTCTACGGCTCGCTGGCGGCGATTATCAGCAAGCAGTTCTTTTCTGGCGTCAACGAAACGGCGGCCTTTATTTTTGCGCTGATGGCCTTTGCGGCAGGCTTCGCGGTGCGTCCGTTCGGCGCGCTGGTGTTTGGCCGCCTGGGCGATCTTGTCGGCCGTAAGTACACCTTTATGGTGACGATCGTGCTGATGGGTCTGTCGACCTTTGTGGTCGGTCTGCTGCCCAGTTATGCCAGCATCGGCATCGCGGCGCCGATTATTCTGGTTGTGCTGCGTTTGCTGCAGGGCCTTGCGCTGGGCGGTGAATACGGCGGCGCGGCGACCTATGTGGCCGAGCACGCGCACGAAGGCAACCGCGGTTACCTGACCAGCTGGATCCAGACCACGGCGACGCTGGGCCTGTTTATGTCCCTGCTGGTTATTCTGGGTGTGCGCACGTATTTCGGCGAAGATGCGTTCAACGAATGGGCATGGCGCGTGCCGTTCCTGCTGTCGATCGTTCTGCTGGCGATTTCGGTTTACATCCGCCTGAAGCTGAACGAAAGCCCGACCTTCAAGCGCATGAAGGAAGAAGGCAAAGGCTCCAAGGCACCGCTGAAAGAGTCGTTCGGTCAATGGCGCAACCTGAAAATCGTTCTGCTCGCCCTGTTCGGTCTCACGGCCGGTCAGGCGGTGGTCTGGTATACGGGGCAGTTCTATGCCCTGTTCTTCTTGACGCAGACGCTGAAGGTAGACGGCGCGACGGCGAATATCCTGATTGCGATTGCATTGGCGATTGCCACCCCGTTCTTTGTGATTTTCGGCTGGATGAGCGATAAAATCGGCCGCAAGAAAATCATCATGGCGGGCTGCCTGATCGCGGCGCTGACGTATTTCCCCATCTTCAAGGGCATTACGCACTTCGCCAACCCCGCACTGGAAAAGGCGCAGATGTCGGCACCGGTAACGGTCGTTGCCGATGCGAATGCCTGCACGTTCCAGTTCAACCCCGTGGGCACGTCGCAGTTCCTGCAATCTTGTGATATCGCCAAGGGCTTCCTTGCCAGGAACTCGGTGAACTACAAAAACGAATCCGCCGCGCCCGGCACGATCGCGCGCGTCAAGATCGGCGACCGTACCATCGAGAGCTTCGAGGGCCAGGGCCTGTCCAAGGACGCGCTGAAGGAAAAAACCGATGCATTCAACGCCGAGTTGAAAGCGGCGATCACCGAAGCGGGCTATCCCCCTGCGGCGGATAAAGACGCCATCAACTACCCGATGGTGATTGTGCTGCTGACCATTCTGGTGATTTACGTCACCATGGTCTACGGCCCCATCGCGGCGGCGCTGGTGGAGCTGTTCCCGACGCGCATCCGCTACTCGTCCATGTCGCTGCCGTATCACATCGGTAACGGCTGGTTCGGCGGTTTCCTGCCCACCGTCGCCTTTGCGATGGTGGCGGCACGCGGTGATATCTACTTCGGTCTTTGGTATCCGATTGCGATCGCGGTGATGACGTTTGTCATCGGCTGCCTGTTCCTGCCGGAGACGAAAGATCGTAACCTCGAAGAACTTTAATCCGGTTTATGCCGGATTTATGCGGCGGGGGGCTTCGGCTTCCCGCCGTTTTTCTTTGCGGGGGCGGCGGCATAGGATGGATTGCGCAGGAAATTCTCCAGCGTCTTTTCCATCAGCGCGATTTTGGCGGTGTCGTTGCAGATGTTTTGGCAATGGCCGCGGTGGCCTTCCTGTGCGCAGATTTTCAGCATGAAATAATCCTGCACAATGCTGGCCTGCTGTTCCATGTTGAAATCCAGAAGGTCTTTGCCGCCGCCCAGTTTGTAATCATACGCCGCGCCGTAATTAAAGCGGTGCCTGACGCTCAGCTTCATTGCCTCGACCACGGGGTTCAAGACGCCGTTCTGCTGCTGCCAGACATGCGTCATTTCATGGATGAAGTGGCCTTGCCAGTGGTCGGTTTCGGCGCTGTAGTCGTCTTTATAGCAGCCATACATATACAGGTGGCCATCCGGCGCCATGGCCGTGCCGTAAGGCTGGAAGCTGATGAATTTTCCCTCGCTGACCGTCACGGCGTCATAATCGATGCTGCTGCCAAAGACGCGGCGCGCAAGGGCGGTTTCGCCAGCGGTCAGGCTGCGCTGTTTGGCATGTTTATGCGGCAGGGCGGGCATGGGCGTCTCCAGCATGTTTCATAAAAAAGGGTGTGATTGAAAAGCTAGCCCCTTTTGGCTAAGGTGTCCAGACGGTGGGCACATGGCATTCAAATTACATAAAAAAGTCAAAATCCGCATCACGCTGGCGCTGATGCTGGTGATCCTGATGTCGCTGGGCGTGTGGCAGCTGCAGCGTCTGGCATGGAAAGAGGCACTGATCGCCCGCATGGACGCGCAGGCCAAAGCCGCGCCAGCCGATTTGCCCAGCGCGGCATTGACCGACCCCGCCGAATGGGAATACCGCCGTGCACGGGTGGAAGGCAAGTTCGACCCTCAGCATGTGTTCTGGGTGAAGCCCCGCACCGAAAACGGCGTGGTGGGCGCACATATGCTGGTCTGGTTGAAGCGTCGTGGCTGGCAACCGCCTGTGCTGATCAACCGCGGTTTTGTGCCCGATAGCAAGCGTGACGAGATCCGCGTGCCCGAAGGGATGATTGTGATCGAAGGCGTGGTGCAGATTCCCCATAAAACCTATTTCACCCCTGAGAACAATCCGGCCAAAAATGACTGGTACTGGGCTGATATTCCGGCCATGGCCGAAGCCGCCGGATACGACGGCGCCATGCCCATGCTGGTGACACTGCCGCCGGCCGAGGGCTATCCCTCGGGCTTTGCCGTCACCGCGCAGATACGCAACAACCACCTGCAATATGCGTTGTTCTGGTTCGGCATGGCGGCTATTCTGTTGATTGTTTTCACGCTCAGCCAGCGCGAAAAACCCGCACCCCGCTCAAAACCGGAGTAAGTCCATGCAAGCCTATAAAAAACTCGAAGACCGTTTCGGCCAGATCACGGCGCTGAAGCAGATCGACAGTCTGCTGGATTGGGACAGATCGGTTTTGATGCCCGAAGCCGCCGTGAACCAGCGCGCGCGCCAGACCGAAGTTCTGAACATCAAAATCCACGAAATGCAAACCGACCCGCAAGTGGGCGAATGGCTGGCCGCCGCCGACAAAAAAGCGCTGAGCCCGTGGCAGGCCGCGAACCTGCGCGTGATGCAGTGGCAATACGACCATGCAACCGCTGTGCCCGCCGATCTGGTCGCGCGTAAAATGAACCAGGAAACACGCACCGAAGTGATTTGGCGCAAGGCGCGCGCGGAAGATAACTTCGCGCTGGTGCAGGATGAACTGACGACCATGGTGTCGATCATGCGCGACCATGCGGCGGCGAAGGCGGAAAAGCTGGGCACCTGCAAATACGGCGCGCTGATGGACAGTTACGCCCCCGGCATGAGCGTCGCGGAAGTGGATGCCGCATTCGAAGATGTCGCTGCGTTTTTGCCGTCGTTCATTGACGAAGTGCTGGATACGCAGCAGGAACCGCTGCCGCTGGGCGCGCCGTTCGATATCCCCACACAGCAAAAACTCTGCCAGCAGGTGTGCGAGCTGATCGGCTTCACGCCCGATTGGGGGCGGCTTGATATTTCGCTGCATCCGTTCAGCAGCGGCATCGGCAACGATGTGCGTATCACCACGCGCTACAAAGAAGAAGATTTCACCGACGCCATGCAGGGCGTCGCGCATGAAGCGGGACATGGTTTCTACGACCGTTATACCCCCGCCGAATGGCAACACCAGCCCGTCGGCGCCAGCCAGAACATGGGCATGGCCATTCATGAATCGCAATCGCTCAGCATCGATATGCAGCTGGGCCGCAGCCTTGAATACTGGCAATTCATGGCGCCGCATGTACAGAAGGCTTTTGGCCGCAACGACGCCGCGCTGTCCGCCGAAAACCTCCACCGCCATGTGAAGCGCGTGTCGCGCAGCTTTATCCGTGTCGAGGCGGACGAGGTGACATACCCCGCGCACGTTATTTTGCGCTACAGGCTTGAGCGCGCGATGGTGGAGGGCAAGCTGGATGTCAAAGACCTGCCCGATGCCTGGATGGAAGGCATGCGCGGCCTGATCGGCGTGGCGCCGCCCAGCAACCGTCTCGGCTGCCTGCAGGATATTCACTGGTATTTCAGCGCGTTCGGCTATTTCCCCGCCTATGCGCTGGGTGCTTTTATTGCCGCGCAAATGGCCGATAAGATGAAACGCGACATTCCGGATGTCATGGCGCAGGTGGCGGCGGGTAATATCGGCGCCTTCACCGGCTGGCTGAAAGATAACGTGCAGGCCAAAGCCTGCCTGCTGACGCCGCCCGATCTGATCAAGGATGCAACCGGCCAGCCGTTTTCGACTTACTACTTCAAAAAACACGTGACCGAGAGATATCTCGGCAGACAATACGAGGGGAGTGCCGCATGCCCGGCTACATCAGCACAAGAGGCGCCGCGCCGCGCCTGAGTTTCGCCGACGCCGCGCTGACAGGCCTTGCCCGTGATGGCGGCCTCTACGTGCCCGAAGCCTGTCCGCAGCTGTCGGCCGAAGATCTGCGCAACATGCAGGGCCAGAATTATCTGGAGGTGGCATGGCGCGTCATTGCCCCGTTTGTGGGCGATGATATTTCGGCGCAAGATCTGATCTCTCTTTTGCAAAAATCCTACGCCGGTTTTGGTCATCCGGAAAAAACACCGCTGCGCAAGCTGCACGACGGTTTTTACGTGCAGGAGCTTTTCCATGGCCCCACGCTGGCGTTCAAAGACGTCGCGCTGCAGTTTCTGGGGCAGGTGTTTAACCATATTTTGCGGCAGCGCGGGCAAAAGGTGACCATTGTCGGCGCAACCTCCGGCGATACCG
>VFQP010005352.1_pt1 | contig 11284 bp, 11 predicted proteins | sample 3512351 | NCBI WGS metagenome assembly VFQP01 (sample SAMN10412372, study PRJNA504923) | tailings metagenome | isolation source: Relicate 1 Philex TSF1 revegetated site | place: Philippines: Tuba, Benguet | collected 2017-08-29
GGCGCACCACGTAGCCGCCGGTGTCGTTGGCCAGCACCAGGCCTTCCTGCTCCAGGGTCACCAGCGCGGCCCGCACCGGCGTGCGCGAAGCGCCCAGGCGCTCGGCCAGCTGCTGCTCGGCCAGGCGCTGGCCGGGCTCGAAATCGCCTCGCAACACCAGGTCGCGCAGTTGCATCAGAACGGTCTCTTGCAGGCTCATGGCCATGAATGTACACTGAATCCAAAATTCGGTATACCGTTTTCAGGAGACACGATGAGAGCCGAGCAGAACGAGAGAATCACCCGCGTGGGCCCCGACACGCCCTGCGGCCAGCTGATGCGCCACTACTGGCACCCGGTGGCCCTGCTCGACGAGTTCGACCCCGCGTTGGACCCGCGCATGGCCGTGCGCCCCGTGAAGGCGGTGCGCCTGCTGGGGCAAGACCTCGTGCTCTGGCGCGATGCAGCCGGCAGCTTCAGTCTGCTGGACCGCGACTGCCCGCACCGGGGCGCCGACCTGGCCTATGCACGTTTTGAGGGCGACGGCCTGCGTTGCCCCTTTCATGGCTGGAAGTTCGATGCCACCGGCCAGTGTGTGGAAACCCCCGCCGAGCCCACCGGCAGCACGCTGTGCAAGAAGGTGCGCCAGCGCCGCTACCCGGTGTTGGTGCGCAGTGGCGTGGTGCTGGCCTGGCTGGGCCCCGAGGGCGCCACACCGCCACCGTTGCCGGCCCTGGACTGCTTCGTCGCGCCCGACAGCCACACCTTCGCCTTCAAGGGCCTGTGGCACTGCAACTGGCTGCAGTCGTTCGAGGTCGGCATCGACCCCGCGCACGCCTCTTACCTGCACCGTTTCTTCTTCGACGAATCGCTGGACGACAGCTACGGCAAGCAGTTCCGTGGCGCCAGCGCGGGTGACGTGGCGGGCGAACGCTGGCCCATGACGCGCGTGATGCGCGAGTTCGGCCAGCCCGAGATCAGCTACGAACCCACGCCCCACGGCCTGCAGCTCACCGCCCTGCGCCGCATGACCCCCGAACTGACCCACGTGCGCATCACCAACGCGGTGTTTCCCAACACCTTCGTGATCCCGCTGTCGGAGACCATGACCATCACGCAGATGCACGTGCCGGTGGACGACACCCACAACTACTGGTACGCCTTCTTCACCAGCTTTGCCGGGCCGGTGGACAAACACACCATGCGCGAGCAGCGCCTGAAGGCCGTGACCCTGCCCGAGTACGCCCCGAAGAGCGGCCGCCACAACCACTGGGGCTACAACCCCGAGGAGCAGGCTTCGCGTACCTACCTGGGCATGGGCGAGGACGACATCAACGTGCACGACCAGTGGGCCTGCGAAAGCATGGGCGCCATCCAGGACCGCACACGCGAGCACCTGGGCACCAGCGACAAGGTCATCATGGCCAACCGCCGCCTGCTGCTGCAGGCCATAGACACCGTGGAAGCCGGCGGTATACCGCCCGGTGCGGCCGACCCGGCCACGTTGCCGCAGATCCACGGCCCTGACACGCTGGACGGCATCGCGCCCGCTGACGACTGGCAGGGCTGGTGGCAGCGCGCCGTGGACGCCCGCCGCGCCGCCGCGCCGTGGCAGGCCCCCGAGCGGGTCAGCGCATGAACACCTTCACCGAACGCTGCGGCCTGCACACGCCCGAACGCGAAGCCGCCCTGCAGCGCCTGCTGCAGCGGCTGCGCGACGAACACATCGAACGCGTGCGCTTCGGCTGGTGCGATACACACGGCATGCTGCGCGGCAAGACGCTGATGGCCGGCGCGGTCGAGTCCGCGCTGCGCAACGGCGTCGGCATGGTGGGCACGCTGATGCTGAAAGACAGCTCCGACCGCACCGCCTGGAAGGTGTTCGAGCCCGGCGGCACGGACGACATCCCCGGCTTTGGCGGCGCCAGCAACCTGCTGCTGCTCGGCGACCCCGACAGCCTCACGCCCCTGCCCTGGAGCCCCGGCACCGCCTGGCTGCGCTGCCAGCCCTGGCACCCCGAGGGTCGGCCGGTGGAGATCGACAGCCGCCGCGTGCTGCAGCAGGCGCTGGAGCGACTCGCCCGCCAGGGCTACGGCCTCAAGACCGGGCTGGAGGTCGAGTTCCACATCTACCGCATCGTGGACGACACGCCGCAGCTCGACCCCGAACGCGCCGCCTGGCCCGGCGAGCCTCCCGCGCTGCGCATGATCCACCCCGGCTACAACCTGCAGGCCGAGGCGCTGATGGACCTGAGCGACGAGCCGCTCTCCATCGTGCAGCACACCGCACAAGCGCTGGGCCTGCCGCTGCAGTCACTGGAAATCGAACTCGGCCCCAGCCAGGTGGAAGCGGTGTTCGACGCCACCGACGCCCTCACCGCCGCCGACCAGATGGTGCTGTTCCGCAACGGCGTGCGCCAGGCGCTGCGCCGCGCGGGCTACCACGCCACCTTCATGTGCCGCCCGCCGTTCCCCAACATCATGTCCAGCGGCTGGCACCTGCACCAGTCGCTGGTGTCGCTGGCCGACGGTTCCAATGCCTGCGTGCGCGAGACCCCCGCACCCGACACCACACCGGCCGACGCCACCCACGTGCTGTCCGACGCCGGCGCTCACTGGCTGGCCGGGTTGCTGACCCACGCGCCGGGCATGACGTCGCTGTGTACCGCCACCGCCAACGGCTTCGGCCGCTTCCGGCCCAACGCGCTGGCCCCGCAGTCGGTGTTGTGGGGGCTGGACAACCGGGGCGCCATGCTGCGTGTGGTGGGCGGCGCGGGCGACAAGGCCACCCGCATCGAGAACCGCCTGGGCGAGCCGTCGGCCAACCCCTACCTCTACATGGCCGCGCAGATACACGCCGGGCTGGACGGGCTGGAGCGCCGCCTGCCGCCGCCCCCAGCAACCGAAGCGCCCTACGCGCCCGATGCCGAGCGCCTGCCGAACCGACTGGACCTCGCCATTGACGCACTGGAAAACGACGACGCGCTGCGCAACGGCCTGGGCGAAGCGGTGGTGCGGCACTACGCGCGCATCAAGCGCAGCGAGGCCGAGCGCCACGCGCAGGCCGAAGACAAGGCCGCGTTCGAGCGGCGCGAGTACCTGAGCCGGTTCTGATGGGTGCGCCGTGTCAGGCCGCAGAGGCATCGGGCGCGCCATCGGCGCCGGCCACGATCTTGCCGAGCAGGGCCATCAGGGCGTCGCGCTCCGGGGCCGACAGCGGCGCCATGATGCGCTCCTGTGCCTGCTCCACCGCACGCTGCATGGCCGTGGCCACACGGCGGCCCTCGTCCGTCACCCACAGCAGGCGGCGGCGGCGGTCGGCGGCATCGGGCTCGCGCCGCAGCCAGCCCTTGTTTTCCAGCCGCCCCACCACCGACCCGGCGGTGGCAGCGTCCAGCACCACGTGCGCGGCCAGGCTGACCTGGTCGATGCCAGGTGCGTCCATCAGCGTGTTGAGGATGGCGAACTGCACCGGGGTGACGTCGAAAGCGGCCGTCTCCTCCATGAACAGGGCCACCGCCACCTGCTGCGCGCGGCGGATCAGGTGGCCGGGCGCGTGGCGGAAGTCGTAGCTCTGTGGGGCGGCAGCGGTGGGCATGGCGGCAGTGTAACGAGGCGCCGACTCGGTGAAACTACCTATCCGGGGCTTAATAAGCATACTTATTATCGACGCATGAATGCCGCCGTGAACCCCGAGCGCCAGCGCCTGTACGAGGCGATGTCGCCCCTGAACCTGACGCCGCTGTGGGAGGTGCTGCACGCGCTGGTGCCCCCACAGCCGCGCAGCCGCTGCGAACCCGCGCTGTGGCGCTACGACCTGCTGCGGCCCCACCTGATGCGCGCCGGCGAAGTCATCACCGCCGAAGAAGCCGTGCGCCGCGTGCTGATCCTGGAGAACCCGGCCCTGCGCGGCGAGAGCTGCATCACGCCCTCGCTCTACGCGGGCCTGCAGCTCATACTGCCGGGCGAGGTGGCGCCCGCCCACCGCCACACGCAGAGCGCGCTGCGTTTTGTGGTGGAGGGCCGGGGCGCCTACACGGCGGTCGACGGCGAACGCACCACCATGGAGCCGGGCGATTTCATCATCACGCCCAGCTGGGCCTGGCACGACCACGGCAGCGAGGCCAGCGGCCCGGTGGTCTGGCTGGATGGGCTGGACATCCCCATGCTGCGCTTCTTTGAGGCCGGCTTTGCCGAGAACCACCCGCAGGCGGCGCAGACCGTGGGCCGAGCCGAAGGCACCAGCGCGCACCGCTACGGCGCCCACATGCTGCCGGTGCACCACCAAGCTCCTTACGGTGCCACCTCGCCGCTGTTCAGCTACCCCTACGCCCGCACCCGCGAGGCGTTGCACACGCTGGAGCGCGACACGCCCATTGATGCATGGGACGGCGTCAAGCTGCGCTACGCCAACCCGGCCACCGGCGGCTACCCCATGCCCACCATGGCCACCTTCATGCAGCGCCTGCCGGCCGGTTTTGTGGGCCAACCGTGGCGCCAGACCGACGGCACGGTGTTCAGCGTGGTCGAAGGTTCGGGCCGTGTCATGATCTCGCGCGATGACCAGACCTGGACGCTGGACTTCGGCCCGCGCGACCATTTTGTGATCCCTTCCTGGCACACCACCCGCTGGTTGAGCGATGCGGGCTGCGTGCTGTTCAGTTTTTCAGACCGCCCGGTGCAGCAGGCGCTGGGCGTACACCGTGAAGAGAGGATGGCCCATGTCGGCTGATTTCGTTTTTGCCCCGCCCGCCACCGTGTCCGTGCCCGTGGTCGGGCAGTCCGCGCGTTTCCCGGTCCACCGCATCTACTGCGTGGGCCGCAACTACGAGGAACACGCCAAGGAGATGGGCTTCACCGGCCGCGAGCCGCCGTTCTTCTTCCTCAAACCGGCCGACGCCATCGTGGTGGCCGAACCCGGGCAGACCGCCACCATCGCCTACCCGAGCCAGACCGCCAATTTCCACCACGAGATCGAACTGGTGGTGGCCATCGGCACCGGAGGCCGGAACATCCAGGCGGCCGACGCACTGAAGCACATCTACGGCTACGCCGTGGGCCTGGACATGACGCGCCGCGACCTGCAGAGCGACATGAAAAAACAGGGCCGGCCCTGGTGCATCGGCAAGGCCTTCGACCAGTCGGCCCCCATCGGCCCCATCACGCCCGTGGCACAGGCCGGCGATGTGACGAACGCCGCCATCTGGGTTCAGGTCAACGGCGCCGACCGCCAACGCAGCCAGGTGTCCAAGCTGATCTGGAACGTGGCCGAGACCATCGAGCACCTGTCGGCCGCCTGGGAGCTGCAACCCGGCGACCTGATCTACACCGGCACGCCCGAGGGCGTGGCCGCCGTGGTCCGTGGCGACGTGATGGAAGGCCACGTCGACGGGCTCAGCGGCATCCGCGTGGCCGTGGCCTGAGCGGGGTTTTCCCTCTCGGTTCCGTATCTCACCATCCTTTACATTCCACCGCACCCCCTCTAGGAGACACGCTCATGATCCAACGCAGAACCCTGCTCCAGTCCGGCGCCGCCGTGGCACTGGGCGCCCCCGCCCTGGTCGGCTTCGCCCAGCAGAGCGTCACGCTCAAGTTCCACACCTTCATGGCGCCGCAGTCCAACGTGTGGCTCAACATGCACAAAGCGTGGATGGACAAGGTCGAGAAGGACTCGGGCGGCCGCATCAAGTTCGAGGCCTACCCGGCCATGCAGCTGGGCGGGTCTCCGGTGCAGCTCTACGACCAGGCCAAGGACGGCGTGGTCGACATCGTCTGGACCCTGCCTGGCAACACCGCCGGCCGCTTCCCGCGCGTGGAAGTGTTCGAACTGCCGTTCATGATGACCAACGCCGAGGCCACCTCCAAGGCCTACTGGGAATACGTGCAGACCGTCGCCCCCGACGAGTTCAAGGACGTGCACCCGCTGGCGCTGCAGGTGCACGGCCCGGGCATGTTCCACACCAAGGACAAGCAGATCCGCACGCCTGACGACCTGCGCGGCCTCAAGATGCGTGGCCCCACCCGCCAGATCACCAAAATGCTGGGTTACCTCGGCGCCATCCCCGTGGGCATGCCGCTGCCGCAGATTCCCGACTCGCTGTCCAAGGGCGTGATCGACGGCTGCGTGATCCCCTGGGAGGTGGTGCCCTCGGTCAAGGTGCACGAGCTCACCAAGTTCCACACCGAGTTCGACCCCGCCGGTGGCTCGCTCTACACCACCACCTTCGTGATGGCCATGAACAAGGCCAAGTACGCCTCGCTGCCGCCCGACCTGAAAAAGGTGATCGATGCCAACTCCGGCATCAACACCTCGGGCTGGCTGGGCAAGGTGCAGCAGGGCGGCGACGCCGCCGGCCGCAAGGCCGCGCAGGACCGTGGCAACACGCTCTACACCGCGCCGCTGGCCGACGCCCAGGCCTTCCGCCGCCGCGCCCGCCAGGTGGAGGTGGAGTGGGCCGACGAGATGACCAAGCGCGGCTTCGATGGCCCCAAGCTGATCGAAGCCGCCCGCAAGCTGATCGAGAAACACACCAAGGCCTGATCGGGCCTCTGCTCCGATCGAACCGGGCCCAGCGCCCGGTTTTTTTCTTGCCCGGTTATATTGCCGCCATGCTTGTGCGCCACCCCATCAAACACTGCCGGGCCTGTGGCACCGCCGTCACCTACCGCGTGCCCGATGACGGCGACACCCGGGCGCGTGCGGTCTGCCCCGCCTGCGGCACCATCCACTACGAAAACCCGCTCAACGTCGTCGGCACCGTGCCGGTGTGGGGCGACAGTGGGCAGTACGTGCTGCTGTGCAAGCGCAACATCGAACCGCGCTGGGGCAAGTGGACCCTGCCCGCCGGCTTCATGGAACTGGACGAAACCACCGCCGAGGGTGCGGCCCGTGAAACCGACGAGGAGGCCGGTGCCCAGATCGAGATGGGACCGCTGTTCACCCTGCTCAACGTCGCGCGCGTGGGCCAGGTGCACCTGTACTACCGCGCCCGCCTCCTCAGCGACCGCTTCAACCCCGGCCACGAGACCATTGAGGCGCGCCTGTTCACCGAAGACGAGATCCCCTGGGACGAGATCGCCTTTCGCACCGTCAAGGAAACGCTGGAGCGCTACTTCGCCGACCGGCGGGTGGGCCATTTCGGCGTGCACACCGTGGACATCGCCTGAGGCCAGGGCGCATGGACCTGCTGCACGCGCCCACCCTGACCGAACTGCGGGCCGTGCTGGGTGACGACCTCGACGGCCTGCTGCACCTGTACGCCGGCACCCTGCCCTCGCAGGTGCACGACCTGCGCGAGGCTCACCGCCACGATGACACGGCACGCCTCAAACGTTGCGCGCACAGCCTCAAGGGCAGCAGCACCAGTGTCGGCGCCCAGGCCCTGGCCGCGCTGGCCTTGCAGATCGAGCGGCTGACCGAGGGTGGCGACCGTGCCGCCCTGGAGCAGGCCATCCAGGACCTACCCGCGCTGGCGGACAGCACGCTGGAAGTGATGCGCGCGGGCGGCTGGCTGCCTCGCGCGTGAGCCGGAAGCTGGGGCGGACGCTGGGTGCGGGCCTTGCTGCAGCAGCTTTTGCAGCCAGGAAATGTCTCGGTAGGTGCGGTCAACGGGCTGCTCGGGCGCATCGCACAGCACCACGTGTCGCGTCGCCACCCGTCGCCCCTGATGGCAGAAGCCCTGGCGCTGGGTCACTTCTCGGCAAACGCCCTCGTGCTGCTCGGCAATGCCGTCCTAGCTCATGGAGACCGTGCAGGCCTGGTTCACCGGCTTGCCTTGGCAAAACCTGCACAGTCGATGACGACCACGCCTTCGCGGTTGCACGAAAGGTCGATCGTGAGAGCGGTGCGGTTGATCGCGTTCCGGCACGTGCCCCCGCCACCGCCTGCCAACCGACTGCCGGCAACGGCGCAAGCATCACGGGGTGCCATGTCGGTGCAGAACTGGTCAACGCGATCGAACGCCTTGCGGTTCTTCTGCAAGCGCTTGACGGCCGACTCGGCTTCGGGATGTAACGCATCGGCCTGGGCCCAGCCACCATTCAGCATCACCAAGTCGGCCAGTACCCATCGAAAAAAGACGCATTGTCATCATTGACCGGTGTGGCCACCCGTTTTTTTGCCCCAAAATCACATGGGCTTGGACGCCCCGTCGCCATCCATCATCCTTGACCTTCTGGCCCCGGCCACATGCGAGACAACCCCAGCGCAGACGCCCCGTCATCATTGCAGAACAGACGGGATCGGTCTGGCCTCGGATCACGAAATCACATGAACACTGTCACCCCCCACCGCCTCGCATGGCGTACATTGAAATTGGGCGTTTTCGGGCTTCTTGCACTGACAGGCGCCCTTACCCTGGCCGAAACACGCAACGTTGTGGGCGAAGGGTCGTCGGAAGCCTGCTGGCTCAAGCGCGAGACAGCGCTCAAGATTGCGCATACCGCCTCGACCAATGACGCGCATGATGAGTGCCGAGCCCTGGGACCGGGCTGGCGCTACGGCAAAAAGACATTTGCCGGCTATGAGCAGTGCTTTCCCTGCGGCTCGTCCAAGGAACTGCGTTGCAAGGTCACGCAATCGGTGCACACCTGCGTGAACGTGGAGGCAGAGAAAGAGTCCGCCAGGCAAAAAGACCCGCAGGAAGCCAACGCTGGCAAAACCAAGGCCGCCGATCCAGCAGCGGCAGCGATGGAAGAGCTGGCAGCCTCCACCAAGCGCCCTCCCGCGACCGTAAAAGCAGAGTCCAGCGGTGGCTTCAACCCGCTGGAGGCCTTTGCGGCCGAGCACAAGCGGATCAAGGAGCAGCCTGTGCGCATTGCCTACCCGACCAATGGGCAGGCCTTCGTCGAACGCGTGATCGGGGTGCGGGGCGACACCCAGGGTCAGGTCAAGAATGGCAGCGTGCTGGTCCACTTCAATGGCTCGACGCAACGGGTACAGACGGACGCACAGGGACAGTGGAACGTCAAGGTCGCGCTGGCTGCGGGCGCCAATACCGTGCGTGTCTGCGCCGAAGACCGGTGCGCCGAAGTGGGTGTCACCGTCAATATCGAACCGCAACCCTTGATGGCCACCCTGACCTGGAGCGGGAACAGCGACATCGACCTGCACGTCGAGACCCCCTCGGGTAAGGAGTGCTTCTATTCAAAGCGGCGTTTGCCACAGGAGTGCCTGCTGGACATCGATGACCAGCACGGCTTCAACCCGGAGAATATGTCGATCCCACCCAATGCGCCCAAAGGCGCCTATCGCTTCAAGGTCGTGAATTTCAGCGGCAAGCCGGGCATATCAGGCACGCTCAAGTTGTTCAAGAACGAACGGCTCATCGACACCCGGACCTTCACGACCGATGCAAGCAAGAAGTCGATCGCCGTGTCAGTGGTCGTGGAAAACCTGTGACATGAAGAAAATGACCCAACCGTTATCAAGAACTTCCCGCTGGCTGATCAGCTGCGCTCTGGCGATGTCAGGACTGGTGGCCACCGCTGCCTTGCCACCCGAGGTCGAGGGCGATCGACAGATCATGGCGGCCACCACCGCCATGAAGGCGAATGACTGGAACGCCGCGATCAATGCCTTTGCGGCAGCCGAGGCCACCGGTGTGAAAACCCCCGAAGCCTTCGACTACCTGTACGGCATGGCGCTCCACAACGCCGGGCAACACCAACGGGCCGTTGAGCGCCTGGGCAACTACCTGAAGCGCTACGGCAAGAAGGGCGCCTACTACAAAGAGGCGCTTGAGCAGTTCAACAGTGCCGAGAAGGCGCAGACAGAAGCGCTTCAGGCAGCCGAGGCCGAGGCCGCCAAACTGGTGGCCGACAAGGTCACCGCGCGCAAGAAGCATGAGGAGGCCCTGGCGCAGTACGAACGCGATGTCGAGAACTGCCCGACCCTGTTCCGAGAGAGGGTGGAGGAGGCACGGCGCAACTACAGGAAAGCGGACCAGGCCTGCATCCGGACGATCTCTCCGGGAGGGAATTTCTGCGATGAGCACGAGGCGCGGAATACCCGGTATGTCAATGTCGGCGCCACGGCCGACCGCATACGTGCACGCGAGCGCCTGGAAACCATCACCTCGACCTCCAGCGCTGCCTGGTGTGCCAACCGTTACACCAGGCCATCTTTGCCGGCCATCCTCGCAGAAGACGCGCGCCGTCAAACGGAGGCTGCTGCGCAAAAGAAGCACTACCGCCGGTGGGATAGAAGCAAGGAGCCCCTGCTTGTCTGCGACCGCTATATCTACACCTGGATCTACCACAGACTCGGCCAGCAGACCCCGCGCAATTTCCAATGCTCCTGCACTGCGGATGAATGCAAGGGGAGCTTTGAATTCGACCCGAAGCAGAGCCCGAACGCCAGTTTCCGTTCGGATGACATGACGACACCGTTCGGGTTCGAGTTCAGGGACTCGCCCTTCTAAGCCTGTCTCCGCCAAACGGGTGGATCAGCTCCAAGCATTCGGCTTCACGCTGGCCTGCGAGACGGTGGTCATGCTGCTGCACCACAGCCACGTGGTCACGGTCTGCGGCGACAGCTACCGGCTCAACGCCAAACACAAGTCCGGCCTGGTGTGAGACACCACCGTGCTCGCCGCAGCAACCCGATCATCAACCCAGGGGTCCATTCTGAATGTCGTCAGGGGGCCAGTTCTCGATGTCGCTTGACACCTGGGTCTGGGGTGGTGGCTGTGGTAACCCGCTTCTCAGGTACCACCGCGAGCCATCTGCTGGTGGTGGGCGGCGCGGTCTGGCTCGGTGCGTATTCCGCAACGACCAGCCAGATCGTCGACCCGCTATCGTTGCCGGTGCTGGCCGTTCTGCACAACTTGACACCGTTGACCATGGTGTGCAACGTGGTCCGCATCGATCCTGCAGATCACCGCGCGCGTACCCTGGTCTGGTCCATGACAGGCCTGTTCCTCTTGCCCGTTCTGATCGCCTTCAGCGGCTGGAGAGGCGCGTCACTGCCTGCAATGCTGGCCGATCAGGCGCCACTGCCGCAGGCCCAACGCCACCGCATCGGCCAACCGGTATTGCCGTGATGGGCTCACCGCGCGACCTGGGCGGCGGTCCCCCTCATCGCCGCCTACCATGCCGCCGACTATCAGGAAGCCCGGAGTTGTATGCGGTTGCAGCCGGCATTTACACCTGGCTCGAATGGCCGGTGCTGCCAATGGCTTGGCTCAGCGTCTGACAACGTTCCGCCTAAAAGAAAAAGGGCTTGCAGATCGGAATCTGCAAGCCCTTTGTATGAATGGTCGGCGTGGCGGGATTCGAACTCGCGACCCCTTGCACCCCATGCAAG
>VFQP010005353.1_pt1 | contig 11283 bp, 10 predicted proteins | sample 3512351 | NCBI WGS metagenome assembly VFQP01 (sample SAMN10412372, study PRJNA504923) | tailings metagenome | isolation source: Relicate 1 Philex TSF1 revegetated site | place: Philippines: Tuba, Benguet | collected 2017-08-29
AAGGGAAAGGCGACCCCAGGGCTCCCACACAGGTTCAGCTGGGACGTCTGCTCTGGAGCGCACAGGGCGGCCCGCACGCACATGCGACGAGGAGGGTGACGTGCTGGAAGACGTAGAGCGAGGAGACGACACCCTGCCAGCTGCGCCCCAGCGTGCCCTGCACCATGCTGACCAGCGACACGTTCGCCGCGCCCTGCAGAAGAAGGTGGCAGTGCGGCGTGCCGTGAGGAGCTGCCAGGTGCCAGGTGAGGTGCTGGCCGCCTGGAAGAGGCCACCGCGCACCTGCTGGCGCATCGTGTTGAGGCAGACCTCGGCCAGCAGCAGCCCTGTGTGGACCGGGCGGCCAGGCACGCGTGCACGATCGCTGCGCACGATTGGGCACCAGATTGCGGCAGTGCTGCCCCCCTCCCTCCGCGCCCACCTGTGACCATGGAGTAGAGGCAGCAGAACACCAGGGCCACGGCGCTGGCGGCGAAGCCGGCGCCTTGCGTAATGGCAGGGACCGCGAGGATGCCCGCGCCGACCGTGGTCCCCGCCACAAGCAGCGAGGCGCCGAGCACGCTGCCCGGCCGGTGTATGAGGCCAATGTCTGCTTGTGCCTGCAGATTGCTGAAGAACCGCTCTGGGTCCGGGCTGCTCCGACACACGTGGCGCCCGCTTGTGCAGCGTCCTGCCCCCGGCACGCCGCCATCCAGGACGCGCTGCCTCACGTGCCACTGGCAAATGCTCAGTGGGCTCTTGATGATGGCGCAATGCGGCAGCCAATGGCTGAGGTGCGGCTGCCGCTGGCCACTCGCGCTGGACCAGGCTCGCCTGCTGCGCGCTGCTGATGCGCCGAGCGCCATTGGCGCGCAGCTGGCCATCGCACCACCTGCTAGCCGATTGCAGTTGCGCGTCAAGGAGCGCAAGCCGGAGCGCATGGCACGCCGATTGAGGGCGGCCCTCAAGCAGTGATCAGCAGCGCATCCTGCTTGGGAAACAGCGTCAAGTGCTAGCGCGCGCAACACTCTAGTTCCAGCGGGCATGAGGGAGGGGGCCACGACGCCTTGCGAGGGTCCCCCGCCCCAGCGTCCATCCTGCGCAGGCGCACGTGAGCACTACGTCAAGCCGCTCCGCTCGTCGTGAAGGGCAGGTAGGACTCGGGAAAGGTCGCACGGCCTTTGGGCACCGGCAGCTGCGTCGTCCCCGGCGGCAGCTGCGCCACGGCGGCCTCGGCCCGACCGTCAGCGGCATAGCGCTCAAACTCCTCGCGCGACGTCCACACCGTCGCCACCTCCACCACCTGCGCGGCGTGGCCAGCAGCAGCAGAGACTGAGCAGGCATGCGCTGCTGCGCTGGCCCGCACGCCCACCTGTGCGCAGAGGCACCTGATGTTGGTCTTCCGCAGCGCGCGCCGTCGATGACGACGGCTTTTCCGTCTGCTGCTGCTGCGGCGGCGGCGTGGGCAGCACGTCCACGCGCATGCCCAGGAAGGCCGGCCACGCGCCTGCCAGCGCCGCCTCCCTCGCCGCCAGCGCCTTCATCGCCGCAAAGTGCGCGCCCACAGGCACGACGTACCTGCGCCACGTGCGCATAGCATTCCGCCCGTGCCACGCCGTCAGGCCCCCGCCAACCACACACAGGCCTCCATCCAAACGACGCAAGGGCACTTCGCGCCTCCCGCACCGGTTCATCGTGACTAAAGCGCCCTCTGGGAGCCCCGACGGCGGCTCCGCCGCCGCCTCGCCGCCGCCCGCCTCCCTCGCCCGCGCCAGCGCCCTCCCCGCCGCCAGCCGCAGCGCCGCGCTCCTCTCCGTCACCTCCAGCCGGTGCCGCAGCACCTCTGCCTCCCTTCCCCGCGCCGCCGCCTCCGCCTCGGCCCGCTCGCGCGCCTCGGCCAGCCGCCCCCGCTCCGCCTCCAGCTCGCCCACGCGCCGCCGCTGCGCCTCGAGCTCCGCCGCCGCGCCCTCGGCCTGCTCCCGCAGCTCGGCCGCCTCGTCCCGCAAGCGCCGCGCGCGCTCCCGCTCCTCCTCCAGCTGCCGCTCATGCGCCTGCACAAAGCCCTGCAGCTGCTGCTGCTGCGCCTCCTGCAGGCCCTGCAGCTGCTGCCGGAGCTGCTGCGCCAGCTGCTGAGCCTTGGCGCCCTGCGTCGCACAAACACAGTGGCCGGTAGCCGCACATCGGAACGCGGGCGTTGCACCACCAACCAAAACAGTGGCGGCGGGGGATGCGGCGGGTGCGCGCACCTGCTCCAGGGCGTTGGCGTAGTTGTTGGCGATGAGGCCGACCTCGAGCCGCCGCTCGCGCTCTGAGGTCTCCAGCTGCGTTCCCGCACGCAGCGGGCCAGGTTGTTCAAAGCACGTGCAGAGCAGCGTGAGGAACGCCTGTCGCCTGACATCATCTCCGATGTAGGGCAAGCCGAGTGGCACGCACGCACCTGCATGCTCGCGGCGTTGAGCTCCCTGACGAGCCGCTGCCGCTCGGCCAGGAGCTCCAACCGCTCCGCCTGAAGCTCCAGCGCCCACGCGCGCACGCCCGCGCTGCCGTCCCCGCCCGCCACGGCCAGCGCCGCGCCGTCTTCGCGCTGGGCCGCCGCCGCCGTCACCACCGCGGGCGCCTCTGACGCGCTCGCCGCTTGGGGGGCGTCCGGGGAGGCAGACGGCGAGGGCGCCGGCGGCACGGCGACGCCCGCGCTGCGGGCGCGCGCCGCGAGGCCGCCGCTGCTGCTGGCGACCTCTTGCGCCAGCTCTGCCTGGACCTGCGTGCGCCCCACAAAGCAAGCGGGGTGGTTCATCATCAGTCAGGCGTCCGTCTGCTTTTGCAGACAGCTTTGGCGCCGGGTCCGGCCTGGCCGCACACCACAAAGGCACCACGGACCTGTGCGAGCTGCGAGGTGAGCTGGTGCATGGCGTCCTGGGCGCCCTGCATCTCAGCCGCCAGCGACTGCAGGCTTTCGAGTGGCCGTGCGGACGTGAGGCCCTCCAGTGAGGGCCCTGGGGACTCCGGCGACGCCGTGGTCGGCCGCGCTGCGCCGCCGCCAGCGCTGGAGAGGGGCGCGGGGGACGGCGGTGCGCTGCTGGGCGGAGGCGTGCCGGCGTCGTCGCTTGGCTGCGGGCGGGGAGGAGCACGGCGTGCGGACGGTGAGAGGGCAAATGCAGCGGTTGCAGCACGTTGTGCGTTGGCGGCGCGCCGCACCAGTGAGCGGCCGTTGGCGCCGGGCGCGGGCGGCGGGGAGGAGGGCGAGGGCGAAGAGGGCGAGGGGCTTGAGCCAAACAGCGCCTCACGCTCCAGGCGCACCTGCACATACAAATTGCAGCAGCCGCGGCGCACAACCTGAGCAAACTGAGCATCATTGAGGCAAGCGCGTCCAGCACAGACGTTGGCTGAGAGGTTCCGAGGCTGATCCAAACGGCGTTGCAGCGCGGGGACCTGTGCGTCCTGTGCTGCCGCCAGCTCGGTGCGCAGCGTGATGGCCTCGGCCATGGCCGCCTGCGCCTGCTGGCGCATGTCGCGCAGCGCCCCCTGCGCCCGGGACAGCTTGGCGCCCACCTGCGCCTGCGAGGTGAGGGGCGGGAGGGGCGGACGCAGCGGGCAATGGTGCACGCTGCGGCCCTTTGGTATGGGCCCTGCCCAGCGCACGTGCTGCCTCGACGCCGCGCTCTGCACCTGACGACGTCATGACGGCTGCGCCCCAGCATGGCTGGCCCTCTCGCACCTGCTGCTCGGCCGCCAGTGCCTCGAGCGCCGCCTTGTCGGCCAGCTCCGCCTGCACCCGCGCCTGCGCCTCCTGGTTGGCCCGCGCGCCCGCCTCGCCGCCGCCCGCCCAACCCGACGCCGCCTCCTGCGTACAAAACCGGGGGAGGGGAGCGGTCGACCCATCACCCTTTCGGCGCACCGCTCGCCCAGCAAAGCGCCCCCCACATTGGGGGGAGGAGTGCGGGCGCGTGGGGACAGCTCGCTGCGCTCCTGCGCCAACTGTCTGGCTCTACCCCCCGTCCTGCGCAGGGGCCGGTCGGGCGCAACTCACGCTGCGCAGTGTGTGGAGGCGCTCCCGCAGCTGCGCGCCCTCGGACTGCAGCGCGCCGCGCGCCGCCTCGGCCCGGCTGCGCTCCACCTCGAGCGCCTGCGTGCGTGCGCACACGCGGCGACGGCGTGGTGAGCACACGCTGGCTGACTGGGTGTGTGCAGGGGAGGCCGCGGCATGGCAGAGCCCCGGCGCGACGGACCTGCACTTGCTGCCACAGGCGCTCCAGCCGGCGCTCCACCATGGCCAGGTTGGTGCCCTGCAGCTCGCTGCGCGCCTGCAGCGCCACCCTGCACCACCAGCCACCCACCACCGCAGCAGGACGCACGACGACACCATGGGGGCGTGGCAGCGGGGCCGGCCCGCACGCACGTCCCCCTCCCGCCGGGCTGCGTGCAGCAGCAAGTTGCTGCGCCTCGCCTCTGGTTGCGCAGGGCCTCCAGCTCCGCCACCTCGCTCTCCGCCCTCAGGTTGGCCTGCAGCGCCGTCTGAGCGTCCAGCAGCTGGTGCTGCAGGTCGGCCAGCTCCGCTGCGGGGCGGCGCGTGCGTGGATGGTCGTCCACGCTGAAAGGGCACCCATCACGCGGAGGCGGGATGGATGGCAGTATGAGCTGATCCTCTGAGGGCCCCTGGCACGCACCTGCTTCACTCTGCAGGCGGCGCGCCAGCTCGCCGTCGAGGGCCGCCGCCGCCAACGCGCCATCCCTGGACCACCATGCGTCATTCGTGCACGGATCGCGGCATCAGAGAGAGCACGCTTGAGAGCAGCCATCACGGGTGATCAATGGCGCCTGACCCCGCCGCTGCCCCCCCGCTGCTGCGCACCCGCTTCCACCATTGAGTTTGCCAGCAGCAGTGCTACCCAGGCCAGCAGGAGCTTCAACAGGAGCGTTGTCCTGTGCGCGCGAGAGCGTCTTGTGCTCCGGGTGAGCCGGAAGTTGGGCGCAGGTGCTCCTCCTGCGAGCCGATGCCGCCAGCGGCGGCCTGTGCACGCCGGAGAATCGGGCGCCAAGCATCCTGACAGGCGCTGCGCGGTTGCGATCGCGCTTTCGCACGCACAGGGGCTCAGCGCCCTCAACATGCGATCGTGCATCCACGGCACCCAGCACCTCCGCCTCATCACGCTTTGGTCCTGCTGATGGCCTAACGCTTCGCGCGTGGGACGTCAATCGCGTTCCCTCTGCTTTGCGCACGCACAGCCCCCACCTCAACGCCACCTCCCCACACCAAGAGAAAGGATGCCGCAGGCGAGGCGCGCCAGCGGCAGCGTGGGCCACGAGGTTCGAATCGGCTTTGGGCCTCGCTCAGGCTGAGCTGCGCGCACACAGCCGGCAAATCGGTACGGCGACTCGATGGCTCCTCACGCGCGTCGTTCGCAGGTCTCGGCGCCGGTTCGCCTGCGCCTCAGCAGCATCAAGGGCGTGGTCGAGCAGCTGCTGGAGGCCAAGCGCAAGCAGGTCGGCTCGCGCTGAAATCGCGCGCCTTTCCGGCCCGCCTTGGCCCGCCAACGCCGCCTGGCGCAAGCACGCGCCCCTGCGTGCACGCGAGCTTCGCAGGATGCCCAAGGCCTTCCAGGCGCGTCCACCGGCGTGTGGATCAGCCACCAGCTGTGGAAGCGGGTGCTGCAGCAGCTCAACACGCAGGTGCGCCCCCTTACGAGTCGCGGCCGGCACGTCGTGAGCGCTCCCCTGATGTGGGGCTTGGCGCTCCGCAACCACTCGCGCTGCAGATGGCTGAGATCCTGGAGTGGGAGCACCTGCTCGACGTCAGCCAGCAGGAGCTGGGACGCGTGCAGGGAACCATGCAGGAGCTGGAGCAGGCGCATGTGGCGTGCCAGGAGCAGGCGCACGCCAAGGTGAGGCCCTGCGGCCCTCACACTCGCTCCAGCCCGTTCGCTCTTCACGGCATGCGCTCGTTCACGCCTGCTCGTCACGTGCTCGGCGTGCTGCGCGCAGGCGCGGAGCATGCAGCGCGAGGTGGAGCGCGTGCAGGGCGACCTGGCCCGCAAGGAGGCCGACTGGGAGCGCCTGCGCAAGGAGCTGGGCCTGCAGGTGCGTTGTTTCACGCAGCCCCACAACAGCAAAGTCATGCTGCCGACCCGCTTGAGACGTGGACGACAGACTGCGCTGCCGTGGTGGATGGGACGCCGCCCTGAGCCCAGGCCGACGCCATGCTGGAGGACCTCAGCAAGCGCACCGGCGTGCTGCGGGAGAACGAGGAGCTGGTGGCGCGCCTCAAGCAGCTGACGCAGGCCAAGGAGCAGGCAGAGGCGCGGGCCCAGGGCGCCGAGCAGCAGGCAAGTGCTTTGGGCCCCGTCTCCAGGACAGCACGGGCGCGCCGGCAGCTCCAAGCATGGACGGAAAGATGCATCGTGCCGCTCCACCGCCCCCCTGCCTCGTGTGCAGGTGGCGGAGCTCACCAAGCGCGCTGAGCTGGCAGAGGTGCGCGGACGCGTGCCGTGCACGAGCAGCGGCCTGGCGGGCCGGGACACCGGGCATGCGCTCATTGGGGTGCTGGACCCCTCTGCATGGCCGCGTGCAGGGCAAGGCCGCAGGGTTTGAGCTGGAGCGCGAGGTGCTGACCAAGCAGGCGCGCGAGCTGGGGCTGCAGCTGGCGCAGGCGCGGGACCAGGGCGAGCAGTACCGCCAGCTGCTGTCCGTCACGCGGCAGCCCTCGGCCGTCATGGTGGAGCAGTGCAAGCGCCTCACGGTGCGGCTTGCGGCCTCAGGGACAGACAGGCGCGAGATTTAGGAGGAGAGGCGGGTCGCTCAGGCTGCCGAGCCCGCGTGGAAACGTACGCTCGTCCACGCCGCAACGTTAACGTCCTGAGCAGGACGACAACCGCCGGCTGGTGGCGCTGCTGGGCAGGACGCCCGAGTGGCGCGAGCTGGGCGGGCGCATGGAGGGGGACGAGGGCGGCGTGCGCTACATCCCCATGCACGAGGTGCTGCACGACAAGGTGAGCAGCTGGCTGGCCCCCATCTGGGCGCACTCTCTCTCTCCCTTTCTTGTGGGCCACCCCTATCCCACACAGTGCGCAGCGCGCGGCTCGCACGCAGCAGCATTCATTTGTGCGCCGGTGGCCGCGTGCGCCCGCCAAGCAGGGTGGCGTCTCTGGCCTGTACCCGGCGCTGGAGGACCGCCCCGTGGTGCTGCCGGGCGTCAAGGGCGCCGACCTCGAGGACTGGAGCTGGGTGCCCCAGGAGGCAAGTCAGGGACAATCATTCACTGACTGAATGAGGTCGGCGCCAGGGCAGGGGCCGAAGCGGCAGCCAGGCCCTGGCCCTGGCAGGCAGGGACCGAAGCGGGACTGAGAGCGCCTCCACGTGCGCCCGGCGGTGCTGGCTGCAGGCAATTGACGCGGTCAACGAGGCGTGCGCCCGCGTGGTGCCGCACGCGCCGCGGGGGCCCCTGCTGGCCATGCTGCTGGCCGTCAACAAGGTGACTGCGCGCCCACCCACCATGGGTGACGTATGCTCTCCAATCTTCCCCGCTGCTGATCCTTGGTGCCTTGCCACGCCGGTGAACCGCCTTGTCATGCAAGCAGCACACGCACCCACCCTCCTCTCCAGTCACGCAGCAGCCACTGTGCTGCTCCCTCTCCAGATAACCTTTTGCCTCCTGCGACGCGTGTCTGGAAACTGCGCAGGTGTGGCGCCGGCGTGAGGCGGCGGCGCTCAAGGCGCTGCATGCCCACTACCACGCAGAGATCCGCGAGCTGCACAACCTGTACCGCCAGGTACATGCAGGGACAGCAGCGCTTTGCGCTTGAGAGCCACCTGTCAACGGGCCTGAGAGAGGCGAGCAAGCGCACGGTTCGCTCGTCGCGTGGTGGCCGCAGCGCGCGCCGTACGAGGCGGTGGTGGGGCGCACGCGCCTGTCGGACCTCAAGCGGCAGCTGCGGCTGCAGGCCATGCACGCCGAGGAGCTGGCGCAGCGCGCGCAGCACGACGCCAAGGCCAGCGCCGAGGACAGCAAGGTGCGCTGCATTTCCTCTTCCGGCTGAACTGCTGACGCGCGCACGCTCGCCTCCGGGCGTGCGCGTGTGCTGGGATGTGCATCTGCATAGACACCTTGGCGGGGCTGGAGCCCAGGTGCGGGGCGAGGGCTGAGCGAGCGAGCGCTCTGGAGCTGGCAGCAGGTGCTGCTGGCGCTGGGCCTCGACTCGGTGCACACCCTGAGCAAGCAGCTCAACAAGATGAGCAAGCGCGTGACGGGGCTCAACAAGAAGCTGGCCAGCAAGAGCCGCAAGCCGCCCGTGTGCACCTCGTGCCTCGACAACCTGCTGCTGCAGGTCCGGGGACACGGGGAGACCGCCACCGCCACACCTCGCCTGCTCCCCTCTGCAAAGCACTACTGCTCGAGCCGAGCGCTTGCGCTTGCTCTCGCTGCCGCGCCCGCGTGCGCAGAAGGTGCCCCGCGCCGACCCCAGCGGGCGCACCCTCGGCGCGCAGCAGCTGCAGCCCAGACCCAGGTCCTCTGCCGGCGCCGCTCCTCCTCCGCCTCCCCCTCCGCCTCCTCCCGCCGCCCAGGCCCCGCCGGCGCACACCAGCCTCACCGTGGGCCCCACCGGCCCGCCGCGACGTGCCCCTGTCCCCGCGTCCGCGACGGAGCGGGCCGGCCCGCTGCCCCCCGCCGCACTGGCCGCTTCCGCCGAGGCCTACCTTCAACGCCTCCAGTCGAGCAAGAGTGGCGATCCCCGCGGCGCGCGCGCCGGCCCATCCGCTGCCCCCACCGTGGTGGCCGAGGGCGCCCTCTGGGGCGAGCGCAGCCCCGGCGCCGACACGGCCGTGGTGCCGCCCGGCGGCGTCCCGCTGGGCAGCCGCAGCAGCAGCAGCGAGCTGAGCTTCCCGCCGCCGCACGCGCGCGTGCCCATCCAGCCTGCGCTGGAGAACGAGGCGCTCATCTGGCAGCTGGCCGCCGAGGCCTCGGCGGGGCTGACCGACTCGGCGGCGGCCGACGCGGCGGCCGGATCGGCCATCTGGGGCGCGGCGGTGGGCGGCGCCGGCAGCGCGCACGCCGCCGCCTCGTACCGCCCGGCCACCGCCGCCGCGCACCACCACGAGGCGCCGCCAAGGGCCACGGCGGCTGAGCCGCCCGCGGCGGCGAGCGCAGGGGCGGCGGGTGGCGGGGCGGCGGGTGGCGGGCGGGGCGAGCGGCTGGCCCAGCTGGTGCAAGCGTACGAGCAGCCGGTGCTGCAGTTCAGCATCTGGGGCGCCGACGGCAGCGTCAAGGGCAGGGGCGCGGTGCCCAGCGTCGCCACGCTCAACGTGCGGCCCCTGCACGCCGTGTAGCGGGCTTTGTTTGCGTGGAGCGCTGGGCTCGTTTCTGTGTGACAAGAGCGGGCGGCCCGAGGGAGCGTGCGCTGCAGTCGTTGCAGTGGTGGCAGCTCGTGTTGCAGTTCTGGAAGCCACAAGAGCGCGTGACTACGTAAGCGGCACGGCAGCAAGAGCACTGAGTGGGATTGGGGTGGAGCACGGCCGCAGCACGGCCTCAATGACCCACGCTGTGCGCCGTGGGGGACTTGATCTCCGACGACTCCGACACAGATGAATCAACAAACGGGGTGGGGTCGTTCCGGTCAGTGTGGGACGCAGCCAAAGAGCATGGACCAAGAGAGCGAGCGAGCAAGAGCACCACCACCACGAGGCCAGAGCCGCTGCGCAAAAAGAGCAAGAGGCAAAAGCCCGCAGCATCCCGCCGCCGCAGCCCAAAACCCGCGCAAGCACCGCCACCACACCAATCATCAGGGTGGGGCGCGCGCACACAAGCAGCCATGTCCTTGCCAAAAAAAAAGCCCACAGGTTTCCGTGTGGCTCGGTCAGGCCAATCAGGTCACGCCGCGAGCCTTAAACGCAGGCGTTTGCGGGGACTGCGGCCCAGAAAATGTCAAGAGCCGCCGCGTCCTCAGGGCCCGCAAGAGAGACCCAGGTTAGCCAGGGAGACTGCGCCAGGAAGACAGCGAAGAGGCTGGAGCCGCCGCCGCTCCTCAGAGGCTCCTAGGCGCGCGCCATCATGGCCTTGAGGTCCAGGTCGGGGTGCGTCGTGTCGGCGGGCTTGAGCGCAAACTTGTCCACCAGGATCTGGACGGCGTCGGGCGTCAGGAAGGCGGGCATGGTGGGGCCCAGGCGGATGTTCTTGACGCCCAGCGACAGCAGCGTCAGCAGCACCGCCACGGCCTTTTGCTCCAGCCACGACAGGTCCAGCGAGAGGGGCAGGCTGTTGACGTCCGTCTTGAACGCCTTGGCCAGCTCCTGCGCGCAGCACGCACAGCGCGCACACACACAAAAAGGTACCGGTTGGAAGGCGGGAGGTGGCGAGGGCTGCACACGGTTCAACAGGCGAAGCAGTGGTGGCGGGTAGCAGGTGCGCTCACCGTGGCCACCACCAGCGCCGAGTAGGCGTCGTTGCACTGGCCCATGTCGAGCAGGCGCGGCAGGCCCGTGTCGCCCAGCGTGCCAAAGTTCTGGTCAATGAGGCGGAACTTGCCGCAGCCCAGCGTCAGCAGCTGTGCGCACACAGCACACGCAGCGCGCGATGAGAAGCGGGCCGTCTGATGCGGTCGGGGGCGCGCACGGCGCGCCTCCCACCGCCCGCACGGCGCCCCAACGCCCGCCGAAGCCAGGCCGCAAAACGAGGCCTCCGCCGCGCCTCACCATGGTCTCCTTGGGCAAGTTGTTGCCAAGGCCGGCGTAGTACCTGTCGAACAAACACAGGTTCAAACACGAATCGACAGGTGAGCAGGGCCCGGCGCTAGTGGGGCAGCTCGAAAGCGAAAAGTGCGGACCGAAGGACTCTACTCAAATGCGACTCACGCGCGCTGGGGCTCGTGGCCGTCGCAGCCGCCGACCAGGAAGATGTGCTTGAGCTTGCCCTCGTTGATGGCGCCAATCACCTTGTCCGCCACGCCCAGCACGGCGTGGTGGCCGAAGCCGACCGTCACGGCCGTCTTCTGCGGCTGCGCCGCCGCCGCCGCGGCGCCGCGGCCCGCCGCCGAGGCGTTGCCCTGCAGCACGGTGCGCGGCTTGTTGCGGTCGGTCCAGCCGGGCAGCTGCAGCGCGCGGTTGATGACGGCGCTGAAGTCCTTGCTGCCCACGTGGTTCACGTTGGCCAGGCCCGTCTGCGGCAGCGCACAAACAAAGAGGGCCCCACAGCAGGTGTGAGGCGAACGCGTGGCCACTGCGGCAGGGGGGGGGGCGGGGGATGCAAGCGGTGCTGCGGAGCGGGGAGGGAGGGAGGGAGGGAGGGAGGGAGGGAGGGAGGGAGGGAGGGAGGGAGGG
>VFQP010005354.1_pt1 | contig 11283 bp, 15 predicted proteins | sample 3512351 | NCBI WGS metagenome assembly VFQP01 (sample SAMN10412372, study PRJNA504923) | tailings metagenome | isolation source: Relicate 1 Philex TSF1 revegetated site | place: Philippines: Tuba, Benguet | collected 2017-08-29
GAGGGCGGCGACGAGGCCGCAGGCAGTGCGGCGGAGGAGGAGGCAGACGCGGCGGAGGCGGCCGAAGGCGGCGAGGACGACGCGGGCGCGCCTGGGGAGGGAGGCGACGGAGGCGAGGAAGGAGCTGCGGCGGCTGACGGCGAGGAGCCTGCAGCACCCGAGGAGGAGAAGGAGGAGGACAGCTAGATGCAGCACTCGTCTCTGGCCCTAGGGCCGCACCACACGCACTTGCGGCGGGTGCCTCCGCTCCGCCTCGACGAAAATGCCTCCTCCACGTCAACAACATGTTGCTGCCAGAAGCATGAAGACTGCCTTCAGCTGCGCGGCGTGTGTTCCCTGCAACTCGAGCTTTGCGACGGCTGCGACTGCCACGAGCGCGCCGCAGGGTGCGGGGTGCATGGCGAAAGGAATGAACGCCAAGGAGCAGCGGTAGCCCGCCCACACACGACACGCTAACTCGACGACATGGCGACGCTCCGCATCAACTCCTCGGCTTCGTGCGTGGCGTCCTGCAGGTGCGGCGGTCTCTGCGCCCTGGCTTCGACGCCGCAGCACGAAACTCGTTGCCCCATCGGCCATTCGGGGAGCGGACGCGCCTCGCTGCTACCCTTCATCGCTCGCAGGACCGCTCGCCCATCGCGCGGCGTGGTGGTGGTCAAGGCGTCTCGGCAGGTTGGTGCACAGCAGGGTCGAGCCGGACGACACGAGCAAGCGCGCCTCCGCAGAAGCCAGCGAGCTGCAGCGCAAGCATCAGATCGCAGCGATCGCGGAGCTGCAGCCTGTCGTGGGAGCCGTGGATGCCGCCGTGCGCGCCGGCCCGTCGTGTGTGGTCTATGTGGAGGGTGAAGCCCGATTGGCGAGGAGAGATCCGAAGCGCGCAGCAGGCGTGGGGTGGCCAGCGGGCCAGCGGTCATGTGGCTTGATCTGTGGCGTCGCTCTCGCCTCGCAGGAGGCCGCCAGCTCGGGCCGCCGTGAGGTGCTGGGCGCTCTCGCGCTGACCTCGGCTGCTGCCCTCCTGGGCGCGCCTGCGCCAGCCAAGGCCTTCCTGGGCATTGGCGAGGACGGCAACCTGCAGCAAAGCTACAGCGACCGCACGGTGAGCGGCGGGGAAACGGCGGCCAGGGCGCCCGCGACAGCCAAGCACGCGGCGGCATCTGGGCTCGATCGCTTCGTCCGTGCCATTGCCGAGCTGCCGCATGCCTGACTCCACCTCTTTCCTGCTGCTGCCGCAGACGGCCATCCTGACCGAGGTGCGCAGCACGCTGGACCTGCCCAAGGACGACCCCAGCAAGGAGGACAAGGTGGCCTCGCTGCGCAAGGACATCAACAGCTGGGTGGCCACCTACAGGCGCGAGCCCAAGGTCTCGGGCAAGCCGTCGTACAGGTGAGCACGGCAGCGGCAACGCAGGTCAAGAGGGCCACTCGCGCGCTGCGCCACACCTGTTTTGAGCCACTGGTGCGCACCCTGGCACTCCCGCCCTCGCGCTCATTTGCGCCGCGCAGCAACACGTACTCGGTGCTCAACGCGCTGGCCGGCCACTACAACAGCTTTGGCGCCACGGCGCCCATCCCCAAGAAGCGCCTCGACCGCATCGTCAAGGTGAGACCTGCAGCCCGCAAGGGGTCAGCTTGGGGGCTGGATGCCTTGGCTTGGGCAGGAAAGGCGCAAGTTGACGGTCTTGCCGTGGCAAGCGAGGGGCTGACCGCGCTGGTGGGTGCGCTGCGTCTGTGCAGGAGCTGGACGACGCCACGCTCTTCCTCTCCCGCGGGCGCTAAGCGCTGCTCCATGACATGCGGCTCTCGGCCACGCAGCCCTTGGGACGAGGAAGTGGGGCACGGACGCTTGATCGCTGCGTTTTTTGGGCTGGTGCGTTGACCGTCATGGCCCAGGGGCAGCTGCTGGTTGGGTGGTCAGGAGCTGCGCGTTTGTTGCGTGGGAACCTGGCCTGCCTGCATGCGGCTGTGCGGCCCCAGCCATGCGTTTTGCTGTGCTTCGTGTGACACCCGGACGTGATGCCGCTGCCGACGTGATGGTGCAAAAAGGTAATGCTGCGAACCGATCGTGGCACCCGTGCGGCCTTGGAGGCTGGCCGTCTTGTGGGGCAGCCCAGCACACACCGCCCCAGATTCTGTGGGCGCTCGTGACGCGGCGAGGGTGAGGGCATGCAGGGCGCTCGCGCCAAGCGAGAGTGTGACTGCAGACTCGGAGAGGGCAGCACTACTCGCTCCTCCAAAGCAGCAGCAGCAGCCGCAGCCCCAGCGGCCTCCTTCCCACAACATGGCGGCGTAGGCGGCAGTGAAGGCCACACGCGCCAGCCCCCCCCTCGCCACCTCCCTCCCCGCGGGCCAGCATGAGCACGCAGCGCAAGGTGTTCATCCGCCTGGACGATGGGAGCTTGATAGGGCGGGCCGCTGACTTTGGCAGGCCGGACCCCAGCGATCCAGGCAAGGTCGTGCGCTTGTCGGTCGACCAGGCCGCTGTGCTGGGCCGGGCGAGCGACAAGGAGGTGGCGCGGCTACAGGCCATCCTGACGCGCGTGCGGCAGCAGTACCCGGCCCCTCTCAAGGCGCCCGACAAGGTGCGGCGCAGCATGCACTGGACTTGTGTTAGCGCCGCGCGCACCTGCGCGACCCACCTGGCGAGCCGCGGTCACCACGTGCGCACGCAGAAGGCGCTGCAGAGGGTGCAGTCAGCTCGCGTGGACGCGGGAGCCGGCCATGCAGGTGGGGGCGAGTCGAGATTCAACTTTGCGCGCGTGGAGGCCATGCGCGAGGCAGCCTCGCAGCAGGCATGGCGAGATCAGCGCCATGACAGCAGCATGGTGGTGGGAGGCAGGTGCCTGGTGCGCTGAGAGATGTGACGGCGGCGGGCCCCGTGGCGTGCCATGCAGCCGCCCAGCCGTGCGCAAGCAGCGCCCAGGCAGCGACCAGCGAACAGACTGGACAGCATGGCATGCAGCCGGCCTGCCTCCAAGGGGAGGGGAGGGTGCGTGCACCAGTTGGGCACGGAGCGGCGCGTACGAGCGTTCAGCAAGCTCTGGCCGCAGCATCCAGCAGCGGCAGCAAGGCCTGCGGCGGGAGCCTGTCGCGCCGGGCGTGGCCAGGCAGCAGCGGCGCCGCCCACGGTCGTGGCCCTTACAGCCCCGACCACAGGGGGCCGCCACTGCGGTGCAGCAGCAGCACATGATGTGGCGTCACGGCGCAGCAAGTCCCGCCACTCAAGCGGAGCGTCTTCCCTGCCTGCCTGCCTGCCTCCCCTGCCCCCCTCAGGCCCATGGCTGGCCAAGTGCCGCGAGGCGCTCAACAAGGTGCTCAAGCTGCTGGGCGAGCACAAGGACGTCTACTACGTGCCAGTCAACCCCAACGTGCTGCCAGACTACTACCAGGTGTGTGAGGCCGGGGGGAGGGAGGGGGAGGGGGGCCACTGGAGGGGGCCAGTCAACCCCAACGTGCTGCCAGACTACTACCACGTGTGAAGGAGGGGGAGGGAGAGGGTGGGTGGGTGGAGGGGAGGGGGAGCTGCGTGGCGGTGCGACCAGGTGAGGAGGGCTGTAGAGGGCGGCGCCTGCATACCGTTGGTGATGGGGTGTGGGGCAGCAGGGGACGGTGGTGGCAGCGGGCAGCGGGCGGGGTGGGCGACGCACCCCCGTACCCAGCGCCAGGGCCAGGGGGCCGCCTTCGTGCGTGTGGGCACGCTTCAGCACCGCCAGGGAGCGCGTGCCAGTGGTGTTGGGCCTCTGCCCGATGCTCAGGGCGCGCTGAGGCCGCCCCCGCCGCCCCGCCACGCCGTGCGCTCCGCCCCGCCCTGCCCACACGCGCACCACACAGGTGATCAAGGAGCCTCTCTTCCTGATGGACATTGAGAAGCGCATCAACAACGGCACGTACCAGCAGCCCCAGGACTTTTACAACGACATGCGGCACCACTTCACCAACGTCAAGCTGTACAACCCAGAGGACAACCCGTACCGCAAGCTCGGGCAAAAGGCGCGTTGATAGTGGGGTCACCAGAGGGGGGGAATGGGGCTTGCACGGAGCCTGCCGGCGGCGCCGCTGGGCGTTGGGAACCGGCTGCAGCCGCCCTTTTTCTCCTCCCTTTTCTCTTTCGTCGTGTGCTGGTCAGGGCAGTGGAGGGATTCACACGGGCCAAGGGCAGCAGGGCCACATGGCGGGAGGCACCGGCTCACAGGCCCTTCCTCCGCGCGCACCAGCCCACCCTGGCGCACCTCTTGGCCGCCCCTCCCCCCGCAGGCCGAGGACTTTTTCGAGCAGCTGTGGGCGGGCACCGGCTTCAGCACCGAGCGCACCAAGCGCGCCACGGCGGGCCTGGCCGCGCCCAAGTTCGACCCGGAGAAGTTCGAGCCGCCGGCCAAGCCGCGCCCCGCGCGCAGCAACCAGGCGGCCGGCTCCAAGCGCTCCAGGGTGCGCGCTGCGCTGCGCTGCGTACAGTGTGTGTTTCTGTGTGTGTGCGTTTTGAGGGGCGCTGGGGGCAGGGGCGCGCGCCCCAAGCGCGCCACGATTGCGGCGTTGCCTTGGCTGAGGAGCTGTTGTCCAGGGGCCTGCAGCAGGGCGGGGCCTGGTGGTGGCGGCGGCGTGCGCGTCCTGCTGAGCGTGCTGTGCTGCGCTGTGCTGTGCTGCGTTGCCTGTTCAGGACGGCGCGGCGCGCACGATGAGCCACGAGGCGACGTCGGGCGGGCGCGGGCACGGCGGCATGATGCCGCACGGCATGCACATGGGCGGGGGCATGCCGCTCAACCCTCACGTGGACGAGATGGGCCGCGTCTCGCAGCAGCGCATCCAGGAGATGGGCGCCTTCCTCTCCAGGGAGGACCTGCCTGACGAGTACAGCTCACGTGAGTGTGGGAGTGTGGGTGTGGGTGTGGGTGTGTGGGTGTGTGGGTGTGGGGAGGCTTGTGCAAGGCGCAGAGGGGCGTGTATGCACGGCGCCGGTCGCGGGCCCCCGGGCTCTCAGCTGGGTGTCCCTGCGCGCCATTTCGACGAACACGCACCGGGGCGGGAGGACACCCACCGGTTCGCGCCCCGCGCTCACGCTGACGTGCCTCCCCGGCGTGCGTGATGATCCCTGCGTCGCAGACCTGCTCACTCTGCTGCCACCGGCCATGCTCGCCGGCATCGAGTCGGGAGAGCTGGAGCTGGACTTTGAGGTGAGGCGTGGACACCTTTCGAGCTGTACCAATGGTACAGCCATCTCAGCACATCACACGGTGACCTGAGCCCTGACTCTAACTGTGCCCCAACCCTGCACATGCGGCGCAGGTGCTGGACAACGACACGCTGCTTCGCATCGACGCGTGGCTGCGCTCGGTGCCGGGCGCGCCGGGTGGGCCCGGCTCCATGGGCATGATGGCGCAGCAACAGCAGCACGGCGGGGGCATGGGGCCGCCGGGCGGTCACTACGTGTCGCCTCAGCCGCAGCCGAGCGTGCGGGTGGACTCGTTTGACGACGACGAGGACTACGAGGAGGAGTCGGACGACTCGGACTGAGCCCTCTGGGAGGGAGGCAAAGGGAGGCGCCATGAGAGGCCTTTGGGAGGGACGGAGGAGGAGGAGGAGGAGGACGACTCGGGCTGAGGCGGGGCTTTTGGAGGCCTGAGAGAGGATGGCAGGGAGGAAGGAGCAAGGAGCGCCCGGGTGGGGCGTGAGCGAGGCGTCGTCCCGCCGGCGGCCCGAGGCGCCTCGCCCTGTGAATCCAGGTGGCGGCGGGTGCTGCTGGTGCTGGTTGCTGCCACTGCCGATGCAGCAGCGGCCGCCTCAGCGCAGCGAGGCGGTGGCGGCAGTGGAGGAGGAGATTGGCGGCTCGGGCCGAGGGCGAAGTGGTGGCGGAATCCTGCAGGGCGGATGAGCGCCCCGGCCCCCCCCTCCCCCTCGTGTGAGCGAGCGTCGTGCCCCTCAGCTGGGTGCGCGTCTGGTGGCGTGGATTCCACGACGTGCCTGCGCCCGTCGCTGCGCCCTGGGGTGGGCGTGAACTGTGCTTAGCGGTTGCTGTACGCCCGTTGCGGCGCCTGTCACGTGGCGCGCGCGCTGGCGCTGACGAGGAGACGACCATGCATTGAGTTCCTGACTTGCCATGCCACTGGACACGTTGACGCCTGCGTGCATGCGGGCTCCCGTGTTGCCTTCCTGCCTCCAATGATGATGCGCCTCTTGTGCGCGCTCTCCTCGACTTTTCCCCGTGTTCCGAGGCAAAGAGAACGCCCCCCAGCACCGTCTTTGCAGCGCCGCTTGCTGCTAGCTACCAGAGGCGCACACCCAGCTGGGCCACGAGACGAGCACCACGAAAGCACAGGAAATCCGGAGCGAGATGGAAGGGAATAGCGGACGCGCGTGTGGCCCGGGCACAAGTGAATGACTCAAGGTCCAAGGTCTGGTCTGGTGGAAAAAGAGAGCTACTGACTGGAAGAGCTGCATGTCGAGACGATAGCGTTGGCAACGGAATCAGTAGAGGTACGAGACGACGCGCCGGCCGTTGGCGGGCTGCGGCTGGCGGGACGTCCACCCGTAGGCGGCCACCCGGCAGTCGGTGTACTCGGGCTCCTCGCCGCGCTCCATCTCCTGCTGCAGGCTGCGGCGCTGCTGCCGGCGCTGCGCCTCGGCCCGCCGCAGGTCCGCGCCGTCCACAAAGCCGCTGCACAGCGCACGCGGGAGTGGAGAGAGAACACGCGCGCTGTGGTGTGGTCAGCGGGCGGACGCCGGGACAAGGAAGCACCCACAAGCAGAACAGCGTGTGTGATGGATAGCTCAGGCTCACGTGTAGGCTCCCTGGTTGAAGGACTGGAGGGTCGCCAGCAGCTCGCCGTACGAGTGGGCGTGGCCGTGGTGGTGCCCGTGGTCGTGCCCGTGGTGGTGGTCATCATGGCCGTGCGTGTCGTGGCCGTCGTGCATCAGGCCGCGCCGGTCGTTGGAGGCCGTGCTCTTGGAGCTCACATTGCTGCAAACGGCGAGGACACCAGACGTCGCCGCGCGAGTATCGTGAGCGCAGGCGCAGGAGGTGGGACAGCCTGCCCGCAGGTGCGTGAAGGCCGCTCTCCCTCACCAGGCCTTGAGTCCCACGGCGCGGTTGTACGCCATGTACTGCTTGAGCGAGATGGTGATGGGCTGCTTGAGCACTGCACGCGCACGCCAGCACGACGCCCGCGTGACGCACGGGGCAATCGTGACACCACACACGCACGCTGGCAAGCATCCATTGAGGGCAAAGTCCCTCACCGTGCCAGAGCAGGCCCTCGGTACACGGCGGGGTCGTCAGGCTCCCCTCGTACTGCATGTACTGCCTGCAGGGACGAGCGGCGGGGTGGGCGCTCGTTTCAAGAGCAAGATTTCACAGATCTGGCCCTCAGCCCTAGCACAAGCGCACCTCCGGGTGCGGGGCGGCAGCAGCGCCTCGATGTCAATGACGGCGCCAGCGGGCAGGTTCTCCATGGCGCCCATGCGTGGCGGCAGGTTGGCCAGGATGACGTCGAACGCCTTGTTGCCCTGGGCTGCAGCGCAGGCGAGAGCATTCACGTGGATGCGAGTTGGGGCTGCGTGGCGGTGCACGGCAAAGCGGCCTGCGGGGAAGCGCCGCAGCGGGTGTGAGGCGTGGTGCGTGGCCGCTCACTGAGGTTGGTGGAGATCTGGACGAGGATGCCCGTGACGGAGAGGCAGCCCGAGGCGGGGCAGCCCGGCAGCACCGACCTCGGGACGTTGTGCACAATGTGCATCTCCAGTGGCGCGTACATGCCTGCGCGCAACGGGAGCAGCGACGGGAGGAGCAGCGCGACGCATCGCGGGGTGGCTCGCTGCAAGTGTTATATGCTGCGCGCTGCGTGCTGCGTGCGCGTGGTCGTTGGGGCGCAGCACGGCACAGCACGCACCGTCCACCAGGTGCTCAGAGGTGCTGTGGAAGTGGAACTGCAGCGGCGTGAGCGCCACCCTCCTCAGGCGCCGCGCGTTGAGCACGGGGCCGGCCACAATGTCGGTGATGTTGCTGCCGGCCCACGCGCGCACGTCGCTGCGCAGCACGCCGGGCGCCCACTGTACCTGGATCGTGTTTCCGTTGTTATACACCTGCGGTGCGGCACCGGGGTGCCAGGGGCACCGCAAACGCACGCCGACGGTGAGCGCTGCGCAGGCGCCGGTGGCTCGCGAGAATGACGAGCAGGGCGGCAGCGCACTGTCAGCGTGGCTGCTCAAGGAACAGCAGCGTTGGCGGCGCTGACCTGGATGTTGCTGCCGTTGGAGCGCATGGGGGCGTAGGCCCACGTCGTGCGCAGGATGGGAGGCCCTGTGAGAGAAGCGTGAGCAGGTGTGGCGTGGTGTGCGGCTGACAAGGGCTGGTTGCTGAGGCGCCAGAGTGTGGTGCGAGCAGTGCACCTTTGACACGCGCACCTTTGACGGGATTAGTCGATGCGAGGTTGAGCGGGCTCTGGCGCCGGCCCGTCAGGCATGACCAGGGCCGCCCCTCGGCGTCACGGCCCCGCCAGTCCTCTCCTGCGCAGTGCAGGACACGCAGTAGAGCACCTGATGCATCTTGTGCTGACTGGCAAACGCCCACCCGCCGCTGTGGCGCGGGCAACTGCCACACTCCCAGCCGGCAGGCTCACCTCTAAATCCATAGTTCCACGGGTCGCCACCCCCTTCGCCCTGCGCAAAGCATTTGACGACGCCATCGGCACACGATCGAGACGGGGGGGTCCATCTGGGCTGGAACACCCCGTCAAGAGGAAAGGCCCGTCGCGGCTCTACGCACGCACCCAACGCAGCGTCGCGTACCTCTCCCATGAGCCAGACGCACGCGGACGCCTGACGCGCGGCCAGCGCCAGCGCCAGCAGCACTCCCGCGACCGGTGCGCACACCATTGCGGAGTTAGGGAGGAGTTGTGCAGGAACAAGGCCGGTGGAAAGGCTTTGGCGCGAGCGAAGATTGGAGCGCAAGCTTTTCTTTGCGACGCGCAGCCTCCCCCGAGCGTCGTCTTTTGTCTCCGCGCCGGTGCCGTTGTTCGCCCCTGCCGTTGGCTGAGGCCCGCCGGAGCACGACTCGCCGTGTCGGCCGCTTGCAGGGCCACACTGCCACACTGGCGGCCGTGCTCACGTGCACTGTTGCAGGGCCAGCCGGTGCAGCGCACTATAGAGAGAGCGCTCAGCGCTTGAGCAGCTGCCAAAAGCGCGCCCCCGGGCCGTAAAGCGCGCTCACACGCGCCGCCTCACGCCCTGCCCTGCCCGCACATCCAGACCATCGAGTTGTGGTAGAACTTGTCCACGACGTCGGGCTGCAAGCGAGCACACGCAACAGCAAGGGGCAAGGGCGTCCCTTCCCAAGTGTGCAGTCCGAGTCTGTGGCACGCTCCTCGCATACGCTCAGTGCGCACGCCAGCACAACATTGACGTGCGTGTGGCAGTGCCAGGGTCGTGGTGGGGTTCCATTTTGCCCGCGGGAGCACTACACTGCCGCCGGCCAGGAGACGTCGCTCACCTCGGAGAAGGGCGACAGGGCGTGGTACGGGTTGGGGCGGGGCGGCAGCGTGATCCGCGCCCCCAGCCGCCGCCACACCTCCTCATCGTCCCTTCCCTCCACCTGCAAGGTGGCGCAACGCCCACCGCAACGACCTCTTCACATTGCCCAGCCCCACGATCTGGGAGGCGTAGCGCAACTTTGCCTTGTGTGCTCCTTGCGCTGCCCGGGCCCCCACACGTTGGCGCCTGATTCCCCGCATCGTTTGTGTGCTCGCAGTCACCTGGTTGTACGAGGTGAAGCACCAGGGCCAGCCCCGGTCCAGGATCAGCTCCAGGGTAGGCTGCCACGAGTCGTCCGCGTCCTCATGGCTGCGTGAACCCACCACACGGGACAAGGACCTCACATGCAGCAGCCTCCCCTCGCTGCGCCCCGCGACGAGATTGCGTCCCACGCCTCCGGCTGCTCTCCCTCCACAGCTGGCAAGGTGCGTCTGGCCTGGGCTGGCGCAGCGCCTCCTGCCCCAGCTCGACCCGTGCGCCCCTGCCCTCCCCCAAGGCAGCAGGCTCGCGCCCCCTCCTCACATGCCGCTGTTGAAGGCCACCAGCAGGTCCGGGTGAAGCAGCCGCGCCCGCACGCGTTCGGCGCTCCAGCCTTCACCGCCGCCCTCTTGCTCCGCCGCCTCCTCCTCGCCCCGTCCCTGCTCCACGTCCGCCGCGCCAGCCTCCAGCCGCCTGCGACGCCACACGGCGCCCTCGTCAAACGCCCCCGCCCTTGCGTGCCGCACCGCAGTATCCCAGAGCTGAACCCCCCAGGGTCAGCACCACGCGTGACAAGGGGGGGGAGGGCGTCCCCGCCAGGTGTCGCGTGCGCACGCCGTGCACCCTCACATCAGCCGCCCGCTCCACGCACAAACTCGTGGTAGGTGCCCCCGTGGTACGCGTAGCTGCGCACGCGCCCCTGCCCCTCGCACGCGTCACACGCCTCCATCTTCATCATCTGCAGGGATTAATCCCCGCGGGGAAACACGCGCAGACACCGCAGCAGCCAGGCTGCCCGCACAGCAGCAGGGAAGAGGGCTCAGTGCGGGCCGCCGGCAGCGCCTCCTGTCCTTGCCCTGCCGGAGTTGCGCGCAGCGCCGACTGGACGCTGACGAGCGCCAGCTGCTGCCGGCCAGACTGGCAGCACCCCGCCGTCCTCCCCTGCTGCTGGCCGCAGCGCAGCAGGTGCCGCCCACCGCCGCGCTGCTGTTCCCGCCCCTCGCGGCCCCCTCGTGTGGCCCTGGGTGTTTCCAGGCCCCCCTCCCTGCACACGCTCCCCCTCACCCGCGCGTCCTGCGGGTCCTGGACGACCACCTCCACGGCGGGGCCCACGAAGGCCACGTGCAGGGTGCGCAGCGCCGGCATCAGGTGCAGCAGCTCCTCCCAGGCGGGGCAGCCCGGCGTCTCGTGCTGCGCCGCGCCCACCACGTGCACCACCAGGTCCGCCTTGCGCTCCAGCTCCCCCTGCGCGCATTGCGACGCACATGCCACAAGGCCTTGTTGTCGTCTGCTTGCCAGAGGTGGCTTCACCAGATGCGAAGCTCAACATCCACACGCGCGCCACGTGTTTCTTGCCCCGCTGGGCCCGCAAGCGCTCTGGTCTGGGCTGGCACCTCACCACCCCCAGCGCACGGCATGGCAGGGACGGCGCGAATGCCACGCAACGATGAGGTCCCCTCCCCTCCCCCTGACCCCCACCCCGCGCACCTGTGTGCAGTGGTGCTGCAGCGCCAGCAGGGTGGTGAGCACCTGGCTCAGGCGCGAGGTGGCGTGCAGCATCCCCGGGTCGCC
>VFQP010005355.1_pt1 | contig 11276 bp, 9 predicted proteins | sample 3512351 | NCBI WGS metagenome assembly VFQP01 (sample SAMN10412372, study PRJNA504923) | tailings metagenome | isolation source: Relicate 1 Philex TSF1 revegetated site | place: Philippines: Tuba, Benguet | collected 2017-08-29
ACGGCCGCCGCCGCCATGGCGGTCACCGCACTCGGTCTGTCGACCCCCCTGGTGCGAGCCCAGGCCACCACCAAGGTCCGGGTCAGCACGATCCCCATCATCGACATCGCGCCATTGCAGGTGGCCGTGGCCAAGGGCTATTTCGCGGCCGAAGGCATCGAGGTCGACACGACGCCAACCCAAGGCGGCGCGGCCGGCATTCCCGCGCTGGCCGCGGGACAGGTGCAGGTGGTCTTCAGCAACGTCGTCTCCACCATCCAGGCCGCCAAGCAGGGCCTGGGCCTGCAGATCATCGCGCCGGCCAGCACCACCGGCGATGCCCCCCCGGACCAGGCGGCGCTCATCGCGAAAAAGACGGCGTCCTTCAAGACGGGCAAGGACCTGGAAGGCAAGCGCATTGCGGTGAACACGCGCAACAACATCATCTGGCTCTATGCGCGCGCCTGGGTGCAGGCCACCGGGGGCAATCCCGATGCGGCGACCTATCTCGAGGTGCCGTTTCCCCAGATGGTGGACGCCGTGCGCAGCGACCGCGTCGACGCGGCTTTTGCCGTCGAGCCTTTCGTCTCGAGCGCCGTGGCCAGCGACATGCAGGTGCTGGGCTATCCCTACACCCAGGTGCAGAAGCGCCTGCCCGCCGCGCAATACGTCGCGAGCCGGACCTACATCCAGCAGAACCCGCAGGTCATCGAAGGCTGGGTCCGCGCCTACCAGAAGGGGGTCGACTGGGTGAACCAGAACCTGAAATCCGAGGAACTGCTCAACATCATCGCCGGCTACACACGCATCCCGCCGCCAGTGATCGCGAAGCTGCCGATGGCGGCGTTCGAAAAAGTGGTGGACCCCGCTGCGCTGAACCCGGTGGTCGAACAGATGCGGCGCAATGGCTTGCTGGAGGGCGCGTTCGACCCCGGCGCCATTCTTCACCGCACGGCCCTGCAGGCCTCGCGTTGAGGTGCCGATGACGACGCAGGAACAGGTGCTGGTCACGGGCGACATCGTGACGATGGACCCGGCCCGCCCGCGCGCACAAGCGCTCGCGGTGCAGGGCGGGCGCATCGTCGCAGTGGGCACGCGCGACGAGGCTCGCGCGGCGCTGGGCGCGGCGCCGCGTGAGCTCCACTACCGAGAAGGCACGGTGGTGCCTGGCCTCATCGACACGCACAACCACATGCAGTGGACCGCGATCCAGACGCGGCTGGTGGACCTGGCGTCCGCCCGCTCGATCGCGGATGTGCAAGACGCGATCCGGGCGTATGCGCAGCGCCACCCGAACAAGCCCTGGATCATGAGTGGCAGCGGCTGGCATGTGGTGAGCCTGCGGGAAGGGCGCTACCCCACGCGGCAGGAACTCGACGCCGCGTGCGCCGACCGGCCCGTGTATCTGCCGCGCGTGGGTCACGCGGCGGTGGCCAATACGCTGGCGCTGAAGATGGCCGGCATCGGCCCTGAGACCCCGGACCCACCCGGCGGGCGCTTCGAGCGCGAGGCGGACGGCCACCCCAACGGCGTGCTGCTCGAGCCGCCGGCCTTCGAGCCAGTGGCGCGCCTCGTCCCGCCGAGCACCTTGGACGAGCAGGTCGACGCCTTGCGCGACATGCAGCGCACCTACCACGCCGCGGGCCTCACCGGCATCATGGACCCGGGCGTGACGCCGGAGATGATGCGGCTGTACCAGACGCTGTGGCGCCGTGGCGAGCTCACGGTGCGCAGCGTGCTGATGCCGCTGGCCGATTCCAGCCTGCCCCTGCAAGAGAACCTGGACCGCATCGCGCGGGCGGGCCTGGCCACGGGCTTCGGCGATGCGCGCCTGAAGCTGGGTGGTGTCAAGCTCTTCCTGGATGGTGGCGCGTCCCTGGGCACGGCGCTGATGCGTGAGCCCTATCCGGACGAGCGCTGCAACTGCGGCATCCAGGTCACGCCGACTGAGTCGTTTCGCCAGATTGCGTGGGCCTGTGCCCGGCAGGGCTGGTCGCTGGGCGTCCACGTGGTGGGTGGCAAGGCCATCGACATTGCGCTGGAGGTGTTCGCCGAGATCGACAAGGAAATTCCGCTGCGCCCGCTGCGCTTCAGCCTGATCCACGCCTACCTGTGGCCTGAGCAGCGCAACATCCGCGAAGCGGCCCGCATGGGCATCACCGTGGCGACGCAATGCTCGATGCAGTACGCGTTCGGACCGCTGCTGGTCCAGCGCTTCGGCACCGTGCTGATGTCGCTGGCCACGCCCGTTCGCAGCTGGGTCGATGCGGGCGTGGTGGTCGGGGGTGGCTCTGACTCGCCGGTCACGCCGTATCAGCCCTTGCTGGGGCTGTGGCAGGCGCGCACGCGCCACATCGCGGGCACGGATGAACCGGTGGGTCGCCTGCAGGCCGTGAGTGGCGAAGAGGCGCTGGCGCTCTACACGCGAGACGCCGCTTACCTCAGCTTCAGCGACCACGAGCGCGGCATGCTGCGGCCGGGGCTGCTGGCCGACTGGACCGTGCTGTCGGTTGACCCCGTGACCTGTGACCCCGAGGCGCTGCGTGACGAGCGCGTGCTCGCCACCGCGGTGGATGGCCGCGTGGTGCACGGGGCCTGAGGCGATGCGCGGCCTTCCGCACCGGTTCTGGGGCGTGGTGCTGCTGGTGTTCCTGCTGCTGCTCTGGCAGGTCTCCGCCGTGTTCTGGGTGTCGAGCACCAGCTGGCCGCCCGTGACCGACATCCTGAAGGCGATCGCCGCCGGCCTGGGCAACGGCGAGCTGGCGCAGGTGTTTGGCTCGACGCTGTGGCGCATGGCGGCGGGTTTCGCAATCGGTTCTGCCGTGGGCGTGCTGCTCGGCCTGGCGATGGCGAGCTTTCCGCTCGCAGACGCCGCGCTGCGGCCGCTGGTGGAGCTGCTGCGCCCCATCCCCATGCCGGCCATCGTGCCGCCGCTGATCCTGCTGCTGGGCATCGACCACGCGATGAAGGTGTTCGCCGTGTCGTTCGCGTGCTGCTTCCCGGTGCTGGTCAACACCGTGAGCGGCGTGCGCGCGGTGGACCCGACCGCGCTGGACGTGGCGCGCACCTTTCAGGTGGGCCGGCTGCGCACGCTGGCCAACGTGGTGCTGCCGGCCAGCCTGCCCTACATCCTGGCGGGCATGCGCACCAGCCTCGCGTTGGCGCTCATCGTGAGCGTCGTCGCGGAGATGATCGCCGGCTCCGAAGGCATCGGCTACTACATCATGACCATGCAGTACGCCATGCGGCCAGGCGACATGTACGCGGCGATCTTCCTGCTGGCGGCGCTGGGTTACGGCCTGAACCTCCTCCTGCTGACGGTGGAACAGCGGCTGCTGCACTGGTGGCAGCGCACCGCGCACTAGTCGGGCTGCGGGGGACGAGGGCCCACGGGGCCGGTCGCCTGGATTTTTGTCTCTTCTGAACCGGTCGATCCGGATTGGGGTTTACCCGGTGTTTTGCCGAACTATGGTCCTATATAGTTCTTGGCAGTTGGCGGAGATCAACACCCCCATCCACCCAGATTCCAGGAGACAAGATGTCCAGCACATTCGCTCGAAGGGCCGCACTGGCTGCCCTCGCCACCGCCGGGGCGCTGGTCGGCGGCCTGTTCGCCACCGCCGCATCGGCCCAGGAAATCACCATCAAGTACGCCAACGTCATGGCGCCGGCGCACGACACCAGCAAGGGCGTCGACAAGTTCGCCGAGCTGGTGGCCAAGAAGTCCAACGGGCGCATCAAGGTGCAGCACTTCCCGGGGGGGCAGTTGGGCAGCGACAAGGAAACCTACGAAGCCGCCCAGCAGGGGCTGCTGCAGATCGCCGGTGGCTCCTACGCCAACCTGGTGACCATCACCCGCGCCTTCGAAGTGCTGCACCTGCCGTACATCTTCGACAGCCGCACGGAGGCCCACCGCGCGCTGGACTCGGCCAAGGTGCGTGAGGCCATCAACAAGGAGCTCGACCAGGTCGGCCTTCGCTGGTTGATGACCTTCGAATACGGCTTCCGCGACATCAACACCAGCAGCAAGAAGGTGCTGGAACCCGGGGATCTGTCCGGCCTGAAGATCCGTGTCTCGCGGTCGCCGACGGAAGTGGGTGGCGTCAAGGCCTTTGGTGGCACGCCGGTGACCGTCGACTGGCCCGAGGTGTACAACGCCCTGCGGTTCAAAGTGGTCGATGGCGAAGCCCAGCCGTTTGGCACCATGGTCAGCGCCAAGCACCACGAGATCATCAAGGAGCACCTGGAACTCGACTGGCAGTACTACGGCTTCGTGGGGATGATCAGCACGAAGCAGTGGAACGCGTACCCGCAATGGGCGCGCCAGGTCATCGAGGAGGCAGCGACCGAGGCCGAGCAGTACCACCGCCGCATCTGGGCCGAAGAAGACGAGAAGGCGAAAGCGGCCTATCTCAAAGCCGGCGGCCAGATCACCGTGCCCACGCCCGCGCAGCGCGCCAACTGGGTGAAGGCGGGTCGGGGCATGTGGGGGTCGTCCGGCATCGACAAGGCGCTCATCGACCTGGTCCGCGCCGAAGCCTCTGCCGCCGCCCCCGCATCCACCGCGCCCAGCGCCGCCAAGTGACGTGCTGCCCCCGCCCGGGCAGCCGGGCGGGGCGCATGCAAGGAACCCTCATGGAAAAGCTGCTCGATCGCGCCACCGCTGCGCTGGTGGCCTTGCTGGTCGCGACGATGGTGATCGTCATCCTGGCCTCGGTGTTCACACGCTACGTGCTCAACGACCCGCTGAGCTGGGCCGAGCAGGTGGCGAAGTACCTGATGATCTGGGCCGCCTTCCTGGGCGCCAGCATCGGCATCAAGGAAGGCGCGCACATCGCCGTCACGGTGCTGGTGGACGTGCTGCCGCCCGCGTTGCAGCGGCTGTGCGCCTACGTGGGGTACTCGCTCACTGCGGCCTTCCTGTCGGTGGCGCTGTACCAGGGCGTGCTGTTCACGAACAAGGTGCGGCCGCATTCCGATCCGCTGGTGTGGGAGATGAGCATGGCCTGGGCCTATGCCGCGATCCCGGCGGGTTGCCTGCTCATGCTGGTTCAGTTGGGGTTCGTGTTCTTCAAGGGCGACGCCGGCCAGAAGATGTCGTCCACCGCCAGCATGACCTGAGCCGCCCGAGTCCACCGGTCACTCCTCCCTTCAATTCCTGTCTGACACGAGGTTGCTCATGGGTGCCACCCTGATGCTGACGTTCCTGGGCGTGCTCGCGATTGGCGTGCCCGTCGCCTTCGCCCTGGGCATCGCCGCCATGGTCATCTTCGTGGTGATCAACCCCTCGCTGCTGGCCCTGGTGCCGCAGCGCATCTTCACCGGGATGGACCTGTTCGCGCTGGTGGCCGTGCCCTTCTTCATCCTGGCCGGCGAACTCATGGGCGGCTCGGGCATCCTCGACCGCATCATGGCCTTCTCGCGCATGGTGGCCGGCGGCATCCGCGGCAGCGTGGCGCAGGTCACCATCCTGGTGAGCATGATCTTCGGCTGGATCAATGGCTCGGGCGTGGCGGGCGCCAGCGCCGTGGGCTCGATGATGATTCCCACGGCGACCAAGCAGTACGGCAACGCGGGCTTTGCCTGCGCGGTCACGGCCTGCGCCTCGACGGTGGGGCCCATCATTCCGCCGTCCGTGCCGATGATCATCTATGCCCTGGTGGCTCAGAACGTCTCGGTGGGCGGGCTGTTCGCCGCGGGCGTGGTGCCGGGCCTGCTGATTGGCCTGGGGATGATGAGCATCGTGTACTTCATCGCACGCCGCCGCAATTACCCGGCCGATGGTGGGCGCTACACCCTGGGCCAGCGCTTCGTGATCTCGCGCCAGTTCCTGGTGGCCCTGCTGCTGCCGTTGATCATGGTGGGCGGCATCGTCTCCGGGGCTTTCACGCCGGTGGAGTCGGGCGCCATCGCCGTGCTCTACGCGATGCTGGTGGGCTTCTTCGTCACGCGCACCCTGGACTTGAAGGGTCTCGTCGCCGCGCTGCGGAAAACCGGCGTGATCTCGTCCGTGGTGTTCCTGATGATGGGCGTGGCCAACGTCGCCGCCTGGATCATGACCACCGAGCAGGTGCCGCAGGCCGCCGCCGAGGCGATCCGCTCGCTCACCGACGACCCGCTGGTCTTCCTGCTGCTGGTCAACCTGATCCTGCTGATCGTCGGCTGCCTCTTCGACACCGTGGCGGCGATGGTGATGTTCGGTCCCATCCTGATCCCCATGGCCGAGGCCTTCGGCATCGATCCGCTGCACTTCGGGATGATCGTGTGCATCAACCTGATCATCGGCATGGTCACGCCGCCCGTGGGCATCTGCCTGTTCGTCGTGTCGGGCATCGCCAAGACGCCGATCGAGCGCGTGGTCAAGGAAAGCCTGCCCTTCCTGTTCTGGCTGCTGGCGGTGCTGGCCATCGTCACCTACCTGCCGCAAAGCTACCTGTGGCTGCCCCGCCTGATGGGCTACGCCTGAACCATCTCCCTGCAAGCCTTTCGCCCGATCCGACATGAACGACAACACCTACCCTACGCGCCTCGAACTGCTGGTGGCGGGCCAGTGGCGCGGCCTGGCAGGCCGCGACAGCCTGCCGGTGCTCAACCCCGCCACGCAGCAGGAAATCGGGCGCCTGCCCGTTGCCACCGAGTCGGACATCGACGACGCACTGGCCGCGGCGCAATCGGCGTTCGAATCCTGGTCGCGCACCAGCGCCTGGCAGCGCGCCTCGGTTCTGCACAAGGCCGCCACGCTCATTCAGGATCGGCGCGATCGCATCGCCACCATCCTCACGCTGGAGAACGGCAAGCCGCTGGCCGACTCGCAAGGCGAACTCGACCGCGTACTGGAGGCCCTGCAGTACTGCGCGGAAGAGGCCAAGCGCGCCTATGGCCGCATCCTGCCGCCGCGCGCGCCGCTGCTCGTTCAGTCCACGGTCAAGCGCGCCATCGGACCGGTGGCCGCCTTGGTGCCCTGGAACTTTCCTGTCTTCCTGGCGGCGCGCAAGGTGGCCGCCGCGCTGGCGGCGGGCTGCACGGTGGTGCTCAAGCCCGCCGAGGAAACCCCCGGTGCCTGCGTCGAACTCGTGCGCGCCTTCGTCGACGCCGGCGTGCCGGCGGGAGCGCTGAACCTGCTCTATGGGGCGCCTGCGCAGATCTCGGCGCGTCTCATTGCCTCGCCCGTGATCCGCAAGGTCTCCTTCACCGGCTCGGTGCCGGTGGGTCGGCTGCTGGCCACGCAGGCCGCGCAGCATCTCAAGCCCTGCACGATGGAACTCGGCGGGCATGCGCCGGTGATCGTGTTCGACGACGTGGACGTGGACAAGGCGGCGCGCGCCTGCGTGGCCTTCAAGTTCCGCAATGCGGGCCAGGTCTGCTTGTCGCCCAGCCGCTTCTACGTTCAGGCTCCCGTGCTCGAGGCGTTCACGCGCCGCTTCACCGAGCTGGCCCAGTCCATTCGCGTCGGCGATGGCCTGCAATCCGATACGCAGATGGGTCCGTTGCAGAACGCGCGCCGGCTCGAGGCGGCCAGCCGCTTGGTCGAACAGGCGCATGGCGAAGGCGCGCGCGTCGAGACTGGCGGCGGTCGGCTGGGCCGCCAGGGCTTCTTCTTCGCACCCACCGTATTGAGCCAGGTGCCCCCCAGCGCGAACATCCTCGCCGAAGAACCGTTCTGCCCTGTCGCGCCCATCGTGGGCTTTGACACCTTCGAGCAAGCCATCGCTCAGGCCAACGCCACGGAGTTCGGCCTGGCCGCTTACGCCTTCACGCAGCGGATGGACCGCGCGGCCGAGTTCACCGAGCGCATCGAGGCTGGCTGGATCGGTGTCAACAGCTTCACCCCGTCGCTCTCGGACGCGCCCATCGGCGGCATGAAGGACAGCGGCCTCGGCTACGAGGGTGGCCCTGAAGGGCTGGACGCCTACATGCACATCCGTTTCATCAGTCAGGCCAACGCGCTGGCCTGATCGACTTTCTTTCAGGAGAACTTCCCATGACCACGAACAGCAAGGCCCAACCCCTGCGATTCACCGGCTACCAGCAGCGAAACAAGCCCGGACCCGACCTCGAACTCACCAGCACCGAGCCCGGCACCCCCATGGGCGAGTACATGCGCCGCTACTGGCAACCGGTGTGTCTGTCCGAGGAGTTGACGGACGTGCCAAAGGCCATCCGCATCATGAGCGAGGACTTGGTGGTGTTCCGCGACAAGAGCGGAGACATCGGTGTCATGCACCGCCACTGCTCGCACCGTGGCGCCTCCCTCGAGTACGGAATCATTGCCGAGCATGGCATCCGCTGCTGCTACCACGGCTGGCACTACGGCATCGACGGGCGGCTTCTCGACGCGCCTTGCGAGGTCGACGCCACCCGCCTGAAGGAGACCGTCTGCCAGGGGGCCTACCCCGCCTTCGAACGCCACGGCCTGGTCTTCGCCTATATGGGTCCACCGGAGTCGCAGCCGCCCTTTCCGGAGTTCGACAGCTACGGTTTCCCCGCCGACACGAAGCTGGTGCCCTTCTCCAATGTGTACCCCTGCAACTGGCTGCAGGTGTACGAGAACATCATGGATCACATGCACACCGCCGTGCTGCACAACAAGATGGTGGTGGATGGCGTGGACGCCTCGGTGGCCGATGGGGTGTCGCTGGAGGGCTTCGGCGATATGCCCGTCATGCAGTGGGAGCCCACGCGGACGGGCAACGGCTGCGTGTTCGTCGCGGGCCGGCGCCTGCCCGACGACAAGGTCTGGGTGCGCATCACCGAGATGATCTTTCCGAACTACCTGCAGATCGGCTCCCTGCTGCCCACCGCCGCGCGCGAGCGCCACGGCGCCTCGGGCTGCACGCGCTGGAACGTGCCGGTGGACGACGAACACATGATCATCTTTGGCTACCGCCACTTCAACAGCACCGTGGACCCGGACGGTCTGGGCGTGGAAGCGGATTGCGGCGTCGACAAGATCGACTTTCTGGAAGGCCAGACCGGCAACCGCAGCTACGAGGAAGGCCAACGCGCCCCTGGCGACTGGGAGGCCCTGGTGAGCCAGCGCCCCATCGCCATTCACGCGCTGGAGCACCCGGGCAGCTCGGACGTGGGCGTCTACCTGTGCCGCAAGCTGCTGCGTGAGGCCGTGCGCGGCAAGGTCGGGGCCGACCCGCTGTACGAGCGCCTGACGGCCGAGGGCCGAAGCCTTCCGCTGTACGCGCAGGACAGCGTGCTGCACGCCGCGGAGCTGCCGCGCGCCGAGGACCGCAAGCTGGTGCTGTCGCTCGGCAAGCGCGTGCTGGACATCATGCGATCGGCCGACGAGCTGCCCACGCCCGCGCAGCGCGATGCCTTCGTGCGCGAACAGCTCGACCGCATCGATGGCGGCCTGCAGGCGCTGGGCCAGGCCGAGACCCAGGCGGGCTGAACGCCAAGGGAGCCGTTCCGTGAAGCTGCGAGTCCGATCCATCACGCACGAAGCCGAGGGCATCTTGTCCTTCGAGCTGGTCGACCCGGCCGGTGCGCCCCTGCCGCTCTTCGAAGCCGGCGCGCATCTGGATGTGCGGGTTCCCGGCACCAGCATGTCGAGGCGCTACTCGCTGTGTGGCCCTGCCGAGGACACGGGGCGCTGGCGCATCGCTGTGCTGCGGGTGGCCAACAGCCGAGGCGGATCGCGCGCCATGCACGAGCGCCTGCGCCCAGGCGACCTGCTGGAGGTGTCCGGGCCGCACAACTTCTTTCCGCTGCAGGAGCAGGCCGAGCGCAGCCTGTTGCTGGCAGGCGGCATCGGCGTCACGCCGCTGCTGGCGATGCTGCACCGCCTGCGCGCGCTGGGTCGGCCGGTGGAGCTGCACTACTGCTCGCAAACCCCCGAGCGCACGGCGTTCCGTGAGCTGCTGGAGCCGCTGGCGAGAGACGGCCTGGTCCATTTCCACCACGACAACGGCGACCCCCGAAACGGTCTCGACATCGACGGCCTGCTGCGCGACGCGCCCGCTGGCGCCCACCTCTACTATTGCGGGCCGGGCGGCTTCATGCAGGCGGTCAAGCGGGCCAGCGCCCATTGGCCCGAGGGCAGCGTGCACTGCGAGTACTTCGGTGCCGAGCCCGCGGCGCCCGCGCCGCCAGCGGAGCCCGGCGGCGGCGGCGGGGTGCCGATACGGCTGCTGCGTTCCGGCCGCACCCTCCAGGTGCGGCCCGCGCAGACGCTGCTGCAGGCCTTGCGCGAGGCGGGCGTCGAATGCGCCAGTTCCTGCGAAGCCGGTGTCTGCGGCACCTGCCAGGTGGCCTACCGCGACGGCAGCCCCGAACACAACGACCTCATCCTGAGCGAAGACGAACGCGCGTCGCAGGTGCTGGTGTGCTGCGCCCACGCCCGCGAACCCTTCAGCCTGGACATCTGAGGACCGGCATGAACCGCACGGCTTTCCACACACGATCCGCACCCGGGCATGGGGTCCGGGCACACGCCACCAAGAAGGGAGGGGCGCGCCATGAGCACCGTTGAAGAGTTCTTTCAGGTTCTGCAACTGCCCGACCGCAGCGGCCGGCCCAAGTACCAGCGCCTGGCCGACACGCTCGTGGACGCGATCCGCCAGGGCCTCTGGCGGCCAGGCGACCGGCTGCCGCCCGAGGAGGAGCTCACCCAGCTCACGCCGTTCAGCCTGGGCACGGTGCAACGCGCCCTGCGCGACCTGTCGGAGCAAGGCCTGGTGATCCGCCAGCACGGCCTGGGCAGCTTCGTGGCCGACCCGCCGCGCGAACTGCAGGACCCCTGGCATTGCCGTTTCGTCGGCGACGACGGCGAAACCCTGCTGCCCATCTTTTCGCAGGCGGTGGCCCGCGTCGCGGTCCAGGGGCAGGGCCCATGGACGCGCCACCTCGGCGTGGACGCCGAGGTCATGCGGCTGGACCGCGTGATCATCGTCAACGACGAGTTCCGCATCTTCAGCCGCTTCTACGGCGACCGCCGCGTGCTGCGCCACTTGTGGGAGATGCCGATGGAAGAGCTGCACGGCGCCAACTTCAAGAAGGTGATCGTGCGCCAGTGCCAGCTTCCCATCACCGAGATCACGCACTGCGTGAGCACGCGCGCCTTCGACGACGAGGCCTGCGAGCGCATCGCCATGCCCGCCGGCACCAGCGGCCTCTACATGTACGCCAGCGCCTACGCCGGCCGCGAGCGCTGCGTGTACTTCCAGGAATTTTCGATCGCGCCCAACGGGCGATCGCTGCAATTTCCCGAGACAACCGTCTCCCCGTTCTGACCGACCGCCCCCTTCTCCGAGGCAAGACCGCCATGAAAACCCCCGCCCGCAACC
>VFQP010005356.1_pt1 | contig 11274 bp, 8 predicted proteins | sample 3512351 | NCBI WGS metagenome assembly VFQP01 (sample SAMN10412372, study PRJNA504923) | tailings metagenome | isolation source: Relicate 1 Philex TSF1 revegetated site | place: Philippines: Tuba, Benguet | collected 2017-08-29
TCAGTCAGCGACGCCCCCGGCCCGCCTCCCTGCAGCTGCCCCCCGCCCGGCAGGCCAAAGCCCGCCACGTCCTGCTGGTGCTGGTGCTGGTGCTGGTGCTTCGCCTGGGCGTAGTGCTGCTGCTGCCCCAGGCCAAGCATGGCGCCGGCAAAGTCGCCGCCCGGCACCGCCGAGGGCAGCGAGGGGCACGAGGCGGCCGCGTGGCCGCCGTACGCGCCGTCGCCGTGGTGCGGCAGCCCCCCCGACAGCTGGTGCTGCTGCTGCTGCTGCGTCGGCGGCTGGCCCCAGGCGGCGGCGCCGCCGCCGGCCATGGGCCCCGACGCGTGCTGCTGCTGCTGCTGCGAGGAGTGCGCGGCGGCGGCGGCGGCGGCGTAGCCTGGCGCCGCCGCCAGCGCCGCCGCGCTGCCCATGGCCATGGCCTGCCGCGAGGCGGCCACCATGGCGAGCGTCGAGCCGGCGTGGCCAGCCACCGCCACGCCCGCCGCGCGCGCGCGGTCCACCACGCTGGCCGCCGGCGTGTGCGCCGCGCCGCCCAGCAGCCGCGTGGACGCCGCCGGGTCGCCCGCCACCTGCGCCAGCAGCGCGCTCAGCGCGGCGTCGTCCTCGTCGTCCGAGTTCAGCAGGAAGTACTGCTCCCTCGGGCCCTGAGGGTGCGCCCGCGGCTGCTGCGGCTGCTGCTGCTGCGATGGCGGCACCGCCGCGCCGCCGCCGCCGGCAGCCGTCGGCTGCAGCGCCATGCGCGACAGCGCGGCGGCGGCTGCGCTGGGCGCCGAGGGCAGCGGCCCCGTGCTGCTGCTGCCGCCGCCCGCCAGGCGGAGGTGCTGCGCCGCCGCCGCCGCCGTGCTGAGCGCGCTGCCCGCCGACGGCTCCACGCCGCCGCCCGCCGTGCCGCCCGCCTGGCTGCCGTAGCCCACCGAGGCGGAGCCCCCGCCGGCCTCAAGCGCCGCGGCTGCCGCCGCCGCGCTCGCCAGGCGGCCGCTGCCCATGCCCGGCGCGCCGCTGTGCTGCTGCTGCTGCTGTTGCTGCTGCACGTCGGAGGCCGGCGCCACGCCGTGCGAGCTGGCCATCATGGACGTGCTGCCGAACGGGCCGTTGGCGTTGCTGGCGTTGTCCCTGGCGAGGGAGCCGTGGTGCGGGAGGAGGGCGTCGGCGCCGAGCAGCTCGGCGGCAAACGTGCCAGGCGGCGGCGCGCCGTACGGCTGCGGCGCGGCGATTCCGGCGGCGCGCGGCGAGGGCAGCGGGTTGGAGGACGGCGCGTGGTGCGCGGCGCCGCCGCCCGGCAGCGCCGCCGGCAGCGGCGCCGACGGGTGCTGCGGCTGCTGCGGCGGGAGCAGCGCCGGGCCGCCCTGCTGCATCATCATTTCGTCGAGCAGCTCCTCGAGCGGCGTCACCAGCGGCTCCACCGCCTCCACCTTGAGCGCGCCGGCGTGCAGCGGCGCCTGCTGGTGCAGCGAGGGCGGCACGCCGACGAAGTGCCGCTGCGACTGCGCCTGCCGGTGGTGCGCGCCGCCGTGGTGCGGGTGCAGCTGCTGCTGGTGCAGCGCGCCGGCGCCGAGCGCCGGCGACGAGTAGTTGGCCAGGTGCCCGCCGCCGGGCCGTCCGCCCAGCCCCGCCGTGAAGGCGTGCTGCTGCTGCTGCGGCTGCATCGGCATGAAGCTGCTCGTGGTGGCCGTGCTGGGCGCGCCCTCGGTGTAGGTGGAGCTCAGCGCCGAGACAGATGGGTGGTAGAAGGACGAGCCGCCGTTGTTGCCATTTGGGTTCGCATGGTGGTGGTGGTGGTGCAGCGTGCCCGACTGGCTGCCGTAGCCCTGCCTGCCTTGGTGCGGCTGCTGCGGCTGCTGCTGCTGCCCCTGCGCGCCGCCGGGGAGGCTGTTGAACGTCATGACGGGCACCGAGTTGAAGCGTGGCGCGTGCGGCAGCTGCTGCGACGCTGCGTTGCTGCCGCCGTCGCCGCCCGCCGCCGCCGCCGAGGTGCGCGGGTGGAAGGTGGTGATGACCTGCGCCGAGCCCGACTGCGGCAGCAGGTGCTGAGGCACGCCCTGCACGGAGCGTGGAGCGGCGCACAGCAAACAGGCGCACTCTGGCTCGCTTGCCTTTGTGCTGTGCAGGACATCCGATACGCCCGGTAGTTGGGCTCCGGCGAGGCGTCCAAACAGATGCAACACACGCGGGCGCGAGTCAGGGCGGCAGCGGAGGATGGAGAGGCCAAGGCACTGCACGTCGCGCTCCCGCACCTGCTGCCGGCTCAGGAACACGGTGGACGAGCCGCCCGCCTCGCCGCCGTACTGCCGCTGCCGCTGCTGCTGCTGCAGCGAGATTGCCGCCACGCCCTCGTTGATGGACGCGAGCTGCGGGTGCTGCTGCTGCTGCGAGTAGAGCGCCGCGCCGGCGCCGTGGTCGCCGCCGCTGCCGAAGGCCAGGCTGTTGAAGGCGGCGAGCGCCGCCGCCGTGGGGTCGTCGTACAGCGGCGCCGACTGCGCCAGCCGCGCGGCGTGCTGCGAGGCGTCGTAGTAGGCGGCGGCGCCCTCGGGCAGGCTGGGTAGCGTGGCCAGCGTGCTGGCGCCGCCGCCGCCATAGCCGCCAAAGCCGCCGCTGAACGAGGTTGAGGCAGCGCGCGCCGAGCCGGGTGCGCCGCCGCCTCCGGCGGCGGCGCGGCCGCTGGTGCGGCTGGTGGGGCGCCCGCGGCTGGCCGACAGCGCGCCGGGCCCAGAGTCCTCGTCGTCGCTGCCCTGCGAGACGAGCCCCGCCGCGCGCTTGATGCACATGGAGGCGGCGATGCTGGCGGCGCGGCGGCGCCGGCCGCTGGCGCTGACGCCGCTGATGCCCTCGGCCTCTAGCGCGGCGGCCAGCGCCTCGTCGTCATCCACCAGCATGCCGGAGGCGGCCCCGTCGTCGCCGCCGCCGAGCTCGTCGCCGGGCGTGCCGGGCGGCGCATCCGAGCCCAGCAGCGCACTGCTGCCCTGTTGTTGTTGCTGCTGCGAGTCTTTGGAGCCGTGCTTCTTTGAGCTTGGCGGCGGCGGCGGCGGCAGCTTGAGCATGGGCGGCGGGCCCTGGTGTCCGTGCTTGCCCATGAAGCGCGCCTTGTAGTTCTGCAGGCGCAGCTTGTGCAGGCTCTCGTCCAGCGGGTGGTTGGGGTCCTGCATGATTTTGGCAGTGTCCTCCGCCACGCGCGCCTGCATCTCCTGCGCGTCGCATGGGGCCAACAGGGAGCGCGCGTGTCAACTTCGTGGGGAATCCGCTCCGCTACTGAAACTGTAACTGCCGGGCCCGCAAGCGGTGCCACCCCCTGGGAGGCTGCGCACCTGGAGGTTGCGGATGTGCGTGGCGTTGGCGGGGTCGTCGGCGCTGCTGGCAAACTGCTGCACCTGCTGCTCCAGGTCCTGGTGCAGGCACTGCAGGCTGGCCAGCTTGCGGTAGGGCCTGTGGCAAGTGGCAAGGCAAGGCAGCGAGGACCCGTGTGGGCGGTTGACGGGGGATGACCATGTAGGCGTGCGCGCGCGCTGCAGAACCCAGGACCCAGGACCAGGTAGTGTTGTTTTGCTGACGTGCCGCCACAACTGCTGTCGCCGTGGTGGGTGCCGCTAAAGTGCCAGGCGACGTTGGGCTGCCCCGCAAACGAGGCTCGCGCCAGGGCCGGCCGCGAGGGAGGAGCATCGCGGGCCCAGCAGCGCGGGGGAGGTGCGGTGTGAGCTACCGCGCCAGATGTGCGCGGAGGCGTGGCTGATCCGCGCTGCGCTGGGCGGCCGTTCCACCACCCCGGGTCTCCGCTCTCGCAGCCCGGTGCCTCCCCCGCACCATCGCGCAATGCCGAGGATCTTGAGCGTCTTCTTCAGCTCGTTCACCGTGAGGCCCAGCGTCTCCGCGGCCTGCTCGCGCGGCTGGTGGAAGGCCTGCGCGCGGGGAGCCCCAGTCGCGCCCAGGGGAGGGTGTGCGAGGACTTGTTCGCGTGGCGGGGAAGCGTTGGAGCAGCTAGCGACGGCCAGGCCGCAAGCTGCTCGGTGGCAGGCCCCCGACGCTGCCCCACCTGGCGCAGCGTCTCCATGGTCACCGGCCCGGCGTTCGTGTGCACCGAGGGTGCGGACTCCGGGGCCGGAGCAGCGACGACAGGAGGCGGGGGCGACGACGTCTCCATTTCGCGCGCCCGCAGGGACCAGCGCGCCTCCCCCTGCTCGAAGTGGGATGCGCTGCTGCTCGTGCTGGCCTCTGGCTTGCACGATCGCATGACCGCAAGCCCTTGATTAGAGCCCTTGATCAACACGACCATCAGGTTGCAGGCGTCCTCAAGCAGTGCCCCACGCAGGCAGCCATCTACAGCTTCTATTCACGCGCCCTCACGCGTAGAGCTCCCGGACCAGGCGGGCCGCCACGCGCGACGCCAGCTTCTGCGACAGCTCCGGCAGCACCTGCAGCCAGAGCGGAAGGGGGCACAGCAGTGCGGTGGATGCCCTGTGGCACCGCCCTGACGTCGTGACCAGGGTGCCCGAGGCGTGCTCCCTTGCGCAACTCCTCACCTCTTGCGCCACGGTGGGCAGCACGGGCAGCAGGTCCGTCACGACGGCGGCGTCCACGCCGCCCGCCTGCTGCGCCCGCCTCTCGGACGAGCGCGTGAGGAAGGCCAGCACCTTTGCCACGTTGGCCACCACGCGCTGGTCCTCCTCGCTGACGGCGGGCGCCAGCGGCAGCCACTGCTTGCGGGCGCCCGGCAGCAGCACCGGCACGTTGACGGCGCCCAGCCCTAGCTGCATGGCGAGGGCGCGCGCCTGGTCCCGCGACAGCGCGTCCACCGACCGCACCAGCTCGTCCATCACAAAGGACCGGAACCACGTGCCTGCGGACGTGTGTGGTGGCGGGGTGTGCGGCAAAGGGTTGCGTGCCAGGCTGCGCCACGCTTGTATGACACCCGCCGCGCTGTCCCACCAACGCTGCCCCAACGCACCTTCGGGCGAGAGCATGAAGCGCAGCGCCTCGCGTGTGTTGCTGCCGCTGGCCCCGCTGGCGCCGCCGCCCTGCAGCGTGCCCGTGAGGCCGGCGAGCGACGAGGGTTGCTGCTGCTGCGCAAGGTCCACACCGGTGGCGGCGCTGAGGGAGCTGGCCAGCAGCTGCCCCATCGGCAGCGCCTCCAGCATGGCCAGGCCCGCCGCCGGCACAGGCAGGCCCGAGGGCCCGCCAGGCAGCGGGAAGGGGAAGAGGTTGGGCGGCGGGAAGGGCAGCGGGAAGGGCGGCAGCGGCCAGGGCGCCACGCCTTGCTGCTGCTGGGAGGAGGTGGAGGCAGAGGTGGAGGCGGGCAGGGCGCGCGTCGTGTCACCCATGGCCGAGTTGGACGCCACGTGGTACTCCTCCAGGGCCGTGAGCAAGTCGATGAGCCGGTCTGCACAAACAGGACGCGGTGCACGCCGTGAGCGCGAGTTGCGAGTGAGCAGACTGGGGAGGCCATGAGGCGAGCTCAGTGTGGCAAGGCCGTGTTGTGGGGCTTTCAAGTCCAACCCGGGCGCACGCACCGGCGTCAAAGACGTTGGAGCGGCCGTACACCATGTACCGCAGCGCGTCCCGCAGCCGCGGCGAGTCGTCCGTCAGAAGGCGCCGCGCAAGGTAGGGATACGCTTCATCCACGATCGCGAACGAAGGGTTGCCCACCAGCGCGATGCCTGCGTGCACGGGCGCGGGATGGTGGGCGTCCGCCCTGCGGTGCAGTGATCCGAAGCTGGAAAAGCGCTCGACGGCTCAGAGCGATTACAGGCACGCGCACACGCTCACCCTCGAGCACGCTGATGGCGCGGATGATGAGGGCAAAGTAGGGCGGGATGCGGAACGGGTAGTCAAAGGTGATCTGAGCGAGATCCGCTGCCAGTTCCTGCAGCAGGGAGCCAGCGCGACGCAGAATGCGATTGCCATGGGTGCGGCGTGGCCCGGCCTATCAACGCGTGCCGAGTGGCCCGGCCGATCGGCGCGTGTGCGCACCTGGAAGTTGAAGTTGACGCCCTTGGCTCCGCCGCCGGCCAGCGCCGAGTCAAACACGCGCGCCAGCACGGGCAGGATGGGCCGCAGGTCGGTGCCGCGCGGGATGAAGTCGAGCGTGACAAAGTCCTTGACGATGGCCTCGTAGTCCCTGCGCGCAGAACAAGCGAGGTGCCGCGCAGCACGCACAGTGCGCACGTTTTGGTGCCCCCCCAACCAACAGCAACCCAACGACAAGCAGCCACTTCTACACGCAGCAAGCGCCTGCATGCCGCGTGGGCGAGGCCGCTGTGCCCGCCGTCCGTGCGCAAAGGCAGCCCGCCCCCTCGTGCCAACGCGGGTGCAAGCGAGGCACGGCCGTCGCAGGGAGCGCAGGCGCGCCCAGAATGTCTTCCCGCACCTGTGGATGAGGTGCGAGATGGCCTCAATCATGCCAAACTTGATGTCGTCGTCCACCTGCACACACATACGCACCCAAGGTGGTCACCCAAGGTCACCCAAGGCCGGTCAGGAGGCACTCGACAGACGCTCATGCGCGCCAAGGCTGCCAGGAATTCCAACACGACGACGCGAGCGCAGCCCCCCAACTTCGCACTTGTGTCATGAGCCCGAAGTCCAGGATGCAGAGGCGGCCGTCGGGCGTGCGGATCAGGTTGCCTGCGCGCGCAAGGGGGGGCGGCAAGCAGCCAAACTGAACGGCCAGGGCGCACCAACGACCAGCCTCTGCTCTGCCGCCTCAGCATTGCTGCTGCGTGCACGTTACGCCCGGCGGAAGGGGAACGGCGGGCGCACCTGGGTGCGGGTCCGCGTGAAAAAGCACCCGCCTGAGCCCTCGGCCAAGCGCAAGCCCTCACCTGGGTGCGGGTCGGCGTGGAAGAAGCCCGTCTCGAGCAGCTGCTTGAGGTAGCAAACCACGCCCACGTTGACCAGCGAGCCCACGTCCGACGCCTTGCTCTGCAGGCGGCGGGCGGCACACCAGGGGGTGGCAGGCACCTGGCGTGACCGGCCATCCTGGACGCGCGGGGGGGCTGCAGCGCCGCGCCACCGTACCACGAACGCCCGTGCAACGACAACGGCGACGATGGCGGCGAGGGCACCAGAAGGCAGGAGAGCCGGGAGCCCGTTGCGCGCGGCGCTGCCCTTCCCGCAACTCCCCTCCGAGCCCGATCTCTGCCTGCACCTGCGGCAGGGGTCCGCGGCATCACAAGCCCCCAAACAAGGAAGAAAGCGCACCTGGCTGAGCTTCTCGCCCTCGATCCACTCGGTGGTGAGCACGCGCCGCGAGGTGAACTCGGTGTAGGTGCGCGGCACCACCACCTGCGTTCGACGCAGCGCGCCCCGGCACGCAACACGGCTGGGTGCTCGCCAGCGGCGCCACCACACCACGTCTGAAACGCCGCGAGCGACGACGGCGGAGGCGGCCGCAGCGACACGCGCCAGACGGGGCGGCGTGCGCGTGCCGCTCGCCGCGCAACCGCGCCGCTCTGCCTCGGACCGATCACGCCCCTCCACCTCCTCCCCCCGCCGCACCTGGGGCAGGTCGTCCTTCATCTGCTCCACCTCTCGCACCACCTGCCCCATCACCTCAGCCTCCTCCCCCCCGCCGCACCTGGGGCAGGTCGTCCTTCATCTGCTCGGCGAACTTGGTGGCGTTTTGCCCCTCGTGCACGTAGTCCAGCTCGTCAAAGAACCTGCACGGCGCCAGGATTTCAAGGGCTTTAGGGTTGCAGCCGTGGGGCGAAACCATGCCCCTGCTCGTCCGGAAGGTGAGTGCGAGGAGCGTGAGCGGGAGGCGCGCAAGCTGGCGTGTGCTGGCTTTCTTCCGCCGCCACTTGTGGCCACGCAGGCACGAGGGGGATGATGAGCGGGTGGCGGGTGAGCACGCACCGGCTGGCCCACTCGTCCAGCAGCGCCACGATGTCGGCGCGCTTGGTCAGGTCCGGCGCCCACTGCCTGCTCAGGCAACCAACCAACCAACCAACCAACCAACCAACCAACCACCAGCAACAGCAGCAATGCACGTCGCGTCAGCGCGCGCCGCCACCCCACACCCAAAGCGCCCCCTTTCCCCTGCTTTCCGCCGCGGCGCGCGTCATGGGCGTAGTGAGCGAGCGGGCGGCCGGCAAGCAGGGGCCCGCGCCTGGCTTGACTCACGACGCCCCGGGAGCGCGCTTGCGAGGACCAGCGAGGCGCGCCCGCACCTGATGACCATGCCGAGCGAGCGGATGATGTAGAGGTCGATGGTGACGGTCTCGAGCACGCCGGGGCGCTGCACCTTGACCGCCACCACCTCGCCCGTGCTCTTGAGCCGCCCCTTGTACACCTGCACAATCCATGCGCGCACACGCGCGCGCCCGCGCCATGGCGGCGGGTGGTGGCGCGCCCCCTGGCCTGCGCCGCTGCCTGACCTTCCTTCCACGCTGTTGTTTGCCCTTGCTGTCCTGCCACGGCGGCGAGCCTCCGCGTGCGCGTGCGGGCCGCGGGGGTGCCCCACCAACGCGACAGCGCTCGCCGGGCGCGGTTCTGGTCCCGACAGAGTCCGGCAGTGCAAGCGTCGCGCAAGCGCCATGCAAGCGCGCTGCTGCGCCATGCAAGCGCCGTGGCGCTGACGAAGTCCGGCGGTGCGAGCGCCGTGCAAGCGCCGGGCTCAAGCGCTCACCTGGCCCAGTGAGGCGGCGGCGATGGGCTGCGGCGAGAGCTCCGAGTAGATGGCCTCCCAGCTGTCCCCCAGCTCGTCGCGCAGCACCTGCCCAGCGAGGCGCGGCGCGCGGCGCGCGGGTGAGTCGGGCCAGGCGCTCGCGTGCCGTGCCGTGCCGCGCCGTGCGTGCGGCGGCGCCGCAGGGCCACGCGTCGAGGGGCAGCGCACGCCCCACGCGAGCACGCGCTGTGCGCCTAGCTCCCAGCAGGTGAAGGCAGGACTGCACGTGTGGCGCTGACCAAGCCAAGTGACCCAATCTCAGCGGTCCACCCCGCCTGCCGCAAGCCCTCACCTGCATGGCGATGGGCGTGGGGAAGCTGGGCACCTTGTCGCAGAGCTTCTGCAGCTCCACCATAGCGGCGGGCGACAGCAGGTCGGGCCGGATGGACAGCGCCTGGCCCAGCTTGATGTACGCCGGCCCTGCAGTCAGCATGACATGACAGATCAAGATTAAGACGAAGGTCAGTCAGCCTGGCCCAATCTTGATGTACGCCGGCCCTGCGGCAGCACGCGCGCAGCATGACGAGGCCAGCCGCGCTCGGTGCCGCCGCCATGCTCCTATGGGGGGCCGGCCGGCGCGCCGGGGGCCCCGCGCCCGGCGGTCCGCGGCGCCGACGCCGCGTCGGCGTCACGTGGCACTCCCCGCCAGCTGCCGGGCAAAAGCGGCGGCGACGGGACGGCGCTGCAATTTCCTCGCGGGCGCGCACCGAGCGAGGTCATGATCTCGCGCAGCTCCACGGCGCGCGCCACCTCGGTCTCCTTGAGGCGCCCGCGCACGGCGTCCACCAGCAGCCGGCTCAGGAACCCGCCCGCCGTGCCTGCAGGCAGCGAGCAAGGTCGCACCCACCGGTTTGGCTGCGTCCTCCTTCTCCCAGGGCCAAGAGCAAGAGGGTGGGCGTGGCGCTACGCCCAGCGCTGCTGCGCTGGCACCCGCTCCGCCCGCCGGCTCACCCAGCAGCTGCGTGATACGCGACACGACGCTGACGGGGCGGCGCTCCCAGTACTGCTGGATGGCGTCGGGGTCGTACGTGAGCGGCAGCCGGTCCGTCTCGTCGTCCGACGCTTGCACCTGGACCATGTGGCAGGAGGGGCGTTCGAGCACCCAAGCCGTCCTGGCACGGGGCGCATCGCCAGTGTTGCGCTGCAGGGCGAGGTCCTGCTGCTGCTGGCCCGCCGGGGGCGGGGTGGGGGCGCGGGCCTCACCTCGACGAGGTTCATCTGCACGCTCTCGCTCTGGAAGTCGCTCTGGTCCATGTTGGTGCCGCGCAGGCCCGCCATGAGCACCTGTCGTGCACACGCGTGCCCAGTTTGGGGCGGCGTGCCAGCAGGTCGCCCTCCCACCCATTGGCTGCAGGAATGGGTCATACCTTGAGCTGCTCGTCATCCGAGTCGTCGAGCCTGGAGCGCATCGTCTGCATCTGGCTGCGCATGTCGCGAAGCGAGGGGGTCGGCGACGCCGCCGTGGCCCGGGCGTGCACCGCCACTGCCGCCCGCCTGCTGCCGCGTGGTGGCAGGGTTGGCCGGCTGCTGCGCGGCGCCGTCAAGCCGCTGCTGCTGTGCTGAAGGGACGCCATGCTGAGTGCTGCTCTCCTGGCAGGCTGGCCACGCCTGCGACCACAGGAAGCGCGCCACGCGCGTATCTTCTCGCAGCCGAGGCGATTGCGCCACGCTGAGCGCTCCAATCGAGCGGAGGCACTCTCGCAGCGCTGTGCGTCGGCGATTCCCGGCCCTGGCTCACCGCGCTCACGCCGAGTCGCGAGGCGTTCGGAGCTCGGCCGCTCGCGCTCACGCTCCACGCTCGCGCTCTCCGCCTGACTGCTGCACGATCCGCTGACGGCTCCGCTCCTCTCCTCTCCTTTCCTCCTTTCCTCCTTGCTTCTCTGCAAGGGCGCCGGAAATCCGTCCTCATGCAGGGCTGCAGGATGACGACAAAAGCCTCAGATGATGAGCCTGCCACGACGAAAGGGGAGGGAAACCAAACGGGAAAGACATGCAGCCTGAACTGCTGCGGGAACCAAATCGGTGGGGGAACCACAGCGGGCGGGCACGCAAACGCCCCAGCAATTCGGCCCCAGCACACCCACACCTGAAGGCAAGCCCCACTGACCCGTGTGCTCTGCGTTCGGCCCGTAACCGGACGAAGGTGACCGGACGAAGAAGACGAGAGATCACACCGCCCCGGGGACAAGCACGCAAGAGGTTGGTACGCGGCCTCGCTCGCACCTTCACCCCACCGGGAAGGTGTTTGTTGATTCATACATGGAACCGTTCCTGTGTGGGCCCCCGGCACGCTCGCGCTGCTGTGTTCGGCAAGAGGCAGTAAGGACAGCACGCAGGCTCGTGAGGCAAGACGGTGTCGGCCTCGATCTGGACGATTTGACCACGATGTGGCCCCCGCCCTTCTCCCCGATCGCAACCCCCGTACAGTAGGAGCCACGTTCGCGCGCACGAGGACGCGCACAAAAGAGGAGCATGCGGAGAAGAAGAACCAAGGCTCACAGCAGCTGAAGCCTCTTTCCCTCTGCTCGCCCCTCGTGCCGGTGGCACTTCCCAGCCCCACTGGGTCTGCGTGCGTGCGTGCGTGCGTGTGGCTGTGGGCACGGTTGACAAAGCACACGGCC
>VFQP010005357.1_pt1 | contig 11270 bp, 8 predicted proteins | sample 3512351 | NCBI WGS metagenome assembly VFQP01 (sample SAMN10412372, study PRJNA504923) | tailings metagenome | isolation source: Relicate 1 Philex TSF1 revegetated site | place: Philippines: Tuba, Benguet | collected 2017-08-29
CGCTCGCCGAGACGAGCTTCATGACGACCATGATCAGCTTCTCCAATGACTGGACCGTCTTCTTCACGCGGCCGGTGAGCGGCGCGATCATGGCGCTGGTCGTGCTGGCGCTGATCTATCCGACGGTCAGCGACCGGCTGGCACGGCGGCGTCTGGCACAGCGAGCGGAAAAGACCTGATGTCGTCGGGTGCTGGGGTCTTTGTCACCGAGCTGACAGACGGGCCGCACGCGTTGTGGAACGAAGGCGCCCAAATCCGGAGGCGACGCTGAGTGCGATGAAGGCTATCCAGGTCGAGAAGTTCGGCGGCCCCGAGCGGCTGACGCTTGTGGAAGCGCCGACGCCGCAGCCGGGGCCGGGCGAAGTGCTCGTTCGCCTCGCCTATGCCGGCGTGAACTACATCGACGTCTATATGCGCGATGGCAGCTACGCGCGATCGCACACCTACCAGACACCGCTGCCGATGACGATCGGCATGGAAGGTACTGGCCACATCGAGCAGCTCGGGGCCGGCGTCAATGATCTCGCGGTCGGCGATACGGTCGCCTATTGCCTTTCGCGCGGCAGCTACGCCGAGTTCACCGTGGTACCGGCGTGGAAGCTCGTGCGTGTGCCAGCAGGCGTGGATCTCGCCGTCGCGACGACACTCATGCTGCAGGGCTCAACGGCACATTATCTCTCCCGATCGGCATTTCCATTGAAGCGCGGTGATACGTGCCTCGTTCACGCCGGAGCGGGCGGCGTCGGCCAGCTACTCATCCAGCTCGCCAAGCGCGCTGGTGCGACGGTCATTGCCACCGTCGGCAATGAGGACAAGGCACGGCTTGCACGCGAGCGCGGCGCCGATCACGCCATCCTCTACCGCGAGGCGGACTTCGGCGCCGAGGTGCGGCGGCTGACCGACGGCCGCGGCGTCGATGTCGTCTACGACTCCGTCGGCCGCGATACACTCCCCCGCAGCATCCGCGCGCTCAAGCGGCGCGGCCTTTGCATCAGCTTCGGCGCCAGCTCCGGGCAGCCGGATCCAGTGCCGCTGCTCGAGCTGGCGGAGGCCGGATCGGTCTTCCTGACGCGACCGCATCTCGCCGACTACATGGCGAGTGCCGACGAAGTTCGCGCGCGGGCCGCGGAACTCTTCTCCGCCGTTGCGGACGGCTCCCTGCGCATCACCATCGACAAGGTGCTTCCGCTCGCGGAAGCCGCGATGGCGCACACTGCCATCGAGGGCCGCGCCACGCGGGGCAAGCTGTTACTGAAGATCGCCTGAGCAAAAGGGCCGCCAACGTGATCGAGGAAGTCCGTCTTGACCGACTGCGGCTGCCGCTCAAGGAGCCCTACAAGCTCGCGCTCGGCCCGGTGACGGCCTTCGACACGATCATCGCGCGCATTGTCGTCGATGGACGCGAGGGCCTCGGCGAGGCGACCATTCTCACCGGCTATACCAGCGAGACCATCGACGAGGCGTGGCCGCGCGCGGCGGCATTGGCCTCGCGGCTGATCGGCCTGAGCAGCGAGGCCGCGATGGCCCTCGCGGAGCATGATCTGGAAGATGCGCCCTTCACGCTGACTGCATTCATCACAGCGGTCGAGATGGCCGAGGGCCACCCGCTGCTCACCCTCGGCGCCGATGGAGAAGTTCCCCTTCTCGCCGGTATCAATGCAACGGACTTTGCCGGCATCGAGCGCGAAATAGAAGCCGCAGTGGTGGCCGGATACGGCACGCTCAAGATCAAGGCCGGGTTCGACGTGGAGGCCGACCTTCACCGCGTCGCATTCATCCAGAGATGCAACCGCGGACGCGCGCGACTGCGGCTCGATGCGAACCAAGGATACAGCCGCGCGCACGGAATGCGATTTGCCTCGGCGCTCGCGCCGGAGGCGATCGAGTTGCTGGAGCAGCCGTGTCACGCCGATGACTGGGAGTCGGCTGCCGCCGTGGCTTCCGTGAGCGTTGTTCCGCTCATGCTGGATGAATCCATCTACGGCCTCGAGGACATCAAGCGCGCCGCTGAACTCGGCGCCGCCTTCGTGAAGCTGAAGCTCATGAAGATGACGAGCCTCTCTAAGCTTGCAGAAGGTCTGCAGCTGATCCGCGAGCTCGGAATGCGGCCAGTGCTCGGCAATGGCGTGGCGAGCGATCTCGGCTGCTGGATGGAGGCCTGTGTCGCGCGTCGCCACATCTCCAATGCGGGGGAGATGAACGGCTTTCTGCGCCAGCTCAGTCCGCTTGCTGCGACGCCAATCGAAATGCGACGTGGCAACATCCAACTAGCCGCCGGCATGAGCATGAGCCTCGACGACGCAAGTATCGCCAACGCGCGCGTCTCTGAGATGCACGCCAATCGACTTAATCCAGTGAGACGGATAAGCCAACGATGAGCGACAGTATCGCACTCCCGCGTGCCATGGGCGCTGCCGTCAACCGAACGCTGATTACCGGTGTCATCGGCTCGGACACGCACATCGTCGGCAATCGCATACTTTCGATCGCACTCGAGAAGGCTGGTTTCAAGGTCATTGCGCTCGGCGCGCTCACGCCGGCAGCCGACTTCATCAAGGCGGCCATCGAGACGGCTGCTGACGCGATCCTCGTCTCCTCGCTCTATGGGCTCGGCGAGCTCGACTGCCGGGGTGTGCGCGAGCAATGCATCGAGGCAGGTCTCGAGAACATCCTGCTGTATGTCGGCGGGAATCTCGTCGTCGGCAAGAGAAGCTGGGACGAGACCGAGCGCACATTTCTCGGCATGGGCTTTGATCGCGCGTTTCCGCCCGGCACGCGCACGGACGCAGTCGTCGACGCGCTCAATCGCGACTTCGAAGCGCGCGCCGGCAAGGCAACTTCTGGCTAGGTGCCCTTCGCATGTCGGCTGCGCTGCTCATCGACTTCGGCTCCACCTACACCAAGCTCAGGGCTGTGGATCTTGGCGCGCGGCGCATACTGGCGACGGCGCAGGGACCATCGACGGTGACGAGCGATGTCACGATCGGCCTCGATCTTGCGCTCGCGGCACTCGAGGCAAAGCTCGGAGTCCTGCCGAAGTTCACCCATCGCCTCGCATCGTCCTCGGCGGCCGGCGGTCTCCGAATGGTGACGATCGGCCTCGTCAAGGAGCTGACCGCCGAGGCGGCGCGACAGGCGGCGCTCGGTGCCGGCGCAAAGCTCGTCGGTGCCTTCGCCTATCGCCTGACCGCGAGCGACCTTAGCGCCATCGAGACGCTCGCGCCGGACATCATCCTGCTGGCTGGCGGCACGGATGGCGGCAACGGCGATGTCGTGCGCCACAATGGTGCGCGCCTTTCGGCGTCCACCTTGCAGTGCCCGATCATCGTTGCCTGCAATCGCGACGTCGCCGAGGATGTGGTGACCGGACTGAACTTTGCAGGCAAGAATGCCATCCTGACGCGCAACGTCATGCCCGCATTCGGCGTGCTGGAGATCGATCCGGCGCGCGAGGCCATTCGCGAGGTGTTCATCGCCCGCATTGTCCACGCCAAAGGCATCAACCGCGCGGCGGCTAAGGTCGATGCCGTGCTCATGCCGACACCGGCTGCAGTCATGGAGGGCGCGCGCCTGCTATCGGAGGGCACGTCGCGTCACGCAGGGCTAGGTGACCTTCTCGTTGTCGACATTGGCGGTGCGACCACGGACGTGCATTCCGTGGCCATAGGTGCCCCCCAGCGCGACGGCACCGTGCAGTACGGCCTTCCCGAGCCGTACGTAAAGCGGACGGTCGAAGGCGATCTCGGCATGCGCCACAACGCGCGCGCCATCGTCGAGACGAAAGGCTATGCCGCGTTCGCGGCTCGTGCAGGACTGACGGAAGCGGCGCTGCACGCGAAGATCGACGCCATCGAGGCCGATGTGGAGCGCCTGCCGATGAGCGCCGACGATGTCGCGCTCGATGAAGCCCTGGCCTGGACGGCCGTTCGGATTGCAGTCGGCCGTCACGCCGGCACGACCGAAATCGTCCAGACCGTGCAGGGACCGGTCACCATGCAGCGTGGCAAGGACCTGTCGGGCGTCACGACCGTGATCGGCACGGGGGGACCGCTGGCGCATGGCGCGACACCGGCGTCTCTGCTGAAGGCCACGCTCGCCGATCCCGCGGACCCATTCTCGCTGCGGCCGGTCCGACCCACGCTGTACATCGACGCCGACTACCTGCTTTACGCCGGCGGCCTGCTCGCAGCCATCGATCCCGATGCCGCCTTCGAGATCGCGCGCGCGTCGCTGAGGCCATTGCAAGAAAGGAAAGCGCATGAACCTCGCAGTCAAATCGCGTGAGACGCGCGCGCCCTTCTCGCAACGCGAGATTGCCGCCGACGACTTCGCGATCATGCGCAAGGAGAACCTCGCGCGCTGGCCGACAGGCGCCCTCGTCGACTTCGATGCTGCAGTGGCGCGCCACAAGTCACTCCCACGGCACAAGCAGCTCGCGCACGTATTTCGCGAAGCTGAGGCCGCCAACCGCTGCCTCACTCAGCCCCGCGGCGGCTTCGGCACGCTGGAGCTGCAGATCGAGCTGATGACCGAGCTCGACAAGGTCGGGCTTGCCGACATCGTGCCGACAACGACGGACAGCTACACGCGCAATGAGCACTGGGACAAGGCCCGCCTGGGCATAGAGGAGAGCCGCAAGGCTGGCCGTTCCATGCTGAATGGCTTTCCGATGGTGAACTACGGTCCCATCGAAACGGCCAAGCTCATTGATGCCATCGACAAGCCTGCGATCGTGCTCTCGGGCACATCCTTTCCGCGGCTGACGGCGGAAGTCGGCTATGCATCCGGCTTCTCCGGCTACCTCGGCTCGGGCCTCGCCTACACCGTCTCCTATACCAAGGAGACCTCGCTCGAGGAAGGCATCCGCAACTACCAGTATCTCGATCGACTTGCAGCCATGTACATGGCGCACGGCGTCGAGCTGCATCGTCGTCAGCCGGGCTTCCTCACGGGAACGAATATCCCGCCGTCGATCGCCATCATCACCTGCATCATCGATGCCCTGCTGGCGGCAAACCAGGGCGTGCGGCACTACGGCCTCGAGCTTGGGCAGACACTGCATCTCGTGCAGGATGCGGCGGCCATCCGCATGTGCCGTGTGCTGGTGCAGGAGTATCTGCAGCGCTTCGGCTTCCATGACGTCTACACGCCGGTCACCTCGCTGCACTGGATGGGGGCATGGCCGCACGACGAGGCGCAGGCCGCCGCACTCATCGTTTACGGCGGCACGCTCGCTGCGGTTGGTGGCGCCAACTCGATCACGACAAAGTCGACGCACGAGCCATTCGGCATCCCGACGCCCAAGGCCAACGCCGAGGGGCTGCGGATGACACGCATGGCCATCTATCTCGCACGCCATACGCGAATCGAATCCATGCACGAGTTCCGCGCCGAGTGCGATCTCATTCGCCGGGAAGTCGTACCCGTCATGGACAAGATCCTGGAGATGGGCGACGGCGATGCCGCGCTCGGGACGATCAATGCTGCTGCGGCGGGGGTGCTCGACATCCCCTGGTCGCCGAACAAGCACGTGAAGAGCCGCATCATGCCGGCACGCGACGCCGACGGCTATCTGCGCATTGTCGATCCAGGCAACATGCCATTCTCCCGGGAGGTAATGGAGATCCATGCGGGAGGACTGCGTCGGCGCGCCGAGCGGGAGGGCGTGCCATTCGGGCATGACCTGGCGGTCTCCAGTGTCTACGAGATCAGCGAGATGCTCGAAAAGCTCATGCCCTGAGGGCGTGTCTTGAGGTGCGATTGGCCTTCAAGGCAACTGGGTCGCCCGCGATCCACGCCCATAAGACGTTGAGTTGTATTTGGTATTGATCTCCGGCTTTGGACCGGTCGACCGGCGACCTGTGAGTGTCCGGGTGCGGGCAGCGACGGCTGCGCGCGGCCCCCGCTGTCGGGCTCCCGGCCGAGCATCTCCATCCCCCCAAGGAGCGCAAATCGTAACGACAAGGCTAACCACCAACCGCAAATGCGGTGTACCGCCTTAATTTATATGATAGTTTTGTGACAGGTTTCCCGGGCCCCCAAGGTTGCCGCGTGAGCCACCTGGATCCCCTATCACGGCGCCCGATGACCGATCTCACAAGTTCCACGCCCCGCACAGACCAGAACCTGCGCCGACGCTGGCGCTTTGCCCCCCTCACACTGAACCCGTTCACGAGCTATTCGGCCAGCGCATGTCTGGCGCTCGCGCTGGTCGCATGGCTGGCCTGGACCGAGGGCCCGCCAGTGACGGTGCTGCTCGCCATCCTCGTCTGCGCAACGACCGGCGCCCTTGTCGTACTGCTCACGCGCCACCTGCTGCTCGCCGTGGTCATAACGGTGGCGCAGGTCGCGCTGATCACGACGATCTCGTCGCTGAAGCTCAAGTACATGAACATGGTGCTGCACGCCTACGACATCGCCTACTACCTGATGTCGAGCACCAACCTGGGTTTCCTTATCACCAACTACGGCCGGCCTGTCTTCGCGGCACTCTTTGTGGTCCTACTGGCGGTGCTGGTGGGCGTGCTCGTGTGGCGCGTGGACCCAGTGCGGGTGAGTCGCCCGATTGCCGCCGTTCTTCTTCTCGTGTTCGCCTCGGGAGCGACGGCGGCAGGTCTCTCGCTCGGCGAAAGGCGCCACTCTCTGTTCGGCTACCAGGGTATGTTCGTCTCATCCTTCTATCGTTCGTGGGCCGAGACGATCGAAACGCTGGTACGCGGCCAGCTCATGGAGGCCGCAGCCGCCTCACCGCAGTCGCAGATGCCGCGATTGCTGCCCAAGGAGAGCTGCACGCCGGATCACAAGCCGCCGCACATCATCCTCATTCATCACGAGTCGGCCGTCCAACCCTCGCTGTTCCCGAGGCTCGAGTACGATCGCCGGCTCGATGACTTCTTCCGCTCCGATGATGGCCGCGCCTACCGGCTGCGGGTCGAAACGTATGGCGGCGCTTCCGTGCTCACGGAATTCTCAGTGATGACGGGGCTCTCCAGCTACTCATTCGGCGGCATGCGCCTTTTCGTGCAACGTCTCATGACCGGCAAGATTACGGAGACGCTGCCGAACATCCTGAAGAAGTGTGGCTACCGGAACGTGATGTTCTACCCGATGTTGCGCTCTTTCACGGGTGCCGAGCGCTTCTTCAAGAGCGTCGGCCTCAGTGATCTGCGCGATGCCAAGGATCAGGGTGCCAAGCGCGCGGATGAACGCGATCGCTTCTACTACGACAACGCGCTCGAGGAGATGACACGCCACTTTGCGACGTCGCGCGCGCCGCTCTTCACGTTCATCGAAACCATGGCTGGCCACTGGCCCTATGATCACCCCTACGAGCCGCACGTCGAGGTGCCCGGAGGTGGACCCGGCACACATCCCGAGATGCACGAAGTTCTGCGGCGGCTGTGGCTCTCCCACGCCGACTACCAGCATCTTCTCAGCGAGTTGGAGCGCCGCTTCCCCAAAGAGCGCTTCCTGATCGTGCGCTATGGCGACCATCACCCGATGGCCACGCGCGTGCTGCTCGGCTACGACGAAGGGACCGAGGCCGAGGATGTGCTCGTCGCGCGTGGCTCGATTGGCTATCAGACGTTCTTCGCCGTCAATGGCGTACGCTTCGAACCGCAGTTCTCGAGCCCCGATATCCTCGACGTGCCCTACCTTGGAACGGTGCTCCTGGAAGCCGCTGGCCTGCCCTTGTCGGATGCGCATGCGGGCCGCAAGAGGCTCAAGATCATCTGCGATGGACTGTGGTTCGATTGCCCCAAACGCGAGCACATCCTGAGTTTTCACCGCCAGCTTCTCGACGACGGGATCGTGAGCGCACGCTGAGCCCGGAGCCTGGAAGCCGGCATTCACGCTGGACGGTAACGGATTTGCGCTCTCTGATGTGATAGGCATATGCGAGCCGATCTTGCCCAGGGGAGGAGCGCACTCCAGGGCGCGGAGGAGCAACGCCCATGACCGTGTCATCAACCTTTGTGGCCGCCGATGGGGACGGATACGAGCTACAGATGGGCCGATGGAGCCGCCTTCTGGCGCCCCGCTTCATCGCCTTCGCTGGCATTGGCAGTGGCGAGCGCGTGCTGGATGTCGGGTGCGGGACCGGTAACCTAAGCCTCAGCCTTGTCGAGAACCCACACATTGGCGCCGTGGCTGGCGTCGATTTCTCGTCGACCTACGTCGAGCACGCTCAGCGCAAAACGAGCGACCCTCGGATCAATTTCCAAGTGGGCGATGCCTGCGCCCTACCATTTGCGAACGCATCGTTCGACCATTCCCTGTCGATGCTGGTTCTGCAGTTCATTCCGCAGGCAGAGGCGGCTGTGCGCGAAATGTGCCGCGTTACGCGACCGGGCGGCACGGTTGCTGCCGCGACATGGGATACGCGCGGAGGCTTCGTCTTCTATCGCATGTTCTTCGATACGGCCGCTGTCATTGATCCATCCGCCAAAGAGCGCCGAGCAAAGGCCTATACGAGGCCCATGAGTCGCCCCGGCGATTTGGAGCGAGCATGGCACAATGCGGGGCTGATCGATGTCGTCCAGGACATGATCACCATTCGAATGGCGTTTGCATCGTTTTCGGATTTCTGGGCGCCGATCGACGGCAGGGATGGTCCGCTCGCCGACTACGTCAGCGGCCTGAGTGGCGAGATGAAGGCGAAGGTTCGCGATGCAGTCGAGCTGGCATATTTGGACGGCGAAGCAGATGGTCCTCGCTCTTATGCAGCCACTGCGTGGGTCGTGAAGGGAAATGTGCCGCCGAAGGGTTGACTGAGCGCACGTCCAACTCCCGCGCGCCAAGGTTCCAGAGCGAAATCTGCAGCCCGCTGGATCATCCGGCACCGATGAAGGTGGGCGCGCGAATTGTGCGCCCTACTCGGGAAGGCCGAGCTTGCGCAGCTCCTTGTGCATTTGGCGCTTCAACGCCTCCCCGCGATACGGAAATGCGCGAAAGTAATCGGTGATGCGGTAGCCGGGATGCACCTTGGACAGGCGGTCGACATACTGGTGCGCGGCGGCATCGCGGCCGGCCAGTGAGTTGCAGAACGCGGCAATGGCCAGGATGTGATAGTGGGCGTTCGGCTGGCGCGCCGCGCGATCTGCCAGCGTCGCGGCCTCCTCATTCTTACCGGCGACCGCGGCGTCAAAAGCTTCCAATGCAATCATCGCGAAGCTCATGACGTCGTAAGGACTGAGACGGCGCGCCGTGCGCACGGCCCCGACGCTACCCTCATAGTCTCCACTCAAGAGCCGCGCGAAAGCCGAGGAGTAGTGACCAAGCGCGAAGCTCGGGCTGAGCTCGATCGAATGGCCGATCTCATTGATCGCGAGATCGAAGTCCTTTTGCAGCAGGTACGCGCGGCCAAGCGCCCAATGGGCCTGCGGCTCGCGCGGATCCACGCTCAGTGATTGCTGCGCATAGTCCAGAGCGCGCTGGACTTCGCCCTCCCGATCCTTGCTGATCTCGAGGAACGCGCGCTGCCAATGGACGAAAGACAGGCCCGCATATACGCGTGCCGAATGAGGATCGAGCTGCGCAGACTGCTTGAAGAGCCGCTCAGCCTCCTCATAGGCTCCGGGCGTAAACTGATACATGAGCCACGAAGCGCGATGATAGGCACTCCAGGCATCCAGGGTGGCCGGATGCTTGAGCAGTGCCCGATGCCGCTCGGACTGCTCGATCTCGCTCTCGACCGAGCCGACAACTATGTTGGCGATATCGTCCTGTATGGCGAAGATGTCGTCGATGCTGCGGTCGAAGTGATCCGCCCAGACCTCGCGCTCCGAAATCGCATCCGTCAGGGCAGCGTTGACGCGGACCCGTTGCCCGAGAAACTGGACATTGCCCTGCACGACATAGCGAACTCCGAGCCGCTGCGAGACGTTCCTGACATCCTGCAATGCACCGCGGAACATGAAGGCCGTGCCGCGCGAGATGACGAACAGCCAGCGCGTCCGTGCCAACCGCGTCATGATGTCGAGCGTCAGGCCGTCTGCAATCACACCGCCATGCTCGTCGCCGCCGAGCATGGCGAAGGGAAGAACGACGAGCGACGGCCGATTGGGCAGACTGAGGTCCAATCCACTCGCACTGTCGGCATCGACGAGATCCGATGACGCGGCGGGCGTCGTAATAGCGTGGCTTCCCGATGGAGCCTCGTCGCTTCCAAGAAGCAATCTATGCCGGATTGCCGGTGCAGGTACTATCTCGGCGCGCGAAGTAGCGGTGATGCCTTCCTGGTCGGTTGCGACTTCGCCAACAAATCTCAAGCCGCGACGGTGGATCGTCTTGATGAGCCCCTGGGCTGTCCCATCGTCGCCGATCACGCGGCGCGCTACCTTTATGCGGCTGGAGATCGCTGCTTCGGAGACAATGCGCCCTTTCCAGACCCGCTCGATGATCTCGTCTCGCGTGACAATGCGATCTCGATTTTCGACGAGCAGGACCAAGAGGTCGAACACCTGCGGCTCGACGCTGATCGGCGTACCATCCCTGCGCACTTCGTAGGCTTGCGTATCAATGGCGACAGGCCCGATGGAGTAGATCATGGGCCACCCCCAGATGCGCGTTCTCCACTCTGCTGGCCACGCCGCCAGAAGGGGCGGCGTGCATCCGCCGCGCGCCGTGGGAGTGGGACTTCTCCAGGAAATCTCCACAAAACGATCAAGCGCGTCCGGCCGCCTGCACCTATGCTCGCGGTCTCTGACGAATTGCAACCGCCCGCTTGCCTTGCTCGCGGGCGGAGGGGTGCAGTAATGCGGCCGGCACTAAGGGTCTCGGACTGCATGTCGAAAGGCGCCCATTCGGGACCGGGCTCGTCGCCCCAGGAAATGGAACTACTACGAATGCCTGCCGGCAGGCGGCGTCTCGACGCGCCCGCCACTCAAGCCAACGCAGAACGACCACCCAGGAAGCTGCAATCTGGGCTTTCAGGGCGCATCCGGCTCCGCCTCTTGGAGGGGCTCCCCATCGCTCTGCTGGCACCGAATAAGGTATCCAGACGAGCCTGGAACGACAAGTTCCCCAGAAAATATAGGTAATCACCGACGATCAATATGCCGAGACCTGCCCCAAGCCCCGACGCAATGAAAATGACGGGCAGGCAGGCCGGCCCGTCGCGCAATCGTCCTGAAACATGCGAAGTCGGGCGGCCCGGAGTGCTTCCGGACCGCCCGACTTACTTCGGCAGATCGTGTCGCGCGCTCAGGGCTTTGCGATCACGATATCCGGAAACACGTCCTCCGACACAGGAAGCGCACCCCGGAACT
>VFQP010005358.1_pt1 | contig 11270 bp, 8 predicted proteins | sample 3512351 | NCBI WGS metagenome assembly VFQP01 (sample SAMN10412372, study PRJNA504923) | tailings metagenome | isolation source: Relicate 1 Philex TSF1 revegetated site | place: Philippines: Tuba, Benguet | collected 2017-08-29
GTGAGCGGTCGCAGGATTGGTTGATTGCAACTGCAGCGCGCCTGACGACGAAATGCGTGGGAGCGGGGTTGGGGTAACCACAGCCGGGACCGATGAACGGCGCGAGCCATTTGCAATCGGAGCCGGTGTGCCGGCCAGAGCGTTAAACGGTCGGCCCAACTCACTGCTGTCCCAACTGCTTTTCTCGGTGTCTTTTTTAGAGTTGCTCGCATCTGCCTTTTGCATCGTATTGGGAGCACCAATTTCCGAGCGCAGAAACTCTTTGTACGGGTCTTTGAAGGCAGCATTTTTCGGCACCAGAACCGGATTGACCGTGGCAGTTCCGATGGGTGCAACCAACGGCACGGCCGGAAACGGTGCGCCAAAGGTCGAGCGCGAGATTGGTGGTTTGGGACGGATCGTTTGAGCGGCATCTGTTCCTGCATTCGCCCACAAAATACTGCGATCCGAATCCGATTGCGGTTGAGCTTTATATTCCATTTCATGGAAAGCGAGAAAGTGCTCCTAAATTGTAAAGAGAGGTAGTGAGGCATATGTGGCGCAGTTTGAATCAGAGCGCGAGCATACCGAACGATCTTTGACCATAACGTGATTTTGGCATTTCCAGCATCTTTCGGTACGAATTCCGCATAACATCATATGGTCTGCAAAGAGAACACACAGCAGAACGGAAGGTGACACCACCGCCAATAAAGAATCCTTTGCATACGCGCACGTACCGTCCAAGAGACGAGCCATAAATGACGATTTGCAATGTGGACATTGCGTCATTCGCATTGAGCATTCTGTGGTTTTGTGTTCCATGAATCGAATGACTCCCTCAGTCACCTGACCACAATCACAGGTCTTTTTCGAATGATACACTAATGCGTGCTTTTGAGCTTCGGCTTTTGGTACGCCGATCGCACAACTGCGCGAAAGCAAAGAAATTAGTCTGTATCGAAAGCGATATGCAAAGGGGTGAAGAGTCCATACCTGTCACAAAATAATTTATCTTTCGGGCACTCGAACAGGTGGACTTGCAACGATTCAATTCCGATCATTTGTTGGCTACAACATTGTTTAAATCGTCAGTGATGTTCTTCGGGGGTCACTCGTCACCGCAGTACGTACCAGGTTTGGCATTTCACTCCTTCGTTGTTACTCGGTTGCAAACGACCGATTTCAGACAGGATTGCTTCGTCTGTCAACAGCGACACCGACAGTAGTGAATAAGGCGTTTTGCAAAAGCACGCTAAGCTTTCGCGAGAGCCTTACCGCGACAATCAGTCACCGACAGCGTGAAATGTGACTCCGTGTTTCGAGCGGCTCCATAAACGGCCACATAACACAATTCTGGTGGGCCTCCGTCGCCGTTGTGATGGATGCGACCCGATTCCGCTTTGTTCACTTCAACTGAATCCGTGCCGCGCTCCAAGGCTGAAAACCATTGGAAGTTGTCTAAACTCGGAAATTGCACGTCCTTTGATACAAACAACTGCAAAGCGCAAGCAAGAAGCCTGTTGTCAACACAACGAAAACTAGACGCTGCGCGCTGAGACTTACATCGGCGTCTGAACCGGGCTTGCTTTCCACGGTGATGCGAACGTGCGCTTCGCGAGGAATCGCAACAATGAAATAAGCATACTATTGACACAATCAAAAAATGAGTCCCGTATTTTCCGATTTGCAAAGTGGGGTATGCCATCTTTTGCGCACTTACCTTTCCGTACTGCGCGAAAGAATCGATTTTGTCGCCCGGACGAAGCGTGGGAGGTTGGAGAAGCACCTGCGGAGCAGCCGGCAAACTATCGATTTCGTCGTCCAAATCTTTGAACAAAAAATCAGTGGAAAACAGGGAGGAAGAACCGTGCGGCCACGGACTTTCTGTGTTCGGCAGTGAACTTGAAGCCAGCACCGGGCCGGAAGAGCTCACTCCGGTTGTGACCGGAAAGCCGCCAACGTTTTCCGTTCGCGCATGGGTAACACGTGGAGCAGGTGCTCCGCGGTCCGAACCAGCGCTGGCGGGCGAACCGGGAGGTGAAGACGATAAGCTCGACGTAGCAGAGGAAAGTGCTGCGGCCGTCAAGGAAGTGTTGGCCATTCCCGGTGAACCAACCGATCCGGCGCCAGAGCTCAAACCAGACAACACGGGCGATGCGGAAATCACAGCCTGCGCCACAAACAGGTCACAAGCGCTCAGTTTGCCAACGCGACAGAACACAAGCGAAGGCAACACAAACCTGTCCGTTTGCTGTCACCACTTCGAAAGTCATCTCTGAATTCACGCAAACCGCCTCCGACTACACATTACGAATTGTTAGTGCCGCGAGGACGCTGAAGCAGCTGCTTTACTGTTTTACATACCGGTTTGAGATTGATCACACGGATCACCAAATTTTGGCGGCGCTCGGGGTTTGAAGCCGGTCGCAAGCGCGGCTCAACTTCAATGAACGTGCTTTGAGTTAGCGTCGAGAACTGACGCAGTTCGGACTCGAGGGTTCGTTTCAGACCTTCGTCAACATCAACGGGCTACACCGAGCAACCCAAACAACGTGAAGGTAAGAACATGCAAAGGCTGAGACGGAAAGAAGCTGAACATACCGAAAGCACAGCGAGTTTCGCGTGCGTTCCTTTGGGCAGCCGCACTGCTTTCACCGAGACAGAATCCCCTTCCACAATACCCAATTGGTTCATCATCTGATGAGGCAGTCATCACAAAACAAAGAGGAAGTCTAACGCTCCTAGCCTGTGTGACTTGAAGCCACCTACCCAGACAGGTGCAAACATATTTCCTTCCGACGCGGTGTAATCATGGGCAGTGCCGTGCATAAAATCGGTTTCACTTCGTTTGTTCAACGGAACACGAATTGGATTCGAGCGATCCGGTTCGCGCTCTTTGAATTCACTGGATTGCTTGTAATCGCCGCTCGCTGATCCGTGTTGGTCCGCGTTTGCTTCAGCGCCGCTTTTCTCAAACGATTCACGTTTTCTGTGGCGCATTTTCCAAAACAAAAAACGATCAGAATAAGCAATGCGCAGCCGCGAGCGCTCGTTTTGCTTACCCGCAACGAATCTCCACACAAACGTTTAATCTACAAACACGAGTGAGCGTCAGACCGACGACGCACGCCGCAGAAAGAACTCTGGCTCTTACTTTTGACCGATCGCGTGGAACGCCGAAGCCGGTAAACTGATTTTATCCGCCGTCAAGCTTTCTTCGCTGAACACTTGCAATTGAGCGGAATACGGTGCGAGCGGTGCGGTGCAACCGGCCGCCACGGCTGGCGGCGCCGACACGGGCAGCGAGTGGGTTTGGAATTGCGACGCCGGAAGCGCGTGCGTCGGAGTGGAAGGCGCAACCGAACCAGACATTCCGTTCGATGCGTTCTGCTGTGAATATGCTGCTGCTGGCGGTGAACCGAGCGGCGTCTGCTGTTGTGGTTTCGCGCTGTTGAAGCCGAAACCGAGGAATCGCGACACTGCGGTTGGAAACATTTCGGAGGCGATGGGTCGATGGGTCGATAAAAGCAACGAGCCGGATTGCGCGGTGTGTTTTTAGAAATCTAATGCTACTACTGCAAGAGATGATCCTTGTCTTTCCTCCGTGTATCCCCGTGGATCTAAAATGCACACATGCAACAGACAGGAACAACGCATTACAACATTAACAGCCTCGTATCTGGGTTTTGCAAGAATGAAAGGATACTGCAATTGTCCATGATCCACATATACATCTATATATGCACGATCGTCGTACCAGACGGGTGCAGTTGTTGCAATGCACGTTGCATTGCACGTTGCATTGCCCGTTGCATGAAGGGATCTGCGACCTGCAAAATGGGGAATTGTTTTTTTGCAGCCATTGAAATTCCTCCTCTGCTGCCTGCGCGCGGCGCGAATGTGCCACACGTACACCGTGGCCTCGGAGAGAAAGTGTAGGAGATAATAATGCAGCAGCAATCTATATGGATGTGAATACCTGCGGCCTGAATTTCCGCCCGCTTATCGCTGCTCCCCGCTTGCGCTTGCGAAGAGATCGATAGTATGAAGAAACGAGAAATAAATTTCGAATTGGAATGTGTGTATGTGTGATTGAGCGCAAGCGATCGCTGCGGCGATCACAAGAAGAAAGAAAACAACAAAACAACAACAGAGAACGGAGACCAGAGACAGTCAGACAGGACACAGACAGGATCGTTCGGTGGATGGCGGTATGGGGCTGAGCTGGCGATGAGATGGCGATGAGATGGTGCGATGGTGATCGGTTGTGGTGTTACGCCGTTTCCGGTCGTTTACGGTCGTTTGTGGTCGTTGTTTTATGCCGGTTGTGTGGAGGGTAGCTTTTGATAATACACGGTCGTAACAAATTTCGGTGTGTTATTAATAAACGATTTAGTTTTAAAGCGTTGAGTGATGCCGGTCACTAACACTTCGCTCTCGCCCGGATTTTTACCGTATCCGTAAACGTACATATGATTGAGTGTAACGTGCTGTGGGATGGGCAGAATATACGGATCAGCCGGCGAAACCGGCGCGTTTAATAAGATATTACCCAATTGAGGTGGAATTTTGGGCGGATCTTTCGAGTACTCATCAGCTGTTGGTATTCTCTGTCCATAATTTATTTTCTGTTTATTTTCGTCCAATTCCTCTTCGTCGCTGTCTGCAAACGCCGACAGATTATCTTCGAACACCGGACGTTTTACCTCTATTATATTGTTCACCACACCCTGAGGGTTGGTCGTGGTCGGTGCATCCGCGTTTATACGCCACTGTTCGTCCACGATATATTTATACTGATGTACACCGGGCGGGATATCAATCACTAACACAAACTCTACCACTGATTGAGATTGACCACCACCACCGCTGCCGCTGCTATTGCTTGTACCGCCGCTACCACCACCACCACCACCACCGCCACCACCACCACCCGCTCCACCACTACCACTACCACTACCACCGCCGTCACCGCCAGCACCATCCGCTGAAGTGTTCATTGGAGCAGCCGTCGAAGCACCTGCGGCTGATAATCCGAGAGCGGATGTGGAGGGCGAAGGCCCGCCGTTACCGGATACTGAAACCACTCCACTATTAACGGATGCGTTTGCACCTGCTGCGTTGGTCGTTCGCGTCATCCGAATCTTTCCCTGCCAGTTATTAAATGAACCGGTCAGAAACACTTCGCTTCCGCCACCGCTCCATTTAAACAGAGTCGATACAGTCTCTAATCACCATACCACCATCATCACAGCATAACATCATAACATCATAACATCATAACACCACCACCATCACCGCACCGCAATTATTAGCGACCCGAAGGAAGAGGCTGATCGCGACAAGAGAGAAGTGTGTGCCACGAACCGATCTGTTTCGGTTCAGGTACCAATAAATCGTCCAATTTCGGACTCTGACTCATTGCACCGAGTGACAACTGCATACCACTCGCAGCCTGCGCTGCTGCTGCCTCTTTACTGATGATTCGAGCAACCCTAACAATTCACAAAATAACAAATCACAAATCAGGCACTGAGTCAGAGAGCTCAAACCAAACCAAACCAACACCCATACAACACAACAGCTCAGCTCATACCGATCAGTCAGACTGCTCGGAGTGCCCATCGGAAGAGCAGTCGGTCCGTCACTGCCCATGTCTTTAACGTCGCCGGAAACACCGATTTTGAGGCCGCCACCGCCTCCACCAGCTCCGGCCATTGCGGTGTCGCCCAAACTGCCACTTCCACTGACGCTACCGCTACCGCTACCGCCATCCAATACGATGGTGGTTGGTTGACTCCCCACACCACCACCGCCGCCACCACCACCGCTTGCGTTCGCCGCTGGTTTCGGTTTGACGATCGGTTTGGCAGAGCTGTGTTTGTCAGAATCCGGCACCGCAACAGCATTCGATCCCGTGTGCGGTGTGTCGGCGCCGGTCAGCTTCTGATCGCCCTTCGCATTGCCTTGACCCTATCATACACGCATATCCCCCCACCATCACCACTCTATGTTAATCATCCGCCAAACCATCAAACCCCCTCCTCGTTTTACCATCTGCTTTTGAGGGTTTCTTTGAGAGAGTTTGACATCATCGGTCAAAAAACACATCGCACAACCGTCAGCAGCGGTCAGTACTGTGACGTCATCGCTGCACCGGCAAAAAATTTTGGATGGTGGGTGTGGTTTGAAAACCAGATGAGCGGAAGGAATCACAGGTCTGCTGGTAGTGGTAGTGGCAGTGATCGATCCAGTGCAATGTCTTCTGGTGGTGGTGGTGGTGGTGGTGCTGGCGGTGGCGGGAGTGGAGAATCGAAAGCGCGGAGTCAGCAGTTTTGGAAACCGAACACAATCGCTCCCGGCTCTGAAATCGAACGCGACGAAAAAGATGAGAGTGAAGGCGGTACGAGCGGTGGCGGTGGTGGTGGTGTGAGTGTTGTATGGAACAGTCACTCTCATTTATCGATGCGTCAGCAGCGTATGTTACTGCCGATTTACGCTAATCGGAAGCAGATTTTGTACGCCGTCGAACGATATCAGACGGTAATAATCGTCGGACAGACCGGATCGGGTAAAACCACTCAAATACCTCAGTACTTGCACGAAGCGGGGTGGACCACCGGGCAGCGTATGATCGCATGTACACAGCCGCGACGCGTCGCCGCCAGTACGATAGCGACGCGCGTGTCTGAAGAGATGGGATGTGCGTCGGTTGGTTTGGAGGTCGGTTATTCGATCCGGTTTGATGATTGCAGTGATCCAGCGCGTACGAAAATAAAATATTTAACGGATGGGATGTTACTACGTGAGACGATGTCTGATCCGTTATTGAGTCGCTATTCTGTTCTGATGATCGACGAAGCGCATGAGCGATCGATTCAAACTGATATACTTTTGGGTTTGATCAAAAAAATTAAACGAAAACGAAAAGATCTCAGATTGATCGTATCGTCTGCGACACTCGACGCTCACGCTTTCAAAAGCTTCTTTGAAGATAACACATCGCCTGCTCCGCCACCGCCGCCTGCACCGGTCTCCGCCGCTGGCACTGGCACTGGCAGTGGTGGTGGTGCCGCATCCGCACCGGTTACGCCTCTCCCAACCGATGCGAAATCCGCTGCTGCAGCCGTCGCGGCAAAACTGAATGCTCAATTCAGTGGTGGCAAATCAACCACTGCTGCCGCCTCTGCACCCGCTCCGACCCCGCCGGCGCCGACCGCCGCGCCATCCGCGGGTAGCGGTGTGAGTGGTGATACGGCGGTGATTCTGACGGTTGAGGGTCGTCAGTTTCCGGTGGATATTCTGTACTCGAAATATCCGGTTCGGAATTACGTGCAGGCTGCAATCGAAACCGTTAAACATATCCACAGCACCGAGGAAGAGGGCGATATTTTGGTGTTTTTGACCGGTCGCGAAGAGGTGGACAAAGCGGTATCGCTTTTGGGTGATGTCGACCACGCCGTGACAGCTCTTCCGATGTACGCCGGTCTGTCACCGGAGCAGCAATTACGAGCGTTCAAACCAACCGCGGACGGTGCGCGTAAAGTGATCGTAAGCACTAATGTATGTGAAGCGTCGGTCACAATCGATAATATCGCGTTTGTGGTTGATTGCGGTTTCGCCAAAATTCGATCGTTTGATGCTCGCACCGGAATGGGAGCGCTTTTAGTGACGCCAATCAGTCAGGCATCAGCGAATCAGCGCGCTGGTCGTGCGGGTCGCGTGAAGCCGGGTAAGTGCTATCGACTGTATACGGAATCGGGATTTTATGAGTTGCCGACACAAACAGTGCCAGAGATCCAGCGCTCTAATCTGTCGAGCATTATATTGCAGCTGAAAGCATTAGGAATTGATGACGTGCTGCATTTCGATTTTATGAGTCCTCCACCGGCCGAACTGCTCATAAATGCATTAGAGCTGTTGTATGCGATTGGCGCTTTGGATGCAAACTGTAAACTGACCAAACCGGTCGGTGCGAGTTTGGCGGAATTTCCGGTCGAACCACAACTCGCTAAAATGCTGCTCACTTCTGGACAGATGGGATGTTCCGAGGAAATACTTTCAATCGCTGCGATGCTTTCAATACAGTCAGTGTTTATCACTCCGAAAAACTACAGAAAATCTGCAGATTTCGAAAAAATGAAATTTGCTGTAAAGGAGGGTGATCACCTCACGCTGCTCAACGGTAAAGTGCTGTGCTGCTCTCAACCGCTCAACCCGTCGTGTGTACTCACCCAAATCGTTGTCTGTTGGTGGTGTTGCGTTGCGTTGTGGTTTCGTGTAGTATTCAGTTCGTTCCTGTTAAATCGAAAGGATGCGAATTGGTGTAATGATCATTACGTGAATTATCGAGCGCTGAAACGAGCGGTAGACATTCGACGCCAGCTGCGACGATATTTGGTTCGGTTTGGAATTCCGTTAGCGTCAACCGAAGATCCAAAAGTGATTCGTCGCTGTATCGTAACCGGTTATTTTGCAAATGCGGCACAGCTTCAACCCAATGGCACATACCGTACTGTTCGCGGTGGTGGCAGTGGAAGTGGGGATATCGAACTGCTGATCCATCCGAGTTCGGTGATGCATCAGACTGCACCGAATTGGGTTGTATTTCATGATATGGTGGAGACGACCAAACGGTATATGCGAGATGTAATCGTGATCGAACCGATGTGGCTACCAGAATTGGCACCTCACTATTATGACTATAAAGCAGCTCAGCATAAAGTACCGGGAGCGGGAGGTGAAGCGGCGGATGAACCTGCGCCGGTATCACAAATTGCAGCGCTAACCGGTGCTGCTGGTAGTGGTGGCAGCGGTGGTGGTGGTGCGGCGGCTTCTGCGACCGCGGTCGGAACGGGTGGTGGCGCTGTGTCTCAGCCACCGCTAAAGAAAACGCGTCGCCTCTTCTAAATCGAACACATCAAATTAAATCAACTCCAAACAAAACCTCAAATTGACATGTTTTTCATCGGTTTCCGTAATTTGTTGGTTTTATGGTGTGCCTTCGAAGGGTTCAAACAAAATGAATTATTACCCTGTCTTGAATGATATTGCGTTTGATTCCTTTTTATTATTGACTGATTGATGGTGTGGTGTGTGCTACTGATCTACTGATCTACTGCTCTACTGATGATTAGACAAAACAAGATGTCTCACAGTGAAGATCGTGTCGGTCTGAAATCGATGATTTATTACGGTGTCGGTATCGTCACAACCGCTGCTGTAATGTATCACAATTCAAAATATATGAATTTGTACGCAGCCGCTCATCCGAATGATTCAGCGACGGATAATTTTTTAAACGGTCTGTTACAGTTCTTCCGTGATGCATTCGCTAATCCGTTTATGACGGCGGTTTCGATTCAGCTCTTTATCGCTGTCGGCGTCATCGACTCATTCTTCAAAGTATGTGGGAATGGGATGGAATGTGGTGGTGAGGGTCGGTGGGGTGAATTCACACATGCATGTGATCGTTATCTGACCCCGTCCGTCACTTGGTTGTTGTTGTTGTTGTTGTTGTTGTTGTTGTTGTTGGTGGTGGTGGTGGTGGTGGTGGTGTGTAGATTGAGTCTCGTCGCACGTCGCTTTCATTCGATCGATTATGGGTTGTATTGGGTTATTTCATAGCAGTTGGTCCGATGCTGGCATTCTTTCTCGGTTGGATGAATTCCAAACCGTTAACACACGGTCAATTAATCAAACGTACCGGTCGATTCGAGTTTCGTCCGCTGATGTATTTCACTCTGTTAAATTTTTGTTTATTGGGTGTGATGATGCAAACACCTCCCACATCTTATCGATTTGGTGTGTTGTTGGCGCTGTATATGGCGCTCATGCTCGTCTATATCGTGTTACCCCATCACGGTATGATTATGATCAGATATATAGATATATGGCAATGATATCGCTGCTTTGCAGCCCCCCCCCCCCAGCCCCCAATCTCCCCCGCTCCGCTCCCGTCCTTCTCTCACTTGTGTGTTGTCGCGTGTTGTGATGTATCGCTGATGTAATTAGCCAAAGAGAAATCCGGTCCACTCACAGTCCGCGCCATCCGCCAAAGCAGTTGGGTGTACGGTGCAAGTGCCGGGGCCGGTATTCTCGCGAGTGGTTTGTGTTATACTCAATTGGCCAATACACTGCCAGTGGGAGGTTTCTCTGTGGACGCGATCGTCGCTTCTCTGTTTTACAATCATGCGACGAGTTCGTTAGCGATTGATTATATCTGCGCTGTTGTTTGTATCGCGCTGTTTATTGGTACTGACAATCGATTAAGAGACGACGCCGGAGCCGGCGCTCGCAATATTTTGGTTGTTTTAACGCCGATTATTCCGTCCATCACTTTACCGTTATATATGCTGTAAGCGACAGTCAACTCGACCCGAGGCAACGCATCCCGACATCCCGCGAGACTGGTTGTGTTCATGCTGTGGTGTGGTGTGGTGTGGTGTGTGATGGTGTTGTGTTGTCGGTCTATCGGTTTAGGCATCGCGAAAATGTTGACGCCGAATCGCGATTGGATCAGATCGAGGCAGATTCATTCACCGCACGCCGTCAATGAATCAATCAAAGAATAAATAAATAAAACTGGGAAATAAAAGAAATATTTATGTGTCTGAATTCAGCGAATCGATTTGATGTCTGCTCTTCATTTTTGGCGGGTTTGTGTTTTGTGCTCTGTTGTTCTGCTCGCTTTGTGCTTGCACGAAGAGGCGAGACGGATCGAAAGGTATTACTCGTTATTAATAAAAGTAAACGTGTGTTAATTCGGTCTTGCTCGCTTGCGCTTGCGCTCCTGCAGTCGACGCATGTAGCAAATAAATGAAAGCAAGTGCGATACACCAAATAAGAGAGAATAACGGGTGTGTCTGAGGAGGGAGTAACGACAGGCGGAGAGTGAGAGTGCGTGAATAGAGCAAGTGAGTAGCAATTTCAGACCGCTGATATAAAGCAAAATAGCATTTAGCAGCGGATACGGATATAACAACACATCAAAATAAAAGGTACGAAAACAAACACCGAAAGAAAGAAAGAAAGCGGAGCGGGAAAGAAACGAGACAGAGAGAGAGAGCGAGCGTTTAAAATTCCGAAAAGAGTGAACCAGTTTTGATGTATCCATCCCGTAACACTTCAAACAACAGACCATCACATGCGTAAAAATATGTCGAACCGAACGGATTCTCTCGCTTCGAAGAGTTATGCACCATCGGACGACCCGTTTCCAGCCCGTGTGATGCCATCACTTTCTGTACGGCCGACCATTTCGTATCGGAATGAATTGAAGTCGCGAT
>VFQP010005359.1_pt1 | contig 11266 bp, 12 predicted proteins | sample 3512351 | NCBI WGS metagenome assembly VFQP01 (sample SAMN10412372, study PRJNA504923) | tailings metagenome | isolation source: Relicate 1 Philex TSF1 revegetated site | place: Philippines: Tuba, Benguet | collected 2017-08-29
AATGATGCGCAGCGTGGACGCCGTGGCCGTGCCCAGCTTCTTGGTGAAGAGCCTGCGCACACACAGCGGCAAACAAGGGGGAGCGGCGGCACCTCGCGCGACCTCTCCTCCCTGCGAACTCTGGCTTGGGCAGCAATTCTGCGCCACGCGCCCAGGGCTCTGCGCCCCACCCGGCCGGCCTCCAGCCCGTGCCGCGCGTCAGCACTCACTCGCGCAGGTAGGCGTGCACCTCCTGGGCCTGCGCCGGCGTGGCCACCACGCCCGTGCCAATGGCCCAGACGGGCTCGTAGGCCACCACCACCTTGCTCCAGTCCTTGACGTGGTCCACCAGCGCCTGCACCTGCGCCTCGAGCACCTTGAACAGGTCCCCGCTGTTGCGCTGGTCCAGCGTCTCGCCGATGCACGGGATGACCGACATGCCCAGCTCCAGCGCGCGCGCCGTCTTGAGGCCCACCACCTGGAGGCAGCAGCAGCGACAAATGTGTGTTGGTGGCCTGTGTTGTGTTGCGCCCGCAAGCTGCGCGTGCCGCCACACCTGGCCTGCTCCTCACCTCGTTGGTCTCGCCGCAGAGCGCGCGGCGCTCGGAGTGGCCGGTGAGCGTCCACTCGACGCCCAGGTCGCGCAGGATCTCGGCGGGGATCTCGCCCGTGTAGGCGCCCGTCCCGCGCAGCCACACGTTCTGCGCCGCCACCGAGAAGGCGCGCCGGTCGAGCGTGCTCTGCACCTTGGCCAGGTGCACAAACGTGGGCGCCACCACCACGTCCACGTTCTTGGGGTCGAAGCTCGCCGCGCCAGAGTTCAGGTCCTGCGCAGTTGAGGTTGCGCGGTGCGGCATGCACGGCACTCAAGGCCGGCGGGTGCGGCGCCAAGGCCGGTCGTGCGGCGCGCTCGACGATCGCCCCCCGTAAAGCGGACGCGCGAACGTGTGCCTGGCGAACGCGATGCGCGCCCATTGCGCCTGTGCGCTGATCGCGCTGCTCTGGGTCTCCGGTCTCGGCGTTTGTGCATCTCCCCCGTCCCATCGAAACGCGCTCACCGAGACGAGAGAGACGATCGAGTCCTGCGTCCCGTTTGCCTTCCTGCGCGCAGAGAGCAAGGGGACGGCGCCTGAGCTGAGGGGCGCAGCTCGCGCTCAACGCGTCAACTGATCGATCGTCCAGTTGCCACCACCAACCAGTTGCCGCCGACGAAGAACTTGGCCTTGCTGTCACACACGAGCACCAGTCGCTGCCGCCTTGCTGGCCGCAGCGCCACACGGGCCAGAGGGGCGGGCCTGCAGGAGCACCCGAAGAGGAGCACGCACGAACGCACGCCATTGGCGCAGGGGAAGCACGCACGCTGCAAAGGCTTCGCGAAGCAATCGTGCAGCCCGGCGCGCGCATCGCGTCCTGATCGTGGCGCTCGGCGCGGGGAGGCGCGCTTTTCGACCCTGCGCGGGGTGCGCGCGAGAGTCTGCGCCGCGCCCTCCACGAGACGAGCACCTCAAGCTGCTCGCTGCACGCGCGCTGTGGTCGCAATCGCAGGCGGCAGCGCCGGAGCCCACCCTGTGTTCTGAGAGTCTCGATGAAAAGGTCCGTCGCCTCACCTCGACGCGCCAGCGCGAACGACCTGCTTGTGCTGCTGCTGGAGCGCCATGGCGTGGTTAGCTGATCGTGTTGCTGCTCCTGCTGCTGCTGCTGAAGCGCACTGCAGCGCGCTTCACTCGAAGGCGCTTTATCAAGCCCTTTGAGGTGGAGCACCTCCACAACGCGGTGCGGCGCGCGGTGGTGGTGCTGGACGCCTCCCCGAAGGATAGGACGGATCCGGAGCATCAGCATGCAGGCCAACGTGCTGGTCATCAGCACCCTGGAGGTGGAGGGCAGCGACGCGGAGGAGGACCGCAGCGTGAGCGCCTGGGCGCAGTGGGGCACGCTGGCGCTGACAGCCCCGCTGGACCATTCCTCCCTCACCGTTGGTTCCTGCGCGCCCCGCGTGCTCCGCGCCGCGCACCGCAGCTGCTGTATTCGTACCGCAGCGCGTCCAGCGCGCGGGTGCTCAAGGCGCTGGTGCTGGCGGCCAAGGGCGTGCTGGCCAGCATCTGCGGCGAAAAGGTGTGCCGCGATGGAGGGACGGTTGTCGACGAGCTCGGGCCAACACGCAGCACAGTATGCGTGAGGGACGCCCGCAGCCACCACCGCACCTGCGCAGGCCCACGTCATCCAGCTGCAGCACCAGGAGACCACGCTGTCCCTTGCCATCGTCCACCTCCAGGTGCCGCCATCGACCTGCTGCACGCACGCTCACGCTCCGTGCTCGGCAAGCGCCACCAAGGGCAACATACCCCTCTCTCTGCTTCGCAGGCATGCATGCTGGTGGTGGTGCTGCCGCTGGCGGCGGAGGACGGGCAGGCCCGGCACCTGGCGCTCACGCTGGCGCACTCGCTGCTGCTGCTGGCGGGACCCTCCGCCGCCTGGACCCACATGCTGCCCAACGGTGCGCCCTGGGCTGGCACCAACCCATTGCCCTCCGGGCCGACGCCACCCTCGCCGCTCGCCGCTCACATATGCGGCTCGCGGCGCCATCTGCTTGGTGAGAGGCGGCTGCAACAGACGTCGAGCGCCCTCGGCTGCCTTCCCGCTGCTCCACTCACCCGGCGCGCGCAGACGTGGACCCCGACGGCAGCGCCTGGCTCTCCATTGACCCCGACGTCCGGGTGCGCGCGTCTTGGCGGACCTGCCTGCGGGCTTGTGATTGCCACACACACGTACTCCTCCACTGCTGGCTGCTGAGCGCGTGTGCTCTCCCGCCTTGCACATTGCATTGCGCTGAACCCGCCACCTCCCAACAGGTGCTGCTGGACGCGCTGTGCGCCGGGCTGCTGCAGCAGCTCTGCCTGCTGCAGCCCGCGCCCTACGCCGCCCCGCTGCTGGCGCCCTGGCTGGCCTTCCCAGTGCGCAGCCACCTGCAGACGCAGGCGCAGCATCTCCACAGCAGCACGCTTGCCCACGCCTCCTCCTCCCCGACGGCTCGCGCACGCCCGTTCCTTGGGGCCTCGGGCCGTTGCGTGCGGTGCGTGCCGCAGGGCGTGGTGGCGCACATGCAGCTGGCGCCGCACCGCCAGAGGCAGCTGGAGGAGCTGCTGCTGGCCCACCAGGTAGGCGCGCGCGCCCTCCTCGACATACGCCTGACGAGGTGCTGATGACTCACAACGGCACCACGACGGCGCCTCTGCCGCGGCGTGCCGGCCGCCAAAGAGCATGCCACCACGCCATCGCAGACGTGTGGCGCCTGCCAGGGCCCCGGTTGCTCACGCAGGGCGCGGCGTGCGTGCCCAGCGGACGGGGCGGCGGGAGAGGGTGGGCCGCCGGCGCAGGCGCCGGCGGCGCCGGCGGGTGGGGCGCCACGGCCAGTAACGAGGGGTGGCAGCCGCCCTCCCTGCAGCTGTACCAGCGCACCTGCTGCCTCCTGTACAGGTGCGCGCGGCGCGCGCCAGGCACAGCAGGTGCCCTGCCGCGAACCCCCTCGCCGCCCTGCGTCCCACGCGTACACCTCGACACCACTGGCGGACAGGCCGGGGTGCCGCCAGCAGCGCGACCCCGACGCCGAGGCGCAACAGACAAGCTGCGGCCGTGGCATTGCCTGACAATCATCGGATGCCGTGCAGGGGCCTGGTGCTGGCGAGCGGCATGCCTCCCGACCTGGAGCAGCTCACCTGGCAGGCCTGCTGCTGCATGGGCCTGCACAACCAGCAGCAGCACGCCGCCACGCCTGACGCCGCCTTCTCAGTGCGTCCGGGCCACCAACGCCCCCCTTTGCTCCTCGCCCGCGCCACCCGCCGCGCATACATGTAGCAGCACGCGGCCTGCGCCTCCGCTATGATGCGCTTGTGTTTGCACCCCGCGCCTCGTCGGAGTGGCACTTCAGCTTCGTACCCCTTCGTCAGGTGCCGTCGGCTGTGGGGTGGTGCGGCTGCATGCAGGTCTGGGTGCACCCGGTGGACCTGGCCGCTCCCGGCAACGAGGCGCATGGCGGCGCGCTGGGCGGCGCCGCCGCGGCCACCGCCGACAGGGCTGGCGCGCCCTGGACGGGGCTGGCGTCCGCGGCGGCGGCGGCGGCGGGCGACGACGGCGGCGCGGCGCCGCGTCCCCGGCAGCGTGACGTGCTTGTCCTGGCGGCGGCGCACGGGCTGGTGGGCGCTGTGCTGCTGCGGCCCTTTGACCTATGCGTGGACATGCACGTGGCCGGTGCGTCGGGCGCAAGCGTGCGGCAGCGAGGGGGGGCGCGCTGCGCACGCCTTGAGGACGGGCGCGGCGTGGCCCGTGCGCGAAATGGTGCGGCGCGGCCACGCGTGCCCTTTGCGCCGCCGCGTGCTGCCGTTGCCTGCTCAGGCCAGCTGGAGGGCGTGGCGGCGGCAGAGTGGCTGCAGCAGGTGCATGCGCACCTGGGCTTTGACCTGGCCACCTCGCTGCGCGCCTCCACGCCGCTGTCCACCTACTCGCCCGCTGCGCTGCCCGCGCTCGCCGCGCACTGGGCCGCCGCCGCGCGACACGCCGGCCTCGCCGCCGCCGCCGCCGCCGCCGCCGCGCCGCAGCTCCGCACGCACGGCTCGTTCGTGCCGGCGGCGGCGACGACGACAACAGCAGGCCGTCGGCGGCAGCGCGAGGGCAGCGGCGACGGCGGCGCGCCGGCGGACGGCAGCCCCCAGGTGCCTGACAGCCCCGCCGGCAGGGCCGCCGCTGCCACCCGCGCAAACCCTATCACGGGGTCCCCGCTGGGCAAGAGCATGACGTTGGCCCGGATGCTGCTGCAGCGCGCCGGGTCCAGCCGCCACACCGGCTCCTCCACGCGGTCGCCGCGCGGCCCCGCCGCAGCGCCGCTGCACCCTAGCGGCAGCAGCGGCCAGGCGTCGTCGTCGCTGCCGCCGCTCGCCAGCCGCACCGTCAGCGCGCCGACGCACGACCCCCACCACGCCGGCAGGAGCGCAGCATCGCCTCACACCCCCGGCAGCGCCGCCGCCGCCGCCGCCACCGACTGGGCGGGCGGCAGCTCCCCAGGGACGCCCGGCGCCCCGCCCGACCTCCTCTCCCCCTTCGCCGCCGCCGCCACCGCCCTCCAGCCGCTGCTCGTCCCACACGTCGCCGCGCCGCCCCCGCTCGATGTCGCCGCGCCGCCGTCGCCCGCCTCCCCTCCGCTGCCCTCGGCGCTGAGCACCGCGCCGTCGGCCGCCGGCGGCGGCCTCAGCGCTTCACCACTGGGGCCCGCTGCTGCTGCAGCGGCGGCGGGCGCGCTGCCGGCGGGCAGCGTGGCGTTGGTGCTTGACCACGCGGCGCGGCGGCTGCTTGTGGTGCTGGACAAGCTGCCGGCCGGCAGCAGCGCGCTGCTGGCGGCGGCGTGGCCGGTGCTGGCGGCGTGCCACGCGCGGCTGCGGGCGGCGGGCGGCGGCGGCGGCGGCGTGCTGGTGCCGCCCAAGCACTCACGGCTTTGCCTGACGCTGGGGCAGCTGGAGAGGCTGGCGGCGCTGAGGGCGCCGCCAGAGGCGGGCTTGAGGCTGGGGCACGCCGACTCGGCGCCGTGGCACCTGCATCCGGAGCTGGCGCCCGTCGCCGCCATGGAGGAGGTGCGCCGCGAGGCCCCCCCGTGTGGCGCGTTGGGGCGAGCATCGATGTGCTTTTTCATGCTGGCGTGGTGCATGCTGCTGCGGCAGGGTGCCAACGATGGCGAGGCGGACAGAGGGATGTCTCGCAGCAATAAGGCAGACGAGCCAGTCGCGCGCACGGGAGCAAAGATGTGTTGCCCTCGGCTGGCTTGCCGCTTGCAGGTGGTGCTCCAGGTGCCCCTGCCGGCGCACTTGGCGGCGGGCGGGCCGGCGGCGCCCGGCGCCGCCGCGTGGTTTGTGAGCGGGCAGCGCGACGCGGCGAGCAGCTGCGAGGTGCTGGTGCTGCACCGCGGCGACGTGAACGAGGTGGTGGTGCAGCAGCAGGCACGGCTCCTGCTGGAGCAGCACCGCGTGGACTGACTAACGGGCTGCCTGGCGCTGCCCTCGACGCGACCCTCCTGTGCCACAACATCCTCCTTGCACTGGCAAACTCCGCAAGGCAAAAGGGGAGCCACGAGGACGCGCCTGGCAGCCTGTCAATCGCAACGCAACGCGCGGGCGCCAAGGGTGCTAACTAGCTAGCACACCGCGTAGTCCTCGTCCAGCTCCGCCAGCTCGCCGTCGGTCCACACCAGCGTGGCGCCGCCCTGCAGCTCCAGCCGGGCGTGTGGCGTGGCGCGAACGTACTGCAGGCGGCGTGCGATTACCGCGCCCTCGCCGTTCGGCGCCCCAGGCTCACTGCGCCGCCGCTCCTGCGCGCCCCCGCCCGCCGCCGCCCCGTCGTCGCCGCCGCCGCCACCCAGCTGCAACGCGCGCCGCAGCGCGTCTGCCGTGGCCAGCTCGGGCGGCACGGAGCTCAGCGACAGGTGCCTGCACACGGTGGTGGCGCACAGTGCCAAAGAACCATCGCTCACATTCAGCCTGGCCACAGCATGCTTTGCCGAACCCCCGCTCCCGGAGCACCGCAAAGCAAGCCCGGCTGGCGCCAGCGCATGCACGTCGCACGCACTTGAGGCGAGGGAAGGCCGCCGCCAGCATGCGCAGCGCCGCCTCGGTCATGGGCTCGCAGCCGCCCAGCGACAGGTGCTGCAGCAGCGGCATGACGCCGCGCAGCGCCCGCGTGAAGGCCTCCAGCACGCGCGCCGCCGTCCACGCCGCCTGCTGCGGGGCCGCCAGCCCCTCCTGGCTCCGCTGCCACGCCGTCGACGACGAGGCGGCGGCGTTGACGGTGGCGGGCCGCGTGGGCTCACTGGCGCGCCAGTGGCAGGTGGTGATGGAGAAGCTCTCCAGCTGGGGCAGGCGCACCTGCCAGGACGATTGGCCACCAGCGCTTGCGCGGTGCTGAGCGAGGAGCGACGCACCGAAGAGCCAGGGACGGCAGGCGGGTGCGCCACGGGTTGCGGGCACGCAATGGGTGCGTCTGTGGTGTGGGATTTGCTCCGTGGCGTGGCCGGACCCACTGGCCAGGCGCGCCGCATCAGGTGTCTTGCACGATAGCAAAGCTGTGGGCCGCACCTGTCCCATGGACTGCACGCAGGCGGCGTTGAGCTCAAAGCTGCCCTCGAGCGCCAGCTGCCGCAGGTGCGGCATGGCGGCCACGTGCGCCAGGCACATGCCGTTGGTGTCCAGGCCCTGCAGCACCAGCACCTGCGCACGCGCCGCGGCGCAGCACCGCCCGCGGCGGCCTGTGAAAAACGCCCTGCCGGCGGGGACACCACCAGCGCGGGGGCGCCGAGCAAGCACCGTCTGCGTGCGGGCGGTGGCCGCACGCAGCAGCGCGCCGCGCCACAACGCACCTGCAGCTGCGGCAGCAGCGAGAGGAAGTGCATGTGCGGCTCCCGGCAGCGCGCCTGGGAGGACGCCACCGCCGCCAGCACGCCCGCCTGCCCCGCCGCGCCGCCGGCCGCCGCCTGCGGCTCGCCCGCCGCGCCGCCTCCGCCTCCGCCCACACCCAGCTCACCCTCCTGTTCCTCCTCCCACTCCTCCTCCATGTCCTCGTCCTCGTCGTCGCTTCCAGCCAGCGCAGGCCCGCCCACTCCGCCACCACCGGCGCCAGCCTCCGCCGCCATGCCTAGCTGCTGCTGCTCCTGCTCTTCCCCGCCGTCCTCATCTTCACCCTCCTCCTCAAAGCTGCCCGCCTCGCTGCCGACCTCGAGCATCACTTGGTCCTCCTCTGCCGCCGCCACCACCTGCTGCTGCTGCTGCATCACCTGCTGCGCAATGTGCTGCGCAGCTGCCAGCGCGCCCTGCGCAGCCGCGTGCGCCTGCGCCGCCGCCTGCTGCAGCTCAGCGTGCCCCGCCTGCTGCGCCGCCGCCACCGCGCCCTGCATGGCCTGCTGCACCTGCGCCGCCGCCTGGAGCAGCTGCTGCACGTTGGCGGGCACAGGCGCCGCCGCCGCCTCGGGCCCCGCAGGCGCCGCCGCGACGACGGCGCCGGGCTGCACCGGGGCCGCTCCCGCCGGCGCAAAGCCGCCGACAAAGTCTTCGCGGATGGGTTCCCTGGGCATGCTGTGGATGGGCGGCGCGTGGTGCAGCACCTGGAGGTCCGTCAGGTGCGCCAGCGACGCCAGCGCCAGCAGCCCGCCGCTCTTGGACGCGCACACCAGCTGCGGCGTGGGCATGCCTGCGCACGGTGAACCAGAGCAGCGGCGACAAGGGCGGGGCCCCGCACTCTGCACCGCTCTGCCACGACCCGCGACGTGGCGAAAAGACCACGTCTTGTCAGGATTGGCAAGGCCACATTACGCCCCAAGCCCGCACCGAGCAGGTGCAGGCTGCGCAGCGCTGTGAGCTCGCCCAAGTGCTTAAAGCGGCACATGAGCAGCTCCCCGGCGTGCAGCACCAGCCGCTCCAGCTTGGCAAAGGGCGGCGCGTCGCCGTGGGCGGCGGCGCCGCCACCGCCGCCCTGCGCAAACCCGCCGCCGTGCACCGGCAGCCCCGCCATGCGCAGCTCGCGCAGCGCCGGGCGCACACGGGCCAGGCCCCGCAGCAGCACGTCACCTGCGCACGCCACCACCGCACCAAACCAGCAGCGCCGGCTTTGCCCGCTTTGCCCCCCCCCCCCCCCCCCCCCCCCCCCACCACACCACACACACACACACGTCGCTTGCTTGCCCACAAGAGACGGCTGCGATGCCCAGCAAAAAAACAAAGGCCTCAAGCAAAGCGGCGCACCTGGGAGCTCGAAGTGCGCGGCGCACGACGAGTAGCTCACGTCCAGCGAGGTGAGGCGAGGCATTCCGGCGGCCAGCTGCACCACCAGCTCGGCGGAGAAGACGTACGGGGGCGTGTGCACCAGGCCCAGGTGCTCCAGCGCTGCGCCAAAGCAGCAAACGCACACAAGTGCACCCGTGCGAAGTGTGAAGAAATGACTCCGCGGTCTGGCAGAGAGCAGCAGGACAACGCGACGTTGGCGAGGGGAAACAGCGCTGCCGCGCGTGCACCACCCCGCTCCATCCGAAAACGCACGCGCTCTTGGGAGGCCAGAAGGACGTGCCATGCTGCAGAGCATGCGCGAGGGATACCAGAGCGCACGCGCACCCGTGAGCCTGCCGATGGAGAGCGCCATGGCCGGCGCGCAGCACCCGGCCACGTGCAGCCGCGTGAGCGCCGCCAGGTGCCCCAGCCCCAGCGCCTGGCTGGCCGCCAGCAACCTCGTCCCCACGCCCCACGGGGGCGGGTGGATCGTCAGGCCCAGCGCCCGCAGCCGCGTCAGCCCCCGCACGCTGGCGCCCCACGCCACCTCGCACACCCGCGTGCGCTCGCCCGCCGTGCTGCCCCGCTCCACGCGCAGCCCGTGCGCCCCCTCCCCCTCCCCCTCGGCAAACTCCTGCTTGGCGGCGATGCGACAGGGGATGAACGGCTCGGCCCACGCCAGCTCCAGCGCCGTCAGCCGCGTGAGCGCCGTGCCCACGTGCCCGTAGTCGTCGGGGCTGAGCCGCTGGTTGCGCAGCCGCAGGCACGCCAGCGCTGGCAGCCGCGACAGCAGCGTCACCACGCCCGCCATGGGCACGCCTAGCGGCGTGGGCGTCCCGGCGTCGCGCATCAGCGCGGGCAGCGCCGCCGTCGCCGTGGCCGTGGCAGCCGCCGCCGCCGCGCCCTCCTCGCTGGAGTGCCGTGCGCTCCAGGCGAGGTACCGGGCGCGGCCGCGCGCGTTGCGGGGGTCGGCGGCGGCCAGCCTCCAGGCGTCCACCAGCGCCAGCTCGGCGCTGAGGTCCAGCTCGCGCAGCGCGGGCAGCGCGCTTAGCGCGCGCAGCAGCGCCGGCGCGGCGGCGCGCGCGCCGAGCTCGCGCGCGTGCTCGCGCTCGCTGCCGCGCGGCAGCCACAGCGGGCAGGGCGTCGGCGGCTCGGCGGTGACCCGGGTGCAGGTGGTGGCGAAGCCGGCGTCGGCCAGCCGCTGGCAGGGCGGCGGCGGCGCCGTCAGCCGCCGCAGCGCCGCCGCCGCCCGGCGGCAGAAGTTCTTGCTGGCTGGGCTGCGGAGAGCCAAGGCAGCGCTGCTGGGGGTGGGGAGGTCCCCGTCGGCGGCGCAGGGCCAGGGGAGCACGCCGGCGAGGCTGAGCGTGTGTAGCCGCGCCAGTGAGGGCTGGAGGGCGGCGGTGAGGTCGCGGAGGCTGAGCGTGCAGCGGGAGAGGTCGAGGCGCGCGAGCAGCGGCGCCGCCTGGCCCAGCGAGGGCGAGAGGAGGGTGGGCGGCGACGGCGGCGGCGGCGGGGCGCCGGGGTGGGCGGCGTGGGTGGGCGGGATGACTTGGCCCTGCGGGGCGGGCGGGAGGGTTGCGTGCGCAAGCGGTTGCAGCAGCGCATCCAGAGGGACACGCGGCGGGTGCGCCAGCGCATCATCAGGAGCCGGCGGCAGGGCACTCGCCTGCAGGGAGAGCGACGCGAGCCTGGGGAAGCGCGCCGACAGCTGCTCAGGCGAGGCCTGCAGCAGCTGCGGCGTCAGCACGAAGCTGTTGGCGGCTGCCGGGGCCTTGGCGCGGGAAGACGCCAGGTGCAGCGTGGTGACGCCCCAGGGCTCGACAGGTGGGGCCAGCGGAGGCAGGTGTGTGGGCGCCAGGTGCTGGAGGTGCAGCTTGACGCCGCGCCGCCACGGCTTGCACACCAGTGTGAGCACCTGTGTGCGCAGCAACACCGCGCGGGCAGCCGCGACGGCGCCTTCAGGTGTGCCACGCTGCCAGCTGCGGTGCGGTTCTCAGCGCCCTGCCGGTGCGCAGCGCTGCGCGCTTGCAGATCTGCAGCTGGCCAGGTGAAGGCACTGCACCTGCACGCTGAATGGGTCCGCCTCGAGCAGCCGGGCCGCGACCTCCGCCAGCAGGTCGTGAGGCAGGTGCGGCCAGCCGCCATGGTGGTCCGTTGCGTCCATCAGCGGACTCCTGCCCTGCAGGGCTGACTACGCCGCTGGTCGCTGCCGCACGAGCACATGGCAGTGCCGGGCTTGGTTCAGGGTCGTGGAGCGCTGCGGCGCATCGCGTACGCTGTGCGGACTTCAAGCGCGATGATGATGCAGCAGTCCCTCTGCCAGCGGTGCCACAGGGCCGCGGCGCCATCACGGCGAGTGTGCGCCCGAGCGGCCGCGCTCGCCCCCACCGCGAGAGCTCGGCACTCGTGGAGCAGCAGCTCGCGGCTGCGCGCAGTCAGTGTTGCGTCACCCCGGACAGCAGGTAGAAACCTGCTATGGGCCAGGGCGCTCAGGA
>VFQP010005360.1_pt1 | contig 11263 bp, 10 predicted proteins | sample 3512351 | NCBI WGS metagenome assembly VFQP01 (sample SAMN10412372, study PRJNA504923) | tailings metagenome | isolation source: Relicate 1 Philex TSF1 revegetated site | place: Philippines: Tuba, Benguet | collected 2017-08-29
GCGCCGTCCTCCGCCCTCCCCACCACTGGCACGCCCCACCACACTCCCAACGGCCTCCCAGCGGCCAAGCGCTCCGCCACCTCCTCGCCCGCCACCTCCTCCCCTCAGGCCAACGGCGCCGTCATCTCCGCCACCGCCGGCAACACCGCAACGGACGCCAGCGACGCTCAGCACACGCCGCAGGTGCCAGGGCCGCAAGCAGCGGCGGCGCAGCATGCGCAGCATGCGCAGCGCGGCGGCCAGCTGCTGCAGCCGCAGCACAGCCTTCCCGTCGCTGGCGGCCCAGCGGCGGCGGCAGCGGCGCAAGCGGGCGGTAGGCGGCACCTGGAACCCCGGCTGAGCGCCAGCATGCAGCATGGCGGGGCGGCCAGCGGGCGGTACGGCAGTGGGGGCGGCGCAGCCGGCGCGCCGGCGTCGCCGTTCTCGCCCAGTGCGCACGGCGCGGGCGGGCAGCAGCAGCAGCACCATGCGCACACACAGCGGAGCACGCTGCAGCAGGTGCGTCGCTTCCTTCGTTCCCCCGCTGCCTCTGCTTGCTCTGCTCTGCACGCAAAGGACGGAGTGTGCTTCCTGCACCTCACGACACCTTTTCGCTACCTTTTCCTTCGCTTCAGATTGAGGAGGAGGTGCTCAAGTGGGCCAACGCCAAGCTGCAGCACGCGCCCGCCCCTCCGCCTCCCACCGCCTCGCTGCCTTTAGCCCGCGCCAACGGCTCCGTCCATCTCCAGGCCGGCAACGCATCGGACGCGCGTGGTGCGGCCTCCACCCTACCCAAGCAGCGGCAGCAGCGGAATGAGGGCAAGGAGCAGCTGGCTCCAGGCGCGCCGCCGCCGCCGCCGCAGCAGCAGCAGCAGCAGGCGTGGCGCATCCACGGCCTGTCTGACCCTGCTTTGGCCCAGGGCGAGGTGCGTCGCGCAGGGCACAGGGCACAGGATATTTGGTAGCTGTGCAGCAGTGTGCGGTGTGTGGGGTGCTGTGCACAGGAGGCTTGCATCAAGTGATGCAGCCGCGGTTTGCGATTGAAGAGCACGCGACGGAAGCCATGCCAACGCCACGTCCGCGTGTGCAGGTGCTGTTGGTGCTGCTGTCCGCGCTGGAGCCGGGCGTGGTGGACTGGGCGCACGTGCGCCGCGCGGCGGCCACGGCGGCCCCTGCTGGCAACCTTGTCAACGGCAAGGAGGCGTGCGGCGCGGGCGCGGGCGCTGCGGCAGAGGTGGACTTTTCGCGGGGCAGTTTGGAGGACGGCCAGGAGAACGCCAGGTGAGAGCTGTAGCACTTCCAAGCACTTCAAATCCCTGGCGTGCACACAGCTCTTGGCTCGCTTGCCTTTTAGCTGCGAGACATCTGACACGCCCGGCAGTTGGGCTCCGGCCCCGCCGAGGTGTCCAAACAGATGCAAAATCCAACACACAGGTGGCAAGGGAGGCCTGCTGCCTGCCTTGCTTTCTGCTGGACCTGGGTCATGCGCACGCTTGTTTGCTGCCGGGAGCCAAACGCCAAAAGGGGATAGCGGCGGCACTGATTGGTGGTGCGGTTGCTTGCAAGGCACAGGCGCGCCCGCCAACGTGGTGCGGTTGCTTGCAAGGCACAGGCGCGCCCGCCGCACGGCAGGGCGCTGCAGGGATCACAGGCTGAACGAGACTGGGCCCTCACTCACATAGGGCTACGCACACGGCACGCAAGAAAGCAGATAGGCACACACACACACACACGTGCAACACACACACACACACACACACGTGCCCCGTGCGCGCGGACGATTGGCATATGTCAGCGCACGCAGGCCGGGTCCTCCGCCAGGCGCGACAGCGCATGCGCGCAAGCGACCCACCACCGCGCGCCGACACCAGGCAGGGCCGCGCAGTCACCGGGTGGGCGGGCGGGTTATACGGGGAGGCCAAAGCCGGCAGCAGAGCAGTGAGCGTATGTGATCAAGCAGCGCTGAGCGCTGCACCTTGAGCAACAATTAGCGAACAGCTCCGCTCTGCCCCTGGTAAAGGGGCTCACAAAAAACAGTCTTAACCGTCGGAGATAAACCCCTCCTCTCTAAGACAACGCTTTCTGCTGGACCTGGGTCATGCGCTCTCACGCTTGTTGCTCCCACGCCACGCCATTGACCCAACCTGCCTGGCTCGTCCACGTCGCCCATGCGCACGCAGGCTGGTGATCAGCGCGGCGCGGAGCCTCGGCTGCCGCGTCTTCGTCTCGCCCGAGGACGTGGCCGAGGGCAGGCCCAGGGCTTTGCTCATGCTGCTGGCGGCGCTCATGGCCCGGGACATGGGCACGCAGCTCCGCGCCTAGGGATCGTGCGCGCCCGGCTGCGACCCCTGGAAAGCCCTCTTGAGCCCTTGGAGCTGTTCTCTTGTTTGGTGTGGGCGCTCGCCCTGCCTTGCGTGCTGTGCACGCTGGCCTTCCTTGTGGAATGGCCAACGGCCATGCTCAGGCGGCGGGCCGCTTCTTGAGAGAGAGAGAGAGAGTTGAGAGAAAGTTCAGTATTGGCAGGCGAGGGGGCCCCTCTTCATCGTTCGTTCGTCGGGTTTGCGCTGTTTCGTGCGAGTGCGTGTGAGAGTTGATCCAGGTTGCTGCAGGCCTGTGATGTGTGTTGGTGGGCGTGCGGTCCCGTGCAAATTGCTTTTCCCGTGTGTGGCCAGGCGCCAAGACCTGAGCCCGCCAAACGCTTCCCCTTCTTCGAAGAGAGAGCGCCGTGGCGGTCCGCCCGCGCGCCGCATCGCTTCTTCCGCGTCTTGCCCTCCCTGCTCTGCTGTTTGCCGTCCCCGCCATCCACGTGCGTGGCTCCACGGGTGGGCCCGACGCGTGCGTCCGCTGACCACCACTGTAGCTCAGGCGACGCGACCGACCGCAGGGTGGACTTGCTTCTGCTGCTGACGTGGTGCACCGAACCGACAAGTGCTTTCCTCTTTCGCTGCGCGTCTGGGTTTTGACGGGTTGCTTGCCGGCCGCACGTGCTGGCGGTGCGCCGTCTGCAACGACCGGTTCTCCTTTGCAGGCAGAAGCGTGCGTGAAGCGGAAAGGGAAGAGAGAAAGACCGTGCCCGCGGCCATGTGCGCACTGCTACGCGATGAATGGAGTCATGCCGCGATGAATGCGCGAGTGCAGAGGGGAAGGGGGAAGAAAGGGAAACGTCCGCATGAAGGTGCGTGTGGTCCACAGTCGGGCGATGAATGTGTGCGAGAGATTCTGGCTGGGCGCTCATGCACGCATGCTCCTCCAGGGGGCGTGGCACAGGGCCAATCACCGCCGCCCGTCGACTACTGCGGCGCCTGCGCGCCGTCGGGCGGCGGCGGCTGCACCGGCGAGCACGCCGCCCCCGCCGCCGCCGCCCGCCCCGCGAAGAAAGCCAGCATCTGCACGGCGCGCGCACGTTTGGCGAGCCGCGAGTCAGAGGCCAGTCACAGCGTTGACGCGCGAGGCAGACCCTAGCCATGGGCCCCTAAGCCCTCACCTGGGGCAGAAGCTCGACCGGCAGCCTCTGCGTCAGTATGTACCGTTCGGGCAGCAGGAGCAGCACCGGCGCCTGCCCCTCCTCCTCCTCTCCTTCCACCTCCTGTAGCTGCTGTAGAGGCGCCTCCTGCTGCTGCTGCGGTCCCGCCGCCGCGCCCTCGCTCGCCCCGGCCTCCACGCCTCCTCCGCTGCCCGCGGCCGCTGCCGCAGCAGCCCCCGCCGTCCCCTCACCGCCGCCGCTTGAACCGCCGCTGGCCACGGGAGGCAGCGAGGGCGGCGGGACGGAGGCGGCGGGCGTGCTGACGTGCGTGGTGCCCGTGGGGGTGGTGAGCGTGGAGGAGGGCGGGGCGGAGGAGGGCGGCGCGCCGCGGGGGCTGAGCGTCTCGGAGCCCAGGCTGAGCATGAGGCTGTTGTGCGGCGGCAGCCAGGCCTCGAGGAGGCTGCAGAGGCGGGGGTTGGAGAAGCAGATGGCGACGAGCGCTCCCAGCAGCACCTGCGGCAGGACATGACGGCGAAGCAAGGTCAAGGCCACGCGCTGCGGGGTGGTTACGGGCCCTCCTGCCGCTGGCCAGTCGTTTGGGGGCCCTGTCGAATGCAGCGCGTGCAAAGACTGCTCATCTGGGAGAGCATGGGGTCGCTGCACCGTGGGCAATGGTCCCTGGGGTGCCCAGAAAAGAAAGACGCAAGGACAGCTCACCTGGGAGAGCGTGGGGTCGCTGCGGAGGGCCAGCGGCGCGGCCATGAGGCGGTGCAGCACGCAGTCGGGAGGCCGGCCCCAGCACAGCGCGTCCTGGTTGCCGGGCGACAGCAGCGCGAAGAAGCCCACCAGCAGCAGCACCTGCGAGAAAGGAAGAGCAGGGAGAACACACAGCTTGCAAGCCACGAGAGACCAAGGTTAAGCTGACCAGCAGCAGCACCTGCGAGAAAGGAAGAGCAGGGAGAACACACAGCTTGCAAGCCACGAGAGACCAAGGTTAAGCTGACCAGCAGCAGCACCTGCGAGAAAGGAAGAGCAGGGAGAACACACAGCTTGCAAGCCACGAGAGACCAAGGTTAAGCTGACCAGCAGCAGCACCTGCGAGAAAGGAAGAGCAGGGAGAACACACAGCTTGCAAGCCACGAGAGATCAAGATTAAGCTGACCAGCAGCAGCACTTGCGGGCCACAAGGGCCGCGACGGTGGCGAACACCACCCCGATTTCTGGCCCGGCGATCCGAACCGCGCTTTTGGCACACGGTTCACTGGCGGCCACGTTGGACCGCGCACCTCGTTGAGCAGGGCCACCGACTCGACCGGCCCACGCCGACCCCCCCAGCCACGCCCCCGACAGTTTCACTAGTCACGTCAATCGCGCACCTCGTTGAGCAGGGCCACTGACTCGACCGGCGCCAGGCCCCGCCGCGCCGACCCACCCGCCACGCCGCCCTGCCGCGCCGCCGGGCCGAACGACACGCGCCGCTGCTCCTCCTGCACGCCCCCCGCCCCGCCCTCCCCGCCGCTGCCCACGTTTGCCACTGCCGCCGCATCTGCCAGGGGCTGCGGCGAGGCGGCGACGCCGGGCGGAGCGGGAGGCCACAGCGGGAGCGACGGCGGCGCCGAGGCGGCGGCGTGCGGCGGCAGGCGCTCGGCCCGCGCGAACGCCTGCTGCACCACTTCTGGCGTGACGCCAGCGGCCGCGGCGGCGGCGCCGCCGCCGGTGCCGCGGGGGCTGGTGGCTGTGGTGGTGGTGTTGGAGGGCCAGGCGTTGGTGGTGAAGGAGATGAGGAAGCCGAGGAGGTGCGAGACGCCCACGCACTGGCTGGTGCCCGACAGGCCGGCTTGGAGCGCCGGCAGGTCCAGCCTGCCGTGGCGCACGAACGAAAAAGAATGATTTGGTTTTCTTCAGTCAGCTTAAGGTCACGGAAACAAGGAGGAGCGCGCTGTGGAGGCGTGCGGGACGTCGAATGCGCGAGGTGCGAAGAAGAAGGCATGTGCAGTGGGTTGGGCCTGTGGGCTGGCCTCACCTGGCCAGGTTGTTGAGCACCCTCAGCACGCTCAGCGCCGCCTCGCTGAAGTTGGAGGGCAGCGCCTCCGCGCGCGCCTCGACGGGCGTGCAGCTGGGCGCCGCGTGGAGCAGCACGGCCGTCAGCAGCATGGGCAGGCCCGCCATGCTTGTCTCCTGCAGGCGAGGCGGCGGCAGGCAGAAAGTCAGGTGAAACACTGGTCGTCAGCAGGAGGGCCCGCCATGCTTGTCTCCTGCAGGCGAGGCGGCGGCAGGCAGAAAGTCAGGTGAAACACTGGTCGTCAGCAGGAGGGCCCGCCATGCTTGTCTCCTGCAGGCGAGGCGGCGGCAGGCAGAAAGTCAGGTGAAACACTGGTCGTCAGCAGGAGGGCCCGCCATGCTTGTCTCCTGCAGGCGAGGCGGCGGCAGGCAGAAAGTCAGGTGAAACACTGGTCGTCAGCAGGAGGGCCCGCCATGCTTGTCTCCTGCAGGCGAGGCGGCGGCAGGCAGAAAGTCAGGTGAAACACTGGTCGTCAGCAGGAGGGCCTGCCATGCTCGTCTCCTGCACGCGAGGCGGTGGCAGGCAAGAAGCACAGGTGAAACACTGTGGTCGTCAGCAGCAGGGCCTGCCATGCTCGTCTCCTGCAGGCGAGGCGGCGGCGACGGAAGCAGGAGTGCACGAGGGAGTGCACTGAGCCTGCTGCCAGGCGCAGGGGTGCCGTGAGCGCATTGACTGCGCTCAGGAGGGAAACGATGGCTTCGAATACTGTGTACTGTACTGTACCGTTTCGACGAGCTCGGGTAAACAGCAACACAGTTCCCCTTCTCTCCTTCCCAAGCACGCACCTGGAAGGCCAGGGAGAGGGAGGAGGCCGAGTCCAGCATGGGGCGCCACCGTTTGTCCGCGCACAGCACGTACTGCTGCTGCCCCTCCTCCTCGCCCACCTCCTCCACCACCTCACCCTCTCCGCCCCCTTGCACGCCCTCGGAGCCGCTCCCTCCCTGCAGCTGGGCCTCTGGTGGGGCGTTGGAAGGCGGCGGCGCGGCGCCAGCGCCAGCGCGGCGGGCGGGCAGCGCCGGGCGCTCTGTCATGGCCTCCAGGAGGTGCAAGCCCTGCATGGTGGTTCAAGGTCATGGTTGGAGAGCGAGGGCCTCGGCAAAGAGCACCAAGCCACACAAACGCTCCGGTGCTCGTTGTGTTGCTTTTGGTGTTGCGCAAGCGCACCTGAACGACGTGGTCGGGAATGGGAGGCAGCGCCACGATGCTGCTGGAGCTGCCGCCGCCGCCGCCGCCCACGCCCTGCTGCTCCTTGCCACCTGACGCCGGCCCGGCCGCTGCTGTCACACCGCCGCCGCCCTGGGGCCGGGCCACCACTGGCCCTCGCGCGTCCTTGACAGACGTTGCGTCAGCAGCGATGACGACAGCGGGTGTTGCGCCGTCGCCGTCGTGGGCGGTGGGCGGTGGCGGGGCCGAGGCGGCGGGGGTAGGGTTGGGGCTAGGGTTGACGTCGGGGGCGGCGGGGCGCCAGAGCTGCGGCTGGTCGCAGAGGATGAAGAGCTCCGAGAGTCGGTGCACGATGCCGCTCGCCACCATGAACCCTAATGAGGGTTAAGATGCATGTGCAGAGGGGGCACAAGCGTTTGGATCCTCGCACCCTGAAAAGATTGACAGAGTGTGGTCAGCAAGGACTCACCGATGAGGTGCTCCCGAAGCGCCGTGGCGCTCTTGCGCGGCCACGCGATGCGGTTAGGGTTTGCGCCCTCGCCATGCTCCTCGCCCTCGCCGTCCGCCTCGCCTGGCGCCGGGCCCGCCAACGCCGCGGCGGCGACGGAGGGGGTGAGCCGGAGCGGCGGAGGCAGCGGCCGCGCGCCGCTTCCGCCGCCGCCGGCCGCGCCCGCCGCCGCCTCTCCCTGCGCCGCCGCCGCTGCTGCCTCCTGCACGCCTCCTTGCGCCGCCTGCCCTGCCGCCACCGCCGCCGTCACCGCAGGAACGGTGAGCGGCGGGGCGGTGTCGTCGCCGCCTAGGGTGGGGCTAGGGCTTGCCATGGTGCGCAGCGGCGGCGCGCCGGGATGCAGCACTGCGTGGTAGTCCGCGTGGTGCTCGGGCGGCAGGGCTGCCAGGGTCAGCACGCGCAGCACGCGGCTGAGCGTCGCCAGCTCAGCAGCGTCCCACGGCGCCGCGGCCGTGCCCTCCGCAACCACAGAATGTGCAGCCGGGGCGTCGCCGCTGGCGCCGGCGCTGCCAGGTGCAGCGGCAGTGGCGGTGGAGGCAGCAGCGGTGGCGGCGGAGTCGGCGCCGTTGACGCGGTCGAGGGCGAGCATGAGGCCCCTGACGAGGCCCACGGCGTGGCCGCCGGTGAGGACGGACAGTGCGTTTGCCGGCTCCTGCGGTGTGGTGATGAGCACGCCAAGCACGTGCCGCCAAGCGCGGTCGCGGTTTTCCGTCTGCGCGCCGTGAGTGCAGTGCGAAGCGGCCAGCAGCGTGATAGCGGGGAGGACAGGAGCAAGCCCTAAGCCCTCACACCTGCATGAGGTCCAGAAGCAGCTGCGCCGCCGCCGGCGCCAGGTCCCATACCGGCAGCCGGCTGCAGCTGCGTGCGCCGACCTCTCGGCAGAGCCACGCCAGCATGCCGCTGGGCTGCGCCGCCGCCAGGCATAGCGTGCGCAGCGCGGGCTGCGGGCAACACGGCACGCGGAGTCACAAAAAGGAGGGCAGCAACTCAAACCTGCTCTGCTAGCACAGCGCGGGAATGACTTTCCCCCCAGCCTCCCTCAGGCCCCTGTCCTCCAGTCCACGCCGTACCTGGGCCAAGTCCGCCGCCGCCGCCGCCACTGCCAGGTGCGCGCTGCTGCCTTGCAGCCGCTGCGGCGCCTTCTGCCCCGCCGCCTCCGCGCCCCCGCCTCCCACCAGCCCCACCGCCGCGACCACTGCTCCCTGCACCTCCGAGCCTCCTGCCGCCAGCGCTACTCCTTGCGGCGCGTCCTCTGCGCCTGCCGCGCCGCCGCTCCCGCCCATCGCGTCGCCGGCGTCCGCTGCGTGCCCAGCAGCGGCCTGCCGCCCCTTCTTCTTGCGCCGACTGGGGCGCACCGCCGCAGCGCCCACGTCGCCGCCCTCCTCCGCCGCGCCTGCTTCCAGCGCTGCCGCTACGGCCGCGCCCTCGCTAGGGCTTGCCGCATGGGCCGGTGGGCCGTCGGCGGGCGCGGGCGGCAGCAGCACCAGCGGCGCCGGCGGCGCGGCGGCTGCGTCACTGGGCGCGGGAGGCGGCGGCGGAGGAGGGTGAGGAGGGTGGTGGCGCGCCCTGCCCGCCTTGCCGGCGGGCGCGGGGGTCGCGGGCGGGACGAGGGCGGTCCAGCGCTGCAGCAGCGACTGGCCCTCAGGCGTAGTGAGCAGCTCCGACCACGGCGGCGGCAGCTCCAGCGAAAAGCTGCGACACGCAGGCAGCACCACCTCGCGGGCGGCTTGGTTTTGTGCCCACCCTGATTGCCTGCCTGGCCTTCTCCCTGCCATCACTGACCCCACATCTGGCAAGGACGTACAGCGTGCTCAGCAGGCAGCAGCAACGAAGCAGAACGTGGCAGCGCCCGCACCTGTCCTCCTGGATGCGTGCCAGCAGCTTGGCCGCACGCCGCCGCATCCGCTTGAGGCGGTTCTTGGCGTTGATAGACGACGTGACGCTCCCGCCACCCGTCTGAATCTGCTGACCAACCGCCGCCGCCGCCGCTGCAATCGCGCTGCCACTGCCACCTGTCGCCGCCGGCGGCACTGGCGCCACCGCGCCGTCCACGCTGCCCCGTGCCACCGCGGGCAGCCCCGACCCGCCAGGACCCACCAGCCCTGCCGGCGCCGGCGGGACGCCGCCGGCAGGACTGCCCAGCGGCGACGCCCAGCTGCGGCCGCTCGCGCCGCCCGTCGCCGTCGCCCGCCGCGCGCCCGTCCCCAGCTGCCCCGTCGACGACGCCGACGCGCCGCCGCCACCGCGAGGCGGCAGCACGGCCCCCTGCGGCGACCTCGGCGGCGTTCCGCCGCCGCCTCCTTCCGCGGCAACGCCGCCACCACCCTGGAGCCCCGAGGTCAGGTTCGTTGCGGTGGCGGTGGCGGCGGCGGCGAAGGAGAGAGTGCTGGCGGAGGGCGTGAGCGCGGAGGAGGAGGTGGTGACGCCGGGGACGGCGCCGAGGGCGGCGCGCTCCCGGACCAGCTCCAGTCGGGCGGCGCGGCGCTGCTGGGCCTCGGCGAGGCGGGCCTCAATGCGCAGGGCCCGCTCCTGCAGCTCTCGCTGCGCCGCCAGGGCCATCTCCTGCACATCAAAAGCGGCGAAACGAAAAGAGTGACTTGGAAAGTCGCAGGACGCGCAGCCCTGCAGCTCCTGCTGCGCCGCCAGGGCCATCTCCTGAACGATTCTCAAGTAAAGGAAAGAAAGGGGGAAAGAAGGAACAGCCGGCGAGGGCGGGCGACGGGAGCAAACGACGAGGCTGCTTTCAGCGTCCCAGAGCAGGGTGCAGGGAAGGGAGCGGAGGCAGGGTCGGCGCAGGCGTCCTCACCCTGGCCTGCTGCTGCTGCGCCTCCTTGGCCGCCTCGCGGGCGGCGGCCTGGAAGCGCCGGTCGTCCTCCAGCTTGGCCGCCCACGCCGCCTGCACGCGCCGTCGCCACGCAGCACGCACACGTGCGGCACCCGACCAGCTGGCATTGAAACGCTGCGAGATGTGCACCTGATGCACCTGATGAACGCGTGTGCGGACACAGCAGAGGCGCACCGGACGAAAGCACGCCACCGCTCGCCACAATGGGTGCCTGCCCCGAGCTCTGTCAAACCACGCCTCCGTGCGCCGTGCTTTCTCCACACCACGCACACTCGCCAAGGCCACTCCCAAGCGCAGGCCAGGGCAGCGCGCACCTGCGCCGCCTCCTTGCGCCGCGCCCAGTCCATCTCCAAACCACACCACGCACACTCGCCAAGGCCACTCCCAAGCGCAGGCCAGGGCAGCGCGCACCTGCGCTGCCTCCTTGCGCCGTGCCTTTTCGACCAGCTCCGCCTGCCGTGCGTCCTCGGCGGCGCGCCGCCGCTCGGCCGCCAGCTCGGCCGCCGTGGCCGCCTCCCTGCCGCGCGCCAGCTTCTCCTCCAGCAGCTCGCGCCGCCTCGCCTCGCCTGAACAGGCAACACGCAAGCGGGACGCAAGCAACGCGGGCGGCGAGCGGGACGTTGGGTGGCAATCGCGCCGCCTCGCCTCAGCAGAAGGCCAGGCGACGGGGGCGTTTGAGCAGCAGGGAGCGCTCGCTGGAGGGGCGGCGGAAGGAGGACGACTCACCTTCCTCAAGCTTTTGCTGTAGGTGCAGCTTCTTGCCCTCCTCCTCGAGACGCGTGATGAAGGCCACCTCGGCCACCCTGCAAGCAGCGGCGCGCGCACCGAGCAAGCGTCCGCGAAGACTTGTCTTTCCGGCCCGCCATGCCGCGGCGGCAGGCGATCGCGAGCTTCGACGTGCATGGCATGTCGCTCACTTGCGCGCCTCGTCGTTGGCGCGCTGGACCACGGCGGCCAGGTGCGCCTGCCGCAGCTGCCGGCTGCGCGCGTCCTTGGCGGCAGACTTGCTGAGGATGGCCTCGGTGCGCTCGTCCTGCGGCGCCATGGGACCACGCACAAACGCCGACGCACTGGCGCACTCGTGCGGTGAGCGTGCAGCCGCAAGGGACGGCGCAGCGGGTGGGCAAGCGGCGGTCCGCGGGGCGGGACGGAAGGTGTGCAAGAGGATGTGCCGAGTGTGCGACCCGTTGCATGCGCGCCCGCACCTGGTGCAGCCGCGCGATGGAGCGGCTCTCCTGGGCC
>VFQP010005361.1_pt1 | contig 11262 bp, 14 predicted proteins | sample 3512351 | NCBI WGS metagenome assembly VFQP01 (sample SAMN10412372, study PRJNA504923) | tailings metagenome | isolation source: Relicate 1 Philex TSF1 revegetated site | place: Philippines: Tuba, Benguet | collected 2017-08-29
CTCCCCTCCCTCCGCACTGGCCCCTCCCCCTCCGCTCCCCCCCCCCCTCACCCGGCGCGTCGCCGCTGCAGCGCCCGGGAAGCGACAGGTACTCGACCGCCAGCTGCGGCATGCAGAACTGCTGCGCCCAGCCCGCCATGAGCACGGCAAAGGTGCGCAGGCAGCACGACGCGGGGCGCAGCGCCGCGCACGCGGCGTCCAGCGTGGGGCCGCGGAAGCTCAGGCTAGGGTTCATGAACCTGCGCGGCGCCAGGTTCGTGCAGGGCCGGGCGACAAGCGATGTGCAACGCACACGCCGCAGGCCCCCCAAGGGGCTCCAAGTTCATGCCAGCACCGGCGAGTGGGGTGGAGGGTGGAGGGTGTGGCGGCGGTGTTTAGGCGTCGCGACGATTGGGCGGTTGGGTGGTGTGCGTGCCGCGGCTCACCGGACGGGGTCCCAAACGCCAGCGGCCTTGAGGGCGTTGACCACCCGCAGCACGCACGTGCCGGCGGCGGCGGCGGTGCCCGGCCAGCACATGAAGAGGCTGGTCGAGTAGACGAGCAGCGGCTGCAGGCTGGGGTCGGTGGGGGCGGGGCACGCGGCCCGGCCTGCACCGGGAGGCGAGGCCAGGTGGGGCGCATCGTCAGCAAGTCGCAATTGTTGCTTGTGCGCTGCGCTGCGGTGAGAGAAGGGTCGCTGCCGCTCGGGGGAAGCGAAGGCCGCGGGCGGCGGGGCGCACGCACTCGCGGCGGAGGCGTTGGCCCATCGGGTGGTGGAGTTGAGCAGCTGGTTGGCGAGGCTGGATACGCAGGTGGTGTTGCACGCGATGGAGAGGCGGGAGCTGTTGGCGTAGGCCTGCGCGCACGGGAACGGCGGACTGAGCAGTCTCGCTCACGCGGCCGGGAGGCGGCCGCGACCCTCGGTCATCCTCCATAATCAGTGCTGCAGAGGAGCTGGAGGCCCTTGCTCTTCTGCCTTCGGCGCGCTGCTGGCGCCCTCTTGCTGTCGAGCTTAACCGCTAATTGCTGGTTCGTGCCCGGCCTTCCTGCGGCCCACCGCGAGGATCGGCCTGCCCGCCGCGCATCGGGAGGGCCTTGCGTCAACAAGCACGCTGCGTGCGCGCGTGCGTGCCTAGCTCGCGCGCTGCTGCTGCTGCTCTGCTGCTGCGCACCTGCAGGCCGACCCCGCTGTAGAACAGGAAGTCCACGCCCGTCCGCAGCACGCGCCCGCACTGGCTCGCGTCAGGGGCCAGGCAGCCTTGCAGCCAGCTGCTGAGCTTCTCCGTCGAGGCCGGCTGTGCTCTGCTGCGCCCGGCAGCAGCTCCCAGCAGCACGAGCGCCACCCAGAGGGTCGCCGAGCGAGCCATTGGCGCGCGTCGACGCCGTGATGGAGGCTGCAAACCGATGTCAGTGAGATGCGCGCCCATCACGCCCGATGCGCCGTGCGCATCCCGACCGGGCACCCTCTGCTGTTGAGCGAGCGTGTGCGTGGGAGGACTATGCTGTGGAGCAGAGCTCTTGCCTCCAACCTCCTCTCTTGGCACAGGACTGAGCCTTACCCGCTGATCACGTCCATGCGCGCGCGGCTGCGTTGGGGCTTGGCCGTGTCCATGCGCGCGGCGCGGCGCCGTGCACTGTGCAGTGGACGTCGCACCAGTCATGGAGCCCGCAGTGCAGCAACAGGAGCAGCGGCAAGAGCAGCAGGGGGAGCAGCAACAGCCTGCCAGTGAAGCTCCACCGGCGCAGCAAGACGCAGCGCAGCAGGAGCAGCGGCAGGAGCAGCGGCAGGAGCAGCGGCAGGAGCAGCAGCAGCCTGCGAGTGAAGCTCAACCGGCGCAGGAGCAGCACGCAGAGCCAAGCAGAGGGCCGCAGCAAGAGGGCGCACGCGGCCCAGCGCCCGACGTACCAGCACCCAAGAAGAAGCCCACGGCCATCAAGCCGGGCTCGTCGCTCGTCAAGCTCCCCATGAAGCGGCCGGCCGCCGCTGGTGGCGCTGCTTCGGGCAGCAAGGCAGGCAAGACAGGTACGGCGTGCGTCGCCCGTGGAGCACGCGTGGCGCGCATGGCGTGACGCCTTGGTGCATGCTGCTGCGTTGGCACTCGCACAGGGGGGCCGCCCAAGCCCCGGTATCTGCAGGAGCTGGACGAGCTGCGCTCCACGGCATGCGACACGACCGGCGGCGGCGACCGGCCCCTAGTCAAATAGCAGGAGGGCAAGCGTCAGCGCGGCACTCTGCTGGCACTCTGGTTTCGTGTGTGATGATCCGCGCCGCGGCAAACTGCGAACGGGGGCGACCCTGGCGTCGGCGTGACGCCTGCACCGTGGGCAACGAACTGCGATTGCACGAACTACCAGAGAGCGGCAAAAGCGGGGACAGCGGGGGGGCCGGCAAGCAGCACGGGGCGCAGCAGAAGGGGACAGCCAGGCAGCGGCGAGCAGGCACGCCGTGAGCAGAGCGCCGCGCCTAGCCGCCGTCCATGGATGGCCGCCACCCCTGGCGGCGCAGCCTCCTCCGTCGGAAAAGGGCCGTCACCGCAGGTTCATGCGCACGATGCTGCGCACCATGTCCGTCTTGTACGACTGCGTGGGCTTCCAGGCGCCCGTGGTGGCCAGCCGCTTGGACTCTGCCAGCTTGCGCTCCGCCTCGGCCCTGCAGACGGAAGGATCGGGCGTGCGGACGAGAGTGTTCGCGGTCAGGGAAGCTGAATCCACTGCCAGCAAACAGGGGGTTGCGGGCCAGCCCAGAGGCCACAGCACGCGATGTGGTGCGCCATCCTCCCAACGCAGGCGCAGTGCCACACGTGAGCACACGGGGCCCCACTCGCCCCGCGCACCTGAGCTTGGGCACCTCTGGGTCGTGGATGTACTCGATGTGTTCGATGCGCTGGCTGGCAAACACGTTGGTGGGCTTGAAGGGCGTGGTTGAGGCGTCAGGCTTGTCGCCCTTGCCCGCCGCCTTGTCCCCCCCGTCGGGGTCGGACGTCGCCATGACGTACTCCCACTCGCCCACCACGCCCTTGCCCTTGCTGATGGTGGTGTTGGGCACGCCAAAGCCGCCTGCGGCGCACAACGCGATGTACAACGTGCACGCACAAGTGGGCCAATGTGTGGGGACGGGAGGACGCCTTGGCTGTGGCCGCTCGCTGGCCAAGGGCGCCCCGGGCGCGGACGGCCCCCCCCTGCGGCGCACCCTTCTTGGGGGGGTTGGCGGGCTTGAAGGGCAGCTCGCTGGCGCGCGCCTTGCGGTCCTTTTCCCGCTCCTCCTTCTCCCGCTGCAGCTGCATGCTCAGCGGGTCGTGCTGGTACTCGTACCTGCGACGCCCACGTGCGCGACGAGGTCACCCCTCATTGCTCGTTCGCCGCGCGTCACGTCGTCCCGGCGGGCCCGTCGGCAGCTTGACGGCAGCGCTGATGATGGCTGGCGATGACTCACTCTGTGGCGACGCCCTTGGCGCCCACTCGCTGGCTGATGGTCAGCTTGTTGAAGCCAAAGGAGCCCTTTTTGGCCGGCGAGGTGTACAGGCCCCGGGGCTGCCCCGGCACCTCGCCCTTTTTGAGCGACTTGTCCTCAAAGGGCTGCGCCGCAGGGAGGACGGGGTGCAGGCACGGCGGCCCCTTGGAGGTTGACCCCCGGGGTGGCATGCAGGGCCTCACCCAGCGCAACGGGGATGGGCCCCGGGACGGCCCACACCGCTCAGATGGCACTCACCGGCATGTATGGCACCTTGCCGCTGGTGCCGTAAAAGTCGCCGGGCGTGGCGTGCTTGGGCAGGTGGCCGGCGGTCTTGAAGGGCCGGTCCACCACGTTCTTGCTGCGGCTCTGCTGCTCGCTCTGCAGCCGCGTCTTTAGCGGGTCCACGTACTTGTCGCCCTCGTAGAGGCTGATGAACTTGCCGAACGTGGCGTCGTTGCCCTGCGCACAGTGCGCGGGGGTCGCCAGTGGAGGTCGCCAGCAGCCCCCTGGCCTGGCAGTCGCGCTGGTCCCCCTCAGGAGGTGAATCAATTGCAGATTGCGCTGCTGCGGGCCCTCCAGCCTCGCGCTTCCGAGAGGTCAACGCGTGTACGGGGCGAACGTCGCTGTCGCACCTTGCCCGAGCGCCCAGCGGTGACCTTGAGGTTCAGGCCGTGGTCACGGTCCGCTGCCGCCTGCTCCTCGCCGCCCTGCGCTGCCTCTTCGCTCTGCGCTGCGCCCGGTTCGCCCCCGGGCCGCAGGTATGCTGCCTCCATGAAGAACCCATACTTGGTCGCGTTCTTGCTGCTGGCCATCGAGCCGATTCTGAGTCGCCGATGGCAGCCGCACGAGCATCGCGTTGAAGAAGCAAGCAAGCCCCATGCACGGGTGGTACTGCAGGAAGCGAGATCAGGCGAGGAAGAGGGTCCCGCGCGCTATCACCTATCCCGACTGGATGTGCGGGTACCGGGGATCGCCTTGCTGCTGCTGCTGCGGCGCCGGCTGCTGCCACGCCGCCCCCGGCGGCACCTGCGCGCAACAAGCACAAGCCCCACCACACACAGACAGGTGAGGTGTGCTTCACGCACGCACCAGGCCCCCTCCCTGGGGGCCCAACAGCATAGCGCGACCCAACCCTACGCACCGGCGCGTACGGCGGGGCCATCGGGTACGCGTGCTGCTGCGGCTGTCCCCAAAAGTCGGCGGGCGAGTGCCCGAGCGGCGACGGCGTGTAGTAGGGCCCGGTGTTGCCCGACGTGGGCGTGGGCATGGGCAGCGGCGCGGCATAAGCCAAGTCGCCGCCCGGCTGCTGCACCACCAGCCCTGGGCCCGCCGTCGGCAGCGCCAGCAGCACCTGCCGCACGCACGCGCGTGCGCCCACACGTTCACGCCGCCGCTCGCGTCATGACTGGCCCGCGCGCGCTGTGGCACGTCTGGGGCGCGGCCGGTCGCTGGGCTCGCGGCCCGACGCGCACATGCGCTGCACTGGTGGCACGGATGGCGTGGCGGGTGACACGGAGCGGAAACAGGCAGCGCGGGCAGTCCCCCGTTGCGCGGGCCAGCCCCCCGTGGGCACCTGATCAAGCCCCAAAATGCAGGCAGCCTCTCCTCTCACACCTGGTGCACCAGCGGGCGCGTGCAGCAGCCCTGCTCGCGGTCCACCGCCAGGCAGACCCACATGGCGTCCAGCACGTGCAGCACCATGCCCGCCACAAAGCTCATCATGAGCAGGGACGCCAGGCCCGCCAGCAGGCCCAGCGCCACGGCGGCGCCCTGCGCGTTGATCTGCGAGCGAGCAGGAGGACAAGGAGGAACCGATGCGAGGCAGCGCTGTGGCTCGCGGTCGGCGGCGCGCACTTGACAACGCCAACTGGGCCAGGCCCACTGCGTTCCGCGGCGCCGCCGCGGAACGCGGCGTCGCCGCCTCGCGGCCCCGCGACGCCGCGCAAGGTTAGCGCGCCCTCGCGCCGCCGCACCTGCCCCGTGGCGCCGGCGTGCTGGCCCCACAGCACCAGCGTCGTCTTGTAGCTGATGAAGCTCAGCGTGCCCGCCAGCACCGCCGACGCCAGGTTGAGCACCAGCGGAGGGTACCACCTGCGTTTGGCAGGGTCCTAGGGCGGCGCCAGCGTCGCTCCAAACCACCCACGCCCAGACGATTGCTCGAGAGCCGTGCCAGGGGCAGGGTGCGGTGGCACCTCGCAGCGGCGCCGCAGACACCACTGCAGCTGGCACCCGCCCGCCGCCCCGTGGGCCCGGCAGCGGCCGCGCAGGCCCGCGTGCCTCTCACAGTCCTCCCCACGGCCGCTCTGCCACATGCGCTCGGCCTGCCGTCCTCCGGCGCACCCAACCCTCTCCTTCCTCATGCCCACGTCGCAAGGCCCCCGCAGCGGTCACAGACGCTCTCTCCGTGGCCTGCTCTCAATGCCCCCCGCCCCCCCGCGCAGCGCGCTCCTGTCACGTTGCAGGCATCCCGCCGCAGCGCCTGCGCTGCGCCCTGCCACCTGCTCCCCTCCAACCCTCGCCGCGCGCTCACCACACGTTGTAGGCGTCCATGGCGTTGCGCCGCAGCAGCCCGACCACCTCTTGCGAGGCGAACCAAAAGCCCTGGCCCGTCATGGCCGCCCGCACCACGGCAAACTTGGTCAGCTGCTCCAGCAGCTCCAGCAGGCAGCCCACGGTGCAGGCGAGCAGCGCCGCCAGCAGGCCCTGGTTCTCACGGGCGCGCCGCCACCGCGCCACCACGTGCCTGCGCGCACGCGTAGCACAGAGCACCGCCCTCCTGGAGAGCGGGCAGACAGGGGAAAGGGGCTGCTGCACGAGTGAGGGTCCAGCGCACCACTAGGTCACACATCCGCGACGCCGTGAGCGGGTTGCGGACTGCACGTGTCAAACTGGCCGCGCCCGCATGTCAAGGACTTGTGTGCCATGCGCCCGCCCCGCAAGCGCTCACCTGGCCCAGGACGTGAGCAGCACCACCACGCCGCCCACGCGCAGCGCGCCTCTCTGACCCGCCCACAACCCGCGCCCGCGCCCCCCCCGCGCCTCACCTGGCCCACGACGTGAGCAGCACCACCACGCTGCCCACGCACAGCGTGCCCAGCGACGGGCCCAGCGCGTGCCCCAGGCTGCGCCACACTGCGCCCCGCACGGTGGTGCTGCCTGGGCGGCCCACGGCGCCGCTGGACCCGGCGAGGCCGCCGCCCAGGGAGGGCACTGGGGGTGCCGAGTAATACCACTGGCACACAGCGCCCGACGCCACAAACACCTGCGAGCGGGCAGGTGGGTGGGCAGAGGTTGCGATTGACGCAGGTTGCGGATTGGTTTGCTGGCCTGGCTTTGCCGAGGCAGGGCGCGCGCGGAGGAAGCGGCGGCAGCGGCGCACGGCCGGGCAGTCACGCAAGCATCAAAAACAGCGCCTGCAGCCGGCGGGCATCTGGCGCGCGAGGCCCAGGGCAAATCCAGCAAGGAGAAAGCAGCCCAGGGCGAACGCTCTCACCTCGACCTTGGGCAACAGTTGCGACCCCAGCAAGGAGTAAGCAGCCCCGCTCTGCTCTCACCTTGACCTCTGACAGCACCAGCATGGTCCAGGCCAGCATGACGGAGGCAAAGCTAGGGTACCAGGGCGCCCAGGGCGCCGGTTGCCACACGCAGCACGGCACCACCTGCTTGGCCGCCGACAGGCAGTGGCCGCCTGCAGCAATCAGCAGCACACGCGGGGGCGCATGCACACGCGGCGTTTTGCGGGCGCGCTCCAGGCCGCACGCTCGCAAGCCCGGGCCGCACACGACACGCCTCTCGCTAGCCGCGCCGCCCTACCTCCCTGCGCAACACGCTTCCATCCGTCAAAGCGCCGTCGAAGCACGCCCACGTGAGAAAGTGGCGTGGCTGGTCAGCCGCAGCCGCTCTCCCTACCCGCTCCCTGCTCAAGCCCCTGCCCCCCGTGCGGCCCCGCGTTTGGCCCCTTGCGTGCGGCGCCTGCACCTGCAAAGCTGGCGCGGCTGGGGTTGGCCAGCGCCACGCCGCTGGCCGCCACGGTGGCAGTGGCGCTGCCAAACAGCAGCCACACGGCGGGCAGCACCAGGTTGAGCGCCAGGCTAAGCACCAACAGCCCCGGCTGGTCGCGCAGCGCCTTTGCAGACAGCCCTGCACAGCACACCAAAACCAAGTGTCGAACACCGCCCGTTGGTGCTTGACGCGACCCGGCCGGCATGGATGAAGGATCGACGCTGACGAGGCGCTGCCGCATGCGCGCGCCGGCGGCACGCACGCTCAAGTCGCTACTGCGCCGCCCTGCGACCTGCAAAGGGACTAGAGCAGCGCTGTCACGGCGGCATGCCGCTGCCGCCTGCCCGCGCTCCCGCAGCGGTGCTGTGCAAGCGCTGTGCAAGCGCCGCCGCTCACCGAGCATGGCGGCGACCTGCTGCAGCTTGCCCCAGGACATGAGGCTGCCCACGGCCAGCGCGCCCGCCAGCCCAAACGCCCAAAGAGCCGCCGTCTCGTTGCCCGCAGAGAGCGCCGCCACGCCCCACGCCGCCGGCAGCGCCACCTGCCCACGCACGCCCACGCACTCACGGCGCGCACGCCCACGCTCAGCCTCCTCTCTGCGCAGCTGCCGGGCCACCCGCTGCGGGTGGACGTGTGGCTGCGTTCGCACGCAGAGAGGAGGCACTGCGGCGATGCTGCAAACGTCACCGTGCCCCCCACCCCTCGACCGCTGCTGCCTGCCTGCCCACCTGCTGCCCTTGGCACACGCAGTCTGTGTGCGCCCGGTAGCGTGGCCCCAACCCTGCTACGCCGGAACGTGAGCGTCCACTGACCTGGACCAGCACGGTGATGAAGACGAGCACGCCGGGCACGTGCTGCACCAGCAGCACGAACACGCAGCTGATGGCCAGTGCCAGCAGCAGGCTGAGGCCCAGCAGCCCCGCCGTCGTGCGCAGCAGCGCCGGCAGCGCGTCGGCGTCGCCGCCCGGCTTGCCCACGCCGCCCGCCGCCCGCCACGCGGCCAGCTGCGCCTGCACCTCGGCGTCTGCGTCTGCGCCGACCGCGAGGAGGCCTCCTTGCACGGGGCCCCAGGGGCCCTTGGTGGCGGGGCAGTTGGTGGGGTCGTTCAGGAAGGCGTCGGCGTCGACGAGGATGTCGTAGGCGCGGGCCTGGGTGAGCGCCGAGAGCGCCCACAGCGCGCCGCAGGCCAGCATCAGCGCGGCGTACAGGCGGGCCCACAGCGCGTCGCGGACGGGCCGCGGCTTGGAGGCGTCGAGGTGCGCCGCCGCCAGCACTAGGTGCGGGGGGCCGCTGCTGTGGTGGGCGTGGTGGTGCGCGTGGGCCGAGGGGTAGAGCAGCGGCTGCTGGAGGTGCGACATCTCGTGGGCGCTGCTAGCTAGTAGGAGTATAGCGGTGCAGGACTCAGGCGCGCGCGGGCGCGGGCGCTCCCCCCACCGTCTGCCGGCTGTGCAAGGGCCGCTGGCTCGCTGACTTGAAAGGTGTGGGCGCCCTGCAGCACGCAACGTGCCCTCGTGTGTCCTGCGTCCTGCAGGCGTCAAGGCGCATCGCTGGCAGGTCATCAGCGCGCTTGGGCGGGGGCACGAGTCGTGATGATGGCGGGCCTCGCGCGCGACGACGGAGAAGCGCGGCGCGCGTGCCACTTGACGTGCACTGCAGCACCCGAGCTGAGCTGGCCGTGCTCCCATACTCACGGGTTCGTGCGCAGGTGTGGGGAGACGGGCGCGAGCCAGGAACTCCTGTCGCGCTAGCCTCCACGGCTGTGAGATTGCGTCGCGCGCGCGACGCCCCCTCGCGACACTGCCCACACGCGAGCCGCGCAGCAGGTCCTCGTGCTTCGCAGAAAAAGACCTGGGCATGCAGCGTGCGGTCGCGGTCGCGGTGGGGGACGCCTTTGCTGCTCCAGCTGCTCAAGCTACGCACGCAAGGAGGCTTTCCCCTCCTTGACAGGGGCGCCGCTAGGGGCGATCGACGCCCACCAACCTGGCGCGCACGCCACGCGCCATGGCAGAGCCCGCAGCACAGCAGCCAGCAGCACCTCAGCAGCAGCAGCGCGTGACGGCTGATCTGGTGACCCTGGCCCAGGTGGAGGTCAACACGCTGGGCAGCCTGCTGTTTGCCACCATCGGCGAGCTGCAGCGCGACGCGCAGCCCTCCAGCCTCGCCGGCGAGCCCATCATCCACAAGCAGCCCGAGGGCAAGCCGCCCTACGACGCCGCCGCACGCGCCAAGGGCTTCGCCGAGGAGATCATGGGCTGCGTGCAGCGGCTCGAGACGTGCGTGCGGCAGCTGCCCACGCCGCCGGACGAGGCGGCGCAGATGCAGCGCATCCGCGAGCTGCAGGCGCAGAGCGAGCAGCTCTCGCAGCAGCTGCAGCAGGAGCAGGCGGTGGCGGAGGTCAAGCTCAGGCAGGCGCAGGAGGCGTTTGGCGTGCTGGCCGCCGCCGCGCTGGCGCAGGGGCCCTGGCAGCAGCAGCAGCAACAGCAGCAACAGCAACCAGCAGCACCAGGAGGCGCAGGAGGCCACGACGGTGCAGCAGCGTGAGCCGCGCCGGGGGGGGGGGGGGGGGGGGGGGGGGGCGTGGAGCGCTGCACGCCTGGCGAGGCCTTGAAGCGCTTGACGCATAGCGTGCGCACCACGGGATCTCGGCCCATGTCCCCTGCCCACGTCTGCGCAGCGCCCAACGCCGCGGCCCACGCTCCCCTCCACGCACAGACACGAACTTCGGCTTTGCACTTTGTGCACGAACAAGAATGAATGGTCAAATGCTGATTGATGCGCTGCTGCTCTCAGCTGTCGTCGTTGCCATCCTTGTCGCCCAAGCGCGGCACCTTTGCCGGGCGCTCCTCCTCCTCAGACCCGCCGCCCTCCTGGTCCTGCTCCTGCAACACGTCCTCCTCCTCGCCGATGCCGTCAGCCTCTGCGTCCTCAGTCGTGGCGGCGTCCGCCGCCGGCGTGCCCTCTCCGCCAGCGCCGCCGCCGCCGCCGCCGGGCTTGCCCTCCTTCCACTTTGCGATCTTGCGCTTGGGCAGCACCTGGTCCAGCACCTTTGGCCAGTCGCGCTGGTTGACGTACTCGACCATGATCTGTTCACGTCAGCAGCGCGCGCACGCAAACAGCATGGCGTTGCTTGGCGGCGAAAGGCACAAGCAGTTGGGAGAGGGCTTTGCTGGCGAGGCAGGGGGAGCACGTGCCAGCTGACACGCCCAGGTAGCACCACTGGCCCTGCCGAGGTGTCCAACCAGATGCAAATTCACCGCACACACACGGGGCGCACCTGCACCACCTGGTTGACGGTGAGCACGGTGGCGGCGCTCAGCTGCACGTAGCGCTGGATGGGCAGCCGCGCCGTGGCCACGCCCGCCGCCTCGGCCCGCTTCTGGCACAGGTTCTTGTGCCTGCACCCAGCCCGCGCCAACATGCACCGCGCACGGCCTCAGTCGCCGCTGCTTTGCGTGCCATGCGCCGCCGGCCCGCCGCTTTGACGGGCAAGAAAAGCAGAGGCTCGGCCTCACTTGTTGTGGTCGACGAGGCCTCCGATGATGTACACCTTGGAGGCGTCCAGGTCCTCCAGCTCGTGCGGCGAGTCGGCCGTCAGGTACACCACCTGGGCAGGCGGGCGGGATCGGGCCCAAGCGTGGAGGAATGACGCGCGCGCATCCAGGCGCCGCCAACACCACGGGCTCTACGTCCCCCCCCTGGCGGCTCCGAGTGTGTGTGAAGCCTTGCCCTGCAGCGAGGCCCCTGGCGGCGCGCGGGCAGGCGGTGCGGCGCACCTGGTCCAGCCTGCCGGCGAAGAACTCCTGCCACGTCTGCTCGCTGCGCGTCAC
>VFQP010005362.1_pt1 | contig 11261 bp, 12 predicted proteins | sample 3512351 | NCBI WGS metagenome assembly VFQP01 (sample SAMN10412372, study PRJNA504923) | tailings metagenome | isolation source: Relicate 1 Philex TSF1 revegetated site | place: Philippines: Tuba, Benguet | collected 2017-08-29
CCTCCTCCTCCTTGGACGCCAGCAGCAACCGCCGCAGCGCCCGGCTGGCAAAGTAGTGGGTCATGACGTGCTCGGCCTGCGGCGCCAGCGCCCCCGGCCCCTGCACGCCCCTCTCCTCCTCCTCCTCCTCGCCCCCCTCAGGCGCCAGGTTGACGCCCTGCGCGTCGGCGACGATGGCGTCCTGCACCGCCGCCACGCCCGCCGGCACCAGCTCCTGCAGCACGTGCCGCTCGCCGCCGCGCGCCACCTCCACCACCAGCTCGCACGCGTGCTGCGACCGCAGCAGCTGCCCCGCCGCCGCGCCCGACAGCGCTGCCGTCAACGCGCCCGCCAGGGACGATGCGCCCAGCTGCTGCTGCTGCTGCTTGCCGCCCTTGCCGCCGCCGGCGCTCAGCAGCTCGCGCCGCCGCAGCTCGTTGTCCTTCTTGCTCAGGCCCAGCACCCGCTCGACCGACTTGTCCACGCCGCCGCCCTCCTCCTCGTCCTCGTCGTCCTCCTCCCCGCCGCCCTTCTTGCCCGCCGCCTTGGAAGGCTTGCCGCCCTGCGCCGCCTTGTGCGCCGGCTTGCCGTTGGCCGCCGCCGCCTTGGGCTGCAGCAACTCCTCCTCCTCGTCCTCGTCGCCCTCCTCCTCCACGTCGTCCTCGTCGTCCTCGTCGGCGGACGCCGCCTTGCGGAACGCCGCGCCGGCGTCCTCGTCCTGCGGCGACCAGCAACGCGGGGCAGGCGAAAGCACGCTGAGCGGGGCGAGTGCGCCGCGAGCAGCCACGACGCGTGCGCGCAGTTCGGGGGAGGGCAGAGGATAAGCGAAGAGATGGCGGCGGGGTGGGTGCGCAGGGGAACGCACCTCGTCTCCGTCGACGTCCGTCACCATGGTGCCAGTGGAGCCCTTGGCCACGCGCTGCGGCAGCTGCAGCATGGCCAGCACGGCGGGCGGCAGGTGGCGCGTGCTGTAGGGGCTGAGCAGCTGCAGCAGCACGCGCGACGCGTGGGCGTCCTCCACCACCTCCTGCATGGACGCCTGCGGGGAACGGGGAGGAGCGCAAAGGGCAGGTGCGCGGCCAGCTGTGGGTCAGGAATGGAACGAGGGGCGTGAGCGCCGCGAGTGGTGCGGAGGCCGTGTGGGTGCGTTGCTGCTGCAGCTTCTCAGACAGAGCCGCGCCTGTCACAGCGCGAAAGAAACCGACTTTCAGTCATCAGCGTCAGACCGCCCGTCGGTATGTGATGTCATCAGCGAAGCTGAGGCAGCCAGTGCGTGCGTGCTCGGGCCCTTTGCGTTGCTCCCGTGCGAGCGCCACGTGTTGCGAAAGGGGCAGGGGCGCGCACCTTGAGCTCTGAGCAAATGACCTTGCCGGTGAGCGACGTGTCGTCCACCACGCTGAGCGCCTGCACCAGCACCGTGTAGCCCCACTCGTTGCGCGCCATGCTCATCACGTGCCCTGCGCCGCACAGCACGCACAGCACAGCACGCGCTCGGCCTCCGCGTTCCCACATGCTTCTCAAGCGTGGCGCAGACAGGGGCGGAGCGTGCACAGCAAGGGCGCGTGCGCGCGCGCCTGCCTCACCCTTGATGGCCTTGACGATGCGCTTGCGGTCGCGCGCCGTGCCGTAGCCCAGCGCGGCGCACACCACGGCGGCGCCGTCGTGCGTGTGCACCATGCGCAGCAGCGCCTGGCCCGTGGCGCTCAGCGTGTCCACGGCGTCCTCCACCGACAGCGCCGGGGCGCTCTCCAGGAACTCGCGCAGCAGCCTGCGGGGCCACGCACCAGGGGAGCACCGGCGCGCCACGATGAGCCACGGCCACGCCGTGAGCCTCGCCATGCACCACAGGCGTGCGTGAGCGAGGGCAAAGGGTGCTTGCGCGCGCCGGGGCGTGGCGGAGCGCGGCGGGCGCTTGCGGCGGGCGGGCGGAGGGGGCGAGGGGAACGAGCAGGGACGGATGGGGAGGCGTGTGCGCAGGGCGGGTGCGCACCGGTGGGTCATGGGCGGGTGCAGGATGCCCTTTTCCATGATGGGCGCCAGCGCCTTGGTCAGGTGCTGCATGACGGCGCGGCGCTTGGGCGCGCCCACCGTGGCCAGCAGCGCCGCCAGCGAGCCCAGCTGCGCGCCCTGCTGCTGCACGCCGCCAAAGAGCGCAAACTCGCGGCCGTAGAACTCGGCGCACTGCGGGGAGGGAGGAGCAGGGCGCGCGGCAAGCGCACCACGTCAAGCCCGGATGTGCGCGGGTCGACAAGGCGATGACAGAAAGCTCCACACCGGCGTGGGCGAGCGCACACGTGAGGGCACGCGTGAGGAAGTGGTGCGCGGAGTGAGGGAGGCGCGCTCACCATTGCGTTGCGCAGGCGCGTGGGCGCCACGTCGTACAGGTCCACCAGCACGTCGGCGCCCTGGGGGTGCCGCAGGAGCTCCGCCACGTGGCCCTGGAACATGCGCACCAGGTCTGCGGCGCGGCGAGCAGGAGCGCGGTGGCGAGGCGGCGGTGGTGGTGGTGGGGCAGAGGTGTGGGGCGGCATGCAAGGTGGCAGGCGTGTGGGTGCCAGTGGAATGAAGGGCGGAAGGGAGAGGAGTGTCGGGCTAAAAGAGGACCGATCAGGCCACGGGAGGCGGGTCGACCAGTGTGACGTTGCCCACCCCGCCGCGAGGCGGGGCTGCTGTGCGCTAGGCCATGACCCGCCACGGCACGGGAAAGAGATCCGCGGCGAGTTTCACATCCCAGCGCGTGTGCGCGTGCGTGCGTGCGGCGCTGGTCAAGCACAGCGGTGCGTGCGCCTCAGGTCTGTTTTGGTTTCCACAGAGGTGGCGCCGCGGCCCGCGAGGGGCCGACGGCGGCGTTTCGGCAAGATAACGCAGTTTAGACGTGAGCATCCGCGGCGCGCGTCCAGGGCGGTGTGCACGTGCGCAGTGTGCGCGCCGCGCGTGTGCCGAGGGAGGCGCACCGAGCAGGCAACGTGCGCGCGCCACGCTCTCACCGGGCACCTCCTGCTTGCTGCAGGCGTTGATGAGCTTGCGCACCAGGTGGTGCCCGTACTTGCTCTTGGAGAGCGCCACGATGCTGCTCTTGATCTGCACCCGGGTGAGGTGGCGGCGGAGGAGGAGGCAGCAGCAGCAGCAATGCCACAGCAAGGTCGTCCCATGCTGACCGGCGCGTGGTGGCCCGCGCCCAGCGTGCAGCAGCAGAGATTCCAAGAGCAGAATAGACAGAGAGAGAGGGAGATGTCTGGCCCATAGAGACGGCCCCTGCTACTGGGAGGCTGGAGCCGGCCTGTTTCGGGTTACAGTGCGTTTCGATCTCAGCCCTGTGAAAGACCACGTCCCGCCATGGGTGAGCGCGGGTGCGGTGAGTGGTGGCTGTTTGGTGGAGGCACGCGACGGGGTGGGGTGGGGCACGTGGCCAATCTGCCTGCCCTCCCTCCGCACCTGGGCGGTGACCTGAGCGCGCTGCGCCTCGCTGCCGTGCTTGACGCAGAACTGCAGCACGCGCGAGGCCGTGTGGTTGGCCGCAAGGTCCAGGAGCCGGTCGCCCACCTTGGCCATGATCTGACCGACCAGCGCCACCTTCTGCTCGGGCGACGTCTGCTTGGGCCGCAGCTCCTCCCACAGCGTCACCGTCTCCTGCGCCGCAGAGGTTGCGATCGAGACGCCATCTTCTCCTTGATCAAAGCCGGCTGCGACTGCCGGCTGCGCACCCACGCCCGCAAGCCTGCGGGCGCACCTGGATGAGCCCGTAGTTCTTCTTCAGCGCCAGGTTCTTGGCCTTGATCTTGTCCTTCTGCTCACGCCTGTGCAGTGGCAGAGCGGCAGAGGGCGACGGCTTGCCGTGACGGTGATCGGCCTCGCCCCCACCGCCGCGCTGCCGTCGCCTCGCGCACGCACTTGGTGAGCTTGGCGGGTGGCGCACCAGCGTCTGCTTTCTCAGGTCGATGCGGCTTCGCGTCGCCGGACGGGCGCTTGGCGCCAGGCGCTCGGCTATGGTGCTTGGCCCCGCCGCCACCGCTGCCTTTCGCGAACTTGCCCGAGCCAGCAGGCGCCGGCGACGAGCGAGGCTTGCCAGCTGACTGCGGGTGGTGCTTCTTCTTCTGCACGCCGGCGCCCTTGGGCTTGAACGAGTCCCTCGGGCTCGGCTTGCCGCCTGCGCCTCCCCTGGGCGCCGGCTTGGCCATCCCTCCTCTCGCTGTCAGGTGCTCCTGTCTACCTGCCTGGGAAAGCCAGCCGTGCAATGCTGCTGCGTGTGTGCGTCTACAGGACAGACTTCTGCCCACGGCGCCCTCGTCGCATGCGTGAGGGCGGCGACACGACTCGCGGCGACAGCTTGCACAGGCTCTGGCGCAGGCTCACGCCTCCTCCTCCCCCTCCTCATCGTCCTCCTGGGCGCTCTCAAAGTCATCCTCCTCGTCCACGTCCTCCTCCAGCGACCCAGCGCCCTCGGCACCGTCGCCCTCCTCCTCCTCCACCAGGACGGGGGCGAGCAGCAGCTCCGCGGCCCCCACCCCGCCGCCGCCCACGCTGCCGGCGGGCGACGCCCGCGCCGCCGCCGCCGCCGCCGTCGACGATCGCGTGCTGCGCCGCTGCGACGACGCCGGCGACGCCGCCGCCACGCTGCCTGCCGCGCGCACCGGTGTCACGCCCTTGTGCGCCGAAGCCACCGCCTCCGCTCCGCCCTCGCCCTCGCCCTCGCCCACCACCTCAGCCTCAGCCAGCTCAGCCAACATCAACTGCACACAACGCAAACAGCGACCAGCACCCGCCACGCTCTCTCCATCCTTGTGCGCGCGCGCTCCATTGCGTGGTGTGCGTGCGAGAGCTCGCCAAAGCGTGCAACCAGCGCACCTTTGCTGCGCGGGCCGTCAGCTCCTCCACCGCCTCCTGCGGCACCTGCCGGCCCGCCGCCTCTCCCGCCAGCCCCTCCACGTGCGCGTGCGCCGCCGCCAGCGCCCGCACCAGCGCCACGGGCAGCTTCCGCACCGCGCGCTTCTTCGTCTTGCCGCCCTTGCCCCGCTGGGCGCCGCCGCCCGCCGCCGCGCGGGCCGGCAGCTCCGACAGCGCGCCCGGCTCGCACCAGGGCCGCAGCTGCGCGCTGCAGGCCTGGATGGTGGCGGCGTGGAGTTCGGGCTTGAGAGGCACCGACATCAGCAGCTGCGTGCGGGCACGATGCAATCAGTCTCGTCAGTCTCATCACTTGGTCCGTACGCGAGATTGAAGAGGGCAGCCCAGCAAGGCCGAGTGCATGTCCGAGCGCCTGCAACGCCTGCCAAAGGCGGCGGCCCCGCCACTCGCTCGCTCACCGCGGCCAGCTCCTTGGCCAGGTCCTCCCACCCGTCCTGCGGCGCCGCCCGCCCCGCCTCGAGCTGCCCGGCGTACGCCCGCAGCAGCGCGCCCAGCTCCAGCGCGCAACCCAGCGCCAGGCACTCCTCCCACCCCAGCCCCGCCGAGCCATCCCCGTCCTCCTCCTCTGCCGCCGCCTGCGTTGCGTCGCCGCCCGGCGCCTGGGACGCGGCGCCGGCAGCGGCGGGCGAGGGGCAGGCCAGCAGCAGCTGTCGCACCCACTGCAGCACCTGCGGCGCCGCCGTCTTGCGCAGGCCTGGCAGCGTGATGTGCAGCGCCTGGCGGGCGGCCGGCACGGCGGCGCAGGCCAGCAGCACGCGGTACGCCGGGACGGAGCTGCTGTACCGCTGCGCGGCGGTGGCAAGCGAACGTGCCGCGGCGACGCAGCGACGTGCTTAGCTGGGCGATGTGCTGGGATGACGGCAGCAGGCGGGTGAGTGAGTGAGGTGGGGGTTGGGCGGTAGGCTAGCACGCACCTGCCAGAAGACCACCAGGCACTGCTGCGCCTCGGGCGCCGCCGCCATGGCCGGGTGCACGTGGCAGCACAGCAGCTGCCGCAGCGCCAGGCCCGCCTGGCTCGCCTGCGGCGATGGCGGCGGCGGCACGCACGTGCCCAGTCAGCAAGCACTCGCCCCAACTCCTCGCTGTGTGCGATGCTCTGGGTGGCCGCAGCAGGTGGCACGCCGCGTCCTGGGCTCGCCGGGAGCGCCTGCATGCGGCAGCTGCCAACACGTGCCGCACCCCCATCGCCCTGGGCTCACCGTGAGGGCCAGCGCGCCGCCGCCGCCGCCCAGCCGCCGCACGCCGGCCAGCTTGCGGTGCGTGTCCTGGTACATGAGCAGGCGGGCCAGGCCCTCGGCCAGGGAAAGCACCACCTGGGCGTCCAACGGCTCGCCCACGGCACCGGCGGGGGCGGCGCCCTTGGGCGGCGCCTTGCTCGCGCCCTTGGCGCTCGACGCCCTGCACGCACAACCGCACTTTCGCCTTCACTAAGCACCCTTGCGTTCTCGCTTCGCGTCGCGTTCTCTGCTTCCCGTGAAACAGCTGCAGGCACAACCTCCACGATGACCGCACGCTGCCACTGCTGGAGGGCGGCGCGCACCTGCCCTTGGAGGAGCCCTTGCCGCCCTTCTTCTTCGCCTTACGCTTGCGCACGTCCGCCGCGTCGTCGTCGCTGTCCTCCTCCTCCTCCTCGCACCCGTCCTCCTCCTCGTCCTCCTGCTCCTCGGCGGCTGCCTCCGCCGTCGCCGCCGCCGCCCTCCCCAGCACGTCCTCCAGCAGCTGCACCAGGCACCCCACAAGGTCCCGCCCCGCCGCGCCGCCCTCCGGCCCCGCCACACCCCGCACGTCCTGGTCCACCCGCCCACGCGCCACATCGCGGCCCTCCCGCTCCTCCCCGCCGCCCCCGGACAGCGCGGCGCCGGCTAGCTTCGCCGCCAACGCGTCCACCGCCGCGCCGCCCCACGGCGGCTGCCCCAGGCAGCGCACCGCCGGCCCCGCCCACGCCGCCCACGTCACCTCGCCCACGCCACAAGCCAGCATGAGGTCGCACAGCGTGCGCACCGCCTGCGCCCGCACCACGCCTGCGCCCGCCGGCGCGGCAGCGGCGGCGGCGGCCTCGGGTGAGAGCGCGGCGCGGGCGGCGCCGCAGACGCCGGGAAGGATGGAGGCGCGGGTGGGCAGAAGGGCCAGCAGGCCCAGCGTGCGCAGCGCCGCCGCCCTGCGGGCCACAACAGCACCGCGTGCCCCGTGTTCCTGGCCGTTTGCATGCGGTCCGCCCCGCTCCTCCTGTCCTGAGAAGAGGAGGGCAGGGAGCAAGGCCTCACCGGACGTGAGCGAGCGGCGACTCGACGGCGGGCCACAGCAGGTCCCGCAGCACCCAGTGCGCCTGCTGGCCGCCCTGGCCGCCGCCGCCGGGCAGCAGCAGCGGCGCCGCGTCCGGCAGCGCCTGCAGCACGGCCAGCTCCACGTACACCATGGCCTGCACCCGCAGGCTGCCGTCGGCGTCGGCGTCAGCTCCTGGCCCTGCACATGCACGTGTCCGCATGTGCAGGCCGTGGAAATGAGTAGCGCGCAAACTGGTCTCTGCGCCGAGATGCTTCCGTGGCCAGTTCGATGCAAGGCGGCATGGCAGAGGAGGAGCTGGAGGCGGCGGTACCTTGGGCGCCATCACCGTCTGTAGCGGCGTCAGGGCAGAGGCCCCAGGCCTCGGCGGCGTGGCGCAGGCACTGCAGCACCGCCTGCAGCAGCTCGGCGCCGCCGGGCAGCAGCCGCGAGGCCAGGCGCATGACGGCGGCCTCCCACTCGCGCGCGCCGCCGCCGCCGGCCAGCAGCGGGGCCACGAGCGGCGGCTGCGCGCGACGCTCCAGCCTGCGTGCGACACGGTAGGCACGCGTGCCATTTGTCTCCGCGCTTCTTTCTCTTGCTGCGTCGCGCACGGCAGGGCCAAGGAAAACGGGCTTTCCCGTCCTATCCGCAGGGCCAGTGCTCAGGCGCACCTGGGGTCGAGGGGGATGAGCGACACGGTGAGCAGGCGCATGCCTGCGGCCCGGCTGGGCCCATCCGCCCAGTCCTGCGGGCAGCAGGCGGGCCATACCCACGCCGCACACCACCAGCGCCCTTGATCCCAACACCGCCCCGCGCCCACATGGTGGACCACGCAGCTGACTCGAGAGTAGGCGCCGCTGCCGGCAAGGCGAAGGCAAGGCGACGCAGTAGGGCTTTACCATGCAGGTGGTGGCGAGGTGCAGCAGCTGCATGGCGGCGAACCAGCAGTGCGGGCCCAGGTGCACGGCCTGCTGCAGCACCGCGACCATTTGCTCGGCGCTCTCGGGCAGCGCCGCCTCCAGCGCCTGCTCACACGAGTGACGCAAGGCACACCCTCTGTGCCCTGCTCTCCTCAGGTGTGAGGCACACTGCGGGTACGCTGCAGGCGCCTCTGGGAGTGTAAACGGTGTCGAGGAGGAGGGGAGTGTCAAGGGGAGGGAAGCAAGCGCGGCCGCTCACGTCGTGCAGGCGCGTGGCGTCGGCGGCCACCATGGTGGCGGCGGCGCCCATGGTGGCGGCGGCGGCCTGCCCGCGCTCGGTGGCCTGCCCGTACAGCCTGACGCACGCGTACCGCCTGCAAATGGCACGCACGGCAGGACGACACGCGTCTCCATGCCGCGCCCGCCCTCATGAACACGATGGTGCCCCGTCTGGTTGGGCATGCGCGCGCTCACTTGACAAAGGCGACGGCGGGGCGGAACAGCGCGCTCCCGTCGTGCAGCTGCTCTGCCGGCGTTCGCAGGCTGCTGCCCGCCGGCGCGTCGCCGCCGGGGCCCGCCAGCAGCTCGGCCAGGTCCAGCGCCCCCGACTGCACCAGCGCGTCCATCACAAGGTCAAGCAACCCTGAACACGCACGGCGCCACACACACACACACGGCGCAGCGCTTGGTGAGCACGCCACGCTCCCCTGCGGGCCCACGGCGCAGGCACAAGTTGAGCCGAGGCTCGCATTTGGCCCCTCTCCTGGTTGACGTGGGCTGTGGCCCCATCCCGATGCTGTGCACAGTCATAGGTTCGGGTGGCCAGAGCCTTCTTGCCTGGCGGGCAGCGCTCCACTGCCAGGTCCTCGAGCAGCTTGATGACGTCGCCCTTGCACAAGTCCAGCCACGCGCGGCACAGGCCCGCCGCCGCCTCGCGCACGGGCGCGCAGCGGTCCTGCAGGCCAGTCTGCAGCAGCCGCAGGCGCTCCGCGTGCCTGCGCGCAGCGCGCATCGGGCAGGGTGGTGGTCGCGGCGCGCTTGCTTGAGGAGGTGTGCACGCGCGTGTGATGTTGGGTGGGTCTGGGCGCCTCACGTGAAGGCGGTGCACGGCGCGTTGACCAGGCGCTTGCACACCATGGCCCGGACCTGCACCCACGCAGATGACGGCGCCTTCACATCAAGGATGGGGCTCAGGTCGAGGGCGCGGGGCGGGTTTGTGCGCACGCGAGTTCCGGGCTCACGTCGGGGTCCTCGTCGCGCATGCGCCGCGCAAACACCCGCAGCGTGTTGCCGTCCAGCGTGAGCGCCGCCATGATGGAGAAGCGCACCGCCTGCGGATGCGTGCGCGCGCCTCATCCCCTGTGAAGCCCTGGGCGCCTTCGCTCCAAGGTCTTGACGCACAGCACTCCAAGGCGGCCCACGCCGCAGCGTTTCCGCGGCTGCGCCTGGTCCCACCTTGTTGGTGTCGTCCTCCAGCCGCGCCAGCAGCTTGAGCAGCGCCGGGTCGTCCATGCGCAGCGTCTCCTGAATTGGCAACAGCCCACCAACCCAACGACAGCAGTGAGCGCCTGCGATGCAATGAGTGAGCGGCCCTTGCAGCTGGCCTGTTGGGAAGGGGGGCCTGACCTGTTCGTCCACGCTGGTGAGGTGCGACAGCGCCTGCGCCGCGATGCAGCGCACGCCCGCCGCCTTGTCGTCGAGACGATCGGACAGCTGCTGCACCAGCACCTCGGCCACCTCCTCGCTGAGGCCCACGCCGGCCTTCTCCACGCCCGTGAGCACGCCGTGCACCAGGGCCAGGCACCGGCGGCGCTGCAGCAGGTCCTTGAGGCACGTGAGCTCGGACAGGGCGCTCAGCACGCCCTCAAGGCAGTTCATGCAGGCGTCGGCCAGCGCGGGCGGCTCGGCGGGAATGTGCCGCGCCAGCAGCTGGATGAAGTCCATGCCCTTCTCCACGCCAACCGTGTCCTGCAGCCGTAGCTCAACGCACGGTGCAGTGCGCTAGCTTGTGCACCTGCGTTGTGCGCTTGTGCAGCCGCACGGTGCAGCCCGCCCACGCAAAGGCAGCCCGCGCCCGCTGCAACGCGCCTTGTCTGCCAGAATGAGCCTGGTGCACACGTCCGTGATCTCCCCGGTGAGCACGTCCACGCCGTCGTGCTGCACGTTGCGCCACACAGCCTGCGCTGCCTTCTCCGGGTTGGCCATCGAGGCCATGGGGTCGCGCACGGCAGCGGCGAGGCGCTGCCGCGCTGGAGCTGTCGCCCGCGGCGCCATCGTTAGTTGTGCTGCTGCGTGCTCTTCGCTCTTCGCCGCTTTCGCTCCCTGACGAAACGGCAAGCTGTCGAATTCGAGCAATTGAAGGCCCCAGGGCGTGCTCGCCGTGCGTTGCAGTTTGCCGAGGCACGGGGCAACGAGGGCCAGTCATCAAGCTGCCGCCGCTTTGCTGGCCGCCAGTGCCTGCCGCCGGGCCAGCGCAAACGCGCCCACCAGAGCGCCCGTCCCCGGCGCGAAGAACACGGCCTCGACCGTGTCGCCCTTGCGCCTCAGCTCCACCTCCCAGCCCGGCTGCAGCGTGTCCAACTCCGCGAAGCGCTCCCTCCGCGACGCGTGCTCCTCCGGCAAGCCCGCGATGCTGCCTCTGTACACCACGTCCTGCGACCCCGACGTGGACGCCCCCTCTGCCCCGGCGCCCTGCGGCGCGCCGCCGCCAGCCACCCCGCCCGCCCCCAAGGGCCGGTGCACGGCCGGCCGCACCACCTGCTGCCGCGCTGCCGCCGTGCCTCCCACGTCGGCAGCGGGCGAGCTGGTGGACGCCACCGCCGCTGCTACTGAGGTGGTCGCCGTGGTCGCCGCCGCCGCAAACTCGCTGGCGTTGGTGCCTTCCGCCTGCACCGCAAAGCTGACCACCTCCACGCGCCCCCGGCCCTTGGTGACCTGGACCATGAAGGTGTGCAGCTCGCGGAACATGCCCGGGTCCACCTGAGCAAGACGCCACCGTGCGCCACAACAGCACCAACGGCACCATCACGACGCAGCCCTGTCATGGTGGGCTCAGCGTGGACGAGCCCCGCAGGCGCCCCCCCTCACCTGAGTGATGACGATGTAGCTGTTGCCCTGGATGTCCACGCTCTCGTGCTGGGGCTGCGTCGCTGCGGCGCCGCTCCCGGTGCTGCCGGCGCCCGTCCCTGCCGCCGC
>VFQP010005363.1_pt1 | contig 11260 bp, 14 predicted proteins | sample 3512351 | NCBI WGS metagenome assembly VFQP01 (sample SAMN10412372, study PRJNA504923) | tailings metagenome | isolation source: Relicate 1 Philex TSF1 revegetated site | place: Philippines: Tuba, Benguet | collected 2017-08-29
CGTCGGTGTCGCGGCTGGCGCCGGTGGCGTTGCTCACGGTGCAGGTCTGGCCCGCGGGCTGCGAGGCCACGGTGACCGCGTAGCGCGCGTTCATCTCGGTGGGAAAGCTGAAGCCGCCGTCGGCCGACAGGGCCAGCGGCGCGCCGCCATTGAGCGAGAGCGTGAGCCCGGCGCCCGTGAGGCCGCTGACGCGGCCGGCCACGCTGAACGTGGGCGCGGGCGGGGCGCTGTTGCCGGCGCCGCCGGCAGCGGGTGTGGAGCCGCCCGAGCCGCAGGCCGCGAGCAGCAGGCTGCTGCCCAGGGCCAGGAACGAGAGGGCGTGGCGAAGCGGACGGTACAAGGGTGCGGCGGGAGCGCGCATGGGTAGGGTGACAGTGGTGGAAGGGAGCGAGCACTATCGTTTGCATAGCGCGCGATGCAAAACGCGAAAAGCATGAGAAACACGGCCCAATTGCGGCATCGCACCGCACCGCACGCGCCGCGGGGTCGCCTGCGGTTTTTTTCGGCCTGGCCTGTAACCTTTGCGCGCGCCCCAGCGACTGGCTCCATGTCCGGCCCGCGCCGCCCCTGGCACGCGGCCCGACGCCCCCAACGGCCGATCTTGGCCACCTTCAGGAGCCCGTCCCATGACCACCCCCGCCACCTCCACGATCGCGTCCGGCCTCGCCCTGGCGCTCGGCACCGCCCTGCTGATCGCGGCCACGCCCGCGGCCCACGCCCAGGCCGCCGCCGACACCGAGAAGTGCTTCGGCGTCGCCCTCAAGGGCAAGAACGACTGCGCCGCCGGCCCCGGCACCACCTGCGCGGGCACCTCGCGCGTGGACCACCAGGGCAATGCCTGGTCCAAGGTGGCCAAGGGCACCTGCACCAAGACCGTGTCCAAGACCTCGCCCACGGGCTTTGGCCAACTCGAGGCGTTCAAAGAGAAGAAGGCCTGAGGCCGCACGCCCCGCACGCCGCGCCATGCCCATGAACGCGCAGCCGCTGGCCGGCATCGGCCTGAAGGACGAGCACATGCTGCCCCTGCTGCAAGGCGAGGCCGGCGCGGCGGACGTGGGCTTCGTCGAGGTGCACGCCGAGAACCTCATGGTCGACGGCGGGCCGCGCCTGGGCCGGATCGACCGCTTGCGCGAGCGGCTGCCGCTGTCGGTGCACGGTGTGGGCCTGTCCATCGGCGGCGCGCAGCCGCCCTGCGAACAGCACCTGGAGCGGCTCGCGCGCGTGCTGCAGCGCCACGAGCCGCGCTGGTTCTCCGAGCACCTGGCCTGGTCGGGCCACGGCGGCTTCTGGTTCAACGACCTGCTGCCGCTGCCCTACGACCGGCCCACGTTGCACCGCGTCTGCGCGCACATCGACCGCGTGCAGACGCGCCTGCGGCGCCCGCTGCTGCTCGAGAACCCGAGCACCTACCTGGCCTACGCGCGCTCCACCATGGACGAGGCGGGCTTTCTGATCGAGGTCGTGCGGCGCACCGGCTGCGGCGTGCTGCTCGACGTCAACAACGCGCACGTGAGCGCCGTCAACCAGGGGCAGGACGCGGCGGATTTCATCGAGCGGCTGGTGCGCGGTCTGCCCGCGGGCGCGGTGGGCGAGATCCACCTCGCGGGCCATGCGGTGGACGCCGATGCGCAGGGCGCGCCGCTGCTGATCGACAGCCACGGCGCGCCCGTGGCCGAAGCGGTCTGGTCGCTCTACCGGCAGGCCATTGCGCTGCTGGGCCCGGTGCCCACGCTGATCGAACGCGACCAGGACGTGCCCCCGCTGGCGCGCCTGAGCGCCGAGGCCCGGCGGGCCCGGGCGCTGATGGCGGCGCTGCCCGTGCCCGACGAGGTTGACCCGTGAGCGCGCTGCTCTCGGCCTTTGCCGCCGCGCTGCGCGCGCCCGTGCTGCCGCCGCCGCCCGGCCTGTGCGCCTGGAACGGATCCGACGTGCGGACCCGCTTCAACGTGCACCGCAACACCTTTGTGGCGGGCCTGGTGCAGGCGCTGGGCGACACGCTGCCCGTGTGCCGCCAGGCGCTGGGCGCCGAGGCCTTCGATGCCCTCGCCAAAGCCTATGTGCACGACGACCCGCCGCGCTCGCCGGTGCTGTCGGCCTGGGGCCAGGGCTTCGATGCCTGGGTGCGCGCGCACCCGCACGCCGCCTCGGCCTGGCCCTGGCTGGCCGATCTCGCGCGGCTCGAGCGCGCCCGCGCGATCGCCTGGACCGCGGCCGATGCGCCCGCGTCGAGCGCTCCTGAATTCGCAGCGCTGTGCGCCCAGCCCGAGCGGCTGGCGCGGACGCGCTTCACCTTGCACCCGTCGTGCCAGGTGCTGCGCTTCGACTGGGGCGTGGTGGACTTGTGGGTCGCCCACCAGGGCGCCGAGCCGCCCGCGGACCTGGCCGTGCACGAGCGGGCCGACGCCGCGCTGGTGTTGCGCGACGACGCGCAGGACGGCGCGGTGCTGGTGCTGCGGCTGGCGCCGCCCGCGGCCGCCTTCGTCGAGCGGCTGGCCCAGGGGCAGACATTGGGTGAGGCCGCGCTGGCCGCGCCGGCCGCGGGCGTCGACCTCGCGGCCTGCCTCGCCCTGTTGATCCGCCACCGCGCCATCGCGGGGCATGCACCGCCTGGAGACCTTCCATGAAGCCGACGCTGACCCACCGCCTGTTCGTGTTCACCGGGCGCTGGCAGGCGCGCGCCGAGGCGGCGCGCTGGCCCGGCGATCTGCTGGCGCTGCTGGCGCGGATCTCGATCGCCGCGACCTTCTGGCGCTCGGGCCAGACCAAGGTCGAGGGCTTTGCGGTCGACCTGGTGGACGGCGTGTTCGAGTGGGGCTGGCCGCACCTGGCGCCGCAGGCCGTCGGCCTGTTCCGCGACGAGTACGCGCTGCCGCTGCTGCCGCCCGAGGCGGCCGCGCTGATGGCCGCGTGGGCCGAGCACCTGCTGCCGATCGCACTGCTGCTGGGGTTGGCCACGCGCCTGTCGGCGCTCGGGCTGCTGGGCATGACGGCGGTGATCCAGCTGCTGGTCTACCCGGGGGCCTGGCCGATCCACGGGCTGTGGGCCGCGGTGCTGCTCATGCTGGTGCTGCGCGGGCCGGGGCGGTGTTCGGTCGACCACGTGCTGGCCCGGGCGGTGCGCGACCATGGCGTTTGAGACCTCGGCCCGCGTGGCCGCATTTGCCTGGCCGGCGCCGCCGCTCGACAATGCGCCGGCCCCCTGCCACGCCCGCCCCCGATTGAGTGCCGCCCCCGACGAATTCGAGAACGCGCTGCGACCGCTGTGGCTGCGCGCCCAGGCCGGTGACGAAGCGGCCTACCGCGAAGCCCTGCAGCGCATGGCCATGCGGCTGCGCCAGCACCTGCGCCGGCGCATGGCGTCGCTGCCCGACGAGCTCGAGGACCTGGTGCAGGAAACCCTGCTCGCGCTGCACCTGCAGCGCGGCTCCTACGACCCGCAGGTGCCCGTGACGGCCTGGATGCTCGCGATCGCGCGCCACAAGCTGATCGACCTCTGGCGCCGGCGCGGCCGGCAGGACGCCTTGCACGACCCGATCGACGATGTGGACGGTGCGCAGCTCGTGGCCGCCGCGCACGACGAAGGCGCGCAGCGCGACCTGGGCCAGTTGCTGGCCGACCTGCCGGCGGCGCAGCGCGAGGCCATCGTGCTGACGAAGATCGAGGGCTTGTCGGTGGCCGAGGTGTCGGTGCGCACGGGCGCCAGCGAATCGGCGATCAAGGTGCAGGTGCACCGCGGCCTCAAGCGCCTGGCCGATCGGGTGCGCCGATCGTGAACGGGCCGACGACACCGGAAGCGAATCCCCATGAAGACCGATGACCTGATCCTTCTGCTCGCGCAAGGCGCGGGCCCGGCGCCGCGGGCGCAGGCCTGGCGCCGCCTGTGGCCGGGTGCGGTGCTGGGCCTGCTGGCCAGCATCGCGCTGGCGGCCTGGCTGCTGGGCCTGATCCCGGCCGGCCTGTACCGCGAGGTCGCGCCCTGGTTCAAGATCGTCTACGCGGGCGCCATGGGCGTGAGCACCGGCTGGCTGGTGATCCGCCTGAGCCGGCCCGTGCCCCGCTGGCGCGGGCCGCTGCTGGCGGTGGCGGCCGTGCTCGTGGCGGCCGTGCTGGTGGGGCTCGCGGGCTGGCTCGCGAGCCCGGCGGCGAGCCGCCTGCCGGGCCTGCTGGGCCATTCGTGGACGCGCTGCTCGCTCAACGTGATGGCCTTGTCGCTGCCGGCCCTGGCCGCGGCCTTCTGGGCCCTGCGCGGGCTCGCGCCGACGCGACCGGTGCTGGCCGGGGCCGGCGCCGGCCTGTTCGCGGGCAGCCTCGGGGCGCTGGGCTATGCGCTGTCGTGCACCGAACTCGCGCTGCCCTTCGTCGCGCTCTGGTACACGCTGGGCATGCTGCTGAGCGGCGCGCTCGGGGCGCTGCTGGGGCCGCGGCTGCTGCGCTGGTGAGCCCGCGCGCCCGGCCGCGTGCGCAGGGCAGGGGGAGCAGCGCCGTCGGGCGGCCTTTCACGGGGTGAGCACATGGGGTAAAACGCCGCATGTCCCGCGCCGCCGCCCTCATGCACCGGGCCACCGAGGCCCTCACCTCGGCGATCTACGACGCCGCGCTCGACCCGCTGCACTGGCCCGCGGTGCTCGCACACCTCAAGACCTGCTTCCGCACCGAGGCCGAGACCTTCTACGTGCTCGACTTCGACACCCGCCGCCTCACGCAGGCGCACCTGGCGGGGATCACGCCGCACTGGATGGCCTGCTTCGATGGCTTGTACTTTGCGCCCGACAACCCCTGGAACGTGCACTCCGAGGCGCTGCACCGGCTGGGCATGGTGCGCACCAACGAACGGCTCGACGCCTACACCCGCGAGCGCGGCGTGCTGTACCGCTCGGCGTATTACCAGGAGTGGATGCGCCCGCAGGGCTTTCGCTACAGCCTGGGCAACACCCTCACCAACGAGCGCAGCGGCATCGTCAACGTGACGCTGCTGCGCGCGCCCGATCTGCCCACCTTCAGCGCGCGCGAGGTGCAGCTGTTCGAGCGCCTGAGCGGCCACTTCGCGCGCGCACTGCGCATCCGCGAGCGCTTGGGCGCGGCGGCGCTGCGCCGCGATCAACTGGCCGGCGCGCTCGACAGCCTGCACGGCGGCGTGCTCATCGTGACGCCCGATGGGGCGCTGGTGCACGGCAACCGCGCCGCGCTGCAAACGCTCGCGCAGGCCGACGCCCTGGTGTACCGGCAGGGTCGCGTGCAGGCGGCCCGGCCCGCCTGGCAGCCCGCGCTGGCGGCGCTGTTGCAGGCGCACGCACCGCGGCCCGGCGGCCTGGCAGCGTCCACCGACACGCTGGTGCTGCCGCGCACGGGCGCAGGCTTGCCCTTGCGCGTGCAGGCGGCGGGGCTGGCGCTGCCGCTGTCGTCGGCGCAATCGCACCGGCCTTGCGTGCTGCTGGCGCTCTCGGGCACGCCCCACGACCCGCCGCCCTCGCGCGCCGACTGGCTGCGCCAGGCCCATGCGCTCACGCCCGCCGAGGCGCGCCTGGCCGAGGCGCTGCTCGATGGCCTGAGCCTGCGCCACGCCGCCGAGCGCCTGGGCCTGACCTACGGCAGCGCGCGCACGCGGCTCAAAGGGGTGTTTCACAAGACCGGCGTGCGGCGCCAGGCCGAGTTGGTCGCGCGCCTGCAGCGCGAGCTCGCCACGCCGCTGCGCCCGCACTGAGCGCACCCTGAGCCCGCGGCCCGGAACCTCCCATTTGGGAGGTGTCGTGCGCGGCCCGGCGACCTAGCATGGGCGCACCACCACCGAGGGGAGTCGCCATGCCTCACACCGTTTTCCGGGGGGCTTGTGCCGCGCTGCTGTCCATGGCCGCCGCGCTGTGCCAGCCTGCCGCCGCGCAACCATCGTTCGACATCGTGGGCCTGCGCCCGGGCATGACCGAAGCCGAGGCCATGGCCGTGCTCAACACCCACCGGCCCGGCATGCGCGTGCAAAAGCGCAGCATGACCTACAACTACAGCGACGGCGTGCAGCAGCTCAACACACCGCCGTTCCTGTACGAGCTGTGGGTGAGCTTCGACGACGCCCAGGGCCGCGAGGATTTCCGGCTCTACTTCGCGCCGCCGCCCAGCGCTTCGCGCGTGCTGGGCATGACGCGGCAGATGAGCCTCAAGGCCCCGCCCACGCAGGCCCAGCTCGGTGCCCAGCTGGCGCAGCGCTACGGCCCGCCCACCACCAGCGGCAAGAGCAACAGCACCCTCAACCAGGTGTGGGGCGAGCCCGGCAAACCCACGTGCTGGCGCAGCACGCCCAACACCACGGTGATCGGCGTGGGCGAGGCGTCGGACATCCTGAGCAGCCTCAAGCGCGGGCAGGAGAAGGGTTATGTGCCGCGCGATCCGTCCACCTGCGGGCTGGCCGCGGCCGCGAGCCTGTCCGGCGATCCGGTGCACAACCTGATGGTGCGGCTGGTGGACTACGGCGCCTGGGCCAGCACGCACCAGAAGGCCAGGGACTGGGTGGAGCAGCAGCGGCAAGAGGCCGTGAAGGCCCGGTTGTCGCGCGGCGCCGCGCCCAAGCTCTGAGCGGCCATGAACGCGCGTTCGTGTTGGCTGGCCCTGGGCTGCCTCGTCGCCGCGGCGGCGGTGTGGGCCCAGCCCGCGGCGGGGCCGCGCTTGCTGTTCGCCGGCGTGGCCGAGCGCCTGCCCGCGGCCGACCAGCAGGCCATCTTCCGACTGCTCGACTACCGGGTTGCGCCGGGCGGCAAGGCCCTGGTGGCGCCCGATTGCGGCGAGATCGCGCACGAGACCCAGGTGCTGGACCTCAACAGCGACGGCGTGCCCGAGGTGCTGGTGATCGCGGGCAATGGCTGCACCTCGGGCCACACCGGCTCATCGGTGTTCCTGTTCGTCAAGAACGCGCAGGGGCGCTACACGCAGCAGCTCGGCTTTCCGGGCGCGAGCGTCACGCCCTTGCCCACGCGCAGTCAGGGATGGCAGGACCTTCGCATCGGCACCGCGGGGTTTTGCGAACCGGTGTGGGCGTGGAAGGGGGCGGCCTACGACCTGCAGTGCAGCGTGGAAACGCAGCGCCGCGGTTGCCAGGGGCTGGGGCCGGTGAAGCTGTGCCGGCGATGACCCGCGGGTGCCGCCCTGTGCCGGATGAGGATCACCATCCACGAGAAGGATCGCCATGAATCGCATCGCTGCCCTCGTGCTCGGTCTTGCGGGTCTGTGGTTTCTGCTGCTGGCCAGCCCGCGGTCCGCCGGTGAAGCGGCCGTGAAGTACGCGTTCGCCGCCATCCTGCTGTGGTCGGCCTACAGGCGCCTGCGCGCCGCTTCGAAGAAGACGGCCGAGTACCGCATGCAGGCCGACGGCGAGTGGACGCGGCTCACGGTGTTGCCCGCAGCGCCCCCGACGCTGTGGTTTCCCGCGGGTCTCGCGATCGTGCTGGGTGCCGGCGTGGTGGGCAGTGGCGTGGCCTACCTGTGGGTGCTGGGTTTGGTGTTCGCAGCGCTGGCATGGCTCACCTTGCTCAAGGACCACCGGGGCGGCAAGCCCGCGGGACCGCGCAGCCTGCGCGTGGGTCCGCAGGGCATCGAGACGGAGGGCGCGCTCTTGCGCAAGGACGACATCCATCGCCTGCGCATCAGGAACCAGTTCGCTGGGGGCGCCGAGATCGTCTACGACGCCGCGCGCGGCCTGCCCACCGGTGTGGCGATGGGCCTCGCGGGCCGGCGTGCGCTTGCCGAGGTTGCGTACCGGGTGGAGGTGGAGGCCGCAGGGAAGGCTCATGTGCTCGCCGCAGGACTGGATGAGGTGACGGCCGCTGGCCTGGTCACCGAGATCGGCAAGGCCCTGGAGCGGCGCTGAACGGCTGTCTGTCGAAAGCGGGGCGCCCGCTCGTGTCACACGGCTTGCGCGTCAAACGTCTTGTGGGCAGAGGCCGAATCGACCTCTGCCCATCAACGACTTCAAAGGACGCTGTTTCATGGACCGCGCTGTCTGGTTTCAATCATCTCCCGAGGGTGCAAAGGCGATTGGCGCGCTGCACCACTTCGTCACCCAGGGCACCCGCCTGCCGAGTGCACTGACGCATCTGGTCTTCCTGCGGGTGTCGCAGATCAACGGCTGCGCGCATTGCATCGACATCCACACCCGTGACCTGCTCGCCGAAGGCATGTCCGTGGACAAGCTGGTGCTCGTGCCGGTCTGGCACGAAGCGCAGTACCTCTTTTCGGCGCAGGAGCGCGCGGCCCTGGCGTGGTCCGAGGAGGTGACGCGCATCGCCGAGACGCATGCCAGCGACGACGCCTACGCGGCCGCACTGGCCGTGTTCGGCGAAAAGGATCTGGTGGATCTGACCCTCACCATCGCCGCCATGAACGCCATCAACCGCATGGGCATCGGCTTTCGCATGAAGCCGCGGGCCAAGGCGTGAGCGATCGCGGCCCTATCGGGCAGGCCGGCCAGGGCCCCGGGGGCGGGCCGGCGGCGCGGTCTCGAAGGTCAGGTTGCCCCAGTGGCTGTCCCAATCGAACCGCCCGGGATCGGTGGACGGCACCATGTGCACGACGCTGACCATCCACACGCCACGCCAGGGCAAGGCCAGCGATGCCTGACCGCGGGTGTCCGTGCGGGTGCGCAGCACCGTCAGTTGCCCGCCGCGCTGGTGCCAGGCCTTGAGCAGCGCCTGCCCGAGCGGCCGCCCCTCGAACAGGACCTGCATCGAAAGCGCCTGGCCGGGCGCCAGCGCGAGCGGGTTGCCGATCGGCACGATCTCCAGGGTCTGGCCGATCGTGCGCCGGTGGGTGTCGTCGCTGCGTCCGCCCACGCGCAGCAGCGTCTTGACGTGGCGGCGGTAGCGTTCGCGCACCGGTGAGGCGTCGGCAGGCCTGGCCTGGCGTTGTGCGAGCACGTGGTCCAGCCCCTCCTCGCGCAGGTAGGCGTTGAAGGTGTCGGGCGCCAGGGTGACGCTGAACGCCTGGGTGTCGAGCGCGATCATCTGGGTGCCCGGCTTCTCGAAGGCCAGGGCCACGCGGTCCTGGCCGAGATCGGCGGGCAACAGCGGGGTGAGCAGCTGTTCGGTGTCGGCGCCGAAGACGCGCAGCGCCTCGGCGATGGGGCGCCCGAATCCCACGGGATCGCCCACGAAATGTTCGCCCACCCGAAGCGCCACCTCGACCGGCTCCCGCGCCGCGGGCGAGAAGCGGTCGGGCATCATCCAGAACTCGTGCGCGAAGCTTGTGTGCGCCCAGAGCAGGGCCGCGGTGATGAGCAGCGGTTTCATGTGAAGGGGGGACCGGCGCGTGGCCGCGCCGGTCCCCGTGGGGTTGACGGACCGGGCGCCGCTCAGACGGTGTCGTCCACCGGCAGCGGCTGGTTGTCCACCGGCTCGGGCGTGCTGGTTTCGCTGGTCTGGGCGATCAGGCGGTTCATGTACTGCAGCAGGGACTGCACCGAGTTGCCCATGAAGGGCATGGCGGCCTGCGCCGGCGGCGCAGCGGGCGGGGCGTCGCCACCGCCGCCACCGCAGCCGCTCAGCAGGGCACCGGCCAGCACGAGGCCGAGCGCGGGTTTCAAGGGAATGTGTCGCATGGAACTTCCTTGGTGTGCCGCCGCGCTCACTGCAGCTTCATCGAGCCCGGGTTGGGCGTGTTGAGGTACGGGAAGCCGGGCAGGAACGGCACCACGGCCTGGTCCACCGCGTCGTGCACGTTGGCCGATTGCGCGCCCAGCGGCACGCTCGACGGCCGGCAGGCCGAGGCCAGCGACGGCACCCCCGGCACGCCGTTGAGCCCCAGCGCGTTGTTGTCGCCGTTGATCACGCACAGGCCGCCGAGCATGGCCACCAGCGCGATGTCGACCACGTCGTCCTTGGGCCGGCGGCCGTTGGGGAAGCCGGCGTTGTCGTTCACCTTGTTGGGGTCGGTGTTGAGCGCATTGCCGGCCACGCCCAGGCGGTTCTGGTTGGCGAACGGCACCGGCGGCACGGCGGTGTTGAGCCGCAGCATTTCCGACGGCGCCACGGTGGCCGGCTTGTTCACACCGGTGATGCCGGTGAGGAAGGTGGTGAGCAGGTCGGTGCGCGGCAGGTTGGTGGGGGCCACGCCGGCGGGGTTGCCCACCAGCACCTGGCCGAGCAGCGCGGGCAGCGTGGGGTTGCTCACGTAGGCCAGGAACTGGCCGTCGTCCTTGGGCGCCGAGGCGTTGAACTTGTCCTTGTCCGGCAGGCCGATCACCACCTCATTGACCAGGGGGTTGCCCAGGCGCGAAACCTGGGTCCAGGCGCCACCGGCCTTCTCGCTGGCCTGGTGGCCCGAGGGCGGCGCGCCGTTGAGCAATCGGGCCTGGCGCAGGCTGGCCGTGGTCCAGCCGCCGATGACCGTTTCACCGCCCGCGGTGAGGCAGCTGCGGTGCACCTCGAGGGCGAGCGAGGTCACGTTCTGCTTCTGGATGTAGTGGTTGCCGTTGGCGCCCTCGGCGTCCTTGAGCGCGGGGTTGAGCAGCACCTCGGCCGGGGCATCGACGAGGTCGAAGATGCGGCCGAGATTGACCGCGAAGCCCTCTTGCCGCTGGCCCACGAACACCCGCGCCGGCATGGCGCAACCGGGGATGGTGACGGTGTGGATGTGCTTGTCGGCGTAGGCCTTGTAGGCCGCGGCATCGCCCAGCGTTTTCTGGCCGATGTAGTCGACCGGCTTGGGCAGCGACGCGGCCACCACCTGGGCCGCGCCCTTGCGCCGGTCGCCGCGCACCACCGTGAGGCTGTAGGTCTCGGCGAGGTTGAGGTTGGCGTCGTTGACCGCGGTGACGCCGCCCGACTGGATCAGCGGGATCGGCACCGAGGTGTTGCCGATGGACAGCGGCGTGCCCTTGAGGTTGTTCTTGAAGCGGAACTGGAAGGTGATGTCTTCGCGCGCGTCGCCGTTGTTGTCGATGTGGATCTCGTACAGCGCGTTCGGGTCCATCGAGAAGTAGTTGGGCCCGCCGTACGGGCCTTGCAGGGGCTGGTAGTTCGCGATCATGGTCACGTAATCGGATCGACCGCCGGTGCCGTCCGCGGCCACGCCTTCGTAGCTGCGGAACATGTAGAAGTCGGTGCCGTCCACCTTCGGGCTGGTGGTGATGAACGGGGCCTCTCGGTGGCTCGATGCGATGGCGGCGCTGGCCACCGCCATCAACAGGCATCCTTTCGCAAGGGATGCGGGCTTGAGTGTCATGGCTGTCTCCTGGTTTGTGGGTGCCGGGCTCGGCCCACGGGATACGCGCCGGGAGACG
>VFQP010005364.1_pt1 | contig 11259 bp, 11 predicted proteins | sample 3512351 | NCBI WGS metagenome assembly VFQP01 (sample SAMN10412372, study PRJNA504923) | tailings metagenome | isolation source: Relicate 1 Philex TSF1 revegetated site | place: Philippines: Tuba, Benguet | collected 2017-08-29
GTGCTGCAGGTGCGTGTCTTGTGCGTGGTGCGGCACGAGACGCGTGCTTGGCCCCCACGCTCTTGTGGCTCAACGTCACGTGCACGCCCTTTTGTGTGTGCGACCGCGCAGGATGTGCTCCCGGGCGGCGCACCCGTGGACGCGCGGCCCGTCAAGCACGAGCCCACCGCCCGTGTGAGCCACGGCCGCTCCGCGCTCGCAGTTGAGGCGCAGAGGCATGTGGAGGTGGTGCGCGTCTTCACGCCGGACGTCAGCACCTGCGACTACTAGCGGTCATCCTGGGCTCCAGAGGCTCCAGAGGCCACCTTGTCAATCGCTGCGACACAGTGCAGTACATGGAGCCGTTGTACAGGGCTGTCCATAGACGGTGTTGCCGGCTGATTGAGGGATGGCTGCTGCCAGTTGCATTCAGTTGTCCACCAGTTGTCCAGCTCTCTTCTCTCTTTCGTGCGACACGTTGCCTTTCATCTCCGCAGCGCCTGCCAGATGCAGGACGGCCCCGTCTTTTGCGGCCGTGGCGTTTTGCTCATTGCCTGCCACAACAACGGCGCCAGAGCGCCCAGTGCAATCGTGCCGACAAGCTCAGCTCCACCAGCGCTGCGGCTCCAGCGTCGCCCTCGGTCCTCATGGGCGCGGCACCGCCACGCCCTCCACTGCAGAGCAGCTGGAAGGATTTGCCAACGCAAATCCTGAGGCACCAGCACAGCACAATGCAAGCCTCTCAGCCGCCAGCAGCAGCACCAAGTGCCCCCTCACCCGGAGGGGGCAGGCGCCGATGGAGCAGCTCATCGCGAGCGAGCGCGGCTGCGGCGGTGCTGCGTTTGCCGACGGCGGCGAGCAGGCAGAGCAACGGCTGGACGCATCGCAGGAATTGCGCGGCGCACGCCGCGCCTTTCGCCCTGAGCCGGGACCACACAGCAGGGGCCTCACCTGCAGCGGAGCAGCACAGCAGGCACAGAGCAGCGCAGCCTGCGAGCAGCAGACAGGGCGTCGTCTGCAGAGGCTTCCTCGCCTCGGTCTTTGGGAGGTGTGTGTGTGGGCTGTGGGGCGGCGGCGGCGGCTCGCGATGCGCACGCCCGCCTGCGTGCTTGACCGCCGACGAGCCCCCCATTTGCTGTGCCGCAGGAATAAGGTGGCTGAGGCGGAGGGCCCGTCTCTGGAAGACGACCTCGGCGAGCAGCCGGTGAGGAGGGCCCAGTCCTGAGCGTCGAGCCACGACAGGATGTCGCGAGGGGGGGCACCCAAGTGCACCACCGCCGGTGCATGGCCCACGCTGATGCGCACATGTGCGCAGGAGGAGCTCGTGCTGGTGGAGACGGCGCGGCCGGACGGCACCTCGGCGCAAATCGTCTTCCGCCTGGGCGGCAACGTGACGGCGGCGGCGCTGGAGCAGCTGTGCGCCAAGGTGCGCCTCGCCTTCCTGCTGCAGCGCACGTTGTCCACAGTGCAGCCTCCTGACGCTCAAGTGTGGCTGTGCGCCGCGACCCGGCCCCGCGCCCCCCCCAGGTGGGGTGGCCATCGCGGCCGCTGCCAAAGGTGGAGGCGGCGCTGCGCAACTCCTTCCTGGTCTGCTCGCTGGTGCTGCGCGTGAGGCGCGGCGGCGGCGAGGAGGGCGGCGGCGGCGGCGAGGTGGTGTCCGAGGAGCTGATTGGCATGGCGCGCGCCACGGGCGACCACGCCTTCAACGCCACCATCTGGGACGTGCTGGTGGACCCAGAGTACCAGGGGCAGGGGCTGGGCAAGGCGCTGGTGGAGCAAATGGTGAGGTGCATGGAAGGCGGCGTTGGGAGGGGAGGACGGCGGGGGCCTGCCATCACGCAGCCGCGGCAGGGCGGGGGCCACCAGGGCCCGTATCGCGCCCATGGAGGGGCGTAACCTTGGCAGCGGCACGGCTGATGCCTCCTTGGCGCCCTACCCACCTGCCGCCCGCAGCCTTTTTGCCGGGCAGCCGCGACGGGTGGGGCACGTGTCGCGTTGCGCGTGTGTGGCCGCAGGTGCGCACGCTGCTGCGGCGCGACATCAGCAACATCACGCTGTTTGCCGACTCCAAGGTGGTGGAGTTTTACAAGGGCATGGGCTTCAAGGCGGACCCCGAGGGCATCAAGGGTGAGGGGCGCCGTGCACGCCTGTGCGGCGTGTGTGTGCGTGCATGTGTGCAGTCGCCGTGCGTGTCGCCTCTGACGCTCTGCGTGTCATGCTTGCGTGCCGTTGCGGCGCAGGGATGTTCTGGTACTGCGGGCCGCCGGCGTGAGGCGGGACGCCGTGTGTGGGTGCTTCCGTGTGTGGGTGCTGCCCGAGAGGGCGTGAACGAGTTGGGCGCGTGTTGTCGAGGGTGCGTATGAGCGGCGTGTGGAGGCAGGCTCTCTATGACACAAAGCTACGATGAGGGCGGGCCCTGCGTCCACGCCTTGAAACTGCGCCGGCCGTGCGTGTGCGCTATGCTATTCGCCACTGTATGGGCAGGGCTGCTGCGCCGCCAGTTTGTATCCATGCGCTGCGGCTACTAGGGGGCTTGCTGTGCTGACGAGCTGTTGCTGAAAGGCCTGCCAAGAAAAGTGAGGCAGGCAGGACCAAGTGCAAAGGAAACGACTGGAAGCCTGAAAGAAGGGCATCGACGCGAGTCCTGAGAGGGAGCGTTTGGTTGAACGAACAACGCCGACAACAATGAGCTAACGAGAGCATGAAAGTGATGTGCGTTCGTCTGTGCGTGCATGATGGAAGCGACTGGCAGCGTCAGGCGGCGCTGCTGCGCGATGCACCGCCGCCGCAGCCGTCGCCGCACGCCGCAGCGCTGAGGTTGGCAGCCAGCAGCGCCGTGGGGACGCCGCCCTCCCCACGCTCACCCCTGCCGCTGCTGTGCCGGTAGACCAGGCCCCCAGCGCTGTTGAGGCTGGGCACCGGGTCGCCGAGCGCACGCGCCGCCACGCCGCCCACCGGCGCCGGCCGCGCCGCGGCCAGCGCCTGCGAGGCGCGCGACACGAGCGACGCCAGCCCGCGCGGCGGCAGCGACGCGGCCAGCCGCGCCTCCGCCGTCAGCACGCTGCGCTGCCGCTGCTGCATGACCGAGGCGGCGCGCGCACGCTGCTGCCGCACCTCGGCCACGCGCTGCGCCTTGATGAGCTGCTCCACGTCCAGTGCGTCGCTCCCGAGCAGCACGTCAGTGCAGACGCTGGAGGTCTCGGCGTCATCATCGCCGACATCGCCAGACGCATCCGCGCCGCCCCACGCCGTGCTGACTGAGCCGAACGGGCTGCCCGGTCCACCGGCAAGGACGCCCGGGGGCCACGCCCCCGCTGAGAAGAGCCGCTGCATCTGGCCCGTCACGCCTGTGGACGCCCGCGTCGCCATCACCGACCGCTGCTGCTGCATCGGGCGCTGCTGCGTCAGTGGCGGCGGTGGCGGCGTGGAGGCCGCCGGGCCGCCGCGGCGCGCGGCGAACGGCGAGGGCGCACCCGGCTCGTTGCCGCCGGCGGACCCGCCCCCCACCGACCCGCCGCCGCCGCGCAGGGACTCGAGGCTGCCGATGGAGCGGCGGCGTCGGCCCTGCAGCTGCTGCTCCACCGCCGCGTCCAGCCTGGACAGCGCAGCGCGCCACTCGCGCTCGCTGGGCCGCGCCAGCGAGCGCCCGCGCGAGCGGTCAAACAGCTCGCCCAGCGCCTCCATCACCTCGGCATCCACCGGCTCCGCAGCCGCACCGCGAGTCCCATCGGAGCCGGCAGTCAGCGCAGGGACTGGGACCAGAGCGGAGCGGGCGCGCGCCTGGGAGGTGGGCCGCAGCGGCGGCTTGCTCGCCGCCCGCTTGGCGCGGTAGCCGTACACGGCCATGGCCGTCTGCAGGCCGGCCACCGTCGCGCCGCCGCCGTCGCCACCAAGCAGCGCCGCCGTGGGAGAGGGGGAGGCGATGCGGCTGTCCCTCGGCAGCAGGGGAAGCAGGTCGTCCAACAGGCGGCGGAACAGGACGTACGCGGTGTGCGGCTGCAGCGCCGCCCCGTCTGCCAGCGGCGCAGCGGGGTCACTGTGGCCGTGCTTGCTGTGGGGTGGAGGCGCGCCACCGGTGGCCACGGCGGCGGCGGCATTGATGCTGCCGTCGCTCAAGGTGAAGCACAGGTAGGGCAGGAGGTCGAGGAAGTCCGAGGGCTCCATGCGGTGGCCGCAGCGCGCCATGCCGGCCCCAAAGTCCGCCCAGTGCATGAGCGCCGGCGGGTCATGCTGGGAGGCGCGCAGCGCGCGCAGCGCGGGGGCCAGCGCGGCGGCTCGGCGCTGCGCCGACGTCGTGGTGGCGTGCACGGGCGGAGGCGCCAGCGCCGGGCCGTCCACGCCTGCAGCGCCACATCACAAAGGGACAGCGCTCTCCATACTGGTGAGCCTCCGCACCACAGGGCCCCATCATGGAGTGTGTTGTTCACCATGATGGTGAGCAACACACTCCAGCAGCGCCACTCACGGATCTCGGTGCAGAGCCTGACCCAGTCCACCAGCGTGTCAGTCTGTGTGACCTTGAGCGCGCCCACGGCGTGGAGGTCGCTCCAGTCCTGCGGCCCGAGTGGCGGGTCCAGCGCCCCCCCGTGCGCCGCCAGCAGCCCCTCCAGCCGCCGCCAGGGCAGCAGCCCGTCGCGGGGCACGCCCACCGGCGGCGGGGCGCCCGCCAGCTCCGCCCCCATGGCCAGCGTGGCGACGTCCTGGGGGGCGGCGGGCGGCGGGAGCCCGCTCAGCGACGCCCCGGGCGAGCGAGGGCGCCCTGCCGCCGCCGCCGCCGCCGCCGCCGCCGCGCCTGCCACCTTGTACGCCGCAGCGGCGGCGCGGTGCTGTTCCAGCGGCTTGGCGGCGCGCACCACCGACTGCTGCAGTGCGTGCGCCAGCACCTGCGCGTACCCCGCGGCGATGAGGGAGTCCAGCAGGCGCTTGCGCAGGCGGGCGGCGGCAGCTGACGTTTGCGCGGGCGGGCGCGGCGGGGCGGGGCCTGCTGCGGCGTGTGCGGGGGCGGGACTCGGAGGCGCCCTGTGGCCCGTGAGGTAGGTGGGCCCGTCGGGGCCGACCATCCGGCGGAGCCGTTCAAAGTCGACGACCGTGGCCGGCGGCTTGGGCGCGGAGGAAGAGGAGGACGCAGGGTGCTTGGCGATGGAGTGGAAGCCGGACATGGTGGCGAGGCCGAGGTCGCGGAGGTCCGACCAGAGGTGCGGGGTCGCCGCGGCGCCGTGCTGCGAGCACAGCTCCTCGAAGCGCCTCCACGGCACGTGGCGCGTGCCCTGCAGCCCGGGGGCCATGGCGCGCGTGGCGGGGCCGAGCGCGGCCACCACGCGGCGCACAAGGGCGGCGTCGTGCGGCGCGCCGCGGGCGGCTGAGGACAGGTCCTGGGCGATCGCGGCGCTGTCCACCGGAGCAAAGTCCGGCACGTCGGGCTCTGCAGCGCAGCGGGTGCGCAGTGGTGCGTCAGTCAGCAGGGACGCTAGCGAAGGACGAACGCCCTCGTGGGGCAGGCTGCAGCACGACGACTCACTGAGCGCTTCGGCCAGTGCGGCGACGTCGACCGCCGTGCTGGTCGGTGTGGGCGTCAGGAAGGGCTGCAAGTCCCACCACAGCGCGTCGTCAGCCTTCAGCGTCACGCCCTGCATCGCCACAGGTTGTGGGCGAACGATGGCCCCTCTCGACGCCGGGTGCGTGCATGCCCGACTGGACGCCAGGTTCCTGCCTGCCCGACTGCTGAGGAGCCGACATACAAAGCAGAAAGCGCTCACGTGCTGGGCGAGGAGCTTGACGAACGCCCTCAAGTCCATGGCTCGGTCCAGGTGCATTGGCCCGGCCAGGCCCCGGCCGCTCCAAGCCAGGAAGCAGGCGTCACCCAGCGCCACCATCAGCCGCGCCAGAGCGCCGTCGGCGGGCCCGCGCGGCGCGACGTGGTGCTGCGGCTGGCTCCGCCCTGCGCGCACACGCATGCAGGCACATGGAGGCACAGGCATCGTCAGCTCGCGTGCGGCGCACACGCACACGCGCCATCACCCCTCCGGGCAGTGGATCAGGCCCCTGACCCGCTCACCAATCATCTTGGCCAGGGCGGCCCAGTCCACGTACGTCTGGAGCGGGAGCGGCCGGTCAGGCGACGTGGTGCTGTTGAGAGTCACGGAGAGGAAGGGCGACAGGTCGAGCCAGTCCCTGGGCGTGAGGTGCGCCTTGCTGCGCGCCAAAAGATCCTGAAAGTCCGACCAAAGCAGGAAGGAGGAGGGCGGCGCGGAGCTGCCCGGCGGCGCCTCTTGCTGGCCCTCCTCGTGCTGCGCGGCACCGGCACTGGACGAGGGGGGGGCTTGGGCGTGGGCCGCCGTGGCGGCGCGGACGGCGGGCCCCAAGCGCTGCCGCAGGCGGGACGCAGCGGCGCTGCCGCCGACGGCGCTGGCGCGAGCGGTGCTGGGCGCGACCTCGGGGCCCTCGGGCGCTGCGGGCAAGCGATTTGGGGTGGTGCCATGGGGAAAGTGAGTGAGCGCGGCGCACCGCACGACGCTGCTGTTTGCGCGCCTGGAGAAGGTGGGGCGAGGCGCACCCAGGGCGAGGGCCAGCGCCGGCCAGTTGACGTGCACCGCGTTGCCCGTGGTGGAGCTCCACGGCCTGAGGTCGGACCAGTCCTCAGGCGCCAGCTCCACGCCCTGTGCATGCGGCGCGACACCACCACACACCAGCAACGGGTGAGCAAACGACCAGGCGCTGAGCAACGAGATGACAAACGCAGGTGCGTGTTCGTGCGCACCTGGCCGGCCATCATCTCTTGGAACTTGCGCCAGGGGAGCAGCGCCGCCTTGGCGCCGTCCGCCGCGTTGCTCGCTCGCCACGCGGCGTCGCCCAGCCGCAGCCGCAGCCGCCGCAGCGCCAGTGGGTCCCGCGACGGCGCCCTGATGCCACCGGCGGCGGGCTTGGCGGCCGGATGCGCCCCGCCGTCTCCGTCGGCTGCGACGCCGTCGGCATAGGGCGGCGCGTCCACAGGGGCAGCGGAGGCGAGGGAGGGGGCGCCGGCGCCGCCGGTGCTGCTGGGGAGGGCGGGCGGCGCCTTGTGGATGACGGTGAAGGGCACGGCGTCCTGCTCTCCCTCGCCGTCGTCGTCCTTGCGCGGTTCCTGGGGAAGGGAAGGGGCGGGCCGGCTGCGGGTGGGTTGGGCTTTGGGGCGCGTGGGCCTTGCCGTGGGTGCTGGTGGTGTGGGCTGCGGGGGGGCTAGGGCGGTGACTGGCTGTTGGGAGGTGCTCTCCTGCGCGGCACCCTGGGAGGAGGCTGGCTCGGGTGGCGGCGGTGGTGGGTGGGGTGCCGCAGGGGACGGCTCCACTGCGGGAGGTGGTGAGGTCAGCGCCTCGGCAGTGGCTGGCTGCGGGATGGATGGTGCAGGCAGGGTTGGGAGCGGGGCCGGGAATGGTGAGGCAGGCTGCAGGGTGGCTGGCTGCAGGGTGGCTGGCTCGGGCGGGGGCGAGGACGGCGACGGTGAGGCGCCCTCAGCGGCACCGGCAGGCTGCAGGGTGGTGGTCCCTGCGTCTGCTGCAGGCTCCTGCTCCCGCTGATGAGGCGATTCCGGTGCTGGTGCTGCGTCAGCGTCAAGCGCGGGCACGGAGCCCAGGGGCGCCAGCGCAACGGCACGCTCCGCCTGCGGCTCCGCCGCGCCTGCCACCAGTGCACTGCCCAGGTGGTCGTCGGGAGGGCTGCCAGGCTCCTCAGGAGGCGCAGGGTCGCCGTCCGTGCCCGGCCTGTGCGCTGCTGCTGCAGCGGGGCCTGGGGGCTGAGGCTCGCCTGCGGCGTCGGGCGGCGACGTGGGTGGGGCGCTGCCGTTGTCTGCTGCGGGGTCCGCACCCTGCGCCTCCGCCTCTCCGTCCGCAGCGCCGCCTTGCCGCGACTGCTCCTCAGTTGCCGGGGTGAGCTGCTCCTGCTCAGGCGGTTGGAGGGGCTGTTTGACCTCCTCGGTCGCTGGGGTGAGATGTGGCGCCTCCTCAGGCAATTGAAGGGGCTGTGTGACCTCCTCGGTCGCTGGTGTGGGCTCCGGCGCCTCCTCAGGCGGTTGGAGGGGCTGTGGCGCCTCCTCGGCCGGTTGGAGGGGCTGCGGCTCCTCCTCTGGTGGTGCGAGGGGCTGCGGCTCCTCCTCTTGTGATGCGGGGGACGGCTGCTCGTCCTTAAGAGGCTCTGGGAGGGCCGCGTCCTGCTGCGGGGCGCTGCTGGGCGCTCCAGCCCCGTCCGCCTCAGCAGCGCTGTCTGGCCGGGGGTCTGGCGGGGCCAGCGGGTCCGGCGGCGGCAGCTCTGGCGCGTCCAGGGCTTGCTCCACGGGCTGCGCCACAGGCTGCGAGTGCTCGGGCTCCGGCGGAGCGGCCGCCGGAAGCGCTTCTGACTGCTCAGGTGCGTCGGGTGCGGGAGATGTGTGCGCCTCCACTGTGGTTGCCTCTGCCGGAGGCGCCTCGTCCGCCGCTGCCTCTCCCTGCCCTGCCTCCTCGCCCGCCACCCTTGCCACCGCCGCCTCTCCATCCGCCGCCACCGCTGCGGCAAGGTGGTCTGCCGCCGCCGCCTCTGCTGGAGCTGCCTCTGCCGTCCTTTCCTCCCCTGGTGCGGGTCCCTCCTGCTCTGCCTCACCATCGCTGGAACCAGCACCAGCCGCCGGCGCTGCGCCCGACGTGCGCTCCTCCTGCTGTCCCGGCAGCACCTCGCCTCCCACCTCACCCTCCAGCTGCTGCGGCGGCCGCTCCTCCGCTGAAGCAGGAGGCGCTTCCTCTGGTTGCTGCGGCTGGATGCTGCTCGTCTGCTGCCCTTGCTCCTTGTTGGGGGGCGTAGCAGCCGCGCCTGCCTCATCCTGCCTGGCCAGGGTTGCCGCTCCGTGCCCCTCCGTCTCTTCTGCAGCACCGGAGCGCACCTCATCCGCCGCGCCGCCTGCTGCCTCGTCCGCCGCCTGTCCCGCGCCCGGCGCGCGCACTGGGCTTGCGCGAGCAGCCGCTGAGAGCTCGTCCGCCGCCACAGCTTGGCCCTGCCCTCCCTCCTCCTGCGTCCGCTCCCCCGGCTCGGCGCCTGATGCTGCTGCCGCCTCGTTCCCGTGCTGCGCCGCAGCTGCCTCCTCATGCTGGCGGTGCGCCTGCTGCTCCAGCACAGCATCGTCACGAGGCGTGCCGTCGGCTGCAAGACTGCCCGCCGCGCTCGACCGCCGCTTTGCATCCACCTCCTCCGGCGCCGCCTCTGGTGCCTGCAGTGGTGCCCCCGATGCGGCGCCGGCGTCCTCCTCCGGCAGCGCCCCAGCGTCTGGTGCAGGCTGAAGCAGGGTGGCGCTGTCGGCCGGGTCGCCAGCTGGAGCCTCCGTCACCGCAGGATCGCTGGGTTGCTGCTGGAGGGCTGTGTCCGCGGGCGGCTCCTGTTCTTCAGGCAGCGCTGGCGGATCAGCGGCAGCGGCATGCGCCTCTTCGTCGCCAGCTGGTGCAGGCGGCTGTGCGCCACGTGCTGGGTCCTGTTCGGAGCGCGGCAGGGGCTCGGCAGCGCTGTGGTGCTCTGACGGCCGCTCATCAGACGGTGGCTCTGGGGTGCCGTCCGCGCCGCCCGTGCCATCGCTGGCGGCGCCTGGCTGCCGCTCGGCCTCCTCAGCGGCGGCGGGCGGCGGGCCGTGCCCGGGCCCGGGCCCCTCCTCGCCTGCGGCTGGCTGCGGGTCCTCGGCGCCCGGCTGTACCGGCGTCGCTGCAGGGCGCTCCGCCTCGGGGCCCTGAGCCTTGATGCCACTGCCCTCTTGAGCTGCGTGGGCCTTGGCTGCGGCCGCTGCGGCGCGCCGCGCCCGCGCCTCCTCCCAGGCATCTGGCTCGCCGCGCAGCTGCCGGAGCGCCGCCATGGCGCACATGAGCGTGACGCTGCTCTCCCAGCAGAGCGAGAGCCAGGCCTTCATGGCCAGCCACGCCTCTGACGCCTGGCGCGCCTCGTGCAGCAGGGGCTCCGTCACGGGCACTGCACGAGCGGCGTGAGCGCAGGAGCGGGCAGGGGGCGTACGATGAGACGCTGGAGCGCAGGCAGCATGCAGGCACTTCACGAGGAGCTCTGTGCGACTCACGCCCTTGCAGCAGCCAGCCCAGCGCGTCTTGTTCTGCCTGTGCCATCTCTGCCGGAATTGCTTCCTGCACGGCAGAAGCCGCGCGCCGTGCCTCCTCGCCGCCTCAAGCGACGACCGAAGGCACGGAGCTGCTGCTGCTCGCCCGCATGGCGCAGTCAGCTACGCGCCAGATTCTCGCGCCGCATGCCGCTGCATCGAGTCAATTTCTCGTACTCGATTCCATTCCAGGCGGGGCGTGTAGAATGGTTGTGTGGAGTGCGTCAGTGTGTGCTGGAGCAACAGTGCCGTTTGTCCCCTGCTGCTGTCCCCTGCTGCTGTCCCCTGCGCAGGCGGTGCTCGAACCTGATGGAGAGCTGTCAGGCGGCCTGAGCAGCTCAAGCTTCGAGCTCACGCTCCAAGCAAATCAGAGTCTGTCATGCAGCTCCGCAGGGGCCCATCAAATGGATGCGCAAGCGTGCGGCGGCGTTGTACGTCGATGCGCGCCGCCAGAGCGTCTTCCGCACGCATCCCCCCTGCCGCCTGCTGCGCGGCCTGCTGCTCGGCGCCCTGCACCAGCGCCAGAGGTCCCAGCGCTCTCCTCCTGCTCTGGCTGCATGGGTTTCCTGAGCCCGGCGCCTGCGGCCCGCCCGGGAATCCCGAAGCGCGCAGAGATCGATCGCGCTCGATGCTGCTGCTGCGAACGCCCCAGTGCAGCAGCAGCAGCAGCAGCAGCAGCAGCAGCAGCAGCAGCAGCTCGCAGTCGTCGCCATGTTGCTGCAGCGCGCGCTGGTGCAGTGGAGGTGCACCCCGCACGCCTTCCTTCGCAGCCTGAGCAGCACCAGCGGCGCGCCAAACTCGCGCGAGGAGCAGGAGCCGACGTACACGATCAAGCAGCAGCGCTCCGGAGGCCGCGTCGCGAGCTGGAAGGCTCAAGGTCAGCGTGCGTCCTTCTGTCCAGCTCAGCCGCTCCGCGCGCAGTGTGTTCCTCAACGCGCGCAGCACCGTGTGCGCGCAGGCACCTCGGAGCGCGGCTTCATCTTCACGGACAGAGCACTTCAAGAACAGAGCACGCGGGAGGGAGCCCCACACGGCCTCTACACGTGCGCGCGTCCCTCTCAGCTGCCGCACCCTCGCAGAGTTTTCTTCTCGTGCCCCCCGTCCCGCCAACGTCCTACTGATGCCGCTGCTCCTTGCCGGGCCCTGGCGTCCACGCTCCAGGGCGTCCTCTTGCCGTATGGGTACCCACG
>VFQP010005365.1_pt1 | contig 11251 bp, 8 predicted proteins | sample 3512351 | NCBI WGS metagenome assembly VFQP01 (sample SAMN10412372, study PRJNA504923) | tailings metagenome | isolation source: Relicate 1 Philex TSF1 revegetated site | place: Philippines: Tuba, Benguet | collected 2017-08-29
CGGCCTTCTTGAAGGCGTCCTTGTTGTAATAGAAGATGGTGGTCGAGCTGTTGAGGGGGTAGCTCAGCATCTGGCCGTTGGGCGCGGTGTAGTAACCGGCCACGGCCGACACGTACTGCGTCGGGTCGAACTTGAAACCACCGTCGTTGAGCACCTTGGTGACCGGCACGATGGCGCCCTTGCTGGCCATCATGGTGGCGGTGCCGACTTCGAACACCTGCAGGATGTGGGGGGCGTTGCCTGCGCGGAAGGCGGCGATCGCACCTGCCATCGACTCGTCGTAGGTGCCTTTGTACGTGGGCACCACCTTGTAGGTCGACTGACTGGCGTTGTATTGTTTCGCGAGATCGTTGATCCATTCGCCCAGCGCCGCGCTCATCGAGTGCCACCATTGAATCTCCGTCGGGGCCTGAGCCTGGGCGTGGGCCGGGCCGCTCAACAGGGCGGCGAGCGTCAGGGCGCCGGCCAGGGGAAGAAATCGCTTGTGCATGGATGCTCCTAAGAGGGGTGTCGGGAACGGGGTAGCGTATGGGTCTTGTGTGACAAAACCATTGCAACGGCGTTTCCCTCCCATGACAACAGGGGTTTCCATAGGGGGGGTGGGTGTATGTTGCGCTGCGGTACCATCCTGGGTTCATTACTGTCATGCTGGCGACTGCCACACCAATGAACGCTCCCACGCCGCTCTCGCTGTTCGCCACCCCCACTGACGAAGCGCCGCGTCTGCGCGAGATTCCCTACAACTACACCTCCTTCTCGGATCGTGAAATCGTCCTGCGTTTGCTGGGCGAGCAAGCCTGGTCCCTGCTGGAGGGGTTGCGCGGCGAGCGGCGCACCGGACGCTCGGCCCGCATGCTGTACGAAGTGCTGGGCGACATCTGGGTCGTGCAGCGCAACCCGTATCTGCAGGACGACCTGCTCGACAGCGCCAAGCGCCGCCAGCAACTGGTGGACGCGCTCCACCACCGCCTGGCCGAAGTGCAGAAGCGCCGGACACCGCAGGACGACGGTGCGCGCGATGCGCTGGTGGCCGAACTGCTGACCGCCGCGCGCGCCGCGGTGGACCGTTTTGCCCGTTCGTTCGAGGACATGGCCTCGCTGCGCCAGCGCGCCAACAAGGTGCTGCGCAAGCTCACGGCCCGCGACAACATCAAGTTCGATGGCCTCTCGCGTGTCTCGCACGTGACCGATGCGACCGACTGGCGCGTCGAATACCCCTTCGTCGTGCTCACGCCCGACACCGAGGCCGAGATGGCCTTGCTCGTCAAGGGCTGCTTCGAACTGGGCCTGACCATCATCCCGCGGGGCGGCGGCACCGGTTACACCGGCGGCGCGATCCCGCTCACCTGGAAGAGCGCGGTGATCAACACCGAAAAGCTCGAGGCCATGACCGAGGTGGAATGGGTGAACGTGCCGGGACACGCGCAGCCTTTGCCCACCATCTGGACGGAAGCCGGCGTGGTCACGCAACGCGTGGCGGATGCGGCCGAGCGCGCGGGCCACGTGTTCGCGGTCGACCCGACCAGCGCCGAGGCCTCGTGCGTCGGCGGCAACGTGGCCATGAACGCCGGCGGCAAGAAGGCCGTGCTGTGGGGCACGGCGCTGGACAACCTGATCAGCTGGCGCATGGTGACGCCGCAGGCGCAGTGGCTGGAGGTCACGCGCACCGACCACAACCTCGGCAAGATCCACGACGCCGAAGTGGCCAGCTTCGAGCTGAAGTACTTCGAGGCCGACGGCAAGACGCCGGTGCGCACCGAGCAGCTCGTGATTCCCGGCAGGACCTTCCGCAAGGAAGGGCTCGGCAAGGACGTGACGGACAAGTTCCTCAGCGGCCTGCCCGGCATCCAGAAGGAAGGCTGCGACGGTCTGATCACCAGCGCGCGCTGGGTGGTGCACCGCATGCCGCAGCATGTGCGAACCGTCTGCCTGGAATTCTTCGGCAACCCCAAGGACTGCGTGCCTTCGATCGTCGACATCAAGGACTTCATGTTCGGCGAGATGAAGCGCCCCGGCGGCGCGATCCTGGCTGGCCTGGAGCACCTGGACGACCGCTACCTCAAGGCGGTGGGCTACGCCACCAAGAGCAAGAAGGGCAACGGCGGCCTGCCCAAGATGGTGCTGATCGGCGACATCGTGGGCGACGACCCCGATGCCGTGGCGCGCGCCACCAGCGAGGTGATCCGCCTGGCCAATTCGCGCAGCGGCGAAGGCTTCATCGCCATCAGCCCCGAGGCGCGCAAGAAATTCTGGCTCGACCGCAAGCGCACCGCGGCCATCAGCAAGCACACCAACGCCTTCAAGATCAACGAAGACGTGGTGATCCCGCTGCCGCGCATGGGCGAGTACACCGAGGGCATCGAGCGCATCAACATCGAGCTCTCGCTGCGCAACAAGATCCGCCTGGCCGACGAGCTGGAGGCCTTCTTCCAGCGCGGCAACCTGCCCCTGGGCAAGGGCGACGACGCCAGCGAGATCCCCACCGCCGAGCTGCTGGAAGACCGCGTTCAGCAGGCCCTGGCCCTGGTGCGCGAGGTGCGCGCGCTCTGGGGCGGCTGGCTGCACGACGTCGACCGCCTGTTCCCGCAGTTGCAGGACCACAGCCTGCGCGCCAGCTGGAAGACCCAGATCCGCGCCCCGCTGCAGCAGATCTTCAACGGCGCCGCCTTCGGCCCGCTGCTGGCCGAGTGCAACGCCATCCACCAGCGCGTGCTCAAGGGCCGCGTGTGGGTGGCCCTGCACATGCACGCCGGCGACGGCAACGTGCACACCAACATCCCCGTCAACAGCGACGACTACGAGATGCTGCAGACCGCGCACGAGGCGGTGGCCCGCATCATGGTGCTGGCGCGCCGGCTGGATGGGGTGATCTCGGGTGAGCACGGCATCGGCATCACCAAGCTGGAATTCCTGACCGACGAGGAACTGCAACCCTTTGCCGACTACAAGGGACGGGTTGACCCCGAAGGCCGCTTCAACAAGGGCAAGCTGCTGCGCCAGGGGCCGGCGGGCGACCCCAACCTGCGCAGTGCCGACCTCTCGAATGCCTACACGCCGAGCTTCGGCCTGATGGGGCACGAGTCGTTGATCATGCAGCGCAGCGACATCGGCGCCATCGCCGACAGCGTGAAGGACTGCCTGCGCTGCGGCAAGTGCAAGCCGGTCTGCGCCACCCACGTGCCGCGCGCCAACCTGCTCTATTCGCCGCGCAACAAGATCCTGGCCACGTCGCTGCTGATCGAGGCGTTCCTCTACGAAGAACAGACGCGCCGCGGCATCAGCATCAAGCACTGGGAAGAGTTCGAGGACGTGGCCGACCACTGCACCGTCTGCCACAAGTGCCTCTCGCCCTGCCCGGTGAAGATCGACTTCGGCGACGTGTCGATGAACATGCGCAACCTGCTGCGCAAGATGGGGCAGAAGAGCTTCCGTCCCGGCAACGCAGCGGCCATGTTCTTCCTGAACGCGACCAATCCCGAGACCATCAAGTTCATGCGGGGTGCGATGGTGGGCGTGGGCTTCAAGGCGCAGCGCCTGGCCAACGACCTGTTCAAGCGCCTGGCGCGCAAGCAGACCAGCGCGCCGCCGGCCACGCTCGGTCCTGCGCCGGTCAAGGAACAGGTGATCCACTTCATCAACAAGAAGATGCCGGGTGGCCTGCCCAAGAAGACCGCGCGTGCCTTGCTCGACATCGAAGACAAGGACTACGTGCCCATCATCCGCAACCCGGTGGCCACCACGGCGGAAACCGAGGCGGTGTTCTATTTCCCGGGCTGCGGCTCCGAGCGCCTGTTCAGCCAGGTCGGCCTGGCCACGCAGGCCATGCTCTGGCACGCCGGTGTGCAGACCGTGCTGCCGCCCGGTTACCTGTGCTGCGGCTATCCCCAGCGCGGCAGTGGCCAGTTCGACAAGGCCGAAAAGATCATCACCGACAACCGGGTGCTGTTCCACCGCGTGGCCAACACCCTCAACTACCTGGACATCAAGACCGTGGTCGTGAGCTGCGGCACCTGCTACGACCAGCTCCAGGGCTACGAATTCGACAAGATCTTCCCGGGCTGCCGCATCATCGACATCCACGAATACCTGCTGGAAAAGGGCATCACGCTGGGCGCGGGCCAAGGTGGCTACCTCTACCACGACCCCTGCCACACGCCGATGAAGCTGCAGGACCCGATGAAGACGGTCAAGGGCCTGATGGGCGACAAGGTGCTGGAGAGCAAGCGCTGCTGCGGCGAATCGGGCACGCTGGGCGTGACCCGGCCAGACGTCTCCACCCAGATCCGCTTCCGCAAGGAAGAGGAGATCCAGAAGGGCGAGGTGGCGCTGCGCCAGGCTGGCACCGTGGGTGCGCAGGACAACGTGAAGATCCTGACCTCGTGCCCGAGCTGCCTGCAGGGGCTGTCGCGCTACACCGACGATCTTCAGAACGGGCTGCTGGAAGCCGACTACATCGTGGTGGAGATGGCGCGCCAGATCCTCGGCGAGCAGTGGCTGCCCGAGTACGTGGCCAAGGCCAACGAAGGCGGCATCGAGCGCGTGCTCGTCTGACCGCACCCACACGGAGACCCCCCATGGCCGGACTCGACAGGAACACCCCCACACCGGAAGCGATCACGCTGCACCAGCAGTCGCGCGTGCTCGAGATCGGCTTTTCGGATGGCAGCGAATACCGCATCCCCTTCGAGCTGATGCGGGTGTTTTCGCCCTCGGCCGAAGTGCAGGGGCATGGCAAGGGGCAGGAAGTGCTGCAGACCGGCAAGCGCGAGGTGGAGATCGTTGCGCTGGAGCCGGTGGGCAACTACGCCGTGCAGCCCACCTTCAGCGACGGCCACAGCTCCGGCATCTTTTCCTGGGACTACCTCTACTTCCTGGGTTCGAAACAGACCGAATTGTGGGCTGATTACAACGCCCGCCTGGCGGCCGCCGGCGTGGAGCGCGACGCGCCCATGCCCGAAAAAGGCGGCCACGCCTGCGGCAGTCACTAGCCAAGGAGCATCGCATGGCATCGACGCATTTCGGGTTCAAGACGGTCGACGAGGGCGAGAAGGCGCAGCGCGTGCGCAGCGTGTTCGATTCGGTGGCGCCGAAGTACGACGTGATGAACGACCTCATGTCCGCCGGCCTGCACCGCCTCTGGAAGCGCTACACGATCGCGGTGGCCAACCCGCAACCCGGGGACCGGGTGCTCGACATCGCCGGCGGCACCGGCGACCTCGCCCTGGCGTTTGCGCGCAAGGTGGGCGAGAGCGGGCGTGTGGTGCACACCGACATCAACGAAGCCATGTTGCGCGAAGGTCGCACCCGGCTGCTTGATAACGGCGTCGTGCTCCCCACCTTGGTCTGTGATGCCGAGCACCTGCCTTTTGCCAGCGATTCCTTCGATCTGGTGACCGTGGCATTCGGCCTGCGCAACATGACGCACAAGGAACTTGCGTTGAGTGAGATGTATCGCACGCTCAGGCCGGGGGGCAAGCTGCTGGTGCTGGAGTTTTCCCGGGTGGCGAAGCCACTGGAAAAAGCTTATGACTGGTACTCGTTCAACGTGCTGCCCAAACTGGGCAAGCTGGTGGCCAACGATGAGGCCAGTTACCGCTACCTCGCCGAGTCCATCCGCATGCATCCAGGGCAGGAAGCCTTGAGGCAATTGATGCGCGAGGCGGGCTTCTGCCACGTCGACGTGCACAATCTGACGGCCGGGGTGGTGGCGCTGCATGTGGGCATCAAGTGTTGAGTCCGGTTGGTTTTTCGTTCCGTGTTCGTAATTTGAAGGGGGCAAAGGCATGAACAAGTTGTGGTCGATGGTTCTGGTGTGCGCGATGGCGTTCGGATCGCACGATGTGTGGGCCAAACGCATGGGCGGCGGCATGTCGTTCGGCAAACAGTCGGGCAACGTGACGCAGCAGCGCAATGCCACGCCGCCTGCCCAGCAACAGGCCACGCCTGCGCCGGCGCAGAACGCCGCCCGCCCTGCAGCCGCCAACCCCGCCGGTGCGGCCGCCGCCGCGCCCAAGCGGCCGTGGGGCGCCATGCTCGGTGGCCTGGCCGCCGGCCTGGGGCTGGCGTGGCTGGCCTCGGCGCTCGGTTTCGGCGAGGCTTTCGCCCAGATCCTGCTCTTCGCCTTGCTCGCGGTGGTGGTCATGGCCGTCATCGGCATGGTCATGCGCCGCCGTGGCGCCGGTTCGCAGGGTCTGGCCTACCAGGCCGCCGGCCAGACGGGCAACTCGCAGTTCGACCCGGCCACGCCGCGCACCTACTCGCCGCAGAATGTGGGCAACGACGCCTCTGCCCGACCCTGGGAACGCAGCGGCCCGGTGGCGCTGGACAACCGCAACGTCCACGGCGGCTCCCTGATTGGTTCGGCACTGAGTGGCAGCCAGTCCTGGGGCATCCCGGCGGGTTTCGATGTGGACGGCTTCCTGAGCGCGTCCAAGAAGAACTTCGTGAACCTGCAGGACGCCTGGGACCGTTCCGACATCCCCAGCCTGCGCGCCATGATGACCGACGACATGCTGGAGCAGATCCGCAGCCAGCTCGCCGAGCGCGAACAGGCCAGCGCTGGCGTCCAGAACAAGACCGAGGTTGTGATGCTGGATGCCCAGTTGCTGGGCATCGAGGAAATGGACGATGCCTACATGGCCAGCGTCGAGTTTTCGGGCCTGATCCGCGAAGAAGCGTCCGCTGGCCCGAACCCGTTCCGCGAAGTCTGGAACATCACCCGTCCCAAGACCGGCTCGGGTGGCTGGCTCGTCGCCGGCGTGCAGGCACTTCAGTAAGGCGCGCGGCAGAGGTGTCAGAATCGGGCGGTCATGAACCATGAACCGCCCGCTCCCCCGCCCGCTTCCGGCCCCCGGCCGCTGAACTTCCTGCAATCCCTGCTGGGTGCGATTCGCCCGCCCGAGTGGGTGGTGGACGAACTGCAGAACCGGCTGGTGCTCTTCCTCAACCACGTCCTGATGCAGGAAAAGGCCGCGCAGGATCGCCTGCGCCGCCAGAAGGGCAAGGCGGTCCGCGTCCAGTGGGGCGACTTCCACCTCACGCTCGCGCCCACCGCTGCTGGTTTGCTGGAGCGCTGTGCGCCGGATGCCAGGGCCGAACTCAGCATGACGCTGACCCAGACCTCGCCTTTTGAACTGGCCCAGAGCCTGCTGGCCGGGGACAAGCCGGGCGTGGACATCCAGGGCGACGTGCAACTGGCGGCCGAGGTGGCCTGGCTGGTGGACAACGTGCGCTGGGACGTGGAGGAAGACCTGTCCCGCGTCCTGGGCGATGCCACGGCCCACACGCTGTCGCGCTTCGCTCGCTCGGCGGCCCAGGCCGTCAAGGCCTTCGTCGACCGCCTACCCGAAGGTTTTCCACCCCGGTCACCCAACGCCGGCGCGCCGGCCAGCGAAAAACCCCCTGGTCCTTCGGCATGACGCGTCTGTTCCGCGGCGTCTTCATCGTCTGGGTGGTGTTGCGCTACGGGCTCGACGAGCTCGTACTGTCCAGCTTCCGCCGGCCGGCGCTGCGCCTGCTCACGCGCATCGTCTCCATCGGTCGCAACCTCGACGCGCCGCGCGGTCAGCGCTTGCGCGAGGCGCTCGAACGCCTCGGCCCCATCTTCGTCAAGTTCGGCCAGGTGCTGTCGACCCGGCGCGACCTGCTGCCCAGCGACATCGCCGACGAGCTGGCCCATCTGCAGGACCGGGTGCCGCCTTTTTCCAGTGCGATTGCCGTGGCCACGATCGAGCGCGCCTTTGGCAAGCCGTTGTCCGAGGTGTTCAGCCATTTCGAGCAGGTGCCGGTGGCCAGCGCCTCCATCGCCCAGGTGCATTTCGCCACCCTGCGGGATGGCCGCCACGGCGGCCGCGAGGTGGCGGTGAAGGTGCTGCGGCCCAACATGCTGCCGGTGATCGACAAGGACCTCGGCCTCATGCGCATGATGGCGGGCTGGGTCGAACGTCTCTCGGCCGATGGCAAGCGCCTCAAGCCGCGCGAGGTGGTGGCGGAGTTCGACAAGTACCTGCACGACGAACTCGACCTGCTGCGCGAAGCCGCCAACGCCGCCCAGTTGCGCCGGAACATGGAGGGTCTGGACCTGGTGCTGCTTCCCGAGATGTTCTGGGACTACTGCCACACCGACGTGATGGTGATGGAGCGCATGCACGGCACGCCGATCAACCGGGTCGACGAGCTGCGCCGCCAGGGCGTGGACATCCCCAAGCTGGCGCGCGACGGCGTCACCATCTTCTTCACACAGGTGTTCCGCGACGGCTTCTTCCATGCCGACATGCACCCGGGCAACATCCAGGTGAGCACCGCGCCGGGCACCTTCGGGCGCTACATCTCGCTCGATTTCGGCATCGTGGGCACGCTCACCGAGTTCGACAAGGAGTACCTGGCGCAGAACTTCACGGCGTTCTTCCGCCGCGACTACAAGCGCGTGGCCGAGCTTCACATCGAATCCGGCTGGGTGCCTGCCGACACCCGGGTGGACGAGCTCGAGTCGGCGATCCGGGCGGTGTGCGAGCCTTACTTCGATCGCCCGCTGAAGGAAATCTCGCTCGGCCTGGTGCTCATGCGCCTGTTCCAGACCTCGCGGCGCTTCCACGTCGAGATCCAGCCGCAACTGGTCCTGCTGCAGAAGACCCTGCTCAACATCGAGGGCCTGGGGCGCGAACTGGACCCCGAACTCGACCTCTGGAACACCGCCAAACCCTTTCTGGAGCGCTGGATGGTCGAACAAGTGGGGCCGGCCAAGCTGCTGCAGCAGCTCAAGGCCGAGGCCCCGCAGTACGCCAAGCTGCTGCCGGCATTGCCGCGCCTGCTGCACGACTACCTGCAGCACAAACCGCACGAATTGCGGCGGGAGATCGACCAGCTCATGGCCGAACAGCGCCGCACCAACCGGCTTCTGCAGGGGATCATCTACGCCGGTCTGGGGTTCCTGCTGGGGCTTCTGGCCATGCAGGTGCTGGTGCGCGTGCAGATCTGGTAGCGCCCGACACCCGGGGGTGCGCGAGGGTCAAGCCCTCAATTTATAATGCCGGGTTCCGTTTCGCGCCCAGGGCGTGGGACGTCTGGCACCGCCTGGTGCCCCTCCTTTTGCGGCATTCCCGCACCTCAACCGGTTCACGTCATGCCCATCTATGCCTACAAGTGCGAGTCCTGCGGCCATGCCAAGGACGTGCTGCAGAAAATGTCGGACGATCCGCTCAGCGTCTGCCCGGCGTGTGGCCAGTCCACTTTCCGCAAGCAATTGACCGCCGCCGGCTTCCAGCTCAAGGGCTCCGGATGGTACGTCACCGACTTCCGCGAAGGCCAGAAGCCCGCCGCGCCCGCCGCCGCGCCGGCGGCTGAGCCGGCCAAACCCGCTGCGGAAGCCGCTGCGCCCGCCGCATCGCCAGCGCCGGCCGCGGCACCGGCGGCTGCACCTGCCGCCACGCCCGCTTCTCCTCCTGCCTCCACCACCTGAGCCTGCCCCATGCCGTCCCTTCGCAAGTGGCTGTTTTCGGGCCTGCTGGTGCTGGTCCCCCTGATCGTCACCCTCTGGGTGATCGAGTGGGTGGTGAGCACGCTCGACCAGACGCTGCGCATCCTGCCCTCGAGCTGGCAACCCGACCAGGTGCTGGGCGTGCACATCCCCGGGCTGGGCGTGTTGTTTGCGCTGGTGGTGGTGCTTTCCATCGGAGCCCTGGCGTCGAACATCATCGGCACCAAGCTCGTGCAGTGGTGGCACGCGCTGCTTCACCGCATTCCCGTGGTGCGCTCGGTGTATTCCGGTGTCAAGCAGGTGTCCGACACCCTGTTCTCGGAAAAAGGCAACGCCTTTCGCAAGGCCTTGCTGGTCGAATGGCCGCACGAAGGCATGTGGACCATCGCCTTCCTCACCGGCACGCCGGCGGGTGACGTGTTGCACCACCTCCAGGCCCAGCCCGGCAGCATGGGCGAGTTCGACGAGTTCCACAGTGTCTACGTGCCCACCACGCCCAATCCCACCGGCGGCTATTTCGTGATGGTGCGAAAGAGTGCTTGTGTGGAATTGCAGATGAGCGTGGACGAGGCCCTCACCTACATCGTTTCCATGGGCGTGATCGTGCCCGGGGGCCCGAAGAATGCCCAGATCAAGGTGGCTGCCGACGCCGCCACACGCTCCCTTCCCTGATGTCTACCGGCAGGACCGTCCTGCCAATCTGTGAAAGAAAAAACCTGATGGCCATGCGTTCCCACTATTGCGGTCTGGTGACCGAAGCCCAACTGGGCGAAACCGTCAAGCTCTGCGGCTGGGTGAACCGCCGGCGCGACCATGGTGGCGTGATCTTCATCGACCTGCGCGACCGCGAAGGTTATGTGCAGGTGGTCTGCGACCCCGACCGTGCCGACATGTTCAAGACGGCCGAGGACGTGCGCAACGAGTTCTGCGTCCAGGTCACCGGCCTGGTGCGCGCGCGCCCGGCGGGCACCACCAACGACAAGCTCAAGAGCGGCCAGATCGAGGTGCTGTGCCACGAACTCAAGGTGCTCAACCCGTCGGTCACGCCGCCGTTCCAGCTGGACGACGAGAACCTCTCCGAAACCACGCGCCTCACCCACCGCGTGCTGGACCTGCGCCGCCCCTACATGCAGAACAACCTGATGCTGCGCTACCGCGTGGCCATGGAAGTGCGCAAGTTCCTCGACGCCAACGGCTTCGTCGACATCGAGACGCCCATGCTCACCAAGAGCACGCCCGAAGGCGCGCGCGACTACCTTGTGCCCAGCCGCGTGCACGCGGGCCACTTCTTCGCGCTGCCGCAGTCGCCGCAGCTGTTCAAGCAGTTGCTCATGGTGGCCGGTTTCGACCGCTACTACCAGATCACCAAATGCTTCCGCGATGAGGACCTGCGCGCCGATCGACAGCCCGAGTTCACGCAGATCGACATCGAGACCTCGTTCCTGACCGAGGAAGACATCCGCGACATGTTCCAGGGCATGATCAAAACGGTGTTCCAGAACACGCTCGGCGTCGACCTGGGCGAGTTCCCGGTGATGGCGTACGGCGAAGCCATGCAACGCTTCGGCTCGGACAAGCCCGATCTGCGTGTGCAGCTTGAATTCACCGAGCTCACCGACGTGATGGGCGATGTGGACTTCAAGGTGTTCTCGGCACCGGCCACCATGAAGGGTGGCCGCGTGGTGGCCCTGTGTGTGCGCGGCGGCGCCGACATGAGCCGCAGCGAGATCGACGCCTACACCGAGTTCGTGAAGATCTACGGCGCCAAGGGCCTGG
>VFQP010005366.1_pt1 | contig 11251 bp, 18 predicted proteins | sample 3512351 | NCBI WGS metagenome assembly VFQP01 (sample SAMN10412372, study PRJNA504923) | tailings metagenome | isolation source: Relicate 1 Philex TSF1 revegetated site | place: Philippines: Tuba, Benguet | collected 2017-08-29
GGTGGCGCGGCGGACTCTTCTTTGCCGCTGCCGCGCTGAGGGAGCAACAGCTGGAGTGCACGAGGTGATCAGCTCGACGCGCTGCGGCACGCTTCTGCATGTGTGCATGTGTGCAGCAGCACCAGCAGCGTGTTGGTTGGCACAAGGGCGGGCGGACAGGCAGACACGTTGCCCGAGCGGGCGCGCGCGAACGCCCAGCAGGATCGCCGCCAGGATTTTTGTGGCATGATGGTCTCCGCCACCACCGCCAGACCACCACCAATGCCGCGTCGCCCACATGCGTCCGTGCGCAGGTGCAGGAGGCGCGCGTGCTCAGCCGAGATCAGCAGTGAGGGCAGCACCACGAGGAACGTGTGCGGCTGCTCACGGCGACGGCGGAGGATCCATAGGGGGCGCTGCAGTTGGCCCACCGCTGCCAGGAGGAAGGAGCGTGCCGACAGCTCGGCGCTGCGCATGCTGCGTGCACGAATATGAAATGCATGTCTGCTCTGGCACAAACTCGGCAATCCGCAAAGAGCGCAGAGCACACCCCTGATATGCGCCTTGCCGCACAGCGCCACAGCCGCCCCTCGTGCGCTGCCCAGCCCGGCGCCGCTCCCGCGCCTCCTCCTCCTCCTGCTCGCACGCTGGCCAAGTCGCTCGCGCGCTTCAGCCCGCGCCTCCTCCTCGGCCAGCTCGCGCGCCGGACGACCGCGCTTGCCGCTGCTGCTGCGCCAGCGCTGCTGCAGCAGCGCGCGGGGAGGACGATGGTCGCCGCAGCGCACGACGTCGAGGAGGAGGAGCTGCAGCTCGACGAGCACGCCGCTGCAGTGGCCAAGCTTCACCGCGACAGGCGGCCGCGCTTCCACCTGCTGCCGCTGCACGGCGGCTGGATCAACGACCCGTGAGCGTGCGCGCACCTCTCTTGAGGCCGCTGTCGACTTGCGGGCGGACCTTGCGGGCGCCGCCACCGTGCGCCTCCTTGCTTCCTCCCTGCGCACAGGAACGGCCTGCACTTTGACCCCTCGACTGGCCTCTACCACGCCTTCTACCAGCACCGCCAGGGCGCCGTGTGGGACTGGGGTGAGCCGTGGGGCGGGCGAGCGCAGCGCCGCGCCCCGGGGCGCTTGCCCTCGAGAGCGCGGAAACAGGTGCCGCGCCACACCTGCCACGCCGCAGACCTATGCTGGGGCCACGCCGTCTCCAAGGACCTGGTGCGCTGGAGCGCCCTCCCTCCGGCGCTAGTTCCTGGCCAGGCACCCGACGCGCCCGACGCGCACGGTGCGTGTGCAGACCGGGCTGCAGCCGTGTGCCCGCGCGGCCCCCCCCAACCTGCGTGCGCCCATGGGCCTTGATGCGTGCACGTGCCTCCGCCCTGCCCGCAGGCGTGTGGTCGGGCTGCGCCTTCCCCACAGAGACGCACGGGACCGTGGTGCTCAACACGGCCGTGCGCCTGCGCCAGCACACGCCCGCCTCGCTGCTCCCGCCCCACCAGCGCGACCTGGGCCTGCAGATGATTGAGTGCCAGACAGTGGCCCAGGCCAACCTCGACGGTGCGCGCCGCATCCTGTCGTGTTGCTGCCTGAGCCCGGCCACAGCTTTGGCCAGCAAGCGCTGTGGCGCACGCATCCCTGCGCTTCAAGCTGAGCGCGCGCCGCTGCCCCGCCCCGCCCTGCCTGACCCTGCCCCGCAGGCAGCGACCCCCTGCTCGTGAGCTCCTGGGCAAAGGCGCCCGCGCCGCCGCTGCCGCTGCCGCCGCACCGCCACCTGACCGGGTGGCGCGACCCCTTCCTGGTGGGCCGGCCCGGAGACGCGCACGGGCACGGCAAGTGGACGCTGCTGCTGGGCGCCGGGCACCGCGCCGGCGGCGGCGAGGGCCACGGCGACGACGGTCAGGAGCCCCAGCAGCAGGCGCAGCACCGCGGCGCTGCCGCCGTGGGCACGGCGCTCGTCTACACGTCTGACGAGGGACCCACCTCAGGCAAGCTCAAGGAGGAGGGGGGACGGCGCTCGCTTGCACGGGGCGGTGCGCCATTGCCGTGCGCGCGCAACTGGTGTGCCAGCCAGGGCGCGGACCGCAGAGCCAAAGCTGGCTTCCTGGTGGGGCGGTGGGTGCGCCGCCGCAGGGTGGCGCTACGCGGGCGAGCTGTGCCGCGGCGACGGCGCCACGTTTGAGTGCGGCGGCATGTTTGAGTGCCCGCTGCTCTTTGCCGTGCCGTCGCACGCGCCATCAGCCACCCCCTGCTCCTCTCCCCGCCTGGCGCTGGACGGCCACCAGCTGCCACCGCAACAGCAGCAGCACGCCTTCATCGTGTGCCCCGACAACGCGCACCACGCGCCGGTGAGTGCGGCAGGGCCCCTTCCCCCACCGCCTTGCGCTGCCCCGTGAGCCACGGGCTCCAAGTGCAATCGCCACCTCGGCGGGGCCGCAGAGCCAGCGAGACTCGATGATTCACAGCTGCACCCAACGCCGACCCCAGTCGTGCGGACCCTGAGCGTGTGTGTGCGCCGCACCCGCGCCCTGCTGTTGCTGCTGCTGCTGCTGCTCGTCTGCTCCGCTCAGGTGTACTGGGTGGGCGACTACGACCCCCAAGCGCTCACCTTTGACCTCCCAGGCGCCCACGGTGCGCGCAGCGAGCAGCTCTTGCTGGGGGACTGCGCTCCGCCGCCAGGACAGAGGGTGCACGGCAGCGCCGTGGATGAAGTGTGTGGCTGAGCGTCGGCTGGTGGCGCGTCTGCAGGCCCGTTCCCCCTGACGCTGGGCGGGCCCACCGTCTACGCGCCAAACGTCATCACCAACGACCCGCACGGCAGGTGCGCCCGCCTGGGGGGCGCGCAGTTCCGCAGCCAACACGCGCCAGGGGTTCCCCGCATCGCAACACCGCTGCCCGGCTTTGTGGCGCGGCGCGTGCGCGCCTGCGGCACAGGGTGGTGCTGTTTGGCTGGGCGCAAGAGCTGGGCCGCCCCACGCCGCCGGAGCCGCCGCAGCAGCAGCGGCATCAGCACGAGTCGGCGTGCTGCCTGACGCTGCCGCGCGCCGTGACGCGCCACCCGACGCTGCCAGGGCGCCTCTGGCAGGAGCCGCTGCCGGGCCTGGAGGCGCTGCGCGCGCCCGGCGGCGCCTCGCGCGTAGTCGTGGCGGCGGTGGGCCCGGGCAAGGCGGGCGGCGGCGCGCCGCTCAGCGTGGCCGCCGGGCGGCCGCTGGCGCTGCCCGGCACAGAGGGCGCCGAGCACTTTGAGATCGAGGTGAGATGAGCAAGCATTAAAAACGCTCCCCTGAACACGATCAAGCTGGGCGCGCGTCGCCGGAAAAGGCAGCGTGGCTGCGTGCCCTGCGGCCTCGCCAGCAGGTGACGATGCGCAACCCACGCAACTCTGTGGCGGCCGGGGACGGCGGCGGTGTGTGCAAGACGGCGCTGCTGCTGCCCGCGCCGCCGCCGCCGCCGGGCGACCAGCCGGGCGGCGCGCCGCCGGTGGGCGAGGCGTCGGGCCGCCACGGCGCCGCCCTGGTGGTGGACTGGGACGAGGGCCGCCTGGACGTGGTGTACAGCGACGGCTCGGTGCCGCTGGGCCCGCTGGCGGCGCTGCCCGCCGAGCGGCGGCGCGCGCTCAACCAGGCCAGTGCCGTGGCCGTGGCCGGCGGCGGCGGCGGCGCCGCCGCGCCGCCCTCTGGGCAGGGCGCGCGGCCGCGGCTGCACCTGGACGGTGACGGCGGCTGCGAGGGCGAGGAGGAGGAGGAGGAGGAGGGCGGCGTGGACGTGGAGCGGCGGGCGCTGGACGTGTCGGGCTGCCACTTTGTGGGCGGGCGGCTGACGCCCCCCGGGGGGCCCGCTGGCGGCGCGCTGGAGGCGCTCACGCTGCGCGTCTTTGTGGACGCCACGCTGCTCGAGGTCTTCACGTCGACGGGTGCGCAAGCGTTTGCACGTGCTCGCTCTGTAGGGCTTCTCGGCGTGCACGCTCACTCGGCGCTGGCGTGTTGCGTGGGCGTGGGTGGCTGCAGGCGAGGTGCTGGCGGCGCGCGTGTACCGCGACGCGGGCGGGCCCTGGGCCGACGGCGCGCGCCTGCCGGCGCTGCAGCTCGCCACCTTTGGCGCGGGCCTCAGCACGCCCGTCACGTCGCTGGCCGTGCACCCCATCGAGCACCTCTGGGTGCCGCCGCCAGCGACGACGACGGTGCCGTCCAAGGGCTGCTAGGCGGCGAGGGCGAGGGTGATCTGGCGACACGTGACCTGTGTTTATGTCTGGCTGCCGTGGTGTCCTGCGCCCGTGCTCCAGACTGCGGAGTGCTGCCTGAACCCCATTCCTTGTCTTGGCTGCCGTGGTTCGCCTGCTCCCGTGCTCCCAGGTCTCCTGCTGGTGCCTTGCGCCCATTCCTTGTCACGCTGCGTGCTGCCGTGCGCCCAAGAGCCCTCGTGGCAGGTGCCGCTTGCACGTGAGCGCAAAGGCAGCACCGGGAGCAGGAAGAAGCACTCTAGGCCTTGCCGCCGCTCTTCTTCTTTTGGAGCTTCTTGATGTAGAACTCCAGCTCCTTGCCTGCGCGCGACGAGCGAGCGTGACGAGTGCCGCCGCGAATGCGTGATGCTCCCTGACACTCTTCTGCGGCCCTGCATTGTCGTCGTGCGTGCTGTGACCCGCTGCAAAAGGCCCCAGGGCTCCCACCGTCCCTTCCCGTCCCGCACAGGTGCCCATCCGCTCACCCTCGAGGACGTAGCCGTCGCACCGGCCGCTCTGGCCAGGGCGCGAGGCGATGCACGCCAGCAGGCGGCCAGTGCTGAACTGCTCTGCCAAGTGCGAGTCGAGCTTGCGGCCCTGCAGGCGCTGCTTGATCTTGCGCTTGACGTTGTTGGACGCCTGCATTCAGCGACGGGAAGAAGGGCGTGAGCAGCGTCATCATCCCACTCCTCCGTGCGCACGTCCCTGCTGCCTCCCTGCCTCCCCTCGCCATCGGGCCCCGATCGGCCGCTCCCTCCGGCGGCCGCGCCCGCCGCGCCCGACGGGATGCGCACCTTGCGCTCCTCGAGCTTGTTGACCTCGGTCTCCTTGCCCTTGCCGCCGAGCTCGACGCCGTAGTGCGTCTGGTACCACGCCTTGAAGGGCGCGGCGTCCACCTGGATGATGGCGTTCTTGACGAGCGTCTGGGTGCGCACCAGCTCGTTGTTGGACGCGTTGTAGACCACGTCGAGGATGCGGACCTTGCGAGACACGGCCTGCGGCAGGTGAGCGGCGCCCCAGGTCGGTCGTCGCGTGCCGCTTGGCCCTCGGCGCGCGAGAGAGATTGCGAGTTCACGAAGGGCTGCGCACCTCGGAGCCCCACGAGAACGTGCCGTGGTCCAGGCGCAGCGCGCGGAACTTGACGTTGCCGCCGCGCACGCGCACGCTCCTCACCGCCACATGGCTCGAGAGCTTGGTGTTCGCGGGCTGGCGACCCATCTCATACCTGCACGCGCAAGGAGCATGAACGAGAGCCTTGCAGCATGGATCGATTCCACGCCGCTGGTGACCTGTGCTCCGGCGCTGCGATCCCGCCTCCTGCCTCGCTGCTCCCGCCGTGATGGTCGTGTACTTCGGCCCGTGCCCGCTGCAGCACGGAACGGGACTCACTTCTTCTTCTTGCGCCAGTGCTTCTTCCTGCCGCCGGTGGCCCGCCGCTTGTGCAGCGAGTCGCGCGAGATGCCTGCGAAGGGGGCGCCCGAGCGGGATCGCGCACACGGCAAGCCTCAGCAGCAGCTGTGGCCCGAGCTCCTGTCGAGTGGAGAGAGTCGCCATTGGTGCGCCAACAGTCCACTGCTGCTGCTGCTGCGTCCGCGTTGACGGCTGACGACCGTGCGGCTGCGCGTCCACCCGAGCTGCCAGACCGCCGCCGGTGCACGGCGAGCCGCTCGCGAGCACGCACCCATGGTGAAGGCGGGTGCTCTGCAGACCGCGTTGCAGGCCAAAGAGGGCGAGGCGCAGGAAGGCGAGCGACTTTGGTGGCGCAGTCACCCTGCCCATGCGTCGTGCAAGCGCGTGCAAGCAATCCATGCTGCATCCTATCACCACAGGTGGTTGATGTGCTGCTGGCTCTCCACAGGGGACTCAAGCGATCGCGTGGCCGGGGACGCGTGGTTGCAGGGACGCGGGTGAGGCGGCACGGCACACACGTGCCAGGCGAGGCAGGGAGCGTGCGCTGCATTTACTTCTTCTTGCCCGCCACGCCGACCGTCTTGCCCGCGCGGCCCGTGGTCTTGGTGTGCTGGCCGCGCACGCGGAGGCCCCAGTAGGTACGCAGACCCCTGCGAGGTGCGGGTCCGGCGGGCAGGGCGCGGCGTGCTTGCGGTGGAGCCCACCTTGATGCCGTGATGCCTCACAGGCCCCAGCAGCACACCCAGCCATGCATGCGTCGTGCTGGCCCTGCGCAGCCCCTGCGCACCTGTGGTTGCGGATCTTCTTGAGGCGCTCCAGGTCGTCGCGCATCATCGAGTCGATGGCCGACGACGTCAGCTGCGCGGCACACAAGAGGCGCGGCACACCACCTTCAATCAGCGCCGTCACGAGCTCACAAGCTCTGTGGCGGCCTGACGGTGTACGCCTGTGGGCCCACAACACCGTGCCCCTCCACCGTGCACCCTCGGCCTGCACGTCGCTACGCCCCCGCGCCTGACGCCATGCGTGCGCGCCACGTCCACCAACGCGCAGCCACCCCGTGTTGCTGCTGCTGCTGCTGCTCTCCGGCTGGCGGCCCCGCTGCGCAGCGTGCACTCACGTGCAGGAACTTGTTGGTCTTGTAGTCCCTCTGCCTGTTCAGGAACCACTCTGGGATCTTGTAGTTGCGCGGGTTGGCCACAATGGTCATGAGGCGCTCCAGCTCCTCAGCCGAGCACTCGCCTGCATGCGTCGTGGGTGGGGCGCGTGGCCGCCAGGCACCGTGAGCGGCCCCCGGTGCTGCTGCGTCCACCACGCCCACGACCCCCCCAAACAGCGCGAGCAACGGCCTGCACAACATAGCTGCGCACCAGCGCGCTTCTTGAGGTCCACCTCGGCCTTCTTGCACACCAGGTTGGAGAAGCGGCGGCCGATACCGCGGATGGACGTCAGCGCGTACATGATCTTGTTCTTGCCGTCCACGTTGGTGTTCAGCAGACGCAGAATGTGCTGGAACTCCTGGCCAGCGATGAGGGAGCCCATCTTGACGAAGAGCTGCGGGCAGCGCGAGATTGGCAAGACGAGCACCACCCTTGAAGCGAGGCTCCGGCCGCCGTGGGCGTAAACGTTAGAGCTGGAAAATGTCCTGCTCCCGCTGGAGGCGCAGCGCGCTCGCTGGGCTGCGCGCGCGCGGGAGGAGAGCTGCTCTGGGGCAGTACACGGGCTGCGCGTCGCCCTCGTGCCGCAGAGAGCCACGCCGACGAGTCCGCCGCGGAGCGGCCATGCTGACAACAGGCGCGGCCGCTGCTGGTGCCGCAGAGGGCGCTGCTGCTGAGGCCCCTCCTGGTCGAGCTGCTCTGGGCCAAGGAGCAGCGCCACCTGGGCCAGCCGCCACTGCTGCGGCGCCGACTACCGCTGTTCCAGGCCACGTTCCGTGGCCGACCGGCCGCCTCGCCGGGGGGCTGGCTCGCCGGCGTCCTCCTTTGCGCGTCGCGCGATCCCGCGCCAAGGAGACCCCTCGGCGTTGGCGCACCTGGCTGGGCCTGGGACCTGGGAGACCGGCAGAAAGGCTCGCGAGAGAGGCCTTGGCTGCGCGAGAGAGGGCGAGGCCGGCGCGTTCGCGCGGAGGAAAACTTTGAGCCCTCAAACATGAGGGCTTGCACTCGGGAGAAAGCACAACTCGCCAGGGAGAAGGAGACGTGGCCTAAGATTATCACGAGGCGCTTCAGTGGTGATCAGAGTCCCGGGCAACACGATGATCACACGTGGCGGTGGAGCAGCGCCTCGGCGGCCGCCGCCTCCTCCTCGTCCAGCAGGCTGGCGTAGGCCTGCGGGTCCAGGTCCGTGGTGCCCAGGCTGTGGCCGTCCACCCCGGCCAGGCCGGCGCCCGCCGGCACGCTGCTCCCGCCGCCCGCCTGGTCGGTGGCCAGCAGCTTCTTGAGCGCGTCGCTCTTGCGCTTGTTGTGGCGCAGCTGCACCTGCGCGTGCCACCGTCCATGGGCCGCCGAGGAGGCGCCAGCGCTCTGAGGGAGCACGCGCACTGACACGCACGCACACAGGCCAAACGCGTACGGCTCATGTGCCGTTGCCACGCCGCACCTCGCTCATCTTTTCCAGCAGCTTGCTCTGCCACTGCAGCTTGCGCCGGCTCTCGGTCAGCTCGGCCACCTCGGAGCGCGCGCGGGCGGCCGCCTCGAGCGCGCGCATGCGCTCCTCCTCCAGCACCTTCATCTGCATGATGGCACGCCACCAGGGCACCGGGGGCGGGGCCCACGTGACGGTGCGGTCGCAGCGGCGCCCCGCAGATCTCCTCGCGGCAGCAAGGTGCTCGCGCGCACCTTGTCCTGCATCATGGCGCTCGACACGTCGGCGCGGTGCACTATCTCGTCCACTGCCTCGAGGCGCTGCGCACGTGCACGCACAAGGGGGGCAAGGTCCGTGAGTGGCGCCCGCGCGTGCGCGCCGCCCTTTCTCCTCCTGCTCTGCTCCAACGCCGACCAGCCCCCCACCTGCAGCGTGGCCAGCAGCAGCGCCTTGCAGTCGTCGCGCTCGGCCACCAGCGCGCCCGCCCGCGCCGCGCCCTCCTCCTGCGTCCTGCGCCCCACGCGCGCACGCACAGCATGTTTAGTGCTGCGCGTCACGCCTTCGGAGGCTCCTGCAGCGGCGGCGGCGGTTGCCGCCTGGGGCGTCGCCTGGAGCGGCTCTCGGTCATTGCCTCCCTGCTCTCCCGCACACGCCCCTCCCCCCCGTGTTTGCCCCCGGACCTGAGCAGCAGCAGCTCGAGCTCCTTGATGCGCTCAATGGCGGCGTCCAGCTGCGTGTCGCGGTTCTTGAGCGCCGACCTGAGCGACTTGACGTCCAAGGTCCGGTGCTCGAGCATGCGGCTCAGGCGCCGCACCTCGGCGTCCGCCTTGTTGGCGCGACGCCGCTGCTCCACCGCCTCGCGCCGCAGCTGAGCCTGCGCACATGATGTTGTTGTTGTTGTTGTTGCCCACGCAGTGCACTGCCCGTGCGCCCACACTCCAGCTGCAGAGCGCCTGGATGCGCCGCCCTCGCTCCCGCCTGCTTTCCCCCCCCCCTCCCGTCACACCCTGCCCCCCGCACACGCACCTTTTCGTGCGCCCACGACACCTCTGCCTCCTTGTACTGGTGCAGCACCGTGGAGAGCGGCGTGTGCGGCGGCACGCCCCGGATCATCTCGGTGTGCGGCCCCAGCGCCCCCTTTGGCGGGCCCGGCGCCACCGAGGCGCGCAGCGCCGCCGCCGGGCCCGCTCCTCCGCCAGAGCCGCGGGCGCGTGAGGCGCCCCCCGGCACCAGCGCCACCTGCTGTTGCTGCGCCTTGGAGGCCTTGGACACCACCGCCTTGCGCACCGGCCTGCGAGGGGTGTGAGGCGCGCCGTGTGGCCCTGGGCGCTGCACAGGCGCGGCATGAGCTACTGACCCAGGTGAGCGTGCCCCAGCTGCTGCTGCGCCCCCCACCTGCTGGCTGTGGGGCTCTTGGTCTTGCGCAGCTCCGGCACGGGGCTGCCGCCCGCGGCAGCTGTCGCCTTGGAGACTTGCGCGGTGATGCGCGTCGCCGCCGCGTGCGCCAGGTGGTCGGCCGCGCGCAGGCCCGACTCCACGTGGCCTATGCGCTCCAGCAGCTCCGCCACCTCCTGCTTGCTGCTTCTGCACGAGGTGAGTCGCAGGAGTGCCACGAGTGGGCGTCGTGAGACGAGCACGCAGAGGGCTGCAGCGCCAAACGTGCAGGATGCTGCACCTGTGCTCTGAGGGCCCGGCCACGCCTCCAGCGCTGCGTCTGGGCGTCACCTGTGCACCACGCAGCGTTCCCGGTTGTTGCCCCCCGACGCGCACGCACGCACGCACGCACGAACGTGGTGTGTGTGCAGACAGGGCCAGGGGGGCCCCATTGCGGACGCCAACAGTGCCCCACGCGCGCGCGCGCGGCACAGCACACTGGCAGTGCTCGCCTGCGAGGGCCCCGCTCCAGCGGGGTTGGCGAGCAGCGTGGTGGAAGTGTGGCCCTCCGCTGCCGCGGCTGCGCCCACTGGCGCGTGCAGCGTGGCGACGTCGACGCCGAGTCGGTTCAGGCGCTGCTTGAGCAGCTCCAGGTCCACCGCCGTGGCCATCGTCTCGCTCCTCGAGCGCCGAGCGAGGTGTGCTTTGACTGCCCGCGCGCTGCGAAAGGCTGTGAGGGCGTTCGTGCGTGAGTGTGGAATGCACGCGCTGCGTGCACAGTTTGCTGCGGGCCGGCACGCGTTCGCTGTTCGCTTCTGTGCAGCCCGCCAGGCCCGCCTCTCCCGCCCACACTCGTCGCGCCCAAGCACCAGGGTGCCGCAGCAGCCACCAGAGCCATGAGACAGCAATGCATTCAGCAGGATCAGCACCAGCAGCAGCTCCCAAGGCCAACACGGAATTCCACACCCAGCGCGCCAGAGCGGCTGCGCCGAGACGCATTAAAGCAGGGAGCTGCCATGAACACGGAGAGGTGCATCACGGTGGAGAGCCTCCAAGGTGGTCAGGTTCATGGCTCTTCCCCTGGAGGGATGAGGCGCATGATCCCCATTTCGGTAGACAGGGACTTAGGGCGCGAGCGAGCGCGAGAGGAAAAGAGAGCGAGAATTGATTATCGAACAGCGTGCGCTTAGCTGGTCGTTCGGCAGCGAGGGAGCGAGGTCCGTACCCGTGATGCACACGCGGGCACGGGCGGGACTCGCAGCAGCAATCGCTTGCGCGGTGCTCCTCCACGGGCTGAGGCTCGCGCAGGCGGCGGGAGAGGACGACACGCTCGTCGTGGCGTTTGGAGGTGAGTCCACGGCCAACGACCTCCAGCGAACGCGTGCCTCTCGCTGCTTTGGGAGCCCCGGCGGCAGAGGGTAGAGGCCCTCAGAGGGCGTCCTTCCTGCTCGTGGCGTGCCGGTGACGCCTCCTGGGTGTGGGTGCGGGTGGCGCACGCACCACGAGCGCGTGATGCACCTGCGCCGGCCTGTGCCTGCGCAGACTCGCTCAGCGACACGGGCAACCTCTTCAAGCTCACGTTCGGGCTCATACCACGCTCACCCTGGTCAGTGTGGGCACGAGCTGATGATTGCGCGCACGGTGGGGCTCGTGCGAAGCTGACGGCTCGCGCCGTGCCGGGTGGTCGCACCTG